>BNJV01001896.1_pt1 | contig 366948 bp, 406 predicted proteins | sample 8540591 | NCBI WGS metagenome assembly BNJV01 (sample SAMD00202457, study PRJDB9452) | human saliva metagenome | host: Homo sapiens | reverse complement strand
CACAGCTCAACCGCTGATATCTTTGTAGGCCGCCAGCGCGGTTTTTCGCGACTCCGCGATATCCACCATGGGTTCTGGATAGAGCGGGGTCAGCGCCTCCGGCACCCAGCGCGCAACGTAGGTGCCGTTCGGGTCGAACTTTTTCTGCTGTGTCAGCGGGTTGAAGACGCGAAAGTAGGGTGCGGCGTCATCCCCAGAGCCAGCGACCCACTGCCAATTGAAAGCGTTGGAGGCCGGGTCGGCATCGACAAGCGTGTCCCAAAACCACTCTTCCCCGTGACGCCAATGGATACCCAGGTTTTTTGTCAGCCAGGACCCAACCACCATCCGGGCGCGATTGTGCATGGATCCGGTCGCCCACAGCTCGCGCATCCCGGCATCGACGAGGGGGACACCGGTGCGACCTGATTGCCACGCGGCCAGCTCACCGATGTGCTGAGCCTCCGCATCCATCTCGACGTGGGCAAAGGCGCGCGGAGTCGATGTCGGCTTTGCCCGCGGTGTCCATTCCCACGGGAAGCGATTGAAAGCTTCGCGCACGTTCACGGTTGCCATGTTCGGCAGATGATAGAAACGGTGCCAGGCGAAATCGCGCCAGATCAATTGGCGCAGAAACGGCTCGGCGTTTTCGGTTGAGTTGCTCACTTCCGCCCACGCGGTCGCGGGGCTCACCTCTCCGAACCGCAGGTATGGAGAGAGACCCGACGTGGAGGGGACTCCGAGATTGTTGTTGTCATAATGGTCAACATCGAAAAAATGAAGCTTATCGACGCCCCCAATCTCCCCCGGGCAGTTATAACGCCCCAGCGTGCTCGCCCACTCCGGCTCATCAGGAGCGGGCAGCGTTTCCGGCTCCACGTTCGCTGCAGTCACCTCAGGCACGGGGAGAGGGGACGGGGGATCGTCGACAAGAAATGCATGTGCTGCGCGGTAAAACGGGCTGAATACCTTGTACGGTGAGCCGCTTTTCGTCGTGATCTTCCATGGTTCGGTGAGGAGGTACCCAGGGATGGGTGGTGGCGCCGACGGCGCTTTTGATCTCCGCATCAACCTCGGTGAGGTGGTAGCGACGATTCCACGTCACCGCAGCCCCAAGTTCATGTGCGAGCTGGGGCACGATGACGCGAGGATCACCGCGCCTTTCGATGAGGGGAGCCGGAAGACGTTCGCGCAGTTCGTTGAGGCTGCGGCGCTGCCACCACGCAGCGGCTGCTCCCAGCGGGCGCCCCACCGTTTCATGGATGAATAAGCCCACCACGGGTCCGCGTTCCGCCGCCCAATGGAGGGCCCTGTTATCGGCTAGGCGTAGGTCATCGCGGAACCAAACAATCGTGGGAGAAGAACGCATTACCCCAGACTACAGTTCTGCGGCAACCTGACTTTCCTTGAAGCGTAAGCGGTTCGAGTAGGGGTTGGGGGGCATGTGATAGTGCGGTGTCAGCGCATCAATCCCGCCACCAGCTCACTCCCCGGGCCGCACCCCGTATCGTTCGACGAGTTGTTGTTGCACGTCGCGGCGTCGTACTTTGCCCATCTGGTCGCGGGGCAGGTCTTCGAAGTGGTAGAAATTGCGGGGTACTTTGTAGCGAGTGAGTTGTTCGCGGCAGTAGTTTTTCAGGCCGTCGGGATCCAGTGCTGCGCCTTCGGTGAGGGTGATGGCGGCGGCGACGTTTTCTGAGCCATCTTCGCGGGGGATGCCCACCACGGCGGCGTCGGCAACATCGGGGTGGCTGCAGAGAACTTCCTCGACTTCGGCGGGGTAGACGTTGAATCCACCGGTGATAATGACTTCCTTGATGCGCGCTACCAGTCGGATGAAGCCGTCAGGTTCCATGACGCCGACGTCACCGGTGCGGTACCAGCCGTTGTGGAAGGAATGTTCGGTGGCGTCGGGCTGGTTGAGGTAACCCTGGAAGACTTGCGGCCCCCGCGGACGAGCACTTCGCCTTCGAACCCGTCGGGTTGGGTTTTGTCCAGGTTGTCGGGGTCGGCGATGCGCACGTCGGTGTCGGGGAAGGGGATTCCCACGTAGCCGGGACGTCGTTTGCCGTTCATGGGGTTGCCCACAATGATGGGGGAGGTTTCGGTGAGGCCGTAGCCTTCAACGAGGGTGCCGTTTGTGTAGTGCTCCCAACGATCAACGGTGCGAACTGGCAGAGTGGAGGCTCCGGAGAAGGCGTTGCGGATACCTTTGATATTCACGCCGGTTGCTTCGGCGGCGTCGACAATTTTTTCGTAGAGGGTGGGTACACCGGGCAGCCAGGTGGGGGTGTGGCGCTTCATCACCTGCATGATGAGTTTCAGGTCGGGCGCGGGCAGGAGGATGATTTCCCCGCCGATGAATACCCCGAGGGTGGCTACCATGGTGAGTCCGTAGGCGTGGAACATGGGCAGCGCCGCAAGCAAGCGTTCTTCCTGCTCGCCGAGTCCCGGCACCCAGGCTTTGCCTTGCAGGACGTTGGCCACGAGGTTGCCGTGGCTGAGTTGCGCGCCTTTGGGGGCGCCGGTGGTGCCGGAGGTGTACAGAATGAGTGCCGTGGTGTCGCGGGTGACGTCGGTGGGGCTTTCAACGTCGGAGCCGTCGCCACCGATTGCGGGATTGATTAAGGACTCCCAGGGAATGGTGTTGGGGGCGTCGGCGGTGAGCTGTGCCCGGGCTTTGCGCAGCGACGGAATGGGCAGTCGGAGCGCGATTTTCTGCAGTAGCGGCATCGCCTCGGTCATGTTGACGGAAACGATGGTCTCCAGCGGAGTGCGCCCGCGTAGTTTCTCCAGCGTGGGGGCGGCTTTGTCCCAGCAGATGGCCACGCGTGCACCGTGGTCATTGAAGGGGTGTTCGAGTTCGTGGGCGGTGTAGAGGGGGTTGTGTTCCACCACCGTCGCACCGAGTTTCAGTACGGCGTAGAAGGCTGCCAGGTGTTGCGGGCAGTTGGGCAACAGTATGGCCACGCGATCCCCGGCGCGAACCCCCAGCGCGCGGAGTCCGGCGGCGGCGTGGCGGACGTGCTTGTCAAACTCACCGTAGGTTTGGGTGCGCCCGAAGAAGTAGATGGCCGGCTTGTCGCTGTTGATGGCCAGGTTGTTGTCGTAGAAGTCGAGCAGCGTGGTGTCACCGTATTCGATGGTGGTTGGGGTCCACTCGGCGTAGTGCTTCAACCAGGCTTTAGATTCAAAAGCCGAGGATTCAGTAGCCGACATTAACGTCCCTTCATCAGGTGCGCGCTGGGAGGGGTTACCACAGCGTAAGTTTGTATGTTGCATCAAGTATACCTGCAGTACATGTGCTTACTTACCGCTAGCTGTACGTTACATATTTGTGACTATCGCGTAACGACGCCCGTCCTTCCCACACGTTTCTTCGCTCCTGCACCGCTTCGGGCATCCACCTCACCGCCTCCCGAAAAGTAATCGTTAAAATGCGGTTTATGCGCATTGCCATGATTTCCATGCACACCTCGCCCCTGCAGCAACCGGGTTCGGGGGATGCGGGCGGCATGAACGTCTACGTGCTCTCCACCGCCACGGAGCTGGCCAGACAGGGCACCAAGGTGGATATTTACACCCGAGCTACCCGTCCCAGTCAGGGCGAAGTCGTGGAGGTTGAACCAAATTTAAGGGTCATCAACATCGTGGCGGGTCCCTATGAGGGCATTGATAAGGAAGAACTGCCGACACAGCTGGCGGCGTTTGCGGGCGGGGTGTTGGTGTATGCACGCTGCAACAACTTGAACTATGACCTCATTCATTCGCATTATTGGCTCAGTGGTCAAGTGGGGTGGCTGCTGCGTGACGTCTGGCAGGTTCCCCTAGTACATACCGCCCACACGCTGGCGGCGGTGAAAAACGCCCACCGCTCAGAGATAGACACCCCTGAGTCTGAGGCCCGGCGCATGTGCGAGCAGCAGTTGGTGGACAACGCGGATTGCCTAGTGGTGAACACAGCGGAGGAGGCGTTGGACGTGCAGCGCCATTACGACGCCAGCCCAGAAAAAATAGCCGTGGTCGCGCCGGGTGCGGCGGTGGCCTTGTTCCACCCAGGCAATGATCGCGCCACGGAGCGCAGCCGCCGCCAGTTGGGTATTCCGCTGCACGCAAAGGTTATTGCGTTTGTGGGTAGGTTGCAGGCGTTCAAGGGCCCACAGGTGCTGATCCATGCGGTGGCGGAGCTGCTGCGCAGGGATCCGCATCGTAACCTGCGGGTGCTCATTTGCGGGGGACCGTCGGGTGCGCATGCTACCCCAGAAACCTACCAGGATATGGCTCGTGAGCTGGGAATTGAGAAGCACATTCGGTTCCTTTCCCCACGTCCACCCGCAGAACTGGTCACCATTTACCGCGCCGCCGACGTTGTGGCGGTCCCCAGCTACAACGAGTCCTTTGGGCTGGTGGCCATGGAGGCGCAGGCATCGGGCACCCCGGTGGTAGCGGCGCGCGTTGGTGGTCTGCCGATAGCCGTCGCGGAAGGGGAGACGGGCCTGCTGGTGGATAGCCACGATCCCGTTGAATGGGCAGATGCGCTGGCCCAGCTGCTGGATGATGATGACACCCGCATACGTATGGGTCAGGATGCGGTGCTGCATGCGGCTAATTTCTCCTGGTCGGCGACAGCATCGACGCTGGCATCTGTCTACACCGATGTCCTTTCCCGCACGCATTCCTACTGTTATTCACGACAGGCTCCCGGCGCATAACGGCTCGGTTATTCTGTGACTTCCTGCCAAAGTACGGCGCAATGCGTCGCAAAGTGGCAGAATCGGTGCCATGACTACTGGAAAGTTGATTCTTTTGAGGCATGGTCAAAGTCAATGGAATGCGTCCAATCAGTTCACTGGTTGGGTCGATGTGGCTTTGACAGAAAAAGGCGAAGAAGAAGCGCGCCACGGCGGCGAATTGCTGCGCGAGGCCAATATTCTTCCCGATGTCGTATATACCTCCCTGCAACGCCGCGCCATTAACACTGCGAATTTGGCATTGGATGCGGCTGACCGTTTGTGGATTCCCGTTGTGCGCGATTGGCGCCTGAATGAGCGTCACTACGGTGCACTCCAGGGGCTGAATAAGGCAGAAACAAAAGAAAAATACGGTAACGACCAGTTCATGGCATGGCGACGCTCCTACGACACCCCGCCGCCACCACTGGAGGAAAGCTCCGAATACAGCCAGGCAAACGACCCCCGCTACGCGGACCTTGACAAGGTGCCGGACACCGAATGCCTGCTTGACGTGGTCACTCGCTTTGTCCCCTACTTCAAGGAAGAAATTCTGCCGCGCGTACTCAAGGGGTGAAAAACGTGCTCATTGCCGCGCACGGCAACTCCCTGCGTGCCTTGGTTAAGTACCTCGACGGCATTTCCGATGCCGACATTGCCGAGCTGAACATCCCCACCGGTATTCCGCTGGTGTACGAACTGGATGAGAAGGGTAACGTCACCAACCCCGGTGGCACGTACCTTGACCCGGAGGCCGCCGCCGCGGGTGCCGCTGCCGTCGCCGCGCAGGGCGGGAAAGTAACCGGTTTTCCTTGTCGGCGGTGATTATCGGGTGCCTCATTGGCATCGTGATCGGGATGGTGATCACGGTCATGGCGTTGCTGATCACCCGCCACCGCCGCACCACCGCCACCCCCGGGGCGTCGATAAGCCAGCTGCTGCACCTTGCGGTGCAGGGCTCGCCAGCAGGGGTGGCGGTGGTGACGCATAAGGGGGACGTGGTGCTTTCCAACACTCAAGCCCACGCGCTGGGCATCATATCGGACCACGCCGTGCGCCCCGACGTGTGGCACCAAGCGCACAACGTATTCACCCATCAGCAACCCCAAACCCTGGACCTTCCGGCGGGGCAGCAGCGCACGGGAAGCCGCGTCAGCGCTGTGAAAGCCGTGATCAAACCACTCACCCTTGCCGACGGGGACTTCGTGATCATCTACTGCACCGACGAGTCGGAAAACATGCGGCTGGAAGCCGCGCGCCGGGACTTCGTAGCCAACGTGTCACACGAACTGAAAACACCCGTGGGGGGCATGGCACTGCTGTCGGAAGCGCTCATCGAATCCCGCGACGACCCCGACACCGTCGAACACTTCGGCATCAAACTAAATAAAGAAGCCCAGCGGATGGCCAACCTCATCAACGAACTCATCGCACTATCGAAGCTCCAAGGGGCCGAGCCGCTGCCCAACATGGAACCCGTCTCCGTGGACGAGGTCATTGACGACGCCCTGCAACGCACCCAACTCGCTGCCGACAACGCCAACATCACCATCGACCGCGGCCCCGCCTCCAGTGCGTTTGTCATGGGGGACAAAAACGCTCCTGGTCACCGCCATGGCCAACTTGCTGAGCAACGCCATCAACTATTCGCCCGCCAACACCTCCGTCAGCATCAGCCAACGCCGCGTGGGCGGCAACGTGCACATCAGCGTCACTGACCGCGGCATCGGCATCGCTCCTGAAGACCAACAACGCGTCTTCGAACGATTCTTCCGCGTCGACAAAGCCCGTTCCCGCGCCACCGGCGGTACTGGACTGGGGCTCGCCATTGTTAAGCATGTTGCAGCAAACCACGGTGGGGCGATTACAGTGTGGTCAAGACTCGGTGTCGGCTCCACCTTCACCCTGGAACTGCCGGAACTGCCGGACCCGCCAGGCGGCACCACCAACGAAAGGACAACGTAACCATGACCACCGTCCTTATCGTCGAAGACGAAGAATCCCTCGCCGAACCGTTGGCGTTCCTCCTAGGCAAAGAAGGCTTCACCGTGCTCATCGCCGGCGACGGCCCCACCGCCCTCGACGAATTCGCCAACAATGACGTCGACATCGTGCTCCTCGACCTCATGCTCCCTGGCATGTCCGGCACCGACGTGTGCCGACAACTCCGCAAAACCTCCACCGTTCCTGTCATCATGGTCACCGCCCGCGACTCCGAGGTGGACAAAGTGGTGGGCCTGGAACTCGGTGCCGACGACTACGTCACCAAACCCTACTCATCCCGGGAACTCATCGCCCGCATCCGCGCCGTCCTCCGCCGCGGCGGCGATGCCGACCACGAACCCGAACCCAACCCCAGTGTGCTTGGCGACGGCCGCGTGCGCATGGACCTCGAACGCCACACCGTCACCGTCGACGGCGTGGACACCCCCATGCCCCTCAAAGAGTACGACCTGCTGGAATACCTGCTCCGCAACCCAGGGAGAGTGCTCACCCGCGGGCAACTCATCGACCACGTGTGGGGCGAAGACTACGTCGGCGACACCAAAACCCTCGACGTGCACATCAAACGCATCCGCTCCAAAATCGAAGAAGAACCCAAACGCCCCACCCACCTTGTCACCGTGCGGGGTGTGGGCTACAAATTCGACGCCTAGGTGGCGTCCTACTCCGCAATTGCCTCCAACGGCGGTGTCGCCGCAGCCTTCTGCGCCGGAACCAACGCGGCCAGCAAACCCACCACAACGCTTCCAGCCATCATGAGTGCCACCTGGCTCCACGGCACATGCGGCGATGACATGCCCTTATCCTGCAGTACAGTCACCACGCACCACCCCGCAAACACGCCCACAACCACACCACACAGTGCGCCAAATACAGACATCTGAACTGCCTCCAGCTGGATCATTCTCCTGATCTGGCTCCTACTCACCCCAATTGCCCGCAGCGTCCCCAGCTCACGGGTGCGTTCCGATACGCTCAGCGCCAGCGTATTAATAATGCCCATCACCGCAATTACTACCGCCAACGCCAACAACCCATAAATTAGAGACACCATCTGGTTCACCTGAGTCCCCAGCGCTCCCTTATATTCCTCCTTCGCCTTCACCTGCACCACCAAATACTGGGCCACCGCATCCTCCAACTCACGGCGCAGCATCGAGTCAGAAAACCTGCCGTCGCTGGTCACAAACGCAGTTTTCCTGTTATACGCCTCCAGGTCCGGTAGTACACGCAGCGCACCAGCCAGGTTAATGACCATGTGACCCAACAAACCCGTCTCCTCATAGACACCGCGAATGGTCACCACGCTGCTATCGGTGCCCTCGCCGCCCAGGTAGGGGCGCAGGGTAAACGTGTCGCCTGGTCCCAAGCCGGATTGCTTGGCGTAGGTGGTGGAGATCATCGCGCCGGGTTGGTCGCCAAACTCCGAGGTACCGCGTACCACACCAATGTCCACGAAAGGGGATATGTCGCCGCTGACTACCGTGGTGGTGGGGTTATCCCAATGGTCGGCCTGCAGTGGGGCGGACATGAGCACTCCCACCGAGCCAACCCCATCAAGATTTTCTACCGTGGTAATGGCTTCTTCCGGGATGGACAGGCCCCCGCCACCAGTAGGGGAACCGGCGAGGCCGCTACTGTGTCCACCGTTGGGGCTGTCCAGTACGAATGGTGCCTTGACTTTTGACTCCACTAAACCGAACACGCTGGCCTGCGCGGTGGCGCCGATCACGCCAACGCAGGCCACTAATCCGACCCCCAACGCCAGGGCGAAAGCCGTGGTGGCGGTGCGCCTAGGATTGCGGGAGCTGTTGCGGGAGGCAAGCCGCCCGATGGGGCCGATGGGCAGCCCAGGGGAGATGCTGGCCAGGGCGGGGCCACTTAGCCACAACCCGGCAAGCAAGAACAATGCCCCCACCGCCACGGCGGATAAGCGCTGGTAGAGGTCCATATCAAAACCACCGATGGTGGGGAAATGCGCCCCCGCGATGCCAAACCCCACGCCCAGGACTGCCGCCAGAACACCGAAGACGGTGCGGAGTCGGAGGGAGTGGTCGGAGCGGTCGTCGGCGGGGCGGAGGGCGTCGATAGGCGGGAGTGATCCGGCCCGGCGTGCGGGTTCGGCGGCGGCGATGATGGTGATGATCATGCCAACAGTGAAGGGGACGATGATGGCCTTGGGGGTGAACGTAAGAGAGATGGCGGAGAGCCCGTCGCCAACCTGGTTGAGCACATTAATCACCACCACAACCAGCGATATGCCGACGGCGATGCCGGTGATGCAGCCAATAACCCCAGCAATGGCGGCTTCGGCGAACACGGAAGTGCGTACCTGGAGCGCGGATACCCCGATGCTGCGCAGGAGGGCGAATTCTCGGGTGCGCTGGCCGAGGATCATGGCGAAGGTGTTGGTGATGATGAACGACCCGACGAACAGGGCGATGACGCCGAAGGCGGCGAGCATGTAGGTCATGAAGCCGAGCTGGCGGACGTAGTCGCCGGATTGTCGTTCTGCGATTTGTTCGGGCAGTAGTGGCGTCAGCGTGGGGTACTGTTGGCCGAGGCTGTTGCGCAGGTCCATGGGGGAGACGCCGTCGGCGGCGGAAATGATCACCTGGGAGGCGTACTGACCGTCGGTGAAGAGTTCGAGGTAGCGTTCGGGCGTGAACATGACGCCGATCCACCCGGCGGTGTCGCGGGGGATGTCGTAGATGCCGCTGATGGTGACGTCGAGGCGTTCCGAACTGGTGATGACCGTTACTGAATCACCAACATGTAATTTTCCCCGTTTCGCTGCGGAGGAGTTCAGCATAATTTCATGTGCTTCGCTGGGGCTCTGTGCCTTCCACAACGATGGGCGGCCGCCCCACGTAGGCATCAAAAGGGTAGGCGGCGAGTGGGTGTGCCCCTGAGGAGCCTGCCTGGAGGGGGCGGCCGTCGGAACCTGTGATGACCAGCGAACTTTGCCCGGATCGCCGAGTTCCGGAGGGGGTGCCCGGACCGTCACCAGTGACGTTAACCGCCCGAATGTCGGGGCGGGCGGCTAGCTCCGACACCACAGACAGCGGCACGCCGTGAGGGGAGTTGGCGCTGCCCACAAGCCCTACGTCAATGCCGTCTACTCCCGAGTCCACGATAGAAGCGAAAGATTCCTCCAAGGATTGCGTAAGAATCAACGATCCAGATATATAAGCAGTACCCAAAGCAACCGAAAGAACCGTGAGCAGCATTCTTATCTTATTTGCAGCTGCTGTGCGCAGGGTGATTCTCCGCATTGGTGGTGGAGCGGGTTTCGGTAGGCGATGGCGGGCGGAAATGGGAACTCCAGACAAATTATGTTTTTTATTTACATTTTATTGTCATATCGTAACCGGGTAGCGGGATGGGTATTAAACGCGGTGGCGGCTTCGTCAGCTGTGAGCTGTTCCGATAGAGCTTTTGCCGCTGCTTGCCTGGCCCTGCAATGCTCCGCCAGGACCTCGTATGGGCCATCGCCCATAAGTATCCGCAGCTCATGCTCGTGGCTCACCCACATTGGATCCTCTGACTGGTGACATGCAGGCGCTGTGGTGCAGTACCAGTCAAAATCCTCCCCACCGTTGCCCCAGCCACGCCGATCATATTCGGTGATGGTGGTGCGCAGAATCTCCTCCCCGTCCGTGCGCTCTTCGTAATCCTCCAGCCGACGCAGCGGTAACTGCCAGCACACCTCCGGCTTCACCATCGTCAAATCCTCGCCGTTGTCCACACCCCACTGGTGCAGCGCGCACCCGCTGCCGTCCCGGTTGGCAAAAATACATGCCCCATCCACCACTTTTGTGCGCAGTGCGGGTTCATCATCCAGCTCGTCCCATTCCAGCCACGGCTCTAACTCTTCCGGTTCCAGGTGCTCTAGGTGCGTATCGACGCCCGTCGGGCGCAGCTGCCAGTACCGTGCCGGCATGCGGCGCACGGCGTCGAGAAGCTGTTCCCGATCCTCCTCGTCGCACATAAACGCGCCGTGGTTGCAACATCCCACCGACGGGGAGGCACTATCAATGCCGCGACACGCCGGTGTGCCGAACCCACAACCCCAGTGGGATTCCAGCCACGTGAGGTCGCAACTGAACACATGAAGCGGGTCCTCCGGGTGGGTAAATTCAAACCAATCACGGGGAAAATCCGGTGGAAGTTCCGCGCCAGAACGGATAGACGCGGCGGCCGGCGAGTCGGCCGGAAAACCAAGGAACACGGGCGGCGTTTGCGGGCAATACACACTTCGTAACGGTAGACCGTCTACCCTTGTAGTGTGCGATTAGGTGTTACGGATGAGGAAAAAGCTGCCAATCCGCTGGTAGCGGTGGGTGCGATACACCGTGCTCACCTGCGTCCCGCCTGCTCTTTGGTACGACGATGGTACGGTTGGGTAGCGGAACGTGTGACCAACCTTCGCATTCTTGATGGCAGCCTTGACACTAGGGGGCGATCTTTGGAATTGTCCACAGAAGAAGCGGACGAACAACCAGACGCCGTGTTTCCCCTCACCTATGGTGCGGCGCGGAACACCCACCAACGGTGTGACACAGCCTCGCCAACACGCGAAAAATAAATATTCTGCGCGAGACGGCAGTCACGGCAGAATCAGTGCGTGCCCTCCGCGCAAGCGGATACATGCGCCGCGCTGCTGGCACATCCACAACCTCCCGCACCCTCGCCCGACTCGCCGATACCACGCCGCCCCTAGCGGATGTGCGTTCGGGCTTAGAGCACAGTGTTGCAGGTGCGCTAGTTGCAGAAGCTAGCATGCGTGCGCTTGGCTTAGGACAGCTGCAAATTTGCCCATGGGCGCTGCGTGAAGGAGTTATCTTGCGGCGTATTGACAAGGGATTGGACGAGAAAGGACGCGAAAATGAGTGACAAACAACTCACCGTCGCGGAACTTATGGCGCGCGCTGCGCAGGAGGGAAACTCCCCACGGGAGTCCCGCCCGCGCCGCCGCCGGAGCCTGGATGAGGGTGGAGTCTCCGTCGCGGAACTAACCGGATCCATCCCCCGTGTGAACAAAAAACCTGCGGAATCCAAGCACTCCAGTGTGCCGCTGGACGCCCCGCAGGAAAGGGTTCAAGAAAAGGTCGCTGCCTCGGTTGATTCGGCAACGTCCGACACGTCCGACACTATGGTGGGGGCCGCCGCCGGGGCTTCCGGCGGCATGCGTGAAGCCCATCGCGAACCGCCGGCTCGTCCCGCACCCCAAGCTCCGCAACCGGTGATGGTTGAACCCGAAGTCCCATCGGTGCAGGACACCGACGTGGCCGATGCCTCCGACGTGGATGATCTAGATGACCTGGATGATTCCCTCACTGATGAGGAAACAATGGTGCTGAGCGTGGTCACCGAGGATGACCCGGTGCGGCTCACCACGGGATCGTTCCCGGCGTTGACGGCGGAACTCCTCGGTGATGACGAGAATGATGGGTCTGCGCAGTACGGCGCTACCGACAGCAATTCGGGTGTCTCCTACAGCCCCCAGCGCAGCGTTGACGACGATGCGCTAACCGATAATGAGGGTAGCGGCGCGGAAGATGAAGAAATTGTCACGAAAGTCGTTTTCGCAGGCGATAACATCTCGGGTCCAGAAGGCTACGATGCTTCCGATGACTATGCTGACGAAGATTATGCCGATGAAGACTTCGCTGACGAGTCCATCGATTCCATCGCACCGGTGGAAGATGCTCTCCCGGACCGCTACGACTCCGAAGAACTTGACCGGGTGGACGACACAGCCTTTGCGGGATCGCGCGTCGGTTTTGCCACCGGCACCTTTGAGAAGACACGCACTGGTCAGTTCCCCGAGGTTAGTGATGACGCCGAGGCTGAGGCTGATGTCGACGACGACGCGAGTGCAGACGTTCGCGCAGTCGACAGTGCCACCTTCAGGGCCGTTCCCGCCCAGGAGGACGTGGAGTCTGACTCCGAATTCGACGAGGAAGACGACACCTTCGATCCCGACTTTAATGATGAGGACGCCTTCGAGGAGGACGCCTTCGACGAAGCTCGACGAGGTTGACGCGAACGACAACCAGAAAGTGTCGGTGTTGAGTGTCGTCCTGATGGTGATCATCGCCATTGCTGTGGGTGTGGGTCTGTTCAAGGGTTTTGAGATGCTATGGGCGAACATGTCCAAGATCATCACTGCCCTGTTGGCTGTGGCCGCCACCGGCGCCATTGTCGGTATCGTGCATGCCCTGCGCACCGAGCGTGACGGCCTGAGTATGGTGCTGGCTGGTGCTGCGGGTCTCGCGGTGACCTTCGGACCACTGGCGATCGTGGGGTTCTAGATGCCTAAGATCGCTGTCATCGGCGGCGGCAAGATCGGCGAGGCGCTCATCGCCGGGCTCATCGCCGGTGGTGTGCCGCCGAAAGATATTCACGTGGCTAATCGACGCCCCGAGCGCGGCAAGGAACTCGTTGAGGCGTACGGCATCATCGATTTTGTGGATCACCAACAGGCCACGGACGGTACGGATGTGGTCTTCCTGTGCGTGAAACCCAAGGACACGGTGCCTGTGCTGGCCGACCTCGCGGATTTTATTGACAACAATGAGAGCGACACGGCCGTGATTTCCATGGCTGCCGGCGTTACCCTCAAGCAGCTGGAGGACGCCGTATCGGCGGGCACCCCGGTGGTGCGTGTCATGCCGAACACCCCGATGCTGGTGGGTGAGGGCATGAACGTGGTTGTTCCCGGGCGGTTTGTGTCTGAAGAGCAGTTGGATTCCATTGTGGAGTTGCTGGGCATGGTGGGCGATGTGGTGGTGACTGAGGAGACCCACATGGATGCCGTCACAGCCCTGTCTGGTTCGGCACCTGCCTACATTTTCTTGGTGGCAGAGGCAATGGTTGACGCGGGCGTCAGTTTGGGCCTCAGCCGAGATTTGGCGAAGCGTTTGACGGTGGGTGCGGTGTCGGGTGCGGGTGCGATGCTGTCGCAGCCGGATGCGGAGCCATACGAGCTGCGTTCTCACGTGGCGTCTCCCGGGGGCACGACGATTGCCGCGATCCGCGCTCTGGAAGAGGGCGGTATCCGCGCAGCGATGTATCGCGCCACGGAGGCTTCCGCACGACGTTCCAGGGAGCTGGGGCAAGGGTAGCGGAGCTGACAGCGGCCAAATCGGCGTGTCGTGGCGTTGGGATTTTTACCCCCAACGCTATTTTTTATTTTGTAGGGTTAACATGTGCTTTTAGCAAAATGTCTCGAGTACTACTTGAGGCTTCAGGGGCGATGTGAAGTGTGCTTTTGCCACTCTTGTCGCAATAGTCACAGAAATCACGGTAGGCTGTTTTAAGCACGTGCGTGTCTGTTCTGCAGGAGGGGAAGCCTGCAGCGCGCTCTGCATGAAGGGTATAGAGAAAATGACTAATGAAGATAACGGAACGTTTTTGACTGTCGCAGAGGTCGCCGAGATCATGCGCGTGTCCAAGATGACGGTGTACCGCCTGGTGCATTCGGGAGAGTTGCCTGCCGTCCGCGTGGGACGCTCCTTCCGGGTGCATGAGAAGGCAGTGAACGAGTACCTGGATTCCTCGTACTACAACGTGGGCTAGACTTTTTGTCTCCCAGCGTGTGGCGGCCTATGATAGGACACATTCGTGTCGATTTTTGAGGCCGACAGGTATTTGTACGTATCAACATTAAAAGCGAGGAAACCCCATGGGTTCAGTCATTAAGAAGCGCCGCAAGCGTATGTCCAAGAAGAAGCACCGCAAACTGCTCCGTCGCACCCGCGTTCAGCGTAGGAAACTCGGCAAGTAGGGTTGTGCGGGCCGCTTCGGCGGCTTCTGGCCTCGCAGTAAGGGCGACACCGCGTGTAGTAATTGCGCGTGGTGTCGCCCTTACATGCTTTTATGGGCCCGTTTAGGTGCCTTTGCGTAGAAACCGCCAGCCGAATGCGGCAGTAAACAGGGCTGGTAGCCCAAAGGTTCGGATGGCCTTCCTGATGCTGCGGTAGTCCCGAATGTCCCAGCCCCGCCGGATAGCTTCCTTGCGTAGGGCGGAATCTGGGTTGATGGCCACAGGAGTGCCCACCATGGACAGCATGTGAATGTCGTTGATCGAGTCCGAGTAGGCGGCGCACCGCAGGAGGTCCAGCTTTTCGACGGCCGCGAGTGCCGCCACCGCGTGCTGCTTTCCAGCGCCGTGCAGGATGTCACCCACCAGGCGACCGGTGAATTTTCCGTCTCTGACCTCGGCGACGGTTCCCAACGCCCCGGTAAAACCCAGTTTGCGTGCCAGGATCTGTGCCAACTGCACGGGCGTGGCGCTGACCAACCACACTTGCTGCCCGGCGGCGAGGTGTTTTTCGGCGAGTTCCCGTGTGCCGGGCCAAATTTTTTCACTCATGTGAGTGTCCACGATTTCCTCACACAGGCTCACAAGTTCGTCCACGGACCGCCCTTTGATGAATTCCAGGGCTTGTTGTCGCCCCTCAGCCACATCGTCGGCGTTTTCAGATCCGGTGATGCGGAATTTTTATTTGCTTCCACACCACGGGCAGGATTTCCCGGAGGTTGAAGTAGCGTTTGCGGGCGAGTCCCGTGGCGAACACGATGAGGGAGGCGCCTTGAATGAGGGTGTTGTCGACGTCGAAAAACGCGGCAGCACCGTGGTCTTGGGGGATGTCGGGGTTGGGGGAACTCACGTGCCCGCCCCCGGCGGCTTCAAAAAGCGCCGGACACGGATTCTATGCCGGAGGTGAAGTCGCCGAGTTCTAGGCCGTAGGTTTGTGCCACCGCCGCCGCTGCGGCTGCTTCGCCTGCCGCTTTTTGTTCGCGGTCGCCCACGGGTGGTAGTACTGTTTCTTCCAGGAAACGTCGGAGGTTGCCACGGGACGCGGACGACGCCAGGGATGCGAGAAAGTCCTCCGGGGTGCCGGGGATCGCAATGTTCTCGTTGGGCGTGTTCACTCGCGGTGGTACCTTCCAGTAAGCATGATCTTGTTTCATCGTAAAGCAATGAGGGTACAGCGATGCATGTGGTTGAGTTAATGGTGCGGCGGACCTGCGGTTCGTGTGAGCGCGTGCGGGAGCAGATCACCCCGGTCGTGGCGTCAGCTGACGCTCACCTGACCGTGGTGGATGTAGACACGGACGCATCATTAGCCATGGAATTCGGGGACAGGGTGCCGGTGGTAGTAGTGGATGGGGAGGAATTTGCCTGTTGGGAGGTTGATTCTGAGGAGTTAGCTGAGGCTTTGTTGTGGTAATTAGCGCCCCCGACTACCGTTGTTTTGTGATCTTGAGGGCAACCGACGGGGTAGTCCATAAGGTTGATGAAAAGGAGTGAGGGTGAGCGTGCTTGTGGTGGGCATGTCGCATCGTTCGGCACCCGTGTCTGTGTTGGAGCAGGTCAGCATGACTGATGAGGCCTGTAGTGCGACCACACGTGCCCTCCTAGACCGACCCTCCCTTACGGAAGCCATGATTGTATCCACCTGTAACAGGGTGGAGGTGTACGCTGTCACCTCCAGCTTCCACACTGGGGTGAACGATGTGGTTGAGGTGCTGCATCAGGAAAGCGGGCTGCCCACCGAGGTGCTGCGTCGCCACCTCTACGTGCATCACGCCGATGCTGCAGCTGAGCACATGCTCGTGGTGGCCTCCGGGTTGGATTCCATGGTGGTGGGGGAGCAGCAGATCATTGGGCAGGTGCGTAGTGCCTACCAGCAGGCTAATTCCAACAACACGGTGGGTAGAACCCTGCACGCATTGGCGCAAAGCGCCCTGCACACGGGCAAGCGGGTCCATTCGGAAACCGACATTGATGACGCAGGGGCCTCCATGGTGTCGTTTGCCTGCGCCGAAGCGATGAGGCGCATGGGACTCGGTGGTGACAACAACACTGAAAACAACACCCTGGAGGGAAAAACCGCGTTGGTGCTCGGTGCGGGCGTGATGGCCTCGCTGGCTGCGACGCACCTGGGCAAACTGGGCGTCGATAAGTTGATTGTGGCCAATCGCACCCGCAGCCGCGCGGAAATTCTCGCAGAGCATGCGCGGGAGGCAGGCGTGCCTGCTGAGGTTGTGGACTTCGCCGACCGTGCCGCAGCGCTAGCGCGGGTGGATCTCGTGGTGTCCGCCACCGGCGCGGATTCCTTCACCATCACCGCAGACGACGTGGCAAACGTCACGCACCCCGTCATGCTGATCGATTTGTCGCTGCCCAGGGACATTGACGATACCGTCACCGACCAGGATGGAGTTTCACTGGTGAACATCGAAAGCCTACATCAGACCCAGCAACGCAACCCCGACGAACAGCAATCCCAGGCGCTGGCCATCGTCGCCGAGGAACTGGAGGCATACTCCTCCGCTCAACGCGTTCGGGACGTGGTACCCGCCGTGGCGGCGCTGCGGAAGATGGCCTCCGAACTGGTGGACACCGAGCTGCAACGCCTCGGGCAGCGCACCCCCACCATGGACGAGTCGGACCGTGAGGAAGTTGGGCGCGCCGTGCGACGGGTCGTCGACAAGCTTCTGCACCAGCCCACCGTGCGTGCCAAGGAACTCGCGGCGCGCTCCGGCACCGTGTCCTATGATTCGGCGCTGCAGGAGTTGTTCGGCCTGGAGGAACAACTGTGACCCTGACCATCGGCACTCGGGGCAGCATGCTCGCCACCACCCAGGCCGGGCACGTACGCGACGCCCTCATCGCCGCAGGCTATCCCCGCCGAACTCACCATCATCTCAACCCCCGGCGACCGCTCACAAGCGCCCGTCGAGCGCATCGGTGTTGGGGTGTTCACCCAGGCCCTGCGCGAAGCCCTGCACGACGGCGACTGCGACATTGCCGTGCACTCCTTCAAAGACCTGCCCACTAGCCCCGACCCCCGCTTCCATCTCGTGGTGCCCCCGCGTGCCGACGCCCGCGAAGCCCTCATCGCCCGCGACAACCATACCCTGGACACCCTGCCGCACGGGGCCCGCGTGGGAACCTCCGCGCCCCGGCGCATCTCCCAGCTCCTGGCGCTTCGTCCCGACCTGGACATTCAGCCCCTGCGCGGCAACATTGACACCCGGATGGGCCGCGTCGGACAGGATCTCGACGCCGTCATCCTGGCTTGCGCCGGGCTGGAACGCGTCGGCATGCTGAACCGTGCCACCCAGTGTTTCGACCCGCACATCATCATGCCAGCCCCCGCCCAAGGTGCGCTCGCTGTAGAATGCCGCAGTGACGACGCCCGTGCCGTCGCCGCCATTGATTTCCTTGCCGACCCAGATACCACCGTCCGTGCCACCGCGGAACGCACCCTGCTGAGTTGCCTCGAAGCTGGGTGCACCGCCCCCGTCGCCGCCTTTCGCTGACATCCGTGCAGGGCGATTGGGACTGCGCGCCGGGGTCTTTGCTCTCGACGGTAGCCGCCAGCTCATTCACAGCGCTATGAGCGACGTTTCGGAGGCGGCGGAATTGGGGGAACGGGTGGCCAGGGAACTACTGGCTCAGGGCGCTTCCGATGTGATGAGATCCTGAAGAAACTTCACGCAGAATGCCGTAGTGGCGATGCCGTAGTCCAGGGTGGCCCGCTGGAAGCGGTGCTCGTGGGGGAGCGTCGGGAGTTCGCGGTCCAGTGATTCTAGGTCTGCGAGCTCTTTCTGGGCGCGTGTGAGCATCATGGTGAGAATGGCGTGGCGGTCGGACGGGGCATCGATAAGCCCCAGGAAATAGAGGCGCGACAGCATGGCGGTATCCAGGTTGGAGCCGCTGATAGGGCTGTGCATCCACTCCTGAAAGGTTGCGATGCCGCGCTCGGTGGGGGAGTAGATTTTTTTCAGTCGACCGTTCTCAATGGTTTCCGTGACGGTGGCGTTGCCGTCGCGCACTAGGGCTTGCAGCGCTGTGCGGATGCTGCCCAGGCTGGCCTGGTAAAACAGCAGCACCTGGAATTGTTTATTCAGCTGGTAGATGGTTCGCGGGGCGAAGATGAGGAGTCCTAGGACAACGTAGCGCATGCCTCCAGTCTAAAATATTACTTTGAGAAATATTTTTGCCTGTGCAGTGCTGTTGCGGCGTGACGCTGTTTAACTGCGCATTCGCATACTTGGTTGTGATGCTTTATCGTTGACATACCACATGTGTACGCCCCATGAGTGATACGGTCCCGCTAATCGTGTTCTGGTGGGGTGTTGTGTCATGTTTACGGACAAAGCCGACAAGAAAAGAACTACATGAGTAACGACACTGCCTCTTCACCTGCGCCGGGAAATGTCATTTTCGTCGGCGCAGGCCCAGGTAATCCTGACCTTTTGACGGTCAGGCCCGGGAGGTGCTGGGCCGCACCGCAGTGGCGCTCACCGATCCGCAGGTGCTGGACGGTGTACGCGCGGTCGTCGGTAGTGAACTGGCGGTGCCGGAAGACGTGCTCAAGGCTGCCGACGACGCGTACGAACGTTTGTGTGCGGAAGCAAAAGCGAACGGTGCGCGGCGTCGTCCTCCGCGGCCGCCCGCGCCCACAGCGGCGGACATTCGTGAAGTCTCTGGTGCGCCAGAGAAGATTGCCCAGCAGCTCGCGGACGAAGTGGCGGTGGGGCATGATGTGATCCGGCTGGTTGCGGGCAATCCCCTCAACAACGAGGCTGTGCTTGCTGAAATCCAGGCCGTAGCCAACGCTGGTGTGGAGTTTCAGGTGGTGCCGGGCATGTCGGTGCCATCCACCGTGCCGGTGTTTGCGGGTATTGCGTTGGGTTCAACCTACACCGAAACGGACATCACCAGCGGAAACGTCGACTGGGACCAGCTGGCCCAAGCCCCGCAGCCCCTGGTGCTGCAGGCCACGGCCCTGGACCTGCCGAAAATCTCCGTGGAACTCAGTGACCGTGGCATCTCCGCCACCACACCCGTGTCGGTGACGGTCAACGGCACCACGCGCCTGCAACGCACCCACGACGCCACCCTGGGTACCCTCGGCAAATTGGATGCCGACCTGCAGGGTTCGCTGGTGGTCACCCTCGGCAAGGGTGTCGACGACCGCTCGAAATACTCGTGGTGGGAAAACCGTGCGTTGTACGGCTGGCGGGTGCTGGTCCCCCGTGCCAAGGAGCAGGCTGGGCCAATGAGCACCCGGCTCGCCGGGCATGGTGCCATTCCGCAGGAAGTCCCCACCATTTCCGTGGAGCCGCCCCGCAACCCGCAGCAAATGGAACGCGCCGTCAAAGGCATTGTTGAGGGACGTTACCTATGGGTGGTGCTCACCAGTGTCAACGCGGTCAGTGCCCTGTGGGAAAAAATCACCGAATTTGGCCTGGATGCCCGCAGTTTCGCTGGGGTGCGGATCGCCGCCGTGGGTACCAAAACGGCTGCGGCCATCCGGGAACTCGGTATCACTCCCGAGTTGCTGCCGTCCCCCACTCAGCAAAACGCCGCCGGGTTGGTGGAGGTGTTCCCCGAATACGACGAAGACCTAGATCCTGTGGGCCGCGTGCTGCTGCCCCGCGCCGACATCGCCACCGACGTGCTGGTAGACGGGCTGGCCAACCTCGGTTGGGAGGTTGAAGACATTGTGGCCTACCGCACCGTTCGTGCTGCGCCGCCCAGCGCCGAAATCCGCGACATGATCAAGTCCGGGGGGTTCGACGCCGTGTGCTTCACCTCTTCATCCACCGTGCGCAATCTCGTGGGAATCGCAGGTAAACCACACCAACGCACCATCATTGCTTGTATCGGCCCCATGGCCGCCGCCACTGCCCGTGAACTGGGGTTACGCGTGGACGTGCAGCCAGAGATCGCCGGGGTGGACGAGCTTGTCGACGCCCTGGCGGAGCATGTTGCCGGTTTGCGCGCCGCAGGCCAACTTCCGCCACCTAGGAAAAAACGCCGCTCACGAAAGGCAAAAACCCAGTGATTCGTCGCCCCCGCCGCCTCCGCCAGCACCCAGCCATGCGGGAGTTGGTTGCCGAAACCAGCCTCGGTGCCTCAGACCTCATCCTGCCCCTGTTCTACGCGGACGTGAATAGGGAAATCCCCTCCATGCCCGGGGTGTTCCAACATGACAGGGACTCTATGCTGCGGGCCGTGCATGACGCATTGGACGCGGGAGTGCGGTGTGTGGATGTGTTTGGTGTTCCCACCGACAAGGATGACATCGGGTCAGGGGCCTGGGACCCAGAGGGCATTCTCAACCGCGGGGTGCGTGCCTTGCGGGAGGAATTCGGCAACGACATCATGGTCATGGCGGACACCTGCCTTGACGAATTCACCAGCCATGGCCACTGCGGAGTGGTTACCGAGGACGGCGTGGTGGACAACGATGCCACCCTACCGCTCTACCAAAAAATGGCGGTCGCTCAGGCGGAGGCTGGTGCACACATTGTGAGCCCCTCGGGCATGATGGATGGCCAAGTCGCGGGCCATCAGACATGCGCTTGATGATGCCGGATACATCGATGTGGCCATCATGGCCTACTCCGCGAAATACGCCTCAGCCTTCTACGGTCCGTTCCGTGACGCAGTGGGGTCGTCCCTGCACGGCGACCGCACAACCTACCAGCAAGACCCCGCCAATGCGCGGGAATCACTGCTGGAAGTGGAGCTTGACATTGAGCAGGGCGCGGATTTTGTCATGGTCAAACCGGCGCTTCCGTACCTCGATGTGCTCCGGGCCGTGTCCGATATATCCACCGTTCCTGTTGCCGCGTACCAGGTCTCTGGGGAATATGCCATGATCCAGTCGGCGGTACACTGGGGTAACCGTGAGGCGTTGATGATGGAGTCGCTGCTGTCCATTAAACGTGCTGGTGCCAACCAGATTCTCACCTACTTTGCCACTGAGGTGGCGCAGAAACTCTAGATTGCCAGCCTTGGGGTCACCGTGGAATCACCATCAAAAACAAACATGGTGCGCAAACTGCGCCGCTGGCATGAATTGTCACAGGCCGAGTTGGCGCAGCGTGTCGGTGTGTCCCGGCAAACCATTGTGAATGTGGAGAAGGGAAGCTATTCTCCCTCGGTGTACTTGGCACTGGCCATCTGTAAAGAACTTCGGGCTACCGTGGAGGAAGTTTTCGGCGATGAACAACATGCACGAAACGCGCTCTGAACGCCCAGAATCGCTGTGGCTGGCCAGGCGCATGTGGCTAGCGGCCGTCGCTATGGAGGCTGTGCACCAACTACTGGGGGTTGTGCGTGCTTTCGTTGATCCCAGTGATATTCGCTCCGAGATGCGGCAATATTATCCGAGCATGCCCCAAGACACACTGGACTTTTTTATCTCCGTGTCAAGTGTGATCGCGCTGGTTTTCGCCCTGTCCCTTTTGGGGATTGTGGTGTGGTTGGCTGTATCGTGGCGGCTGCGGCTTCTTGTCTTCTTCGGCACGTATGTGGCGTTGCGTGGCGGCCTTGTTTTCTTTGAAGAGCAGCAGGGCTGGTTGTTCCTTATTGATGGTGCCGTGCAGATTGTGGTAGCAGTGTTTGCCGTGCTTGCAATTATCTTCGGAGCGCGTAAAGATTCAATTGAATGGATGTCAAGGTAGGGGAGTTGTGTGGCAGTGCACGACGGCTTAGATACTGGCTTGAAGACCTCTGAACGCCACGTTGAACAGGCTATTGCTGAGGCAAAGCGGCAGCCCATAAAGCCGGGCTGAGTACAGAAACCCTTTCTGAGGAAAGCCCCCAGTTGAGGCTTGCCCGCCGTTCTGGAGGCGGTTTGACGACCTTCTCACTGCACCTTCACGGCATAAAAGGTGCAGCACAGGTTCGCGAACTGGAAGATTCCCTGTGCGCCATTGATGGAGTGAGTGCATCCGTCATTTATCCCACCAGCATGGCGTGGATCACCGCACCCGATGATGTCTCGCCAGAAGACATCATGATGGTATTGGCTGATCTGGGGGTGTCAGCGGAACTCACACGCAGCTCCCTACAGCGCCGCGCAGAGCGGTTGGAAATTCAAAACCGCAGGAACCGACTCCTTGCTCACCGGAAGTCCGCCGCTAAGACGACACCACTGCGAAAGAAACCCGACAACCCGCAGCACACACGTACACGCGGGGAACGCCTCCAACAATCCACCGACGTGCTGTTTACCCCACGAACGTTGGTCACCCCGGAACGATTGGTCCTGAGCATCCTGCTCTCCATCCCCGTTCTGGTGCTCAATCGCTTCCCCGACTGGCAGTGGGCCTGCCTTATCCTGGCTACTCCTGTGGTGTTGTGGGGGGCGTGGCCATTTCATCGGGCCGCGTTGGCTGGGCTGCGGCGCGGACTGCCTGCCTTGGACGCAGCTAGCTCGGTGGCCATCATTGCGGCCTATGTGTGGTCCACAGTGATGCTGATTATCCCCATGACACACGAACACAGATCGTTGTTTTTGGATGTTGCTTGCGGCGTGACGGTGCTGCTGCTGATTGGGCGTTTCCTATCAGGCAAGGGCCGGACCAGCCTTCTACAGTCAGCTCTTCCCACAGAGGGGTTACTCAAAGAAGTCGTGGTAGTGCGCAAAGACCCACACAGCGCCAAACCCGTCAAATACACCATCCCCATTCAAGAAATCCGCATGGGAGACGATATCATCGTGCCCACCAACACCGTCATCCCGGTTGACGGTCACGTCATCGGTGGTGCCGCCACTGTTGAACCTGGATTGATTGGTGGCGGCCGCGACGAAATTGCGGTCAAAGTGAATTCGCAGGTGTACGCCGGTGGAATCAACCGTGGAGGACCGCTGAAAATCCGCGTCCAACGCACCGGTTCCCGCACCCGGCTGGCGGCAATGAAACGCTGGGTGGAAAAAGCCGCACACCACGAAAACCGCACCGCACAGCTGGCCACTCGTAGCGCCTCCATGCTGGTTCCTGCGGCATTAGGGCTTGCTGCCATTGATTTTCTGCTCTGGTGGTTTATCAGCGGTGACATCAACAAAGCCTTCTCCACTGCACTGGCAATACTGTCTTGTGTGGCCCCGGTGGCGCTGGCATTGTCCACGTCGCTGGCCATGCGGTTCGGCATTGAAAAAAGCGCCCGACGCGGGGTGCTGGTCCGAAACGGTGACACCATGCGGGAATTGGTGGACGTCAACGCCATCATTTTCAATCGCGTGGGTACCCTCTCCCAAGGTGACATGACCGTAGAAACCGTGACGGCGGCACGCGGAGAAAACCCCGAACTGGTACTGCGTGTAGCCGGTGCCCTGGCCATGGAAAGCCGTCACCCGGTGTCCCGAGCCCTCGTCCGCGCATCCAGGGAGGCGCGTGATGCCGGAACGGGTGGCGAAGAAGTCCCCCACTGGATAGATGTCTCCCATGCCCACATCACCAAGGACGGGAGCTACACCGGCCTCATTGAAATTCCCCTTAAAAACGGGGACGGGGACATTGAAATGCGGCAAGTCGATGCGACACTGTGGCGTCCCCGTGACCTATCCTCCCTGGAAGGCAAACTCGCCACAGCCGCCACCAGTGGTGGTACGCCCCTGGTTGTGAGTTGGAAGCACAAACCCCGCGGCGTCATCACCCTGTACGACAGTGTCAAAGACGACGCCGCCAACGCCGTGGCCGACCTGGAAAAAATGGGCGTGGAAACAGTCATGCTTTCCCGCGATACCTACCCAGTGGCCCGTCGATTCGCCGACAACCTTGGTATTTCTAAAGTCCTGGCAGGCATTGCCCTCGGCAAAAAAGAAATCGCTGTGCGCAGCGTTCACGCCCGTGGCGCGAATGTGGCGTTGGTGGGTGAAACCTCAGTGCTGGACTGTATGCGCGTCGCCGATGTCGGGGATCCTCATGGGCAACCCAGAATCGCTGGGGTTCGCCGAGGCGGACGTGGTGGTGCTGCGCGACGACGTCTCATCCATTCCCGAGCTTTTCGGCCTGGCGCGCCGGGTCACGGCGGTTGCTGACCGCAACATCATGTTTGCCTGGGTGTACAACGTGGTGGCCATGTCGCTGTCGGTCATGGGTGTGGTGCACCCAATGGCCGCGACAATCATGATGATCGGCTCGTCCTTGGTGATTGAAACATTGTCCAATCGAGTTCGACGTTTTTGAGGCTTCACTAACTTTGTGGCTGGCGCAGAAAACACCATAATGGGCCTTATGTCACGCACCCTCACCAACGCCCCAGCTTATTGATGCCGCGCAAGGGCGCACCCCAACCCGCACCCCCGTATGGTTCATGCGTCAGGCTGGCCGTTCTTTGCCTGAATACCGCGAGGTGAGGGAAGGCATTCCCATGCTGGATTCATGCTTCATGCCGGAACTGCTGGCCGAGATCACCATGCAGCCAGTGCGCCGGCACGATGTTGATGCCGCCATCTTGTTTTCAGACATTGTGGTGCCACTGAAAGCCGCAGGCGTGGACGTGGATATCGTGCCCGGCCGGGGGCCAGTGGTTGCGCAGCCGATCCGCTCGCTCCGTGACGCAGCAGCCTTGCCCATTTTGGAGAATGATGTGGATGAGGTCGCTACTGGCATTGGGCTGATCACGGAAGAACTCACCCCAGCACAAGCTCTTATCGGTTTCGCTGGCGCCCCGTTTACCTTGGCGAGTTACCTGGTGGAAGGCGGTCCCAGCAAAAACCATGATGTAACGAAGGCTATGATGCATTCTGACCCGGATGCCTGGCATACGCTGATGCGACGGTTGGTTCCCACGATTGTGAGGTTCCTCACCACTCAAATCAACGCCGGGATTGATGCCTTGCAGTTGTTTGATTCGTGGGCGGGGTTCCTCACTGAACGTGACTATCGCGCTCATGTGCTCCCGTACTCCACGGAGATTTTCGCTGAGGTCGCCCGCGTGCCAAGGATTCACTTTGGTGTTGGCACGGGGGAACTACTGGGCGTGATGTCGGAAGCCGGGTCGGAAGTGATGGGCGTGGACTGGCGGGTTCCTCTTGACCAGGCTGCTCAGCGCATGGTGGAACCGAAGGTGCTGCAGGGAAACTTGGATCCGGCCATGCTTTTTGCTGGTCGGGATGCCATCGCGCGGGAAGTGGCTGTGATTAAGCACCAAGCCCGCGTCGCCATCCAGGAGGGGCATGCACGTCAGCATATTTTCAACCTAGGGCATGGCGTGCTGCCCACCACAGACCCTGGTGTTATCACCGAGGCCGTGTCGATTATCCACGAGGAGAACTAAACCATGAAGATCGCGATCATTGGTGCGGGCCTTGCCGGGCTTACGGCCGCTTACGAACTCCGCGACCATGAGGTCGACGTGTTTGAAGCCGACGACCGTATTGGCGGGAAGCTGCGTACCGTTGCGTTTAACGACGGCCCGGTGGACATGGGGGCCGAAGCTTACCTTGCGGTCCGCACCGATGCCACCGACTTTTTCGAGTCCCTTGGCCTCGGGGATCATGTGGTCTACCCCTCGGACGCGCGCCCGGCGATTTACGCCGGTGGTGAGCTGCACGCCATGCCCACCGAGACAGTCATGGGGATTCCTGCAACCTCTGATGCCGTTGAGGGACTGATCAGCACCGAGGAGGCGGTGCACATTGATGCCGAGCGTAACCGCGAATCGCTGGATTGGCAGGTAGGTGAAGACCGCTGCCTTGGTATCATGCTCCGCCAGCGCTATGGTGACGGCATTGTTGATCACGTTGTTTCTGCGCTGCTTGGTGGCGTGTATTCCAGTGGTGCTGACGCCCTGGGGGTGCGGGCAACCATTCCCCAGCTTGCCGCCATGTTTGATGAGATGGCCGAGGCAGGGGAAAAGATCACGGTCAGCGGGGCCGTCGAGAAGCTTCTTGCCCGTCGCGGCCCGCGGAAGGGGCCGGTGTTTGCCACGTTTAGTGGTGGGTATGCCGAGCTGTACGAGACCTTGGCCGAAAAATCTGGGGCCAGCATTCATATCGACTCGTTTATTTCGGAATTAACACCGCAGATGCTGGAGAAATACGATCGCATCCTGTTGGCCACCCCGGCACCGACTACGGCAATATTGCTCCGGACTATCGCCCCGGAAGCCAGCGCTGAATTGAAAAAAGTAGAGTTGGCCAGTTCCGCCGTGGTGGGGCTGAAATTCGACAACACTGAGGGGCTACCCGATAATTCCGGCATTCTTGTTGCCACCGACGAACCTGACGTGCAGGTGAAGGCGTTCACGTTCTCCTCCAATAAGTGGCCACACCTGCGGGAACGTGGCGGGGCGTTGGTGCGAGCATCGTTTGGGCGGTTTGGGGAAAACATTCTGCTCAACACCACCGAGGCCGACCTTGTGGATCGTGCGTTGGAGGACCTCACCCGAGTTACCGGGTACAGGGGAGAACCATCCGAAATATTTGTGCAGCATTGGTATGGTGGTCTGCCGCGCTACGATCACGACCACCTTGCTCGTGTTGCTACGGTGCGTTCCCTTCTGTCCAACGTTCCCCAGATCGGGGTAGCTGGGGCATGGGCCGATGGCGTGGGTGTTCCCAACGTGATCGTGGGGGCACGGAAGGCAGCGCACGAACTGCTGGGGTAGCACTGGAGGTGGGGAGGTTAGAATGGTCGCCATGACTAACACCTCCCTTTCTGCCGAATGGTTTGACCGCGCCCGCACTCTCACCCCCGGTGGGGTTAATTCCCCGGTGCGGGCGTTTGGCTCGGTGGGGGGACAAGCCCGCTTTATCGCCAGCGCTGCGGGGTCCACGCTCGTTGATGTGGACGGCAACGAGTATGTTGATCTGTTCTGCTCGTGGGGACCCATGCTGATGGGGAATGCGCATCCTGAGGTGGTTGAGGCAGTGACCAAAGCCGCCGAGAAGGGATTGTCGTTTGGTGCGCCTACTACCGCTGAGGTGGAGTTGGCTGCGATGGTGGTGGATCGCACGAGCGTGGAGGAAGTCCGGCTGGTGAACTCTGGAACGGAGGCCACCATGTCGGCGGTGCGCCTGGCCCGCGGTTTTACTGGTCGGCCTAAGGTCGTGAAGTTTGAGGGCTGCTACCACGGACATGTGGATTCGTTGTTGGTGTCTGCGGGTTCGGGAGTGGCAACCCTCTCACTGCCAGACTCGCCAGGTGTGACGGGCGCTACTGCCGGGGACACGATTGTGGTTCCCTACAACGATAGTGAGGCGGTACGCCAGGTGTTTGCCGACAATCCCGATAGCATTGCGTGCGTCATTACTGAGGCGGCGGCTGGGAACATGGGGACGGTCGCACCATTGCCGGGCTTTAATGAGTCGCTTCGTGACATTGCCCACGAGTACGGCGCGTTGCTGATCATGGATGAGGTGATGACGGGGTTCCGCACGTCCTACAGTGGTTGGTTCGGCGTTGATGGGGTGGCCGGGGACATCACCACCTTCGGCAAGGTCATCTCGGGTGGGCTGCCCGCCGCCGCGTTCGGCGGTCGCCGCGACATCATGAACTCACCTCGCACCGCAAGGCCCGGTGTATCAGGCGGGCACATTGTCTGGTAACCCGGTTGCCGTTGCTGCGGGTATGGCATCGCTGCGCTTGGCGACGCCCGAGGTGTACCGCGCCGTCGATAAGCATGCGGACCTGCTGAGCAACCTTGTCAGCACGGCGTTGAATAAAGAAGGGGTTGCGCACCATATCCAGCGGGCGTCCAACATGCTGTCGGTGCGGTTTGCGGACGGCGAGGGACACAATTTTGCGGACATGAAAGCGGCTGACACCTTCCGGTTCCCAGCGTTCTTCCATGCGCTGCTGGACAACGGTGTGTTTGTGTCGCCCTCGGTTTTTGAGACCTGGTTTGTGTCCAGTGCCCTCACCGACAATGATTTTGACAAGATTGAAAAAGCACTGGTTCCTGCAGCAAAGGCTGCGGCTGCCGCACACGACACGAACGCATAGCGAAAGAGCACATGAGCACCACCATTGTTCACCTCATCCGGCATGGGGAAGTCCATAACCCGGAAAAAAATCCTCTACGGGCGTCTACCCGGCTATCGCTTGTCCACGCGAGGCCGGAACCAAGCCGCTCGCACGGCTGCGTCCCTGCGTGGGCATGACGTCGTGTATCTCGCGGCGTCGCCACTGCAGCGGGCCCAGGAAACGGCGCAGCCCTGTGCGCAAACCTTCAACCTGGGGATCGTTGTGGATGAGGGGCTGATTGAAGCTGGAAATCAGCTGGAGGGGCTGCGTGTGCGGGGCTGGCGTTCACAATTGTGGAACCCGGTGCGCTGGCCGATGCTGCGTGATCCGTCTTTGCCAAGCTGGGGTGAACATTACACTGACATTGCTGAGCGCATGATGGATTCCGTGGAGCGTGCCCGACTGGAGGCGGAGGGCCATGAAGCCGTGTTGGTCAGCCACCAGCTACCGATTGTGTGTGTGCAACGCGCGGTCATGGAGCTGCCCCTCGCACACAATCCTGGTAGCAGGCAATGCGACCTTGCCAGTGTCACGTCTTTGGTCTTTCATGATGAGGTGATCACAGACATTTACTACACCGAGCCCGCGCGGGAGAAACGACATGCGTAACACCGTGATCGCAACCTTGGCGGCGGCCAGTTTGCTGCTCGCCGCCTGCGGCGAAGATAACACTGCTGGACAGGATGCTGTGGCGGTGGGCGGGACTTTCACGTTCTACGCTCCTGGTGGACAAACCAAAGTCACCTACCCGCAAAATGAACGCAAGCCAGTGAAGAACTTCAGTGGTGAGTCGCTCATGGATCCTGAGAAGACAATCAGCCTTGACGATTATAAAGGGCCAGATCGTGGTGCTCAATGCGTGGGGGCCAATGGTGCGCCCCATGCCGCAGTGAGTCGGATGACCTGCAGGAAGTTCAGGAGACCATCTCCAGCAAAGGTGGCACCGTGCTGGGCATTAACGTGCGGGACCATTCGGCTGAGGCTGCGCGCGACTTTGTCACAGACAACGGAATTAGCTACCCCAGCATCTACGATCCACCGTTTAAAACTGCGGCTGCTTTGGGCGGGGTCCCCGCGTCGGTTGTTCCCACCACCATCGTGCTTGACCGGCAGCACCGCCCAGCAGCTGTGTTTGTGAGGGAAATTACCGCCAAAGAGCTTATGGAGACCGTACAGCCCCTGTTGGATGAACCTCTGGACGGGCAATGAGTGGCACTGGTGCGCAGTTTGCCGACGTCGTGGCATCGGGGCCGCTGCTGCTAGGAATACTGGCCGCCGCTGCCGCAGGTTTCGTCAGTTTTGCCAGCCCCTGCGTGGTGCCGCTTGTTCCCGGGTACATGTCCTATCTCGCGGGGATCGTGGGTGGGCAACAGTACCGCTGGCGGGTTGCCGGTGCGGCGTTGATGTTCATCGCGGGTTTCACCGTGGTATTTGTGCTGGCAACGGCCACCGTATTTGGGGCCATTAGTGCGCTTACCCTGCAAGCTGAGCTGCTGCAGCGGCTGGGGGGAGTGGTCACCATTGTCATGGGCCTTGCATTCATGGGAATGATTCCCGCCCTGCAAAACGAGCATCGTTTCCACCCTCGGCGCTGGTCCACGTGGGTGGGGGCGCCCCTGTTGGGGGCGGTCTTTGCCCTCGGATGGACCCCCTGCCTTGGCCCCACCTTGGCGGCTATTATTTCCATTTCCGCAGGTACAGAGGGGATGACGGCTGTCCGTGGCATCGTACTGATTGTCGCATACTGCCTGGGGCTGGGGTTGCCTTTCCTTGTGGTGGCTCTGGGGTCAGCGCATGCCATGCGTGGCGTAGGCTGGTTGCGGAAACACTCGCGCGCCATTCAAATCGCCGGTGGTGTTGCGCTTATCCTTGTAGGAATAGCACTGGTGAGTGGGCAGTGGGCGCACTTCATCACCTGGGTGCGCCAATGGACCGTGGACTATGGCACCACGCTGATTTAGCACACTGATGTAGTGAGATAACACGGAGGTTACATGTCCGCACAAAACCCCTGGCTTCGCCGTGCCCTTTCGGGTCCTCGGTGGCTGTGGCGTTGGCTGACCAGTATGCGTACGGCGCTGGTGTTGCTGTTTCTTCTTGCGCTGGGGGCGATACCGGGTGCCCTGCTGCCGCAGCGTTCACTCAACGCTGACAAAGTGGATGAGTACATTGCCAACAACGGTCGCGTGGGTGAAATCTACGACAAACTCCAGCTCTATGATGTCTTCTCTTCGGTGTGGTTCACCGCGATTTACGTGCTGTTGTTTGTGTCCCTTATTGGGTGCATCCTTCCCCGTAGTTGGGAGCATTATCGCGCCATGAAAACCCCTCCGGTGCGTGCCCCCAAAAATATGGCGCGCTTACCGTTGCACGCCTCGGGGGTCGTGGACTGCGCTGTTGATGAGGTGGTGCAACCCGGCATGCTCAAAGGCTGGCGGGTTGCCCGCTACACACCGGAAGAGGACCGCGCCGGGGCGACGTCACTGTCAGCGGAGAAGGGGTACATCAGGGAGTTTTTCAACTTGGTGTTTCACCTCGGCTTGGTGGGTATTTTGGTGGCTGTTGGCTTGGGCCGCATGCTCTACTACGAGGGCCAAGTGGTTGTGGTTGCGGGGACAGAGAATTCACAGTTCTGCAACACGGCGGTAGCTAACTATGATTCGTTCCGGTTTGGTGCGTTGTTTGATGGTGGGAAACTGAAACCGTTCTGCGTGAAGGTGGAGGACTTTTCCGCTGATTATCTGCCAAATGGCCAGGCGAAAATGTTTACCTCTGATGTGCGGTGGGCTGAGGGGGATCAGGTTTTTACGGATACAGATGAATGGGAGCAGTATCGGCTGCGGGTTAACCACCCGCTGCGTATAGCCGGAGATCGCGTGTACCTGCAGGGCCATGGTTATGCCCCGCGTTTTACAGTGACCTGGCCTAACGGTGAATCGCGCACCCAGATGGTGCAGTTCCGCCCCGACGATCCGACGTTTTTCTTGTCATCAGGTGTGCTGCGTTTTGATCCTCCGGCTGGAATGTATTCGGACTTGTTTGAACGCCGTCAAAAACAGCTGGCTATTCAGGGATTGTTTGCTCCTACCGCCGAGTTCAGCGGTGGCGAGGGGGATATTATGAGTTCGTCATTCCCTGCGATGCGCAACCCAGGGGTGGCCATTGATGTGTACCGTGGCAATGCCGGTTTAGATGAAGGGCGTGGGCAGTCGATCTACAGCTTGGACCCACGACTCGCGCATTCTGGTGAACTGCAGAAAATCGAGCGCGTCAATCTCATGGAGGGGGAAAGCGTCACCTTGGACGATGGTACGGTGGTGCGGTTCGATGGGGCCAACGAGTTTGCTAATCTTCAGGTGAGTCACGACCCAGCCCAAGTGTGGGTGCTCGTTGCCGCCGTTGTCACCCTGATTGGTTTGGTGGGGTCAGTGTCTGTGAAGCGGCGTCGCGTGTGGGTGCGGATGCAGCCTGATCCTGCGGGAGGCACAGCGGTGTCCATCGGCGGGCTGGCACGGACGGATCGCGCCGGTTGGGGGGCGGAGTTTGAGCGTATTCAGCGGGCGATTCTGCGGCTGCCGGAGGAGTCATCGGAGGAGTTATCGGAGGAGTCAGAAGAGGACGACGAGGAGGATAACGACTGATCGGGTAGTGTCTTGTACTAGTTCATAACCATGCCAAAAGAGGTCATCACCATGCCTGTAAACCAGACTTTTGCCAACTATTCTGATTTGGCATTCAAGGCAGCTTTCGCGATTTATATTGTCGCGTTAGTCATGTCACTGGTGTATTACGTCAAGCAGCAGATGCTTATCGACGCCCGCCGTGAGTCCAAGGTTCTTGTGGGGGCTGGTGGGGATGAGATTACTGGAGCGTCGGAGCCGCAGGACATGTTTGAGGCACGCGCGGACGCTGCTGACAAGTTTGGTGGTATGGCGCAGAGCCTCGTGTGGTTGGGCATTATTATTCATGGCACATCGGTGGTGCTGCGTGGGTTGTCAGCAGGAAGATTCCCGTGGGGCAACCTCTATGAATATGTGTCGGTCACCACTTTCGTTGCGTTGGCTATTGCTGCGGTGGTGTTCCAGCGACGTGAGTACCGGATTGTGTGGCCGTGGGTGCTTACCCCGGTGCTGGCACTGCTGTTTTATGGCGGGACGAAAGTTATATGCCCAATCAGGCCCTGTGGTTCCTGCGCTGCAGTCTTTCTGGTTCCCGTTCCACGTGTCCACTGTGTCCATTGGCGGTGGTATTGGTTTGATTTCGGGGTTGGCATCGTTGATGTATGTACTGCGGTCATGGCAGCCTGTGGGGCAGGAGAAGGGTTTCTTTGGCGCTATTGCTAAGCCTTTGCCCAGTGCTAAAACCTTGGATGCGATCGCGTATCGTGCGGCGATTTGGGCGCTGCCGATTTTCGGCTTGGGTGTTGTTTTGGGCGCGTTGTGGGCTGAGGCCGCGTGGGGCAGGTTCTGGGGATGGGACCCCAAAGAAACGGTGTCATTTATCACGTGGATGTTGTACGCGGCGTATCTGCATGCTCGTGCTACATCGGGGTGGCGGGATCAGCGTGCTGCGTGGATCAACGTGTTTGCGTTTGCGACGATGGTGTTCAATCTGTTTTTCATCAATATTGTGGTGTCGGGCCTGCATTCCTACGCGGGCTTGAACTAGAAAGCTGGACGCTGAAAAACGCAGCACTGGTACCCCTCTCAGAGTTGCTGGGAGGGGTGTTTAGTGCTGCCTTCGCTGACATCGTAGTTTTTCGGCGGCGCACTCGTCATGTGCTGATGTTGTGTTCAGCAGCACGGTGTCTGGGTGCTCGGGGTCAGCGTACCCAACGCGTTTATCGCCGTCGGTAAGCCGGGTGGCGTATCCCCGTTGTGTGTTGGTTTTTGTATCGTCGTTGAATCTGTGATGGTGTCGGCACTGTAGCGTGAGGTTAATCAGGTCGGTGGTGCCGCCGAAGCTCCACGCGTCAATATGGTGTTGGTCGCACGTGATGGCGGGGGCGTCGCAACCCGGGTGTGAGCACACGAGTTCCTGAACGAATAACGCGAGTTTTTGCCAGGCTGTCGCGTTGCGCCGGGTGCGTTGGAGGTTGAGGTTACCGGGGTTATCCAGGTCGTGGATGGCCAGGAAGTCGTAGGGCGATCCTAGAAGCGCTGCCGCTTCGATAGGGTTCAGGAGAGTTCCTGTGTTGGTGGGTAGTTCCGTGGCTGCGGTGAGATGTGCGAGTTCGTCGGCTGTGGTCGAGATGACTAGTGACGCAATGCCATAGGAATTATTAGCGGATGTCGCCTTGAGGTGTTGTTCGCAGATGTAGGCGAGGGCGTCCATGCGGCGTTCTGCGAGGCTCCGGGTGTCCTCTTTGTCGCTGACGTTGACTAGGCTGCCTCGGTGGGAAAGAGGCGTGATGGCTGCGGTGATCACGGCTTGTTGGGCTGCGGTCATGGTGCCATAGAAAGGATGATTGCCATCGGTGTCTTGACCGGAGATGGTGAACCTGCGTTTTTTCATGGTTTCCTGCGGGTCAGCCGCAACGGTTTTGTTGGCGCGGCGGACTGCTTTTGTCACCCAGGTTTTGAGGTCGCGGTCGTTGCGATGCTCGGCTTCGTTCACAGCCTGCAGATAAAGGTCGTGTCGCGCAGGGGTGGTGCCATCTCTAAGATTGTCGAGGGCCTGGTTAATGGTGTTGAGTTTGCTGGCGCTGATGTGGGCGTCAATGGCTTTTTGTCGTGCTTGCTCCCGTTGCATTTCGGCGGCTTCTGGTTCCACGGTGTCCTGCGGCAGGGGCGCATGATCAACGTAGCCGCGTCGGAGGCGATTGTTGGCTTCCTGAAATGATAGGTTCAGCTCGTCCATGAGGAAGTCCGTGGCGGTGTCGGCGGTGATCAGTTGCCTATTGATGGCTTGGTCGGCGGAGTAGGCGACAAGTGAATCAAATGCGGCTTTGATATTGCATGCCTGCTCGATGGTTTTGATGTGGTCGAGGTTGCCTACCACGAGGTCGGGGGAGGGGGCGTTTCCAACAATGGAGAGTAGTTCCGCGAAGTCAGCATGAATGCGTGCTGCCACATGTTTCCAGTGTGGACATGCCCCTCCTCCGTGGTCTTCATGAGTGTGTCAATTCCTTAGACCGACGAAAAACCACGAAGGTTCCATAACTGGAAAAATTGGTGATCTAGTGTTCGGTGCCGTCTCCCACGCAGAAGAAATTCCCTTCGGGGTCGGTCATGACGGTCCAGCTGAAGCTGCCGTCTGGCAGGGTTTCGACGCTCTGAGCTACCGCACCGATCGATTCAAGCCTCCGCACTGCAGCTTCGCGGTCGTGGGAACGAAAAATCAATGTGCACGCGGTTTTTGCCTGGGGTGGGGTCATCAACGCGTTGAAAACCTAGGGTGGGGGTGGTGCCTACCATGACAAAGTAGCCTTCGTAGTCCATGATGATGGGAGCGCCGGTGGCTTCGGACCAGAAGTGGGCCAACGCCCGTGCGTCGGTACAGTCAACAGTGATCATGCCTGGAGTGATGTGAGTGTCCATATCGAACATTATAGCGAAAAAGTGTGATGTTTGAACAGTGCCGGGATCACATCCAGATCACTGCCTGTGATGGCACGTCACTTGTGTATCACCAACGAACCTACGCGTTCTTGCTGTTTGGGAGTGCTCACGCATTATCTGAGATGGTCGCCTGAGCGGGCGGAGCGCCACGTTGCAGAACGGATGGACAATGAGATCCCACCAACATCGGTCGATGCGGTGGGAAACTCGCATGATGGTGTCTATCACCAAGCCATGCTCCTCGCCTACGGTGAAGGCTACTGGTGGGAAGACAACCGGTATAACTCGGCAGAACCTGCGGATTTTGATGCGTGGTGGTGCTGTTACACCGCTCAACATGGACTCGAGGGGGACTTTATTGAGTTTCTGTAACTAACTCAATCTGCACATCCCGCTCTATCTGTTTCGTCGAACGCCAATAGTCAGCGCAGAAAGGATGGACTCCTTGATGGATGCTGCCAACATGGGGTTGCGTGCGGCAACACTGTCCAGGCCGCGAATGTGAATCACAATGTGCTCGTCAGAAAGCCACGCCAGATCCCGGAAACACTCCTCGAACGCATCGAAGGTGCCACCAAAGTATCCAGGAAACGACAATTCTTTACTCATGAGCTGGAGAAATCCTGGTGCGGTGCGGACCGCACTGAGGTTGATGGTGTATTCCGTCATGATGATTCCATCTACCATGTAGGTGCGTTTCACATCTTTAGCGTAGCGCCGCCCCGCTACCATGGGTGCATGCGTATCCTCGTCACCGGCGGTGCCGGTTTTATTGGTTCGAACTTTGTTCACCGAACGCTGCTCACCAAACCAGAAACAGAGGTGACGGTGCTGGATAGCATGACGTATGCGGCTAATCCGGCGAACCTGCCTGAGGGGGTGGAATTGGTTCGCGGTGACGTGTGTGACCGCCAGTTGGTCAACACTCTGACTCAACGAGCGGATGTGGTTGTGCATTTTGCAGCGGAAAGCCACAATGATAACTCGTTGAAGGATCCGTTTGCGTTCCAGCGAACCAACGTGGAGGGGACACTCACCATGATCCAGGCCGCGACCACGCACGGCACGCGGTTTCATCACATTTCAACGGACGAGGTCTTCGGTGACCTTCCGCTGGATAGCACAGAAAAGTTCACCCCTGAGACACCGTACAACCCATCAAGTCCTTACAGCGCATCGAAAGCCGCGAGCGATCATTTTGTGCGGGCGTTTGTGAGGTCCCATGGTCTGCAAGCGACCATCAGTAATTGTTCCAATAACTATGGCCCACGCCAGCATCCAGAGAAGTTTATTCCACGCCAGATCATCAACCTGCTGCACGGAGAGAAGCCTCGCCTATACGGGCAAGGGGACAACGTGCGGGACTGGATTCACGTGGATGATCATAACGATGCAGTGTGGCACATCATTGAGCACGGTGAGGTGGGGAAGACCTACCTCATTGGAGCGAACGGGGAGCGCAGCAATAAACAGGTGGTTCATGATCTGCTGGCGGAGTTTGCCCGGCCCGAGGACTTCCTGGTGCATGTGACGGACCGTCCGGGGCACGATCGTCGATACGCAATTGACGCAACATCCACGCTGGAGTTGGGGTGGCGGCCGCAGTTCACGGATTTTCGGGAGGGGCTGCACCACACCGTCGCCTGGTACCGTGACCACCCCGAATGGTGGGGAGCGAGCCGCTCGGAGTCCGAGCGTATCTATGCAGCGGCCGAACGCGAGCTTTAAACTGGAGGTCATGCTGCATGAACTTTCTCTTCCTGGTGTTTTTCTAGCTAAACCGACCATTCATTCGGATGAGCGGGGGACGTTTCAGGAGTGGTTTAAGGCCAGTACTTTTGAGGAGGCTACTGGGTTTCCTCTTGATATGCAGCAGGGGAATCTGAGCACGTCGCGCCGGGGTGTGGTGCGAGGGTTGCATTATGCAGATGTGCCGCCGGGGCAGGCGAAATATGTGACGTGCGTGGCGGGCAGTATTCGGGACGTCGTCGTGGATGTGCGCCTGGGTTCGCCCACGTTTGGTCAGCATGTGGCGGTGGAGTTGAGTGCGGAGAATCGTCATGCGGTGTTTGTTCCGGTGGGGTTTGCGCACGGTTTGCCGCGTTGAGTGACGCGACGGTGATGTATGTAACCACCAGCGAGTATGACCCAGAGATTGAACGGGAGCTTAATCCTTGTGACCCTGCGCTTGCGATTGAGTGGGGTGTGGCGGAGCCGATTATGTCAGAAAAGGATGTCGCCGCCGTCTCGCTTGCCGACGCCCAGTCGCTCGGCGTGCTGCCCACCTTTGAGGCGTGCACGGAGTACGAGACTATGCTGCGGGACGCGTGGGTGCTGGCCAATGAGGAGGCAGTGCAGTGAAAGGAATTATCCTCGCCGGTGGGACGGGGTCGCGCTTATGGCCGATTACTCTCGGTGTGAGTAAGCAGCTTGTTCCGGTGTTTGATAAGCCAATGGTGTACTACCCGCTATCTACCTTGATGTTGGCAGACATTCGGGACATTTTGATTGTGTCCACTCCCCAGGATGTGCCACAGTTTCAACGGCTTTTGGGAGATGGGTCGCAGTTTGGCATTACGTTGTCCTATGCGGTCCAGGACGCGCCGAGGGGGTTGGCGGATGCGTTTATTGTGGGGGAGGAGCACATCGGTGATGATTCTGTCGCCCTGATTTTGGGCGACAATATTTTCTACGGCACGGGCCTGGGAACGCAGCTGCGGCGCTTTAAAAATCCTGATGGTGCGGCGATTTTTGCGTACTGGGTGGCGGAGCCCGAGGCGTATGGTGTGGTGGAGTTTGACCGGGACGGTCGGGCGTTGTCGCTGGTGGAAAAGCCGGATGTGCCGCGGTCACAGTACGCAGTGCCGGGGTTGTATTTTTATGACAATTCCGTGGTTGAGATGGCGAAGAATCTTCAACCTAGCGCCCGGGGCGAGTTGGAGATTACGGACATTAATCAAGCGTATTTGGACCAGGGAAAGTTGCAGGTTCAGAAGCTTCCGCGTGGCACTGCGTGGCTGGATACGGGCACAGTGGATTTGCTCATGGCTGCAGGCGATTTTGTGCGCACGATTGAGCAGCGGCAAGGGTTGAAGATTGGATGTCCAGAGGAGGTGGCGTGGCGCATGGGTTTTGTGGATGACCAGCACCTTCGGGAGCGTGCCGACGCTTTGAAGAAGTCGGGCTACGGCGCGTATTTGGCGTCTATTCTTGCCCGGGGCAAAGATAATTAGTCGATGCTTGCAATGATGGCTTCGACACGTTCAAATTGCGCCGAGTTGACGCTGTAGTACGCCCATTTTTCCGCGTTGTTCGCGGTCGACCAGCCCGGCGGCGGAGAGGCGTTTCATATGGTGAGTGATGGTGGGGGCGGAGACGTTAAGGGCTTCCGATAAATCGCAGGCGCAGATGTTGTCCTCGCCTCGGCGGGCAATCATGTAGAGAATGCGCAGGCGGGTGGGGTCGGCGAGTGCTTTAAAAAGATTGCTGGCCTTCGAATGTTGTGTGGCCGACAAAGTTACTCGGGACATGCAGATAAGTATAACCTAACTTTGGTTAGCCTCCCTTGTTCTTGTTGCGTCGTTCACGGCGACGGCGTTCCTCCTCGGCCTCTGCTGTGGCTTCGGACGCCCTGCGTTTTTTTGAACTGCTCAAGTTCCAGCCGCCACAGGAATTCCTCATCATCGTCGGGGCCTTTAATCAGTGGTTCCACTTCGTTGTCTGACCTGCGCCATGTGCCCGGCCCAAATGCTTTCCACAACAGCACAAAAGTGGCAACGAGAAGGAGTAAAAGCAAAAGACGTCCCATGGTTGACTAGGATACCGAGTGTGAGTAATTCCTCGGAGATCCCCCAGATTGACCCAGGCTTGCGCGCACGAGCCGCCCGTGACTTTGCCCTGTATGGTGCGGCGCGATTGGGGTTGTTCCTCGTGCTCACTGTGGTTATCCAAGGGCTGGCGGTGCTTATCGACGCCCCCGTCCCCCTTGCTATTTCGGCACTCCTGGCGCTGCTTGTTGCCTTCCCTCTGTCCATGTTTGTGTTCAAAAAACTGCGCGTACGCGTGACACAGGAAATGGCAGCGTGGGATGCGCAACGTAAGGCGCACAAGGCGTGGGTGAAAGGAACTCTCAGAGCGCTAAGCCCCGGCGGAGAAGGCTAAGGCGGCGGCAGTCAGTACCGACCACGCCAGCATGGCACGCCCAGTGAGTCCCAGTACGGGAATCAGCGCGGGGCCGGTTGCCCCGCGCATGACCGGGCTGGCGGCCAACCGGGTGAGAAGAAGGGCGGCGAGTGCCGCGAGCGTCGGCACGCACTGCGTCGCCAGCACCAGTGTGGAGAGGTAGGGTACGGCGACCAGCCCTAACCACAGGCGACGAGTGCCGCGATCGCCTAGCCGCACTGCCAACGTGCGTTTGCCGGAATCGGTGTCTGAGGGAATGTCGCGGAGGTTGTTTGCCAGGTTTACTGCGGCGGAAAAACACCCAATTGACACAGCGCATGTCACGCCGACCCAGGTGACGCGGCCAGCCTGCGTGTATTCGGTTCCGCACACGGCCACTAGCCCGAAAAACACGAACACCGCGCATTCCCCCCAGCCGGCATACCCATAGGGGTGTTTCCCGCCGGTGTAGAACCACGCTGCCAGGATGCACAGTGCACCTACAGCGATGAGCCACCACGAACTCATGACGCTTAGGAGCGTCCCAGCCACAGATGCCAGCGCAAACGCCCCAAAAGCCGCGTACTTGACGTGTTCCGGCTTGGCCAGCCCTGAGCCGGTAAGCCGCTGCGGCCCCTGGCGGTCGTCATCTGTGCCGCGAATCCCATCGGAGTAGTCGTTGGCGTAATTGACCCCGACAATCAACGTCCACGCCACCACCATGGCCAACATGGCGCGGTAAATACTCGCATTCCCGGACCATGCGGCAGCACCAGTGCCAGCAACGACGGGGGCAAAAGCGTTAGCCCACGTGTGCGGGCGTGCCCCCTGGAGCCAGTCGTGGAAGGAGGCTCGTGAAGATTCAGGCATGCATCTGATACTAGAGTGGAGATGCCAACGAGGTTTATCAGGGTGCGTGGAAAGGACAACTATGTGGGTTGGTTACGTGTTGGGGCAGGTGGCCAGCTTTTTCCTAACGCTACTTCGAATGCTGCCCTTAGCCATTGCCAACCGATTGAGCAGAACGCGCATTCCCCAAGACGGAGACGTGGTCATCTCGCTCACCTCCCACGGTAAGCGCCTGAACAAGGTGCATTTCACTCTTGAATCCATCGCGCGCGGCTACACCAAGGCCCCCATCGTCCTGTGGCTCGACGAACATGACTACAACGCCCCTCTGCCCGCCAGCCTGCAACGACTGGTCCACCGCGGGCTACAAATCCGCTGTTCCGATGGCGACTACGGCCCCCACACCAAATACTGGAACCAATTCCGCGACGTTGCAGGCACAGGCATCCGCGTTGCCACCATCGACGACGACATGATCTACCCCGAATGGTTCCTCCAGCGCCTGCTGTTCATCGGCGACCTGCGTAACGATGCCGTGATAGCCTACCGTGCCCACCGTATCGAACTGCGCGACGGGCGGATGCTGCCCTATGTGAAATGGACGGCGGTGAACACATCCCAAGCCTCGCTGCTGCACTTCGCCACAGGAGTCTCGGGCGTACTGTATCCCACCAGTTTCATTGACTACGTGGTTGCCCAAGGTGACACGGAGTTCATAGAACAGTGCCCTCGCGCCGACGACGTGTGGCTGCATGTCTGCGCGCTGCGCTCGGGGCACCCGATCAGGCAGGTTTACGCCAAACCCCGGCACTTCGCCGTGGTGCCTAGCACTCAAGTCGGTGCCCTCGTTGTAGGAAATACCCTCATGGGGGGCAACGATGAGCAAATACGGCGGGTCTACACCAACGAAGACATCGCCGCACTGGTTGCCGCCAGCGAACGCGAAGACTAAAACAGGCGCTGCACTGCGCGGCGATCCACCTTGCCGGGGCCGGTGAGTGGCAGGGCGTCGAGACGCTTCAGTTCCTTGGGTAGCTGCCAGCGCGGAAGCTCCGACAACCCGGCGATCACCTGACCCGGTGATGCGGGTCCCACATACACCGCCACCACTGCCTGGCCCAGACGCGGGTGTGGAACCCCCACCACACACGCGGCCTTCACCCCGGAAATACCCAGCATGGCGCTTTCCACCACCTCCGGGTGCAGTTTCAAACCACCTGAATCAATTACTGTGTCAATCCGACCTGTTACCTGCAGACGGCCATCAACCATCTGACCGGTGTCCTGGGTGGAAAACCACATGGGGTACGCGAACGCCTCATCGTCGGAGGAGTTGCGGTACCCCTGCGCGATCATCGGACCGCCCAGGTGAATACGCTCACCTGTCACATGAATGCGTGCACCGGGAATGGGCAGGCCGTTGTAGACGCAGCCCCCCGCAGTTTCCGAGGAGCCATAGTGCACACCACATGAATGCCGAGTTCGCGGCATTGCCGGCGGGTTGTATCGGCGAGTGGCGCGCCGCCTACGAGGATGGCGTGGAAACGGCGTAGCGCTTCGATGCCACGGAGTTCGTCCATGGCTTTCAGAAGTTGCAGGGGGACAAGCGAGGTGTAGGTGTAGCCACCGTCGTCGGCCAGCTCGTGTGCTGCGGCGGCGAAGGCCCCAATGCTGAACCCGTGGCTCACGTCGAGGCATAGTGGTTCGTAGCCCGCCACCACGGAGCGCACCAGTACTTGAATGCCTGCGATGTGATGTGGTGGAAGTGCCAAGAGCCACTGCCCCTCGCCGCCTAGAGCCTTGTGGGTGGCATCTGCTGAACTCACTAGGTTGCGGGGGTGAGCATAGCGCCTTTGGGGGTTCCTGTGGATCCGGATGTGGCGACCACTAAGGCAATATCCTCAGAAATGGGTTCGCCCGCCCGCTGGGAAGTCCGCAGCAGTTCGGCGCGGTGAATATCCTCAGCTGGGACAGGAAGGTAGGTCTCACGTCCGGCTATGGCCAATTCCAGGTTCGGAAGAATATCCTCCGGGTGGGAGGGGACACGGGAAGAGGCGTTAGCAGACGTGTGCTCATGGCTATAAAGCCTAGCTAAGCACACAACCCCAGGGGAGCTAAACGTTGTGAACGGAACCGTTCAATTTCATTGACGTCGGCAGATTCCTCACAGACCATGAGATATGCCAGCTCTACGTCGCTGGGTTGGGCTGGGGTGAGTCCAGAATCGATAAGCCACCATGTAAGGAGATCATCCCGGCTAAAAACGTCAAACATGCGACGCCGCACAGGAAGCACATCCAATGGGGTGCATGTTCCGCCTGGATCAGTGCGTAACCAGTTGATCACCTTGGACATCGTTGATGCTTTCAATCAAACGCCTCCTTTCCTTGTTCTGTGTTGCATGATCTTGGGTGCATAACCACTGAGGTCTCACTACCGTGGGAAAATGCATTAGTTGGTGAACATCAAGTGATTTTACAGTCTACACATTACTCAACCGGAAAGCCACTCTCTGCGAGGCGTGTCTTGACCCGTTCAATGTCCTCTGGGTTTGGGACCTGATGGGCGCTGTGACGGATGTAGTCGCGGATCTGCTTGTCAGTGAAACGGCGAGTAGGGCTGTCTTGTGGTGATGCGTCAATCATTTCCTTGATTACCGCTTCAATATCTTCATTGCTGAGGTGGCGCTTGAGCACATACAGCACGGCAATATTGTCATGCGACGGAACGCCCTGGGGGTACCCCCGGCGCAGCCAGTTGATGGCACGTGTGACAATGTTGTCGCCGGTGTGCTGGTGAGGCATGGGTTGTGTGCTCCCTCGCGGTAAAGAATGGAAAACCGGGCCACAGGTACCAGTGGTGGTCCGGCAGCCCGGATGGTGATCATCCTCGATACGGATTAGCCCTCTGTGCCAAAGATGTCCCAGGCGAAACTCTCGTAGATCACGCCTTTAGTGATCCACAAAATGCCTGCAATGATGGCCACAATAATAACCCCAAAACACAAACCTGCAAGTGTTTTTTGAAAAAGGTTCGCATCTTTGGTGTGCGTCACAGTGCCATCAGGGTTGACGGTCCCGCTTCCAGAGGCCAAGCGGATACCCACAGCGAAGAGTGCGGGAAGACCAGCGCCCAGTACCAGACCACCGATGATAACCTGCAGCAGGTCAGTCACTATCTCTACAGCATTCATGAGGATAAGGCCTCCTTGCGTGGGGTGCTAGCAGTGACGTCAGGGGTAGAGGTGCCGTCCTCATCCCATTCGGCATTGACGTTTCCAGAGTGTACGGGTGCTTTGCGGGACTGCATGTAGATGTATCCGGACAGTCCCAGCAGCACAGCGAATGCGGCGAGCACGCCCACCATGTCGTTGGTGAAAAGGCCAACGCCATGGGCGAGCCACCATGTGGAACAACCAACCAGCGCGGCGGCGGGCAGGGTGATCAACCATGCTGCGGCCATGCGCCCAGCGACGCCCCAGCGAACTTCGGCCCCTTTACGCCCCAAACCGGTACCCATGATGGAGCCGGTGGCCACGTGCGTGGTGGACAGTGCCATACCGAAGTGTGAGGACGTGAGGATAATGGCCGCTGACGACATTTCAGCTGCCATGCCCTGTGGGGAGTCGATCTCCACGAGTCCTTTGCCCAGGGTGCGGATGACGCGCCAACCGCCCATCCAGGTGCCTACGGCAATGGCGATGGCGCAGGCGGCTTTTACCCAGAAGGGGATAGTGGCGTCTTGGTGAAGGTGGCCGGTCGCCACCATGGCTAGGAAGATGACACCCATGGTTTTCTGGGCGTCGTTAGTGCCGTGTGCCAGGGATACCAGCGAGGCTGAACCGATCTGGCCCCAGCGGAAGTACCGGTTTTTGCGTTCTTCGACAACACGGTTGGTGAAGAAGTACACCAGTGCCGTGCCCACCGTGGCCACCAGCCCAGCCACAATGGGAGAGGCGAGTGCGGGGATAACTACCTTTGCTAACACGCCAGTCCATACAACGCCGCCCATGCCAAGAGATGCGAGGGCTGCACCAATGAGGCCGCCGAACAGGGCATGGGAAGAGCTGGAAGGGATGCCAAGCAACCAGGTGAGAAGGTTCCAGACGATGCCGCCAATAAGGCCGGCGAATACGACGAGCAAGAGTCGGTGCGCATCGTAGGAGTTGTTCAGATCAAACTGTTGGAGGTCTACCACGCCTTTGGCAACGGTGGTTGCCACTTCGATGGACAGGAATGCGCCGATGAGGTTCAGGGTGGCGGACAGGCCCACTGCGACCTTTGGTTTCAGCGCGCCGGTGGCGATGGAAGTGGCCATTGCATTGCCGGTGTCGTGAAAACCGTTGGTGTAGTCAAAAGCCAGAGCGGTGACAATCACGATGAGGAGAATGATCAATTCGGTCACAATTATGGAGTATGCCCGAATGTGCGGCAATGTTGAACTGGAAAAGCGCCCTTTTGGTGGCGGATGCAGGAAAGTTAACGAAGTAAGGCCCCCATATGGGGGCCTTGTAGTGTACTTGGGTGATCAATTAATGGTGTGGTACCAACTTATTCACCAGTGGTTTTCGGTTTTGATTCGCGCAGCGTACCCAAAAATCACCTAGATTTTCACCGTGCCTCCTCCCACAGTAAAAATCGAAACCACGCAGGTGAATTTTAGGTTAATTCTTAGTGCTGTCCGCCACTTTGTCACAGTAGAACACTACAGTGACGTCTGATACGCATGGGCCTCGGCATCAATGTGCTCCACAAGGCTACGCAGCGTGCTGGTGTCGTGGACAGAGCCAGATTCCAGACGGGCCACCAGTGAATCCAACTCGGCAATGGCTGTAGAAGCGCCACTGATGGAGGAGGAGACAGTATCCACCAACGCGGAGGTGGCGGGGGTGAAGCTCCGGTACCGAACGTCCTCGGTCCAATCCACAATGAGCGTGCGCGGAATTTCCATGATGGACTTTCACAGAGCGGATGCGTGCGCTAACGCGGGATTTCACACGCTGATAAGTCAGCGCTTGGTCGTCCATTTCGTGAAGTGTCTGACGCAGCGCGGAACACAGGAGGTGAATGGCGGGTGCGGATTTTTCCGCATCAGGCTTTCCCGTCGATGAGCTCAGTGGTGAAGGTTCCCACCATGGTGGTGTGTAGACGCGCCAGGGCGATGTGGAAACGGGTTTTTGCTCCGGCGTCGGAAAGCTGCGGCAGCAAATCCACCAGTTCCTCAAGGTACTGGCTGGCCAGACTGTGCATGTTCATCCAGATCTTGAGGGGAATGAGCAGCACTTCCCGTTCGGGGCCGGAAACATCGAGTTCGTCCATTTTGGTGGCTACACCGACGGTTGCTTGGATCTCCTGGCGTAGCTGTTCGCCGGTGGTGGTCAGCGAGCGGGCCAGCTGCAGGATGTCTTCTTGCTCCCTCATCCAACTGTCCAGCTCGTTGAAGGTTTCCCGGGTCACGGTGAGCAGTTCGTTGAGGTGGCCGAAGGCGTAGGGGCGTTCGGGAATGCCCACGCTGTAGGCTTCGCGTGCGGAGATTTCGTCCGGCAGCTGCATCCACTGCAGATGTTCGTAGTCGGCGATGCCCAGTTCATTGAGCATTTCGGTGAGCCGCTGCGAGCCGCGTTCGGCGGCGGTGCGACGGTTGAACCCGGCATCGGCAAGCTCGGTTTCGAGTTCGCTGAGCTCGTCATAAATGCCCTGGGCCAGTGCCCAATTTTCGCTTATCGACGGCGTGATCCGCACCGACAAGTATCCGCCATTTTCCAGGCGGGTGACGGTGGCGTAGACGTCGTAGGAACTACCGTCCTTGGCTCGGTTACGCACGTATCCGGCGAAGGGAATGCCTTTATGTAGAGCATCCCACATGGTGCGGAACACAGCACCCGGCATACCGCTGTGGCGGATGATGTTGTGCGGGGCACCAATAAGCTCGTCGCGGGTGAAGTGTGACAGGCGAATGAACACGTCGTTGGCTTCTTCGATGACGCCACGGGCGTCTGTGGTGGAGAAGAAGACCTCGTCGGGGCGTACTTCGTGCTCGGGCAACGGCCAGGGCATGTCCTCCGGTGAGTTCAGGTCTACGGGGTTAGTCCAGTTTTCAAGCAGCGCAGACTGGGGAGGAAGGTCCGGGACGATGGCGGCGGCGGGTGCGGGGGGAGCTGGTTTGGTAGACACCCTTTCCTGAAGAAATTCCGTTGTTGCGGTACGAACCAGCTCGGTGAAATTTGCGGGAGTAGTACCACCAATCTCTGTGGTAACGACTTTTGACGCAAGGAAGTTGACCCACGAGGGATCCGGGTAGTTGAACTGTTGGACCAGGATCTCTTTGATCTTGTCAATGTACTTGCGGTCCATGTTGGCAGAGCCGTGGAACCGTGGATCGAATTGGAATTTTGTCAGTTTTTCCACGTTGGGGAAGGTGCTGAAGTCCAGCGCGGAAAGGTTGAGATTGAGCACGGGGCGGCCGTCCATGAGTTGGCTGTCGCTGCGCCGAGTGTATATTTCGTAGCTTTCCCCGTTGGCGAGGATGCCAAAGTTAGCGTTGCTGGCGTTGAAACAGCGCGCCAGCTCTGCGGTTTTTTCACGGGTGAGGGGTTCGTTGATTTTTGTGCAGAGCAGGAGGATGCGGATATCGGCCCCTGACTTGATGGCGTAGTCCACTCGTTCCCCTGTGCCAGCGGTGTATTCAGGAACGACCTCGCGGGGGTCGCTGACATCGTAGCCGAGTACGTCGTTAATGAACGGGGTGATAAAAGCTGTTTTTGTTCCAACCTCACTGTCGATCAGCGGCTTGAGGTCGCGAACCTTATCTGCAAGCTTTGTGATTGCTTGGTCGATTGGCATCGTCAGTTTCCTTCGGGGGATAGGGTGAGGCTTCCGGTGGTCCCAGAGGCTCCGGGGAGCCGCCAGGTTCCGCAGGGAACCTCGTGAAGCCTCAGCCGCGTCTTAAGTGTTTGCTTAAGGTTATTGCTAGAGCTTCTTTAATTAGTTTTTGCAAACCAACTCAGGTACTGCAAAGTATATTACCTGAATCTCCACAGGTGAAGTGTGTGACGATGCACTATATGTGCGGGCGTCGCGATTCACTGCGCCTGTATGTGATCCATCATCAACTTAAAATTACCTTAACACATAGTGTGTCATTTTTAAGAATAATTTTTAAGCCGTCGCCCGCGTGTCGTGTAGTAGCAAAATTGCTATTCCGAATTGATGCCTCCAGCTGGGGTTATATTTAGTAGTAGTAAGGGAATGGTGACCAATCTGGTTCGCGCTTTTCTAAGAAAGATTCCTTGCCTTCCACAGCTTCATCGGTCATGTATGCCAATCGTGTTGCCTCGCCTGCAAACACCTGCTGACCCATCAGACCATCGTCGGTGAGGTTGAATGCAAACTTCAACATGCGCTGCGCAGTAGGGGATTTTCCATTAATCTCCATGGCCATCTGAATGGCTTCATTTTCCACTTCTCCATGGTCAGCCACCACATTTACTGCCCCCATCTGCTGCATTCGCTCCGCGTCGTAGGTTCGTCCCAGGAAAAAAATCTCGCGCGCGTACTTCTGTCCGACCATTTTCGCCAAGTACGCCGAGCCGTAGCCGGCGTCGAAAGAGCCAACATCTGCGTCGGTTTGCTTGAATCGTGCCTCCTGGCGGGACGCTACCGTGAGATCGCACACAACATGCAGGGAGTGGCCACCCCCAGCGGCCCACCCGTTGACCACGGCAATCACCACTTTCGGCATGGTACGGATCAGTCGCTGCACCTCTAGGATGTGGAGCCTGCCTCCTTCTACCTTCTCCCGAGCCTCGTCAACGGTGTCTGCGGTGTCTCCGTCGGCGTAACGGTAGCCTGAGCGGCCGCGAATCCTTTGATCGCCGCCGGAGCAGAACGCCCAGCCGCCGTCCCGGTGGAGGGGCCGTTTCCGGTGATGAGCACGCACCCCACGTCGGGGGTGCGACGCGCGTGATCCAGTGTTCGGTACAGTTCGTCCACCGTGTGAGGGCGAAAAGCATTGCGCACGTCCGGCCGATCAAACGCGATTCGCACAATCCCGTGGCGGCGGCCTTCGCCTACGTGACGGTGGTAGGTGATGTCAGTGAGGTCTTCGAAACCCGGAACGGTGCGCCATTGCGTAGGGTCAAAAGGGTTGTCTGTGCTGTAGGTCATGACCACTATCCTATAAATATGCCTAGCTTGGATGATGTCCTTGATCGTGCTCACGTTGTGTCCCTGCCGATGCGGGTGAGATTCCGGGGCGTCGATACGCGTGAGGCACTGCTTATCGACGGTCCTGCGGGCTGGGGTGAGTTCGCTCCCTTCCTGGAGTATGGCGATGACGAGGCTTCGTCGTGGCTGGCTAGCGCCCTGGAATCCGCCTACGAGGGGCCTGCCACCGCTGCCGCGCAAGGTTGTCGAGGTCAATGCCACCGTTCCGGCTGTGTCTGCGGCCGATGTCGCAGGAATCCTTGATCGTTTCCCCGGGTGCAGGGTGGTCAAGGTGAAGGTTGCTGAACCCGGCCAGAGCCTGCGTGACGACGTCGCGCGTATCGACGCCGTGCGTGCTGCCCGCCCTGATGCCCTCATTCGGGTGGATGCCAACCGGGGGTGGAATGTGGAGCAAGCGATCGAAGCTTCCCGCGTGCTGGGACCGCTGGACTATATGGAGCAACCCTGCGCAACCCTGGCCGAATTGGCTGAGGTGCGGCGACGTGCTGGTGCGTGCGTTGCTGCGGATGAGTCGATCAGGCGTGCCGATGATCCCTATCGGGTTGCTCGGGAGGGTGCTGCGGATGTGGCTGTTATTAAAGTGGCGCCACTTGGCGGCGTGCGGCGGGTGTGCGAGCTAGCCGAGTTCATGCATGCACGGGGACTTGGACTGACCGTGGCAAGTGCCCTAGACACCGCTGTGGGAATGAACGCAGGGTTGGCTGCGGCCGCACTGGTGGGGGAGCGGGCCGCAGGGCTCGCCACGCAGGAGTTTTTCCTTGAAGACGTTGCCGAGCCGCGTGTCATCCAGAACGGGCGCATGTCCACAGTGCTGGTCGCGCCTGAGCCTGATCGTTTGGCTGCGCTCGCTGCGTCCAGCGGGCGTCGGGACTGGTGGTTGGAGCGTGTGCGAAGGGTGTGGGCTTTCTTGTAGATGCTGGTAGCAGCGAGTTGTAGATCTGCCTTAACTAAGCAACTTTTGGTGAAGCGAACAAACGAGAAAGCGTTGTACTTCTCTCGAAGATTCAGAGTGGTCGGGTCTCGCTCAAAACCAAATATTGCTCACGTCGTTTAATCAACCATGTGCCATCCACCAGGATAAGCGTGTCTGAATAGCGATAGGAGCGGTCGATTACCATCTCAGTACCGTCAATCTCCTGAACGAGGATAGCTTTGCCATAGTGAATATTGGTAGCGGTATCACCGTTGACTGTAATGAGCTGCTGACCATTGAGATGATAGGCAGTTTTAATCGGTGATATTGCCTCTTTGAATACTTCAATGAGCTTGTCTCTACCATCAAGCTTCACCATGACGGAACCATCAGGAGCATAAACCTCAAAGTGGACATCAGGGGTAACGAGTTTGGCTTGGGCTTCGGCATCGATCTCCAGAGTGGAGAAAAGATCGATGACCTCGCGAATGGCTTCCTTGTGTTCAAGCAGCGTTGTCATGGTATCCCTCAAATTTTTGTTCCCACGCTGTTGCGTGGACTGCGCGGGTATATAAACGTACGAAAATCATACTACCTAAAAGTCTAGTGAAGAGTGTCAGGTTTGCTAGATGGGGAGCATTGGAGGATATATCGGTAAGAAATGGGGCATGGTGATATTGCCAGCTATAGATGGAGCAACGATGGTGTAGGTTGCGTGATCCTATTTGGTTCCACCCTCTCCGTAGGAAAGCGGTAGCAGTTGACGATATAGGGTGGTGAAAGGTGCTATGCACGTTGGTGATGGCAAACCTCAGCTGCTCAGGTAGTGCAAGTAACTAAGTGACGTGGCTAAATACTGACATGACGTCTAAAACCGTGGTTAAATCGAGCAAAACGTGCAAAATGCTCATAACGACCAACACTGTGGAGAGGGTGAAGTCACCATGTCAAGCCCGCTCCCCATCCATGAACAAACAACGCAGTCGGCATCTGATAGCGCTGATGTCGTTGATTTTTTTGGAGCGTCTGAAGGCCCTACGGACCGCAACCCCGATGCCTCCTTGCTGGACCGGACAAACACGATCATGTGGAATTGCCTCCCGAGTTGTTTCGGTATTTTTGGAGCAGGCTGCGCATGCGCTTCTTGATGGAAAAACATGTGGTCATTACGCAGTATGATCCTTTTCTTACTACGCAAGAAGCTGCTGACTACCTTGGTGTTTCTCGTTCCACTGTGGTCCGTATTGTAGAGCGTGGTGAACTTCCTTTCACGAAGGTGAGTAGGCATCGGCGCATCCGCTTCACCGATCTACAGGCATTTATTGAGCAGGAAAAAGAGCGTCAAATAAACGCAATTGCCGCAACTGCCAGTTCTGTCGACGATGAAGACGTTTCCTATGACGAGCACAAGGAAATACGCGCCGAAGTTGCGAAGCAGAGACGTTCCAGAGAAAGCGGTATGTAGTGTTTATCGCTGCACTTGATACGTGTGTTCTTTACCCAAGTTTGCAGCGTGACCTGCTGTTATCGTTGGCTAGTGAGCGGCTATTCCGCCCGGTCTGAAGTGATATCACCCTTAAGGAGCTTCGCTACCATGAGCGACGTAAGCATCCCCCGATGTCTGTTGAGGAATGCTGCGATATTTTAGTGCAGAGATATAAGTTGGATGACGCGGTTTCTCTTCTGCTGCAAGAACACAAGAAGCGCAACAGGCATCCGCGGCCTTGATACCCACGCCCCCGCAGTTAAAGTGGTGTCCATGACCCCTTCCCAAACCTCTCTCCAAGACTCTCCCCGTGTTGCCCAGGTGATCGCTGCAGAACTGGCCCGACATGTGACTGATGTTGTGGTGTGCCCGGGGTCGCGGAATGCGCCGTTGTCGTTGGCGCTGGCAGCCCGCCCGGATCTGCGTATCCACGTGCGTATTGATGAGCGCAGCGCCGCATTCTTGGCTTTGGGTATGGCTCGGGTGCAGCGCCGCGCGGTGCCGGTAGTGATGACGTCGGGCACTGCGGTGGCTAATTGTCTGCCTGCGGTGGTGGAGGCCCATCATTCGAACACGCCGATGCTGGTCGTGTCTGCGGATCGCCCGGCGCGTCTTGTTGGTACGGGTGCGAGCCAGACTATTAATCAGCAGGGGATTTTCGGGGAGTTTGCCCCCACGGTGCATCTTCCGGCTGGCGTCGGTGACGGGGAGGCGAAGCAGGCCACGCTGAAGGCCCTAGAACTGGGGGTCGCCCAGTTGAATGTTGCCTTGGAAGCGCCGTTGGTGGGCAAGGAGCTTCCGCTGAATCCAGAGCCGGTGAGTAAAGAGTTTGTGCGGCCTAGAAGGGTGGATCATGGCGAGGTTGCTCTGGATTTGAGCGAGAACACTCTGGTCATTGCCGGGGATGAGGCATGGGAGGTTCCTGGCTTGGAGGATGTTCCTACCATCGCTGAGCCGACGGCTCCTGCGCCGTATCACCCGGTACACCCGTTGGCGGCTGGGGTGTTTGCTCGTGAGCAGTTGTCTGCTGAGGGCTATGTTGTGGATGCGAAACCGAAGCAGGTGGTGGTGGTTGGTCATCCGACGTTGCATCGTGATGTCTTTGCGTTGATGAAGGATCCGAGCATTCGGCTGGTGTGTCTTTCTCAGAGCAGCCAGGTCACGGACCCGTATCATCGTGCTGACGCGGTGGGGACCACTGTGAAGGTGAGTGGTCAGTGTAGTGACCGGTGGTTGCGGTTGTGTGAGGCGGCGTCGGACATGGCAGCGCAGGCGGTGCGCGACACGTTGGAGGAAGATCACGGGTTTACGGGTTTGCATGTGGCGGCTGGGGTGGCGGATACGTTGGCGGTGGGTGATTCGCTGGTGCTGGGGGCGTCGAATCCGGTGCGTGATGCGAGTTTTGTGGGTTTACCGTTTGATGGTGTGGATACGTATGCCCCTCGCGGGGCCGCGGGTATTGATGGCACGGTGGCCCAGGCGGTGGGGGTGGCATTGGCTACGCAGGCGCGTTGCCCTGATGAACCTCGCGCCCCTCGCACGGTCGCGTTGATGGGGGATGTGACGTTTCTTCATGATGCGGGTGGGCTTCTTATCTGCGAGGGGAGTGCTCGCCCGGAGAATCTGACAATTGTGGTGGCCAACGATAATGGCTGCGGTATTTTTGAGGCTCTGGAGATGGGGGCACCAGATATGCGTCCTCAGTTTGAGCGACTATTCGGCACGCCTCATGGGGTGGAGTTGGGGGATGTAGCACGCGGGTATGGTGCTGATTTCCTTCAGGTGGATACGCTTCCAGCGCTTATCGACGCCCTGGTGGACACCACCGCGCGCCCCTCACCGTCGGTGTTGGTGATTGAGGCTGTGACTACTCGTAGTACTCGGCGTGCGTTGCATGCGAGTATTGCCGATAAGGTGGCGATGTGAGAGTTCGGCGGAGGCTGCACCAGGTGGTGCTGGTGGTGTATGCGGTGTTGTTGTTGGCGTCGATAAGCATGGTTGCTGGGCCGTTTTATAATGATTACCGCATTGCTCAGCACCCGGGGAGGGCGTTGGCGCATGTCACGGCAGTGGGGGCGAAGCGTACTGCGGTGGAATATCAGGATGGGGAGGGGATCTTTCATTCTCCTGCAGCAGGTGTGTTCTACCCCACTGGATTGGGGGAGGGGCAGCGTGTGTGGGTCACGTATTCTACGGAGGATCCCGATTTGGTGAAGGTGGAGAACCGTTCGTGGACCTTGGCTATTGTCCCTGCTCTGAGCGTTGCGGCTGTGAGTACCGTCGTGGCTGTCGTGTTGTGGTGGTTGGTGGGGTTTTTCTCTAGGAGAGCGGTGCGTAGACACAGGGCATAGAGTGTTAGCTACGTTGCGTAGGGGGAGGGGTTTGAGGAAGATGGACGCTATGCGAGTGGCGATCGTGGCGGAGTCCTTCCTTCCAAACATCAATGGAGTGACCAATTCCGTGCTGCGCGTGCTGGAGTATCTGCACGACAATGGGCATGAAGCGCTGGTTATTGCACCGGGTGCGCGGGATTTTGAGGAAGAAGTTGCGGAGTATCTGGGATTTGAGATTGTGCGGGTGCCTACCATCATGGTGCCGTTGATTAATTCGCTTCCCATTGGTGTTCCCATGCCGGCTGTGACGCAGGCTATTCGAAACTTCCGGCCTGATATTGTGCATTTGGCCTCGCCTTTTGTTTTGGGCGGTTCGGGGGCATTTGCTGCCAGGCAGCTGCGCATTCCGGCTATTGCGGTGTATCAAACTGACGTGGCGGGTTTTGCGCACAAGTATCACCTTGCCCCACTAGCTGCGGCGAGCTGGGAATGGACCCGGACGATTCATAATATGTGTCAGCGCACGCTCGCGCCGTCGTCAGTTGCTATGGCAGACCTGACGAAGCATGGAATTAACGAGGTGTTTCATTGGGGCAGAGGCGTGGATTCGGAGCGTTTCTCCCCAGATAAGCGTTCCACCGAGCTGCGTGAGGAGTGGGACCCCACCGGGCAGAAATGCATCGTGGGCTACGTGGGGAGGCTTGCCGCAGAAAAAGGGGTGCGCAGGCTTGCGGTGCTTGACCAGGATGAGCGCTACCAGGTGGTGATTGTGGGGGACGGGCCGCAGCGCAGCGAGCTGCAAGAACTGATGCCCAACGCTGTGTTCGCTGGGGCGCTGGACGGCGACGATCTCGCCCACGCCTACGCCAGCCTCGATGTGTTTGTGCACACCGGGGAGTATGAAACCTTCTGCCAGGCCATTCAGGAGGCGCTTGCCTCGGGCGTGCCCGCCATTGGGCCTCATGCGGGTGGTCCGATCGACCTGATCACCAGTGGAGTGGATGGTTACCTGCTGGACGTAGAGACGTTTGAGCAGGAACTCGTGGAGACAGTGGAGATGATCACCGAACCCTCACGCCACAGCGCGATGCGTGTCGCCGCCAGGGAGGGCGTGCGTCATAAAACCTGGCACGCCCTGTGTGGGCAGCTGATGACCCACTACAACGATGTTATTGACCGCAGCCACCGCATTCCCCTCACCTTCTTCGGGACCGATGCCGGAATTGCCCCTGTGGGCGGCCAAAGGCACTCGGCGCGCGGAGCGCTTAAACCACACAGCACCTCATCTGCACCCCGCCAAGCCCGCTCCGTGTTGTACGCTCAATCCTGTGGCAAAAAGCATCCCTGGATAAAAACCCTTTTGATGTCGCCCGCATGTTTGACGGGGTGGGCGAGAAATACGACATCACCAACACTATTTTGTCCTTCGGGCAGGACCGCGCGTGGCGCCGCCGCACACGTCAGCGCCTCAACCCCCAACCCGGTGAGCGCATTCTTGACCTAGCGGCAGGAACCGCAGTATCCACCGAGGAGCTCAGCAGGTCGGGAGCGTGGGTGGTTGCCTGTGATTTCTCCCAAGGCATGCTTGCCGCCGGTATCCACCGTGACGTGTCAAAGGTAGTGGGCGATGGCATGCATTTGCCCTTTGCAGATGCCAGCTTCGACGCTGTGACCATCAGCTTCGGGCTGCGCAATATCCATGATTTTCGCGCCGGATTGCGGGAGCTTGCGCGAGTCACCAAGCCGGGGGGTCGGTTGACGATTGCGGAGTTTTCCACCCCCACGTTCCCCGTGTTTGGAGTTGTGTACAAGGAGTATTTGATGCGCGCGTTGCCGCTGGTGGCGCGGGTTGGTGTCGTCGAATCCAGAAGCCTACGAGTACTTGGCGGAGTCGATTCGTGCGTGGCCGAATCAGGAGGAGTTGGCCCGCGCGGTGAATGAGTCGGGATGGGCCGACTGCGGCTGGCAGAACATGACCGGGGGTATTACCGCCTTGCATTCAGCTGTGAAGGCCCGGTAGCCAAGGGGCAGGCACTCAGAGGGTGCTGTCCCACAGGGGGCGGTGGGAGAAGGCGCGTCGCGCGCGCCCTGCCGCATGCCATGTTCGGGCGACCAGGTCTCGGTCGGAGTCGGTGACCAGGTTGCCCATCAGTCGCACAGCGAGCGGCATGAGTATGCGGGATTGCGGCCCCCGGAAACCCACCGGCCCGACCACGCCAAGAAAGCGTGGGTAGGTGAGTACCCGCGCGAGCGTGCGGGCGAGCAGGAATGTGTTGCCATAAGCGCTGCGGAGAAGGTATGGCCAGAGCAGTGTGAGGTCTTTGCCCTCATCAAGCATGCCGATGGCCATCCGCGCGGTTTCCAGGCCATAGTCAATGCCTTCACCGTTGAGGGGGTTGACGCAGGCGGCGGCATCGCCAATGAGCGCCCAGTTGGGGCCGGCGACGTTGCTAACGGCGCCTCCCATGGGCAGGAGGGCGCTGGCCACGGAGGTTGTCTGCCCTAGCGACCAGGCCGCGCGTTGCTGCGAGGCGTAGAGTTCCAGGAGTTTTTTGGTGTTGACTTTTGCCGGTCGCGCGTCGGTAGATAGTGCCCCGCAGCCGAGGTTGACGCTGCCGTTGCCAAGAGGGAAGATCCACCCGTAACCAGGTTGGATAACGCCGTCGCTGTCGCGTAGCTCCAGGTGGGAGTGAATCCAGGGGTCATGAGACAACGGGGTGGTGCAGTAGGAGCGGGCCGCGATGCCGTACACGTCCCCTTTGTGCCAGGTGCGGCCCAGTTTTTTGCCAAACGGTGAGCGCACGCCGTCGGCAACGATCACAAAGCGGCAGGTTATTCGCTTCTCGACGCCCTGGTGCCGCACCGTCACCTCAGTGATTCTGCCGTGCTGCGTCTCGGGGGTGAGCGCGGTGGCGTTGTCCCACATCGTCACGGCTGGCTGCGCGTTTGCGTGGCGACGCAGCAGGTCATCAAGTTCGGTACGTGGTATGGCTGAGCCAGTAGTGCCAAACGGCGATGTCGGCCAGGGTGCGGTGACGGAGCCGCCGAAGCCGTGGAGTTTCAACCCACGTGACGTGTAGCGAGAGGTGATGTCGTGGGCTGCGCCCAGAGCGGCAAGTTCGTGCATGGCACGGGGAGTGAGACCATCGCCGCAGGTTTTGTCGCGGGGAAAAGTGGCGGCGTCGATAAGCAGGACGTCGTAGCCACGGTTGGCGGCGTGAAACGCTGCGGCGGAACCGGCGGGACCAGCGCCGACTATGAGGACGTCACAGGCTGTATATGGGGCTGCGGGTGGAGGAGTCACAGTGTTCATTGTTGTCTATTGGTACCGATTGTGTCGCAGACTAGGTGAAAAGTGGGCTACGGTAATACCCTAGCGAGGAAAACAACTGTAACCATGAATTGAGAGAAACGACGTATGAGCCACGGCGAGACTTCTACCACGCCGACTCCCCAGGTGGATCTAGCGACCCACAGCTCACCGCCACAATCAACGACGGATTGAGCCAGGTCGAGCAGCTGCTGCGTGTTGAACTGTCTGGAGGCGAGGACTTTATTACCGATAAAGTCCAGCACTTGGCTGTCGCGGGCGGTAAACGATTCCGCCCCATGTTTGCCCTGCTTGCGTCGCAATTCGGGCCACATTGGCAGTCCGATAAGGTAGTGCAGGCGGCTGTGGTGGTGGAAATGATTCACCTGGCTACCCTGTACCACGATGATGTGATGGATGAGGCAGACAAGCGCCGGGGTGTGCCCAGCGCCAACGCCCGCTGGGATAATTCCATGGCGATTCTCGCTGGCGATTTTCTTCTTGCTCAGGCATCCCGGATCATGGCTGAGCTGGGGACGGATACAGTGTCGCATTTTGCGGATACCTTTGGCACCTTGGTCACGGGTCAGATGCGGGAAACTGTGGGGGCTGGCGACGGCGATCCGGTAGAGCACTACATGAACGTTATTCGTGAGAAAACCGGTGTGCTTATCGCCTCTGCTGGGTATTTAGGGTCGTTACATGCCGGTGCTGATGCCGCGACTGTGGAGGCGCTGCGCCGCTATGGTTACGCCATCGGCATGGTGTTCCAAATCGTCGATGACATCATTGATATTTTCTCCGACGCGACGCAATCAGGGAAGACCCCAGGTACTGACCTGCGGGAAGGTGTGTTTACCCTCCCAGTTTTGTATGCGCTGGCCGAGGACGGTGCCGTCGGCGAACAGCTGCGTGCCTTGCTGACCGGACCACTCACTGAGGATGCTGAGGTGGATCAGGCACTGGATTTGCTCGCGCAGTCCACGGGCAAGCAGAAAGCGCTTGACGACGTCCATCACTACCTCGCCGAGGCCGAAGCGCAGCTGGATCTCCTCCCGGACGGTAAGGCGACTCAGCGCTACGCAGTTTGTCCGGTTTCACGGTTAGCCGCGTGGGCTAATCACGTTCCTATGCTGCGGATTTGCCTTTGTTATTGGTGTTCGTAGTAAAGTGTGTAACGCACCATGACGTGTGGTGCACGCCAGGTTGCCCGAGCGGCCAAAGGGAGCGGATTGTAAATCCGTCGCGCAAGCTACGTTGGTTCGAATCCATCACCTGGCACTCTTTTTGTTTCTTATATAAGACCCCGCCGGAGGCACTGCTTCCGGCGGGGTCTTTTTCTTGTTAAAAACACCATTGACCTGCTGATTTGTGTTAGGTAGTGGCTTCGGGTTAATCTTTGTGAGGCTTCAACGGCGCAGGACCTTATAGAAGGTGCTGATAATGACGAGGCTGTGCCCCCTTAGCTCAGTCGGCAGAGCGTTTCCATGGTAAGGAAAAGGTCGACAGTTCGATTCTGTCAGGGGGCTCTGTTGTTTTTCTCCGTTGTGCGGAGGGGAGCGGCATAATTTGGCGGTGTAGCTCAGTGGTAGAGCAAACGACTCATAATCGTTGTGTCGCGAGTTCAATTCTCGCCATCGCTACTGAGATTTGTGATGAAATCTCTGGTTCACGCCATGGTTGGGTAGAACTGTTACGGAAGTTGGATCTGATAACTTTTCTGCTAATATGGTCCAGTGTTGTGCCAGCCCGGCGGTATTTCCGGATGTGGCGCGATGCGCATAGGGGCGTAGCTCAATTGGCAGAGCAGCGGTCTCCAAAACCGCAGGTTGCAGGTTCAAGTCCTGTCGCCCCTGCAAAACAACCTTCAACGTGATCTCAAGGAGCACTGTGACCGAGCACAAGAGACCGGATAATGCAGTAGCCACTGCACGCCCAACCGGTAAACGCCAGGTGACGGGGGCCGCCACAAACAGTGAGGCGTACAAGGCTAAGCAGGCCAGGGGTAAGGAATCCTCTGATGAACAGCACGGCGGCGGTGTTGCCGCGTTTTTCCCTGAAGTTGTGCAGGAGATGCGTAAAGTCATTTGGCCCACTGCGCGCCAGATGGTGGTATACACCAGTATCGTGTTTGCGTTTTTGATTATCACCACCGCACTTGTTGCTGGTGTGGATTTCCTTGCAGGCATGGGAGTTGAGAAGGTGCTCACGCGCTGAGTAAACTAAAGTCCGCGCTTTTCCCGCCGAATCCGCCCAGGAATCGGCGGGTTGTTTTGTGAAACCAGGTAGCATGGTGAACATAGCGTGGTGAACAGGCTCAACATAGTCACATGGAGTAGAAAACATGAGTGAAGAAACCAGTTCTGAAGTTATTGAAGAAACCGCCGTCGTTGAGGAAGCTGCCGCAGCGTTGGGTGACACGGAGCTGTCCGAGGAAGAGGCGGCCCTAGCCGAATACAAAACCCGCCTGCGTACCTACATTCGCGAGCTGAAAAAACTCCCCGGCGACTGGTACATCATCCAGTGCTACTCCGGCTACGAAAATAAAGTGAAAACCAACCTGGATATGCGCGCCCAGACCTTGGAGGTGGAGGACTCCATCTACGACGTTGTGGTGCCCATTGAAGAGGTTGTGGAAATCCGCGAAGGTAAGCGCAAACTGGTGAAGCGCAAACTGCTCCCGGGGTACGTGTTGGTGCGCATGGACATCAACGATCGCTCCTGGTCTGTGGTGCGTGACACCCCCCGGTGTGACTTCCTTTGTGGGAAACGAGGGGCATCCGACGCCGGTGAAGCACCGCGACGTCGCCAAGTTCCTTATGCCGCCAGAGACTGCTGCGGAAACCAGCGAGGCAGAGAAGGCTGTTGTTGCTGATGGGGAGAAGGTTGTGGCCAGCCCGACACCCAGCACCGCGAACACCATTGAGGTGGATTACCAGGTTGATGAAGTGGTGACCATCCTCACCGGGCCGTTTGCGTCCATCTCCGCCACCATCTCCGAGATTGACGCCCAGGGCGGGAAACTGACCGGGATGATTTCCTTCATGGGTCGTGAAATGCCGGTGGAGCTTACCTTCGATCAGGTGGAAAAAATCAACTAGGTATTCGTGAGGGTGTTCGTGTAGGATTGTCACTCGCGTGTTTTCACGCAGATACGACAATCATCCCCGGTGGCCGGGTTACACGAACATCCTCATTGTTGTGAGATAGTGGGGCCCGGCATCCGGACGGCGCTGGTTGGGGCACATCGAACCCGCCAGCCGCCGGTAACAAGGAAGCAGGTATATCGATGCCCCCGAAGAAGAAGGTCTCCGGCCTCATCAAACTGCAAATCCAGGCTGGTCAGGCTAACCCGGCTCCGCCGGTTGGTCCCGCCCTGGGTGCCCATGGTGTGAACATCATGGAATTCTGCAAGGCATACAACGCTGCTACTGAACAGCAGCGCGGCAATGTCATCCCGGTGGAAATCACCGTGTACGAAGACCGCTCCTTCACCTTCAAGCTGAAGACGCCTCCGGCAGCCAAGCTGCTGCTGAAGGCCGCTGGCCTGCAGAAAGGATCCGGCGTCCCCCACACCCAGAAAGTGGGCAAGGTGACCATGGATCAGGTCCGGGAAATCGCCCAGACCAAGATGGAAGACCTCAACGCTAACGATATCGACGCCGCCGCCAAGATCATTGCCGGTACCGCGCGTTCCATGGGTATCGAGGTTGAAGGCTAATCCACTTCACTCATCGTGGAAGGGTCCCCGACTTTCGGCCCGTACCACACAATTCTTCTGACATAAGGAATTCACATGCGAAAGCGTTCTAAGGCTTACCGCGCCGCCGCCGAGAAAATCGACGCTGGCCGCATCTACAGCCCCCCTTGAAGCAGCAAAGCTGGTCAAGGAAACCTCCACCACCAAGAACTTCGATGCCACCGTGGATGTTGCCATCCGCCTGGGCGTGGACCCCCGCAAAGCAGACCAGCTTGTGCGCGGCACCGTCTCCCTGCCCCACGGCACCGGTAAGACCGCTCGCGTTGTGGTCTTTGCCGTTGGCGAAAAGGCAACCGAAGCTGAGGCCGCAGGCGCTGACTTTGTTGGCTCCGACGACCTGATCGAGCGCATCCAGGACGGCTGGACGGATTTCGACGCCGCGATTGCCACCCCGGACCAGATGGCTAAGGTTGGCCGCGTGGCCCGCGTGCTTGGTCCCCGCGGCCTCATGCCTAACCCGAAGACCGGCACTGTGACCACCGACGTGGCCAAGGCCGTGGCCGACATCAAGGGCGGTAAGATCACCTTCCGCGTGGACAAGGCATCAAACCTGCATGCAGTGCTGGGTAAGGTGTCCTTCGAGCCGGAGAAGCTTGCCGAAAACTACGGCGCCCTGATTGAGGAACTGCTTCGTCTGAAGCCGTCTTCCTCCAAGGGCACCTACCTGAAGAAAGTTACCTTTGCCGCTACCGCAGGCCCTGGCATCCCGGTTGATGCCACTGTGGTGAAGAACTTCGCTGGGTAGTTTTTCTTTTCTCCATACATAGCCCGCCTTTCCTTCTTGGGAGGGCGGGTTTTGCATGTATTTGTTACATGCCCTTTGTGCATTCTGCATAATGCTTAGTGTGCGGGAGGGGAATGTACCGGTGGGAACGTTATGTTGAATGCGTCTGATGCCTCGGGGGTAGTGCGGGGGAGTGGCTATTTCATATGGGGAAGAAAACACATTACGGCTAGGTATCACGTGTAGTGCATAAACATAAATTATGTTTAAACTAAGTAAATTCTTTGCTATATGTCTTTTTATTATGGATTTGCTTAAATTTCACATATGCGGAACTAGGGTGATGGCTCTTTTACTGTCGTGCGGCATCCATGTGGTGCGTACAGGACGTGAATGACCACTTTCCCTTTCCCGTATTAGGGCGCCTGAGGCACCCAGCGAGATTCTTATAAAGGACGTACGAGTGAGAAACACGCGTAGGCTCATGCGGCTGCCGCTGACGGTGTTGGCTGCGGCGGGGCTTATCCTTGCGAGCACGCCTGACGTTGCCACAACTGTGGCGGCGCAGGCGCAAGTTGCGTCAGATGCGTCGAAAGATGCGCAGACACAGACAACAACGCCCACTTCGGATCCCACCCCAACCACGGCCAGTACACCAGCCGTTCGCGCGCCGCTGGCTGTACCGCTACAAGGTGTAGGGGTGGGAACAAACCTCGACCTGCGGATTGCCATTGAATCCGACGGCACGCCCGACTTCAATGGTGACGACACCGCAGGTAACGATTCAAGCGCCAATAACGGCATCGTCCGCGTGAACGACACCGTGACTTACCGTGTCCAGTTTTCGGTCAACGGTACTGTTGGTACCAACACGACATTCCGCATGACCCTGCCCAAGGGCATGGAGATGACGGCGGTACCGGGATTCTGCCAGGCCGGAAGCACGTTGACTCCGCCCACGGCCGGTGAACCAACCTTGCCGCTCAGCGCCGATTCCGTAAACCAATTGAGCGAACAGACGCTGGAATGCAACCTTGGTTCAAGAGAAAATGCAACTGACAGTGTGAGCGTGACGGCACGGGTGTCCAACCTGGTCCACCAGGGGCAGAAACTCGCACCCGTATCTGCGGAGATCAGCGCGGATGGGGTAGCGCCGGTGTCGGTGCCGCAGGCGAAACTCCCCGAGGTCACGGCGTCGGCACGCCTCATGTGGGATATATCCAAAAACAGTGTGGCACTTACGGAGGATTCCGGTTACCGCTATGGCCCTGCCACGGAGCCGTGTCCGTGGGACACTAAGCAGGTATGTAAACGTACGGGCTACACTCTGCTGATGTCTGCTCCGGCCGGCGGCAAAGGCGCCATGCCTGCTATCGGGGACATCACCCTTGTGGATGACCTGTCGTTTGCATCGATGTACCCGGATGCCACCCCAGAGCAGATCTCCGCAATGAACGCGGCCCCGGAAAAGTACGGGAGCCGCATCTACCCTGAAAGCTATTTCTATAACGCCCCAGGAAACAAGATCGGCACCACTGTCAACGGGGTTGCCCTGACGGAGAAGAATTCTGTCCGTGACGCGGGAACCTTGACGTTTGATAGCACTCTCGTGGGTAAGCCGGTTCCGATGCGCATCACTGGTGCGGACATGACACTGCGGACGTATCCGACGCAGGTCAGTAGGCCGCAAGGTACTGCGATTCCAGGGAACAAAGCATATGCGGTCGCGCAGTCGTTCAGCGTATTCACCCCTGTCGATGTGCTCACTGACTTTGGTGTGCAAAACCAAGCGAAAAATACCTGGACGCTGAAGACCGTGAACAGGTACAAAGACCTCAGTATCAATGGTTTTACCGCCTCGGATCATCAAGATAGTGCGAGCCAAGATCAGAGCAATGACTACCGGACCACTACGCCGGATGTGTCCTTTGGGTGCTCGCATGAACAAAGTGTTTACAGGGGTTCCAGGCGAAGCGGGGAACATGTCGCCGGATGAGTTTTCACCAGGCTATGCAGCTCGTGGTGAAGGGCCAACTGGCGGTGCGACCCTGCATAGTGGTGGCATTACGGTTGCGCCGACGCAGGACGTGTTGTCGCAGATAGAGGTGACCGGTTCAACCCCGGATTTGCCAGCTGATGTGAGCATGGTGCTGTGCGATGCCTGGGATAATTCCCGGCTGCACCTGCATGCGCGGGACGTTCCCGCCAGCACCGTCCGTGACACGGACTTGCAGAGTATCCCATCGAACGGTGCTCCGGTATGGGTGTCCGGATACAACAATGCCGCCGACGGCAGCAAATCCCGATGGGCCACCAACAGTGGCGAAACTCCGGCGCTGAAGGTGCAGTATTCCACGGTCAAGGGTGGTTCCGGCACGGACTCTACCTGCGGTGATGATAAGGGGCCATGGTATGACGACCCCGCCGCAGTGCCGGGCAATGACCAGGCTCTTCTTGCCCAAGGCGTCTACAGCGCGGTATCGCGTGTGCGCATTCATGCCGTGCTGCCCCCGCCTGTGGATAACAACCCCGCTGTGGGTGGTGGCGTACGTATGGCGCTGTCCATCAACCACCGCGTTGTTGATTCCGGCCGCGACACCGGGGATATTCTGCCGAACTGGGCGTCGATCAAGTACGTGCTGAAGAAGAACACCGATATGCAGGGTGTGCTGGCCGATTCCGGTTTGTGGGGAATCTCGGACTATAACCCTGATTCACACACGGGTGCCCCTGGTGACCGCCTGATTCTGCGCTGGCGCAGGCACGCGTGGATAAGCAGGTTCGCAAAGGCGAAACAGGCGAGTTTTCGGACATACCGCCGCAGCTCAGTGGTGGTGACGCAGGCGCGCAGCCGCCCATCCCTGCGGACAACGTGCAGTACCGTATTGCGCCGTCGTTGACTTCCGGGGCGTCGACACGCAACATCCTGAAGGACGTATGGGTGGAGGATTGTCTTCCTGCGTCGCAGATGTATGTGAAAGCGTCGCGGGAGCCTGACGTGATGTCGGTGGGGTCCACCCCAGACGACAAGAAGCGCCCAGCGTGTGGACCCGACGAAACCTACATTCGGTGGGTGTATCCGAAACACGAGGTCAACATGGCCATTGATCCTATTATCCTCACTGCTGAGGTTTCGCCCGGCGCGACCTCAGGTGTGTACAACAATGTGGTGCAGGTCTGGGCCGAGGATGATGCCTCCCCAGCGGCTGTACGTACCAATGACGCACAGGTGCAGATCAGCAACATCGCGGGCATCAAACTGCAAAAAGAAGCCTCACCCCGGTGGTGCAGGTCAATCGCTCTGGTCAGGCCGCCAACGAACGCAATAAGTGGCGCATCCAGTTGTACAACACCCTGCCACCAGCGCAGGCAAGCCTGGTGAGCAACCCGGATATTATCGACGTCCTGCCACAGAACAACGTCGCAGGCACCAGCTTCAATGGCACGTTCACTTTTGATTCTGCTGAGGTGAAAAACGGGAATAAGCCGGGCCAAGAGGTTCGTATCCTGTACACCAACGCCGCGGCGGTTCAGCTGGATCCGCGTGATGCCTCCAACCAGGCGGACGGCACCACCACATGGTGTGATAAGGCTGAAGGTGGCACGGCTGTTAGTGGCAGTGGTACCTGCCCTGCCTCACCGAGTGAGGTGACGGCCTTGCGCGTGCAGCGCCCTGGCGCCTACAACACCGGTGAGGTGATTGAGGTTGAGCTGACGATGGTGGGCGTGGATAATGCGGGCGGCGATACCTACGTCAACCGTGTGCTTGCTCGTGCCGATGGGTTCCAGTTTGTCGTTGGGCCTATTGCCCGTGCTGAACACGCTATTGAATCCTCGGTCGGCGACTACACGTGGTGGGATATTAACCGCAACGGTGTGCAAGACGCGGGTGAACCTGCGGCCGCTGATGTTCCCGTCCAGCTGGAGGGTGTCGACGACCTCGGCAACAAGGTCTCCGTCAGTACACACACGAATGCACAAGGGCTTTATTCCTTCCCGCATCTGCGTTCCTCTAATGCTGATGGGTATGTGGTGACGTTCAACAAAGACACCCCACGCGCCCTGACGTTCACGACTAAGGGAACCAAACGCCCAGGATCCGGCGACCGACTCGAATGCGGATCCCGCAACGGGGGCAGCCGATCCGGTGGTGCTGGCCAAAGACACCAACAACACCACCGTTGATGCTGGTTTCATTGCCGACGGCAGCCTCGTGGTCACCAAAATGCTGGAAGGCCCTGGTGCGAACTTCGCGCATGGGAATACCTTGGAATTCCAGGTGCGCTGTACAGCGGACGGCAAGACCGTAAAAGAAGAAACCGTGAAACTCACGGCAGAACGCGGGAAAACCCAGCTGAACAGTGCACCCATTACCGGTATCCCTGTGGGGGCCAGCTGCACCGTTACTGAAACAAAAGCAGGCGGGGCTGATCCCACCAATACAGGTGACCTACCCAGTACAACCGTGGAGATTGGCTTGGATGCGCAACGTGGAACGGGCGCGCAGATGACCGCCGTTCTCACTAACCGCTACTCCGCTGGTGTGGTCACCATTGCCAAGAAAATTGTGGGTGAACCCGCTGCGGTGGCTGCGGCGCAGCAGAAACACTTCACCTTTGACGTTACGTGCCAACTGCCAGGGCAGGGTGGTGCGGAACCGTTGACCGTGCTGAAGAAAAACGTGACTGTCACTGGAGAAGCGGCCGTTCCGGTCCCCGGCGACGATGGCGGTCCCGCGACACTACCCGTGGGTGCACGCTGCTTTGCCACAGAAACCGATAACGGCGGTGCCGACAGCGTTGACATTGACTTCGACAGCTATGACAAAGCCGCGCTGGTCACCGCCAGTGTCGCTGACGAACCCGCGCAGCTCACTATCACCGCCACCAACACCTTCACCGTGCCTCGTGGAGAATTCATCGTATCTAAAACCGTTGTGGCTGGTGGTTCCACCGGCGATGAGACCTTCCCTGTCAACTACACATGTTCGGCAGCGGGCCAAGCCATCGACAGTGACGATGAGGTAGCTGCAACAGGAACCGTCACTGTGACCGCAGGTAAAGACACAAAGGTTGGGCGTTTCCCCGTGGGCACCACGTGTGAGATCACCGGCGAGGACAACAACGCTGCCAAGCGCGCCGGGTATTCGGTGAATGTTCAGCTGGGCGAAAAGGTGGAGATTGCGCGGCCGTCGTCACGCGTGGAGGTGACCAACACCTACAGTCGCGATCATGGCACCTTTAGTGTGCAGAATATAGTTGAAGGTGATGGCGCGGATACCATCGGTGACAAGCGTTTTGACATTGACTACGTGTGTGGCGACCTCACAGGAACGCTGACGGTTGCGTCTGGTGCTACTGTTACCGGTCCGCAGGTTCCTACAGGGACGGAATGTCACCTTTCGGAGAAGGAAGACAGTGCCAAACGCGAGGGGTACACACACACCATGCGGATTGATAAGTCAACCTTCACTGTTAGTGAGAAAGGCTCTGTTGTCGCCGTTATAGTGACCAACACCTACAGCCGTGATCTCGGCAGCTTCACTGTGGCGAAGAAGCTCACAGGTGATGATGTCGACGCCGCGCGCGCCACAACGTTTATTGTCCATTACGTGTGTGGTGAGCAGAACGGGGACCTGCAGGTTCCTGGCGACGGCACGGCGGTAGCTGGGCCTAAAGTGCCCACAGGAACGCAATGCCAGCTGAGCGAGGACGAGAAGTCAGCCCAGCGTGATGGCTACAGCGTGGCCGGGAACTTCGACCACCCCACGTTCACCGTCGGAGCGAAGGATTCGGTTTCTGTTGTGACGCTGACGAATAACTATAAGCGCCACAAGGGCGGATTTACGCTGGCCAAGAGCGTGACGGGTAACGCCGCCACACTAGCGGGTAAGAGCTTTGACTTCACCTACACCTGCACAGGGCTGGGGGAGAAGGAGCATACTGTCAAGGTGGTGCCGGGGACTGTTACAGAGGTCACGGATATTCCTACGGGTACGTGCACCATTACTGAATCCGACGCCCCTGTCGCCAACGCGGATTACACCACCTCACTGAGCGTGAACGGTGCAACCCCGGTGACGGGCCGCAGCGTGACCATTGATGTTGCTAATGCAGCAACGGTGCAGGTCACGGCCGTCAACGAGTACACCGCCCACAATGGTTCCTTCGAGATTGTCAAGAAGGTTGAACCCGCCACGGGAGAGTCCATCAACATTCCAGAGGATAAAACCTTCGACTTCACCTACACGTGCGAACCCGCATACGACGGTGCGGCCCACCCATCTGGCACACTTACCGTCCGTGCTGATGGAAAAGCTGTGTCCTCGCCGCAGCTGCCCGTTGGAACGTCCTGCACGATTGCGGAGGATGCTGCGAGCGCGAAGGAACACGGCTATGAGGCGATCACACCGCAGCCGGTGAGCGTGACCATCAGTAAGAAGGTGATCACGGTTGAGGCAACCAACACCTATAAGCGCCTCATTCCGCCGCCCACGACGTCCGTGCCACCCACGACGCCCCGCGAAACCCCGCCGGAGACCCCGAGGCGTCCACGCGGTACCGTGACAAAGCCTGTTCCGGTGCCTAGCACCACACCGGTCACTCCGGCTGTGGGCACGACGGTGGTCATGCCACCTGGGAAACCACAGCAACCCTGGTGGCCAGGCTCCTGAAAAACCGCATCGTGCTCTTGCGAAAACGGGACTGTCTAAGCAATGGCCGGTCATCGTCATGGGTGCTGGGCTGCTCATTGTCGCAGGTGTCGGCTGCGTTGTTGTAGCTCGACGGAAGCGGTAATGCGGCAACGGTAACGCATAACCACTACACATAACTACTCCCCAGGTGCGCATATGATGCGTCATCCTGGGGAGTAGTTTTTCGCGCGCCGGGGCTAGAGTAGCTAAGGGCTGCAGCGGCACTTTCACCCATGGGGAGTCGGGGTGGGTTAGGGGCGGTGCTGAACAGGTCGTCGTACACGGTAAGCAGGCCAATATCCAGTGGTTCGTCGGCCATCCACATGGCTCGGCCCCACCAGAAACTCAACGCCACCTGGTACCAGTTGGCGAAGCTTTTCTGCAGCTCCTGGACGGCACGATGGGAGTAATCCTGGCCCTCTTCGGGGGACAGCAATCCCGCAACCAACGGCGCGACCTGCGGTGAGTTCTACCCGAACCACATCCCAGGCGCGGGTGGTGTGGGGCATCCGGTCAGGGCACACGTTCTGGAACTCTTGGTTAACAAGCATGTTGACCCAATGGTGGAAATGCTGTGCCTCGTGGTCTGGGTCAAAGTTGTTGTAGTAGTACAGGCCGCGAAGGAAGCTGGTGAAAAGGTCAGTCTGGGTGCGAAAATCCAGGGGCGATGCTGATTCTCTATACATTTGGGCCAGCGTATTTGAGGGGGTCAGCATGGCATCAAAGGCGCGGTAGTGCATGCCGTTGCCCAGGAGTATTTCGCATGTTTGGCGCACGTCGTCTGAGTCATTGAAACCCCATTGAGCTTGTAAGACTTGCTGAATTTGGGTTTGCATTTTTTTGGGTAGCAGTTCACCGGGAGCGTCCACTGGCTGTGGCTCACGATAAGGTAAACCGAATGAGTTGGCGCGTACCATGGCCGGGTCGAGGGGACGCCCTGACCATTTAAAAGGGGATTTTTGGTTGGGTTTGAAGCTAATGGGGGTGACTGTTACGGTCATGAAAACAACCATACACAGTGCATGGTGCCGTGATGAAAAGTTATCTATATTTCATAACAAAATGTGCTGAGATACCCAGAATATGGTGATAGATTAGAGCCTCATGGAGCAAACTTTCAGCGATATGTCAGTGCAAATGGCTGTCGAACGGGCGGGGGCGTCGGAGCTTGTGATGATGGTAGCAAAAGATGTGCACGATGTGTTGCGTCCGAATGAGTTTGTGTTGGAGTTCGCTGATACAACCTCCCCGGGGTTTCACTCAGCACTGGCGGTAACTAATTACAGGATACTCATCGGCGTTGGTCCTGGTCAGCTGCAGGAAATTGCAGTGGATAGTGTGACTCGGGTGGATGCTGTTCGGGCGCCAGAAGTGACCCTGCTGGTTCGTGTGTATAACGCGGATGTGACGGTCTACGGGTTGGGGGACAGGGGACTTCGTCGCATTTTCCACGCGTTTAATTGGATTGTGTCGCAGAATGCTGCTCGTCCTGCTCATGCGGATCCTGAAAATTCCATTGCTGATATGTATAACGAATGGATTGACGTTCAACGTTTCCTCCACGAAAACCCGGATGTTTCTGATGAGGAAGGAAATCAGCGCCTTGCCGGGATAGTGGCCAATAAGCGCTGGTGGTAGGGGAAATAGAGATGACGAGAAAAGGCTACGCACGTGGATAATTCACCCAACAGCAGGGGAAACGGAATGGGCCCTAGGGATCAACTGTCGTCGTATGATCCGGCACCGGAATCCATTCATGGATCTGACTCATTGCCAAACCCGCCGCAGCGAGGTCCAGAGGCGATTGGTCGCCATATCGATTCGATGATGGCTAGTCAGTCACCCCTGGGTACGCACACCAACCCGAAGATTAAGCTATCGCCGCTGGTGCAGGTCCTTATTGCGCTGGGGGTTGTGGCGCTGATCGCCATTATGGTGCTGGTGTGGACAACAGTGTTTGGCACTAAGAAAAGTGACACCACCGCGTTGGACTCCTCGCAGACGATCACCACCCCGACGGTCAGTGTGCCTCAACTGGCTCCATCCGCCGCCCCAACCACTCCCGAAGAATCGCTACCGGATTCCCTTCATGAGAATCTTCCCCCCTGAGATTGCCAGCCATGTTCCTCAAGAGATTCGCGATAATGTGGTTTCCTGCCATGCTGCCGCAGCATTTGGGTTTGTGTTTGGTTTACCGAGTGCACAGTCGACTTCGTGTACTTGGGTGAATATGGCGGACGCGGAATCTGAGTATGGTCATGGCACTGTGCTATTCACCACCGATAAGAAATTGGCGGAGAGTGCCAGGAAGCCGCTGATGATGAAGAAACAGGACATCAGTCTGAAGCCCACGCAGGGGCATGACATACTGGTGAGTTCCTTAAGCTCCCCGGGTACTAACTTTGTTTATATCACGGACTTCGCCAGCGACGGTGCCACCATTGTTTACTTTATCGAGGGCGGCAAAAACGAGGCCGAAGCATTTCTCAAGAAGTTCCATCTCGCTGAATAGTCATATATGATAACCCCCGCTTATCGACGACGCGTCCTCACCGCCCTCATGATTGCCCAGGTAATGGGTGGCATTTCGGCTGGTGTGGCGTTTCCTTAGGATCACTGCTGGCTGCGGATATCGGTGGCACAGAGTGGGGTGGTGCCGCCTCGACAGTGACAACTGTCGGGGCGGCGTTGTTTTCTGTCGTCCTAGCCAGGATTGCGGCCGCCCATGGGCGTCGATTGTCCTTGACCTCTGGGATGGTTCTCGGCGCGCTTGGGGCAACCGGGGCTATGTTCGCCGCCGAATGGCGACTATTATGGCTGCTCCTGGCTAGTTTTCTCTTCATTGGTGCCTCGTCCGCAGTGAATCTGCAAAGCCGCTTCGTTGCGGGCGATGTCGCAGCTACTGCCACCCGCGGCCGCGATCTGTCCCTGGTGGTGTGGTCCACGACGATTGGAGCGGTGGCGGGTCCGAACCTGATGGAGCCAGGTCAGCGACTCAGTGAATTGTTGGGTTTTAGTAGTTTCTCGGGTGCCTACCTGATCTGTATTGGAGCGCAGGCGGTGGCGGTGCTGGTGTTGTCCATGGCGCTGCACCCCGATCCAGTGGCACCCGCAGCGCCAGATGAGGAGACTGCGACCGACGCGACGTCGATACGCGCATACCCCATGGTCATTGTTGTTATTGCGTCGTTGGCGGTGGCTCATGCGGTGATGGTCGCAGTGATGGCGATGACACCGGTGCATCTGCACGGGCATGGTGCGTCGCTGCGGCTGATCGGAATCACTATCAGCGCGCATGTGGCGGGCATGTACGCCTGTTCGCCCTTATTCGGCCTGTTGGCGGACCGCGTTGGGCGTCGATGGACGCTTGCGTTGGGCTTTGTAGTGCAGCTCGCGTCATTGGGCTTGCTGATTGCGTATGGGCAGCAGGATGCGGCCGTGGTAGCCGCACTGGTGCTGCTGGGCTTGGGCTGGTCAGCGGCGCTAGTGTCCTGTTCCGCCCTGCTTATCGACGCCGCGCCTGCCACCCGCCGCACCCACATTCAGGGTCGCAGCGACTTCACCATGAACATCGTCGGTGCCGCAGGCGGAGCGGTGGCGGGGCCCATCGTCCACAACTGGGGTATGCCGACCCTTGCCAGCCTGACGGGATTCCTCATCATTGTTGCTGTAGTGGTACTGCTGCCCAGGGTGCGTGACATATCAACGCGGTGACGTCTGTGCAGCGCAGCACCCCTCCTGCCGGGCTGAAAATGGTGATAGATTTATCTGTTACAAAACCAAAGTATCGGTGTGAAGGGCTGAACATATGGATAACCAACAGGGTGGCACCAACCCCCAGGGCGGTGACACTAATCCGCAGGGCGGTGACAATAATCCGCAGGGCAGCGGCAATAGTCCGCAGGGCGGTGACAACGCGCAAGGAAACAACTACGAGTACGGCCAAAACATGGACGGCTCTCAGCCTTATTACAACCCATACCTGCAGAACCAACAGCCACCACAGGGGCAGGTCCCACAGGAGCAGGTGCCGCAGAGCCAGTCGCCTCAGAGTCCTGTACCCCAGAATCAGCCACAGCCGAACCCTTACCTGAACCAACAAACCCCGCCGACAGGGCCACAGGTACCTCCACAGCCGACTCAACCGCTGCAGCAGCCCACGGGAGCACCCAGCGGATACGCGCCTCAGCCGGGGCAGCAACCCCAACAGCCGCCAGCTCAACCCGGTGGGCCGCAGTACTACCAGTACCCACAGAATGATTACGGCGCAGGCTATCCAAACCAACCGGGTGCCGGGCACATGGCTGGGCAGCCAATGCCGCGCAAGAAATCAAACGCCGGTGCCATTGTGGTTGTGGTGCTTCTGGTTGCGGTGCTCGGACTTTTAGCCATGCTCAAGATTCTTTCTGTCTTAGTGGATGCTGGCACAACCGCATCAACCGAGCGCACCTACCCCTCGTCCCGCGTGCTGCCAACCTCACCGCACATGCGGGTGCCATCCACGCCCATGCCCAGCCGAACCACCGCCCCAACCCGTGGCGACACCCCGCCTACCGTTATTGCCGATGATGTGCGGGCAGTCCTCCCCGCTAATATTGCCAACCTGGTTATCGGAGAAAGCTGCGAAGAAGACGTCTTCTCCCTTGACGACGTAACCCCAGAGAAACTCTGCCAGCTCAACACCGACGGCAACTCAGAGTACGCCAACTACCTAGGTGTTGTGACAGACCGGACTGTCATTGCGGATGTCCGCCGATATGGTGACTTTGAAGAATGGAAGAGTATTGAATCCGCCCCAGGTCACACGCTGAAACTGGGGTTCACGGGGCCTCAGGAACGTGTCGGTGAATCCACTGTCTTTTTTTGACTTTGTCAACAGCAACACGCTGGTGACCTACCGGATGCTCGGCAACGAGGATGCTGTGAGCCAATACCTTGTGGACCTTGGCCTGGCGCAGTTCCGCGACAAGGCCTAGGCCCTACTGATTTGACTAGTTCCAACAGCGTGGACTAGTGTTGCCGATCGAAGTTTGATGTGCGTTTTCGCACAGCTCAAGTTTCACCGAAGACCGTCGGTTACCCCGTTTGATGGGGTCGAAGGTGTCTGACTGGAGTCGGACCAACCTACGCAGGAGACACTTGGAGCCATTTCATCAACGTATGGATGCGCCTCGTGCTCTTGCACGGGGCTTTTTGCTGTTATAGCGAAAAACCCCGGCGGATCGAACACCATACGTTAATGAGGAAGGAGGCGAAGTAATGGCAAATGCTAAGAACACTGCTGCAGTGGCCGAGCTGAAAAGCGTTTTGAGGAAACCAACGCTATTGTGCTGACCGAGTACCGTGGCTTGACTGTTGCTCAGACCACTGAGCTGCGTCGTAAGCTTGGCGCTGATGTCCAGTACTCCGTCGCCAAGAACACCATGATCAAGCTGGCTGCTCGTGAAGCTGGCGTTGAAGGTCTTGATGATCTCCTCTCCGGTCCCACCGCTGTGGCATTCATCAAGGGCGAAGCCGTTGATGCTGCTAAGGCGCTGAAGGAATTCGGTAAGGACAACAAGGCATTCGTGGTCAAGGGTGGCTACATGGACGGCAATGCCTTGAGCGCGGCTCAGGTTGAAGCCATCGCTGAGATGGACAACCGCGAGACCACGTTCGCGAAGATTGCTGGTGCCATGAACGGCGGCTTGGCAAGTACCGCAGCCCTGTTTGACGCTCACGCTTCTCAGCTTGCACGTCTTTTCGCTGCGTACGAGGAAAAACTGCAGAACGCATAAGTCGTTCTCGGCGCGCATCACGCGCCACGCATACACATTGCTTTACCCCATAAACTTGAAAGGATTGCCACCATGGCTAAACTTACCCCCGAAGAGCTCATTGAAGCTTTCAAGGAAATGACCCTCATCGAGGCTTCCGAATTCCGCAAGCTGTTCGAAGAGACCTTCGACGTTACCGCTGCTGCTCCGGTTGCTGTTGCTGCTCCTGGTGCTGCTGGTGGCGACGCTGCTGCCGCTGCTGAAGAGAAGGACGAGTTTGACGTTGTTCTCGAAGACGCTGGCGCTAAGAAGATCGGCGTGATCAAGGTTGTCCGCGAAATCGTGTCCGGCCTGGGCCTGAAGGAAGCCAAGGAACTCGTTGAGAGCGCTCCGAAGGCTCTGCTCGAAGGCGTGTCCAAGGACGACGCTGAGGCTGCCAAAACCAAGCTGGAAGAAGCTGGCGCTAAGGTCTCCCTCAAGTAATATCTTTCTTTCAGGAAAGATTCCCCCGATTGCTGCGTTCGCGTGGCGGTCGGGGGTTTTGTCTGTTGTGGATATGCAAACCTGGTGGGGGAGGGGAAACGGTGATAGGGGCGACGTCGATAAGCGCCCGACTGTAACATCACTGTAACATCGGAAACTATGCTTCCTAAGTCGCGGGTCTTTTGTGTGATGCTGTTGGGTCTGAGCGCTGCGTTGCTGGTTGTTGGTGTGCTACTTCCGCGCTACGTTCATGCCGACAGTAGGCTACCGCTGTCGCTGGGACAGACCACAATGGTGCTGCGTGACAACAATGGCACGGTGGGCAGCGGGGAAAGCGAATATAAGGGGGCGCTGCTCAAGCAGGTGAATACGGAGTTGATGGACCCCGTGGACGCCACCGAGGTGACACTCCGGATTGGCATGACGCTGAGCAAAGACATTAAGGAAAGCGATCTGAATCGTTTGGTGAACGCGAAAATCTGGAGCTACCGGATGGACCGCATCACGGGGGAAGCGGTCGGGGATGCAACGTTGACGGATCAGATTGTGGGGACCCACGCAAACCGTGGCCGTTGATGGTGTGTGGACGAAATTCCCCATGGACGCAGGTCAAGGCCCTTACCAAGTTTTTGACGACACCCTCCGGCAGTCCCGGCCCGCACATTTCGTGGGGGAGGAGCGGCGCGAAGGACGCACCATCCTGCACTTCCGCCAGGATATTCAACCCGTCAACGTGGCCACACTGTTTGCCGACGCCGCGAACACCACCAACTTCGCCGAACCCGATGGTGCGATGACCTCTGGATATTTATTCCACTCCGCCGTACGCGACTGGTATGTGGACCGCGCCACCGGCCTGATCATTGATGCGGAGGAGCATATTGATGATTTCTATGGCACTCGGGAAGGGGAAAAACGTGAGCAGGTCATTCTTTTCCATGGTAAGGTGACGCCGGACAGTGCTTCGACATTGATGTCGCAGGCATCGTCAGTATCTAATGGGAACTGGGTGCACACCACCAGCACGGTTCTATTGGGAGCAGGCGGCGCGCTCGCGTTTGTTGGATTGATTGGCGTCTTTGGCGCTTTCAGCCTTGGGCGTGGGAGGAGTGAGCGTGAAAGCCGACGCGAGCGTGGAAGTCAGCGTGGGCGCGGGAGGCGGCGCGGCGCACGGTCATAATGTAAAGTATCCCTTTACTTTTTTGCGCTGTTGGTATAAGCTATTTCGTTGCGCTGGAACCTCCCTCCATATCGCATGTGAGACCTTGTTGCCTCGGGTTGAAAAAACTCGATTTGACAAGGTCATTCAGTGCTATCTGGGCGGCGTTTCCACAGCAGACCGTATTCTCAAATTCTAGCGGCCCGGTAGCCCACCCACCTTAGGTTGCCGACCGCGTGAGGTGCTGGAAGGACGCATCTTGGCAGTCTCCCGCCAGACCAAGTCAATGGCCGAAATCCCCGGTGCTCCGGAGCGATACTCTTTTGCGAAGATCACGGAACCCATTGAGGTTCCTGGTCTCCTCGACTTGCAGCTTGAGTCTTTTGCATGGCTCATTGGTACGCCTGAGTGGCGTGCCCGCATGCAAGAAAAGGTCTCCGAGGGTACCCGTGTAACAAGTGGTCTTGAGGACATTCTTGAAGAATTGTCCCCAATTCAGGACTACTCAGGAAACATGTCTCTATCTCTGTCGGAGCCCCGCTTCGAAGAGGTGAAGTACTCCATTGATGAGTGCAAAGAAAAAGACATTAACTACTCGGCTCCGCTGTATGTGACAGCGGAGTTCGTGAACAACGATACTGGTGAAATTAAATCGCAGACCGTATTCATCGGCGACTTCCCGATGATGACGGACAAGGGAACGTTCATTGTCAATGGCACGGAACGTGTTGTTGTCTCCCAGCTGGTTCGTTCCCCCGGTGTGTATTTTGATCAGACGATCGACAAGTCCACAGAGCGTGCCCTGCACTCGGTGAAGGTGATCCCTTCCCGCGGCGCATGGCTAGAGTTCGACGTGGATAAGCGCGACACCGTTGGTGTGCGCATTGACCGCAAGCGCCGTCAGCCCGTCACCGTCCTGCTGAAGGCCCTGGGTTGGACCCACGAGCAAATCGTGGAGCGTTTCGGCTTCTCCGAGATCATGATGACCACGCTGGAATCCGACGGTGTATCCAACACCGACGAAGCCTTGCTGGAAATTTACCGCAAGCAGCGCCCCGGCGAGCAGCCGACGCGCGACCTTGCACAGTCCCTGCTGGATAGCAGCTTCTTCCGGGCGAAGCGCTACGACCTTGCCAAGGTTGGCCGCTACAAGGTCAACCGCAAACTGGGTCTTGGTGGCGACCATGATGGCACCATGGTGCTGACCGAGGAAGATATTGCCACCACCCTGGAGTACCTGGTGCGCCTGCACGCAGGTGAAACCACCATGACCTCCCCAACCGGCGCGGTCATTCCGGTTGAGGTGGACGATATCGACCACTTTGGTAACCGTCGTCTCCGCACCGTGGGCGAGCTGATCCAGAACCAGGTCCGTGTGGGCCTTTCCCGCATGGAGCGTGTGGTGCGTGAGCGTATGACCACGCAGGATGCGGAGTCCATCACTCCCACCTCGCTGATTAACGTGCGCCCCGTGTCTGCGGCGATCCGCGAGTTTTTCGGTACCTCGCAGCTGTCGCAGTTCATGGACCAGAACAACTCCCTGTCTGGTCTGACCCACAAGCGCCGTTTGTCTGCTCTTGGCCCGGGTGGTCTGTCCCGTGAGCGTGCAGGCATTGAAGTTCGCGACGTGCACCCCTCGCACTACGGCCGCATGTGTCCGATTGAAACCCCTGAAGGCCCCAACATTGGTCTCATTGGTTCACTGTCCTCCTACGCGCAGGTCAACCCGTTCGGCTTCATTGAAACCCCCTACCGCAAGGTTGTGGACGGCAAGCTGACGGATCAGATTGACTACCTCACCGCAGACGAGGAAGACCGCCACGTGGTCGCCCAGGCGAACACGCCTTTTGATAAGGACGGCAACATCACCGAAGAGCGTGTTGTGGTCCGCATGAAAGGTGGGGACATTGAGGTGGTCAACGCCACCGACATCGACTACATGGATATTTCCCCACGTCAGATGGTGTCCGTGGCTACCGCCATGATTCCCTTCCTGGAGCACGACGACGCTAACCGTGCCCTCATGGGTGCGAACATGCAGCGTCAAGCTGTGCCGCTGGTCCGCTCGGAAGCCCCTACGTGGGTACCGGCATGGAGCTGCGCGCCGCCTACGACGCAGGCGACTTGGTTATTTCCAAGAAATCCGGCGTGGTGGAGAACCTCTCTGCGGACTTTCATCACCGTGATGGGTGACGACGGCATCCGCGACACCTACATCCTGCGCAAATTCCAGCGCACCAACCAGGGTACGTGCTACAACCAGAAGCCACTGGTGGACATTGGCGACCGCGTTGAAGCTGGTCAGGTTATTGCTGACGGCCCCGGCACCGACAACGGTGAAATGGCACTCGGCCGCAACCTGCTGGTGGCGTTCATGCCATGGGAAGGCCACAACTACGAGGACGCGATCATTCTGAATCAGCGCCTTGTGGAGGAGGACATTCTCACCTCGATCCACATTGAGGAACACGAAATTGACGCCCGCGACACCAAGCTCGGTGCCGAGGAAATTACCCGTGAAATCCCCAACGTGTCCGAGGACGTGCTGAAAGACCTGGATGACCGCGGTATTGTCCGCATCGGTGCCGACGTCCGCGACGGCGACATCCTGGTGGGTAAGGTCACCCCGAAGGGTGAGACCGAGCTGACCCCGGAGGAGCGCCTGCTGCGCGCCATCTTCGGCGAGAAGGCCCGCGAGGTCCGCGACACCTCCATGAAGGTGCCGCACGGTGAAACAGGCAAGGTTATTGGCGTTCGTCGATTCTCCCGGGATGACGACGATGACCTGGCCCCCGGCGTCAACGAAATGATTCGCGTGTACGTCGCCCAGAAGCGCAAGATCCAGGACGGCGATAAGCTGGCCGGCCGCCACGGCAACAAGGGCGTTGTGGGCAAGATCCTGCCGCAGGAAGACATGCCGTTCCTGCCGGACGGCACCCCGGTGGACATTATTTTGAACACCCACGGTGTGCCGCGTCGTATGAACATCGGCCAGGTGCTGGAAGTCCACCTCGGCTGGCTCGCCGCCGCCGGGTGGAGTATCGATACCAACAACCCGGACAACAAGGATCTGATGGAGATGCTGCCGGAGGAACTTTACGACGTTCCCGCCGGTTCGCTTACCGCAACCCCTGTGTTCGACGGTGCCTCCAACGAGGAGCTCGCTGGACTGCTCGCCAACTCGCGCCCCAACCGCGACGGCGACATCTTGGTGGACGAAAACGGTAAGGCGCAGCTTATCGACGGCCGTTCCGGCGAACCGTTCCCGTACCCCGTTTCTGTGGGCTACATGTACATCCTGAAGTTGCACCACCTGGTGGATGAGAAGATTCACGCTCGTTCCACTGGTCCATACTCCATGATCACCCAGCAGCCGCTCGGCGGTAAGGCCCAGTTCGGTGGCCAGCGTTTCGGTGAAATGGAAGTGTGGGCAATGCAGGCGTATGGCGCTGCCTACACTCTGCAAGAATTGTTGACCATCAAGTCAGACGATGTGGTTGGTCGCGTCAAGGTCTACGAAGCAATCGTCAAGGGTGAAAACATCCCTGACCCGGGCATTCCCGAGTCATTCAAGGTGTTGTTGAAGGAGCTCCAGTCCCTGTGCTTGAACGTTGAGGTCCTCTCAGCGGACGGTACCCCGATGGAGCTGGGCACCTCCGACGATGACGAATTTGACCAGGCAGGCGCGTCGCTGGGCATCAACCTGTCCCGCGACGAGCGTTCCGACGCTGATAGCGCCTAAACCGCACTACTTTCCTCGGTCTGCTGACAAGCACGCACAACCGGGGTGCCGATCCACGGTGAGAAGCCATGGGCCAGGTGCCCCGGGGGCGTCGATAAGCAGGCGAATGATTGCCGCTAGAACTTATTTTTAGGAAAGAGAGTTACGTGCTAGACGTCAACTTCTTCGACGAGCTCCGCATCGGACTCGCCACCGCCGACGACATTCGTCGCTGGTCCAAGGGCGAGGTTAAAAAGCCGGAGACCATCAACTACCGAACCCTGAAGCCCGAAAAGGACGGCCTCTTCTGCGAGCGTATTTTCGGCCCCACCCGCGACTGGGAATGTGCTTGTGGCAAATACAAGCGCGTCCGTTACAAGGGCATCATTTGTGAGCGCTGTGGTGTGGAAGTCACCAAGTCCAAGGTGCGCCGTGAGCGCATGGGCCACATTGAACTCGCTGCACCCGTGACCCACATCTGGTACTTCAAGGGTGTGCCCTCCCGCCTGGGCTACCTGCTGGACCTGGCGCCGAAGGACCTGGAACGCATCATCTACTTCGCTGCGAACATCATCACCAGCGTCGATGAGGAAGCCCGCCACAACGACCTGACCACTCTGGAAGCTGAAATGCTGCTGGAGAAGAAGGACGTGGAGGCTGACTCCGAATCTGAGCTTGCCGAGCGTGCCCAGAAGCTGGAAGAAGACCTCGCCGAGCTGGAAGCAGCTGGTGCGAAGGCCGACGCCCGCCGCAAGGTGCAAAACGCAGCTGACAAGGAGATGCAGCACATCCGCGAGCGCGCCCAGCGCGAAATCGATCGCTTGGATGAAATCTGGAACACCTTTGTCAAGCTTGCCCCGAAGCAGATGATTGTCGATGAGACCATCTACTCCGAGCTGGTGGACCGCTACGAAGACTACTTCACCGGCGGCATGGGTGCCGAGGCCATCCAGACCCTGATCCGCAACTTCGACCTTGACGCCGAGGCCGAGGAGCTGCGCACCATCATCAACGAAGGCAAAGGCCAGAAGAAGATGCGTGCCCTCAAGCGCCTGAAAGTCGTTGCGGCTTTCCAGCGCTCCGGCAATGATCCGGCAGGCATGGTTCTGGACTGCATTCCGGTGATCCCGCCTGAGCTGCGCCCCATGGTTCAGCTTGACGGTGGCCGTTTTGCCACCTCCGACCTGAACGACCTGTACCGTCGCGTGATCAACCGCAACAACCGCCTCAAGCGCATGATCGACCTCGGTGCTCCCGAGATCATCGTGAACAACGAGAAGCGCATGCTGCAGGAATCCGTGGACGCACTGTTCGACAACGGTCGTCGTGGCCGCCCCGTCACCGGCCCGGGCAACCGCCCACTGAAGTCCCTGTCTGACCTGCTGAAGGGCAAGCAGGGCCGTTTCCGCCAGAACTTGCTGGGTAAGCGCGTGGACTACTCTGGTCGTTCCGTGATTATCGTCGGTCCGCAGCTGCGCCTGCACGAATGCGGTTTGCCGAAGCTGATGGCGCTGGAACTGTTCAAGCCGTTCGTGATGAAGCGCCTGGTGGAAAACCAGTACGCACAGAACATCAAGTCGGCCAAGCGCATGGTGGAACGCCAGCGCCCCGAGGTATGGGACGTGCTGGAAGAAGCCATTGCGGAGCACCCGGTGATGCTGAACCGTGCGCCGACGCTACACCGCCTGGGTATTCAGGCGTTCGAGCCGGTGCTGGTTGAGGGTAAAGCTATCCAGCTGCACCCGCTGGCCTGTGAGGCGTTCAACGCCGACTTCGACGGTGACCAGATGGCCGTGCACCTTCCGCTGTCAGCGGAAGCACAGGCTGAGGCGCGTATCCTGATGCTGGCCTCCAACAACATCTGTCCCCGGCGTCCGGTAAGCCTCTGGCCATGCCACGTCTGGACATGGTGACCGGCCTGTACTTCCTCACTTTGGAGAAGGGGCCGGAGGAGTTCGGTGGACAGGGTGCCTACAAACCCGCCACCAACGAGCAGCCTGCACAGGGCGTGTACCTGTCTGTTGCCGAGGCCATCATGGCTTTCGACCGTGGTGTACTGGGCCTCCAGGCGCCAATCAAGGTGCGGATTTCTCACCTGCGTCCCCCGGCGGACATTGAGGCTGAGCACTTCCCCGACGGCTGGCACAAGGGCGACACCTGGTTGGCTGACACCACCCTTGGTCGCATCATGTTCAACGAGCTGCTGCCGTGGAACTACCCGTACCTTGAGGGCGTGATGGTCCGAAAGGGCGGCGGTTCCGACAAGATCATGCTGGGTGATGTGATTACGGATCTTTCCGCACGCTACCCGATGATCACTGTGGCCCAGACCATGGACAAGATGAAGGACGCTGGTTTCTACTGGGCAACCCGCTCCGGTGTGACCATCTCCATGTCCGACGTGCTGGTGCTCCCGGACAAGGAGAAGATCCTTGACCGCTACGAGGCCGACGCCCGCGACATTGAGAACAAGTACTGGGTCAAGGGTGCCCTGACCTCGCGCGAGCGCTACGACCGCCTGGTGGAACTCTGGAAGAGCGCCACCGACCACGTGGGTAAGCTCGTGGAGGAACTGTACCCGGATGACAACCCGATTCCGATGATCGTGAAGTCCGGTGCTGCCGGTAACATGCGCCAGATCTGGACCCTGGCCGGCATGAAGGGCATGGTTGTGAACTCCAAGGGTGATTACATCACCCGTCCGATCAAGACCTCCTTCCGCGAGGGCCTGACCGTGTTGGAGTACTTCAACAACTCTCACGGCTCCCGCAAGGGCCTGGCCGATACCGCTCTGCGCACCGCCGACTCGGGTTACCTGACCCGTCGTCTGGTGGACGTTGCGCAGGACGTGATTGTGCGCGAAGAGGACTGCGGTACGCGCCAGGGTGTCAAGGTTCCCGTGTCCGTGCCCGTCAAGGATGCTAGTGGCGAGACCGTGGGTTACAGCCGTCACAGCCTGGTGGAGACCTCGGTACTGGGCCGTGTGCTCGCCGCCGATGCAACAGACGCGGGACGGCAACGTCGTCCTCCCGGCAGGAACCGACATTGGTGAGCTGCAACTCGATGCGCTGGTGGATGCCGGTATCCCGGGTGTCAAGGTCCGTTCCGTGCTGACCTGCCAGACTCCGACCGGCGTGTGTGCCAAGTGCTACGGCAAGTCCATGGCATCCGGCAAGCAGGTGGACATTGGCGAGGCCGTGGGCATCGTGGCCGCGCAGTCCATTGGTGAGCCCGGTACCCAGCTGACCATGCGCACCTTCCACCAGGGTGGTGTCGGTGGTGACATCACCGGTGGTCTTCCGCGTGTGCAGGAGTTGTTCGAGGCTCGCGTGCCAAAGAACAAAGCCCCGATTGCCTCTGTCTCCGGCACGGTTCACCTGTCCGACGAGGGCAACTTCTACACCATGACCATCAGCCCGGACGATGGTTCCGATGACGTGGTCTACGAGAAGCTGTCTAAGCGCCAGGGCCTGGCCATGATCAAGGTTCCCATGGAAACCAACCCAGGTGCGTTTATTGAACGCACCATTCAGGAAGGTGACCACGTGAACGTGGGCGACCGCCTGCTGCGCGGTCCGGCTGACCCGCATGATGTTCTTGACATCCTGGGTCGCCGTGGCGTGGAACAGCACCTCATCGACGAGGTTCAGGCCGTGTACCGCGCCCAGGGTGTGGCCATTCACGACAAGCACATCGAAATCATCATCCGCCAGATGCTGCGCCGCGGCACGGTCATCGAATCCGGTTCCACCGAATTCCTGCCCGGCACCCTGGTTGACCTCTCCGAGGCGAAGCTCGCCAACGCTGAGGCAATCCAAGGCGGCGGTCAGCCCGCCGAGCTGCGCAGTGAGATCATGGGTATCACGAAGGCCTCCCTGGCTACCGAGTCGTGGCTATCCGCTGCGTCCTTCCAGGAGACCACGCGTGTGCTTACCGACGCCGCGATCAACAAGCGCTCCGACAAGCTCATCGGCCTGAAGGAGAACGTGATCATCGGTAAGCTCATCCCGGCTGGTACCGGCATCGCCCGCTACCGCAACATCTCCGTCAAGCCCACCGAGGCTGCCCGCAACGCCGCCTACTCGATCCCGACCTACGGCGATTCGATTTACGGTGACGATGGCTTTGGCGACTACACCGGCGCGTCCGTGCCGTTGGATGGTGCCTACTAAGTCGGCTTAGGTCTGCATGACATAACCCCGAGTTCCTGTGGGTGGGAACTCGGGGTTTTCCTGTGCTTAGATGGTGTTTACTGGGCAAACCAGCCCGTTACACCTGGTGCAATGTTGTGGTACACATGCTTGTGCTCCTGGTATTCGGCCAGCCCGGTGGGGCCTAGTTCACGGCCGTTGCCGGACATCTTCATGCCGCCCCATTCGGCCTGGGGGAGGTAGGGGTGGAAGTCGTTGATCCAGATCGTGCCATGCCGTAGCCGCGCCGCCACACGTTCGGTGGTTCCCGGGTTGCTGGACCACACGGCCCCGGCCAGCCCATATTCCGTGTCATTGGCAATGGCCACGGCCTCATCCTCGGTGGTGAACGTTTCAATGGTGACGGTGGGGCCAAAGGCCTCATCGTGTACGCAATCCATGTCTGAGGTGCAGCCGTCAATCACGGTGGGCAGGTAAAATTCGCCCTGGCTGAGATCGGTGTTGCCGGTGCCGTGGCTGCTGGTGTTATCCGAGGCGTCGGCACGCCGACCACCAGTGAGAATAGTGGCACCCTGTGCGCGGGCAGTGTCCACGTAGGCAGCAACCTTATCCAGGTGCTCGGCAGAAATGAGCGGACCAGTCTCTGCGTCCGGGTCCAGGGGGCCGCCGAGCTTAATATTCTTAGTGCGTCGCACTAGTTCGTCGACGAACTTATCGTGCAGGGATTCCTCAACCACGATGCGCGCGCCTGCGGAACACACCTGGCCGGAGTGCACAAACGCGCCGTTTAGGGCGTTATCCACCGCAGCATCGAAATCCGCGTCGGCGAAAATGACGTTGGGGTTCTTGCCACCCAGTTCTAGGGCAGTGCGTTTGATGGTGTCCGCCGCGTTTCGGGCGATGAGCCTGCCGGTGACCAGCCCGCCCGTGAAGGACACCATATCCACCAGTGGGCTGGTGGATAGCGGCGTGCCGCAGCTAGCACCCGCGCCGGTGATCAGGTTGGCCACCCCTGCGGGGACCCCGGCTTCGGCGAGAACCGTCATGAGCATCATCGCCGTGTGCGGTGTCAGCTCAGCCTGCTTCAGCACAAACGTATTACCCGCAGCCAACGCCGGGGCGACTTTCCACGACACCTGCAGCAACGGGTAATTCCAGGGAGTAATCAGGGCACACACGCCTACCGGCTCGTTATCAATGCGGGAACGCACGGCGGGGTCACCTACGCCCACCACGCGGCCCGAATCCTGCTGGATAAGGGCACCAAAATAGTCGAAGGCGTTGGCAATATCGTCCATGTCGTACTTCGACTCTACAAGTCGCTTCCCGGTATCGGCTGACTCGGCGGCGGCAAACTCGTCCTTGTGTGTGCGGATGGCCTCGGCAACCTTGACCAGGATTTTTCCTCGCTCGGATGCTGGAGTAGCGGACCAATCGCCAGCATCAAACGCAATACGAGCCGCGCGGATGGCCTTTTCCGTGTCCACATCGGATGCCTCTGACACCACACCCACCACACTGCGATCCGCAGGGTTGGTGATGGTGCGGGTGGCGCCACTTTCGGCCGGAACCCACTGGCCGTCGATAAACAGCGATGCCGGTGCCTCAGGGGAACCCTTACCACTAAAGACGTGGCTAAGCAGAGCGGACTCGGTCGGGGCGAACACAGGTGTCATAATTACACTCCTAAAAATCTATGGGATCGGTTCTATGAAGTTTCGGACCAGTCGCGGATTGGCTCGGCGCCACCAGACATATCGGAACTTCCCGGTAGGTCGCGCTGCATGTGCAGGAACTCAAGGTGTCGTTCGTACAGGTCGAGGATATTGTCAATGAGCTGCTCAACCGTGTACCCATAGACGTCATACCCCAGCGAACCCGTGTTATCGAATACCTCAATGCGGTAATACACCTCGTCATTCTCGCCGGTGTCTCTGGTGAACGAGGGGACAGCGTACTCCAGTGGGTACAGCTGGTAACGGAAATTTTGTTCCTCATCAAGGTTCACCGTCAGGTCAAGTGTACGAATCGGTGAATCGGACACGTCCGTGGACACCAAGGTTGCCTCAATGCCGCGATTCTTCAGTTCCGTGGCCACCTGTTCCATTGCGGGAATCGCCACATTTTCCATGTATTTCTCGGTCTTGGCGGCGTTGGGCCAGGTGCTGGCACGGCTTAAGCGACGTCGCCACGCAACGGGATGCCCCACCGCTGTTGAATGCTCAGTACGACCCGACATCGCTGAATGCAGTGAAATGCCGCGAGCCTCCGCCTGCGTTTGCTCAAGTCTGAAGGAACGCACCAAACTCAGCATGATCAAATACATGACCACGGTAAACGGCAAACCCATCACCACTGTTGCGGACTGCACTGTGACTACGCCATCAATCTGCAGCAGCACAATGGTGAGCACACCCACCACCACTGACCAGAAAATGCGCGACCATACGGGGCCGTCTTGGCTGCTGTGATTCGTCCGGGAGGTGAAGTTACTCATCACCAACGCACCGGAGTCAGCTGAGGTGATGTACAGCAGCAAACCGATCATCGTGGCTAGACCCGTCAGGAAGGTTGCGCCGGGATAGGTGGCTAGCAGATCGTAAAAGCCCTGTTGTGGTGTGGATACGGCAGCTTTTCCGAAGGCGTCGTTACCATGACGGACAAGGTCAAGGGCAGAGTTTCCAAAGAAGCTCATCCACAGCAGAACGAAAATGAAGGGGATACTGAGGGTACCGATCACAAACTGTCGCAGGGTGCGGCCGCGGGAAATGCGGGCAAGGAACAACCCCACAAAAGGAGCCCAGGCCACCCACCAGGCCCAGAAGAACAACGTCCAGGATCCCAGCCAGGCTTGGGTTTGCTCGGGGGTTTCGGAGAAAGCATATGTATCCATGGTCATGCTGGGGAATGAGGACACATAATCGCCGATGTTCATGACCAGGCCGTCTAGAAGGAAGGCGGTCCGTCCTGTGATTACCACGTACACCATGAGTCCCACGGCGAGGAGGACGTTAAACTCGCTGAGCATTTTGATGCCGCGATCCACGCCCGACACGGCGGAAACAGTGGCCACGCCCACCGACAGCACCACAAGTGCGCACTGCGACGCGAACCCCTCTTCAAGGCCAAACATCACCTTCATGCCGTAATTCAGCTGCACCACGCCAATGCCTAACGACGCCGCGATACCGAAGACGGTGCCCAGCATCGCCGCCACGTCCACGGCATCTCCCACCGGTCCTTGGGCGCGTTTACCAATGAGCGGATACAGTGCCGAACGAATTGCAAGTGGCATGTTAAGGCGATAGGCGTAATACCCAAATGCCAACCCCATCAGCGCATACATTGCCCATCCGGTGATGCCATAGTGGAACAGTGCCCACACAACTGCCTGCTCGGCTGCCTCGCGGGTTTCCCCCGGACCCACCGGTGGTGTGTAGTACTGCGTGACTGGTTCCGCCACGGCAAAGAACATCAAATCCACGCCAATGCCGGCTGCGAATAGCATCGCCGCCCAGGAAAAAAGTCGGAATTGTGGCCGTGAATGGTCTGGCCCTAGCCGAATTTCCCCGATTGCGATAGTCCGATGAATAACACGAATACCACGATTATCGTGGCGGTTAAGATGTAGAACCACCCAAGGTTGGTAGCGATCCAGGTGGTAACGCCAACAAGCGTGCGTTCAGCGCTGTCACCGGCCACTGCGGCCCATATGGTTACGCTGAGAATGCCCAGAGCCGAAATGATAAAAACCGGCCAGTTGGTTGTGGGGCGTGGGATCCCAGTCTCTGGTGCCTCATCAGGCGCAGGTGCGGCGCGGAATGATCCTACGATTGTTTCAGTCGTGTTTTTTCCGTTTTGATTTGTTTTCAGGTGTAGGGCTATCTGTGGAGTGTGAGCTGTCTGACGTTGGCTGTGTATCTGCCTCCGCGTCAGTGCTTGTGTTCCTTTTTTCGTGTGATTTTTTTGAATTTGCCAATGTAGACAATCCTCTCTTCTGACTGATTGCTACCGTGCCCTTAGCCGAGGATACACGGTGTCGGCGCGCGCTGGGGGTGGCCGAGACGTCGTCACGCTGGCACACTGGGGTAGGTCAAGTGTGTCGTGATGTGTAGTTGAATCACAGCTTTTTGCGCTGTGAGCTGCACCTGAAAGGGGTTAGAAGTTGTCCATCAAAAATCGAATCCTATCGCGCCTGATGGGTGCCCACCATGTAGATCGGTCGGGTGAGATTGTTGAAGACCGTCGGCGTGACGTGGTCATCGTGGGTGGCGGCTCCGCTGGTTCAGTGCTGGCGCGGCGACTCAGCGACGATCCGTCAACCGAAGTAATGGTCTTGGAGGCGGGGCGCATGGATTCTCTGTGGGACCTATTCATCCACATGCCCGCCGCGTTCTCCTTCCCGATTGGAAACAAACTTTACGATTGGGAATACGAGTCCGAGCCGGAGCCAGAGATGAATGGCCGCCGCATCTACCACGCACGCGGCAAGGTTCTTGGTGGTTCCAGCTCCATCAATGGCATGATTTTCCAGCGCGGAAACCCGATGGATTATGAAAAATGGGGCAAGCTCCCAGGGATGTCCAACTGGGACTTCAAGCATGTGTTGCCCTACTTCAACAAAATGGAGACGGCGTTGGGGTCGGAACCGAACGATCCACGCCGCGGGCACAACGGCCCCCTGGTGTTGACGCGTGGACCAGCAACAAGTCCGCTATTCCAGGCGTTTTTTTTGAATCGGTGCAGCAGGCCGGATACAACCTCACCAACGATGTTAACGGGTACCGGCAGGAAGGGTTTGCGCCCTTCGACCGCAATATTTTCAAAGGCAAGCGCTTGTCGGCAGCACGTGCCTACTTACACCCAGTGCTGGATCGTAAGAACCTTGATGTGCGTACCCGCGCCTTTACCACCCGGATCCTTTTTGATGGTGAAACCGCAACTGGGGTGGAATACGAGTGGAAAGGGGCGAAACGTCGGGTGTATGCCGACAAGGTCATCCTCTGCGGTGGGGCGATTAATACGCCGCAGCTGCTCCAGCTTTCTGGTGTAGGGGACAGGGACCATTTGGAGAAGCTGGGCATTAATGTGGTCAAGCACTTGCCTGGTGTGGGGGAGAACCTTCAGGATCACTTGGAGGTGTATGTGCAGTACAACGTGACCAAGCCGGTGTCGTCGCAGCCTTACTACAAGATGTGGATTCGCCCGTTTATCGGGCTGCAATGGCTGCTGACCAAGCGTGGTCCCGTGGCTTCGTCGCATTTCGAAGCGGGTGGTTTTGCCAGGTCAAACGATGATGAGGCATACCCGAACTTGATGTTCCACTTCCTGCCGATGGCGATCCGCTATGACGGTACACAGCCAGAGGGGGAGCACGGTTTCCAGTTCCATGTTGGGCCGATGTACTCCGATACGCTCGGGCATGTTCGGATCACCTCTGCGAACCCGAAGGACAAGCCGGAGATTATCTTTAACTATCTGGCTACTGATCAGGATCGTCGCGAATGGGTCGAGGCAGTGAAGGTGTCACGCCGCCTGCTGGACACGCCAGCGATGAAGGAATACACCGATGGTGAGATTTCCCCTGGGGCTGATGTGCAAACCGATGAGGAAATCCTCGAATGGGTGCGTAACGACGCCGAGACGGCACTTCACCCCTCATGTACCGCCAAGATGGGGTCGGCCGATGACGAAATGGCCGTGGTGGATCCGGAAACGATGCAGGTCCACGGCCTGAAAGGGCTGTATGTGTGTGATGCGTCGATCATGCCGATCATCACGAACGGTAACATTTACGCGCCGGTCATCATGATGGCAGAGAAGGCTGCTGATCTGATTCAAGGAAAGCGGCCACTGGACCCGATTGACGTGCCATTCTACCAGGTAAACAAGGGCATGCCCTTGTATGCAGAAGGGGAGGAGATTCGGGACCACAAACAAAAAATCAAGGGCGCTGATCACTAGAGTCCTGTGATTGGGGATTGCTGCGATCCACGGTGCTTAAGTGAGCATGCTCGTTGTGTGTGGGGGGCATTTGGCACCATGAATCGAGTCTCACGGGGGAGGAATGGGGCGGGGGAATTAGGTGAGTAAAAATTAATCTTTGAGACCTGGATTGTTGAAAATCGCGTGGTAGAGTCGCACACAAGCGCTGATAGTACTTTTGCGTCAATGAGATAATTTCGCATATAAAATACTTTTAATTTGTCATTATCACGCGATAATCACCAATTGAGGGAGTGGGTATGACTAGGGTGCGGCCAACTGGCGCACACCACGAAGTGGGCATCAATGACATGTTTTTCTCGACCACCGATGAGCGCGGTGTTATCCAGGAATCGAATAACGTTTTTATTCGACTTTCGCGTTATAGCAGGGACCAACTCGCAGGTGCTCCCCACAATATAATTCGCCACCCTTGCATGCCTGGAGGAGCGTTTTATGCGATGTGGAATACGCTCCACGCAGGCAAGCCTTTTGTCGCTTACGTGCATAATCTGGCCAAGGATGGCAGCCAATATGATGTGCTGGCAACGGTTACTCCACTCAAGGCCGGAGGCTATTTGTCTGTTCGCATGCGTGCATGTTGCACCGATATTTTTAATGCTGCAAGCAGCATCTACGAGCAGGTTCGGGAGCTGGAGGATGGGTACATTTCGCAGGGGTGTAATCGTCGAGAGGCTGCCGAAAAAGGTGCAGGCAACATCATTGAGAAACTGAACGGCGCAGGTTTCCCCTCCTACGACGAGTTTCAGTGGACCGTTTTGCCTGCTGAGGTGATGCGTCGCGAGGCTCAGGTCGATGGAAAACCGCCTCGCCGTGACACAGCTACGGGCGAGCTGCGCATCATTCATGATGCTGTGCACAGCGTCTACGATGAGTTGAATCAGTGGATGGGGGAGCTGGAACGGCTGGGGGAGTTGTCTACGCAACTCAAAAATGCAGGTGAAAAGATCAACCAGGAGCTGGACACCACGGGTCGGCTAACAGCTCAGATTGAAGTGCTTAACCGTGAGTCGGGTGCCCGTTACGAAGACATTCTGATGCCGTTGCGTGTGTGGGTTCAGATGCGTGGCATTATCTCGGCGAAAATCGTCAACGTGGTGGATGGTATTGCTGCCCTGGATAGAACGGGTGCGGAAACGCGTTTTGGGGTAGCTCTGGCTCGTCTGCAAACCACCATGATGGCGAATTTTGTCGCGGAGCTGATTGATGGTGAGGCGGACGAACATTCTGCGGCGTCGATATGCATGCTTGCCCAAGCTATTCGCGACGGGGTGGAGGCGATGCAAGGACAGACGATGGAGCATCGGCGGCAGGCGGAGGCGGTAGAAACCGCTATTAAAAGTGTGATTTCTCTCATGGAGATTCCGCAGCAGCTGATTACCGACTGGCAGGCGGTATCACAGCGGCAGCTTCCCGGCGATTTGACGGAATTGCTGAGGCTGGTGTCCGGGTCGATTGAAGGTGCCACTATAGCCATTGCGAACCTTAAAGAACTGGTGACAAACATTGGCCAACTAAGTCGCGGGTTTGATATTTCCACAATTATCGGAAAAATTGATCAAGTAGAGCGAGAGACTTCGGTGGGGAATTTGTAACATCAAGCAATGGAGAAACTATAAAAAGGCCCTGAATTGTAGGGTCTTTGGGGTCACTTGTCCAGTATCAGAGACAGTGAATGGTGGTGAATCGCCGCGAATGCAGTGCTCCTGTGACCGTGATTGACGTGTCACGTGTTAGCATATGTTGTATCGCGAGTTTTCTTGGCGGTTTGCTTTGCCATGTGCACATCGTGGTGAACTGGCGTGCGTTGCTGTACGGTAGGTCATCACAACTCCTGTGCCGGGCGGGGTGCCAAGAAGAGCTGTGGTCGCGTTCGGCATATTAAGGCAGGACAACCTATGAACAAAGTAGAAGCAACTGGAGCCACTCATGAGGTCAAGGCGGAGGAGCTGTTCTTCTCTGTCACGGACGATCGTGGTGTGATTACCGAGGCCAACAAGGTTTTTGTTGATTTGTCGCGGTATGAGCTTGGCGACCTCATCGGCGCTCCGCACAACGTCATCCGCCATCCGAACATGCCGGGTGGCGCCTTTCACGCTATGTGGAACGCATTGAAATCGGGGTTGCCTTTCGGTTGCTACGTCCAAAACCTGGCTCAGGACGGCAGCAGGTATGACGTTTATGCAACAGTCACTCCTCTCCCCAATGGGGGGTACCTTTCTGTACGCTCCCGCCCCATGTGTGTGGACGTGCGGGACGTGGTGTTTGAGATTTACGAATCCACCATTGAGCACGAAGCGCATGTCAAAGAAGAAAAAGCTAACCGCAGGGAAGTGGCCGCTTCTGGTTCGGATCACTTGCTTGAGCTGATCAAAGAAGCCGGTTTTTCCAGCTACGCGGAGTTTCAGAACGCCATTTTGCCTATGGAAGTACTGGCTCGTGAGGCTGAAACGACGCCTCTGACCATGGAACGAACCGCCAGCGGCGACCTTGGTGAGTTGCAGGATTCAGTGCATGGCGTGTTTACAGAACTGCATGAGTGGATGGACGGGCTGGAACCCCTGGAACGGTTGTCCATGCTGTTGCGGCGCGCACGGCGTCGATTAGGGCGCGACATTGAAAGCGCCGCCTCCATTGTGGACAACCTGGAGGATCTGAAGCAGGACGGCTCCGACACCGACTACGAACAGGTGCTGGCACCGCTCAAGGAATGGGCGGAGATGCGTAGCGACGCCCTCGGATCCATCGACCATCTGCATGGACAGTTGGAAGAGTTTGACGAGCAGATTGAGCAGTCGCGATTTACCATTGCGCTTGCGCGTCTGCACACCACTATGGTCGCGCAGTTTATCGATGAACTAGCGGCCATGGACACTATTGATGAGGCCGCTCAACGTGGCATTCGGCTGTTAGCGGACGCACTGGATGCGGATATTCTCACCATGTGGGAGACAGCCGACAAGCTGACCTCGTTGTCGGATACTGTGAATACAGATATTGATAACTTGGTGAAGCAGCTGGAAAAGCCACTTGAAGTGATGGTGGACTGGCGTGAGCAAAAGAAAGAGTACAAGACCGGCGACTTGGCCGAGTTGTACCAGTCCGTCAGTTCTTCTACCTCTGGTGCTGATGCGGCCATTGCTGAATTGAAAAAGCTGGCCGAAGAAGTCAGTGATGTGAATGCTCCCAGTACGGATGAATTGATGACGCACATTGAACGCGTGCGTGAACTGGCGAGCATCAAGAAAGATGAGTCTTAACCTGCCTCTTCGGGGGGTGGGTTTGGATTCGTCTCGGGATATGTGTACTCTGTCTAGCTAGTCCCACGTCTCCATGGTGGGGGCCCGATATTCCCCGGTAGGCCAGCGAAAGCGGCTGACTGGGTTTCGCGCGTTCATATGCACTCTGTGTTTTTGCACTTAGCGTTTTTCGTGCCGTTCGGGCTGAAACTACAACAACAGGTCGGTGTGTATCTGGTGTGCTAGTGGAGTGCACATGGAACACGCGGAAAGCGCACCGATAATCACACCGATCAAACAAGAAAGACGGTTCATGCCCACAATTCAGCAGCTGGTCCGCAAGGGCCGCCAGGACAAGACTGCCAAGGTGAAGACCGCGGCTCTGAAGGGTTCCCCTCAGCGCCGTGGTGTGTGCACCCGCGTGTACACCACCACTCCGAAGAAGCCGAACTCTGCTCTGCGTAAGGTTGCCCGTGTGCGCCTGACCTCCGGCGTTGAGGTTTCCGCTTACATCCCCGGTGAGGGCCACAACCTCCAGGAGCACTCCATGGTGCTTGTCCGTGGTGGTCGTGTGAAGGACCTTCCTGGTGTTCGTTACAAGATTGTCCGCGGCACCCTTGATACCCAGGGTGTGAAGGATCGTAAGCAGGCCCGTTCCCGCTACGGTGCTAAGAAGGAGAAGTAAGCAATGCGTAAGGGAGCAGCGCCGAAGCGCCCCGTCGTCAAGGATCCGGTCTACGGTTCCGAAACTGTGTCCCAGCTGGTTAACAAGGTTCTGCTGGACGGTAAGAAGTCTGTTGCAGAGCGCATTGTGTACAACGCGCTGGAGATCTGCCGCGAGAAGACCGGCACCGATCCGGTTCTGACCCTGGAGAAGGCTCTTGGCAATGTCAAGCCTGATCTTGAGGTTCGTTCCCGTCGTGTTGGTGGCGCAACCTACCAGGTTCCGGTCGAGGTTCGTCCGGGTCGCGCTAACACTCTCGCGCTTCGTTGGCTGGTGACCTTCACCCGTCAGCGTCGTGAGAACACCATGACCGAGCGTCTTGCCCATGAGATTCTGGACGCCGCTAATGGTTTGGGTGCTTCTGTGAAGCGCCGCGAGGACACTCACAAGATGGCTGAGGCCAACCGCGCCTTCGCTCACTACCGCTGGTAGTCGCACGCATCTTGATGATGACCCCTTGCCCGGCATCCCAGACAGGCTCTGCTTAGATACACATGCTTTGCGGAACGCCCTCGTGGTCACCGCAGGCGATGGGGTCATTAGTGCTCTATTGAAGGAAACTTATCCACAGGTAACAAGCGCACTACGTGTTTTGTTGCCGGAACCCACAAGTTAGGGAAAAACCGTGGCACAAGAAGTGCTTAAGGACCTGAACAAGGTTCGCAACATCGGCATCATGGCCCACATTGACGCCGGTAAAACCACGACCACCGAGCGTATCCTCTACTACACCGGCATCAACCGCAAGGTCGGTGAAACCCACGAAGGTGCTTCAACCACCGACTGGATGGAGCAGGAGAAAGAGCGCGGCATCACCATTACCTCCGCTGCTGTGACCTGTTTCTGGGAGGGTAACCAGATCAACATCATCGACACCCCCGGTCACGTGGACTTCACCGTTGAGGTGGAGCGTTCCCTGCGTGTCCTGGACGGTGCCGTTGCAGTGTTCGACGGCAAAGAAGGCGTGGAGCCCCAGTCCGAGCAGGTGTGGCGTCAGGCTGCTAAGTACGACGTCCCGCGTATCTGCTTTCGTGAACAAGATGGACAAGCTGGGCGCTGACTTCTACTTCACCGTTCAGACCATCATCGACCGCCTCGGCGCAAAGCCGTTGGTTCTGCAGCTGCCCATCGGCGCTGAAGACGACTTCGACGGCGTTGTTGACCTGGTGGAAATGAAGGCCATCACCTGGCGCGGAAAGGTCGAGGTTGGTGCTGAGCCCACCATCGAAGAGATCCCCGCTGACCTGATGGAACGCGCTGAACAGTACCGCGAACAGCTGCTCGACACTGTTGCTGAAACCGACGAAGAACTGATGGAAAAGTACTTCGGTGGCGAGGAACTCACCATTGATGAGATCAAGAGTGCCATCCGCAAGCTCACCATCAACTCTGAGGTGTACCCGGTGCTGTGCGGCACCGCATACCGCAACAAGGGCGTGCAGCCGCTTCTCGACGCCGTGGTGGACTACCTGCCCACCCCGCTAGACATCGGCGAGGTTGAGGGCCACAAGGTGGGCGACGAGTCCACCGTGATGACCCGCAAGCCGTCCATTGACGAGCCGTTCTCAGCTCTCGCTTTCAAGATTGCTGTGCACCCGTTCTTTGGCAAGCTGACCTTCGTGCGCGTGTACTCCGGCATCGTTGAGCCGGGTGCCCAGGTGGCTAACTCCACCAAGGGCAAGCGCGAGCGCATTGGCAAGCTCTTCCAGATGCACGCCAACAAGGAGAACCCGGTTGATGAGGCACGTGCAGGTAACATCTACGCGTTCATCGGCCTGAAGGACACCACCACTGGCGACACCCTGTGTGACCTCAACGACCAGATCATCCTGGAGTCCATGGACTTCCCGGATCCGGTGATTGAGGTGGCCATTGAGCCGAAGACCAAGTCCGACCAGGAGAAGCTGAGTACCGCTATTCAGAAGCTCGCTGAAGAGGACCCGACCTTCACCGTGAAGCTGGACGAAGAGACAGGCCAGACCGTCATCGGCGGTATGGGTGAGCTGCACCTCGACGTCCTGGTGGACCGCATGAAGCGTGAGTTCAAGGTCGAAGCTAACGTGGGTGCACCTCAGGTTGCCTACCGTGAGACCATCCGTAAGCCAGTTGAAAAGCTGGAATACACTCACAAGAAGCAGACTGGTGGTTCCGGTCAGTTTGCCCGCGTCATCATCGGTATTGAGCCTTACGCTCCATCCGCTGACGAACTTGAGGAAGGCGAGTCCGCAACCTACAAGTTCGACAACATCGTCACCGGTGGCCGTGTTCCGAAGGAATACATCCCCTCCGTGGATGCTGGTATCCAGGACGCGATGCAGTACGGCTTCCTCGCCGGCTTCCCGCTGGTGAACATCAAGGCCACGCTTATCGACGGCGCGTACCACGAGGTTGACTCCTCCGAAATGGCGTTCAAGGTGGCTGGCTCTCAGGCACTGAAGGAAGCTGTTGCCAAGGCAAAAGCCTGTTCTTCTTGAGCCCGTGATGGCCGTTGAGGTCACCACCCCCGAGGAGTACATGGGCGAGGTTATTGGTGACATCAACTCCCGCCGCGGCCACGTGCAGGCCATGGAAGACCGCGCTGGTGCCAAGCTGGTCAAGGCTAAGGTTCCGCTGTCCCAGATGTTCGGCTACGTTGGTGACCTGCGTTCCAAGACCCAGGGCCGCGCCAACTACTCCATGATCTTCGATTCCTACGCTGAGGTTCCCACCAACGTAGCAACCGAGATCATCGCCGAGCGCACCGGCAACTAAACCCCGTGTTCGTCCCCCGCCCGCCAGTGCGGGGGAGCGGAGTGCCATGCTGGTAGCGGTCCGCTGGATAACCACCTGCTGATGTGGTTGCCCAGCCGGCCGTTACCCGCGTGAAAAACAGGACGTGGAGAAGGGTTTGAAAAAGTCTTCCTCTACCCCTAATATCAAGTAACTGGCATAGTGAACCAGCCGTGTCACCTGACATGGCAATTACCACCAATGTGGCTGCGAAAGTCGTAGCCACCGCGAAGTCCAGGAGGACATACAGTGGCAAAGGCGAAGTTCGAGCGTACCAAGCCGCACGTTAACATCGGTACCATTGGTCACGTTGACCACGGTAAGACCACCACCACCGCAGCCATCACCAAGGTTCTGGCTGAAGCATACCCGGAGCTGAACCAGGCTTTTGCTTTCGATGCCATCGACAAGGCACCGGAAGAGAAAGAGCGTGGTATCACGATCAACATTTCTCACGTCGAGTACCAGACCGACAAGCGCCACTACGCACACGTTGACGCCCCCGGCCACGCCGACTACATCAAGAACATGATCACCGGTGCTGCTCAGATGGACGGCGCAATCCTCGTTGTTGCCGCCACCGACGGCCCCATGCCGCAGACCCGTGAGCACGTTCTTCTCGCCCGCCAGGTGGGCGTTCCTTACATCCTCGTCGCTCTGAACAAGTGCGACATGGTTGATGATGAGGAAATCATCGAGCTGGTCGAGATGGAAGTTCGCGAGCTGCTGGCTGAGCAGAGTACGATGAGGAAGCTCCCATCGTTCACATCTCTGCTCTGAAGGCTCTTGAAGGCGATCCCAAGTGGACCCAGGCAATCGTTGACCTGATGAAGGCCGTTGACGAGTCCATTCCGGATCCGGAGCGCGAGACCGACAAGCCCTTCCTGATGCCGATCGAGGACATCTTCACCATCACCGGCCGTGGCACCGTGGTCACCGGTCGTGTTGAGCGCGGTCAGCTCAACGTGAACGAAGAGGTCGAGATCCTGGGCATCCGCGAGAAGTCCACCACCACCACCGTTACCGGTATCGAGATGTTCCGCAAGCTGCTGGACTACACCGAGGCTGGCGACAACTGTGGTCTGCTTCTCCGTGGCATCAAGCGTGAAGACGTTGAGCGTGGCCAGATTGTGGCTAAGCCCGGCGCTTACACCCCGCACACCGAGTTCGAGGGTTCCGTCTACATCCTGTCCAAGGATGAAGGTGGCCGCCACACCCCGTTCTTCAACAACTACCGTCCGCAGTTCTACTTCCGCACCACCGACGTTACCGGTGTTGTGGAGCTGCCTGAGGGCACCGAGATGGTTATGCCTGGCGACAACGTTGACATGTCTGTCAAGCTGATCCAGCCGGTTGCTATGGACGAGGGCCTGCGCTTCGCTATCCGTGAGGGTGGCCGCACCGTTGGCGCTGGTCGCGTGACCAAGATCATCAAGTAATCACTGATCACTAGGATCACCAAGAATCCACTCCGCCTCCTTGTGAGGCAGGGGTGGTTTTCTTTTTCCCAGGGTGTTTACTAATCGTGAATATGGTTGCATAGTAAACGCTATGAACCTAGCAGCAAGCCGTCGACATTCGGTGGTAGCGCGCACAGACGGCACCGTGTTGGCCACCGGGCATAATGGTACTGGTGAATGCGACGTGGAGCATTGGCGGAACGTGGTTGGGGTGGCCGTCGGCAATGTTCATACTGCGGCGAATACGGGTAGGTCGCACACGGTGGGGTTGTGTTCGGATGGCACGGTGCTGGCCACGGGCTGGAATTCCTACAACCAGTGTGCAGTAAGCGAGTGGCGCAATGTCGCCGCGATTGCTGCGGGGTGGCGTCGTACGCTTGGACTTCTTGATGATGGCACTGTTGTAGCGACCGGTCGCATGCAGGAAGGTGCATGTGACGTGCAGTCTTGGCGCGATATTGTTGGCATCACGTGTGGCGATTGGCATTCGGTGGGGCTGAAGCGCGATGGAACGGTGCTTGCGGTTGGTAATAACAGCAAGGGGCAATGTTTAGTGCAAGGCTGGCGGGATATTGCTGCTGTTTCCGCAGGTTACCTGCATACTGTTGGGCTGCGTATCGACGGCCGCGTCATTGCCGTTGGCTCGGCAGTTGCGGGTGCCTGCGACGTGGGGAGTGGGAGGACGTTGTCAGCGTGGATGCGGGAAGCAATCACACGGTGGCTGTCACATCAGCCGGCAGGGTGCTGGCAACCGGCGACAACGGTTATGGACAGTGTGACGTCGCAGCATGGACTGATATTGTCGCGGTTGCTGCTGGCTCAACCCATACGCTCGGGTTGCGCATCGATGGAACTGTGCTTAGTGCAGGTAATCGTGACGATGGGCGGTGTGATGTTGGTGGGTGGAGAAGGCTGGCTATCGTGTCTTAATGCGAGGAACCCCTGATCTCGTCAAGTTTGGCACGAAGTTCGGGCGAGCATGCTTCAATAATCTTCTGTCGCATGTGCTGGTTCTGGACTTGTTGTTGGTTAAGCCTTGTTGCTTGCTCGACTTCCAGTTGCCAAAAGTGAGTGGGTTTAAGTAGCTCCCTTTGAAGTGCAGCTTGAGTTCCTTTCCTGCGAATTTGACCAGATAGCAGAGTTACTTGTGAAGCTTAGTCCTTTAGTCTTAAGTATCTTTTGGCCCAGGTCTATAGACCAGCCAAACTCTGAGGATTCCGCGAAGTGGTAGTCAGAAAGCCGTCCAAGTAGAGCACAGGTCCAGTCAGCCAGTTGGATGGTTCCGTAGAGGTGGCTATCGGCCTGGATCGGAACTTCTATGATGCTATCAGTGTCATGATTTTTGGTTGAATAGATGGTTCTTCCGAGCGTGGCTACTGCTCGCTCTCGGTTGTCGGTGTCTGTAGCGTCCATAACTACTAGCAGACGCTCATGTGCCTGTGAGGCCACTCGTCCGAGTCGGTTGATAGTCTCAATGAGACAGCTCTCCTCAAGCGCCTGAGACGTTAATTTCGTTTCCTTGACAGCGCCGATTGGTTTTTGCTTTCCAAAGAAGAAGAGCTTCCCTCTAGCTCAGCCAGCTTCCTAAAGATGCGTTGAAGTGCTGGTTGAATCTCGTCTCCATACTTCCTAATGTTCTTGCTGCTGAGAAGGGATGATCCTTTCTTTTCCCAGCGTCGTGGATGCTTGCCAGCTTTCTCAATCTCAAATCTAAGCAAGTTCTCTTTTATGTACTCGAAGTGCCCACCAAGCTTGCGAACACCATGATCTGGGACGATGTAGCCGCCGTACCCAAACACTGGGTGTGTGTTGAACTTTTGGGTGGCTATGGCTAATGTAGGGGGCCCTGATGGCCAAACTCGTCAATGTAAGCGATGAGCATTGAGGGTAAATCCTTGGTAAAAAACTCAGCGGCTAGGCCACAAAATGTGGGCTAGCCGCCGGAATTAGCGCGGTACGTGTGTTTCAACGCCGCCACTGCATGTATCAGTATATGTGGGATGCGGTGTCTTGGCAAGCATGGGGGTGGGTATCACCACAGAGCTGCGGTAGGGGCGGGCGTCGATAAGCGTGGGAAAGATAACTTGTGTTGGTGGGAAACGTGTGGTTAAATGTCAGGGTTGCTTCAACACGGCATGCCTTTGAGGGTGTGTGGTGGTGTGGCAAACATGAACCACCTTCTAGTGTCGACTCGCCTGCTTGATCAGGGTATCGCACAGAGTTGGTGCCCCGCGTTTGTGCGTGGGGGACTGGTGAAGAAGGGGCATGGCAAATAAACAGCGGCAGTAGGTAAGAGCATCGCTTCGGCGGGGCCTCTTCCGACGTGACATATGGTTTCGTGTTTGAACCTTGTGGTTGGTATTTCCGGCAAGGGGTAAAGCATGACCCTGACGTCTGCGGATCAATGGCGTGTGTTTATGCCACGCTCACATCCGCAGTTGTTTGAGGGAAATACCAGTATGCACGAGAAAACTGGCGTTGAGCCGTGGCCTGAAGCCGGACAACGTTATAGAGACAACAGCGATTCCCACCAATCATTGCGATGTGGGACAGCGTAGGAAGAGGATAAGCGTGGCGGGACAAAAGATCCGCATTAGGCTCAAAGCCTACGACCACGAGGCGATTGATGCGTCTGCACGCAAGATCGTCGAGACGGTTACCCGTACGGGTGCCCGTGTCGTTGGCCCAGTGCCGTTGCCCACAGAGAAGAACGTGTACGCAGTTATTCGTTCTCCCCACAAGTACAAGGATTCTCGCGAACACTTCGAGATGCGCACTCACAAGCGCTTGATCGACATCCTCGACCCGACGCCGAAGACGGTTGATGCCCTGATGCGCATCGATCTTCCGGCCAGCGTCGATGTGAATATTCAGTGATCGACGGAATTTTTGGCAGCGGAGAATAACTAATGAGTGAAACTGAGATCAAGGGCATTCTGGGCACCAAGCTCGGCATGACTCAGATCTTCGACGAATCCAACCGCGTTGTTCCGGTTACCGTCGTCGAAGCTGGGCCGTGTGTGGTTACCCAGATTCGCACCGTAGAAAACGATGGCTACAACGCCATCCAGATCGCCTATGGCGAGATTGACCCCCGCAAGGCTAAGAAGCCGCAGGCAGGTCACTTCAAGAAAGCTGGCGTTACCCCCCCGCCGCCACATGGCCGAGATTCGCATGGACGACGTCTCTGGTTACGAGGTTGGACAGGACGTCACCGTCGACATTTTCGAAGGCATTGACTTCGTGGACGTCACCGGTACCTCCAAGGGTAAGGGCTTCGCCGGTGGTATGAAACGCCACGGCTTTTCCGGCCAGGGCGCATCCCACGGTAACCAGGCAGCACATCGCCGCGTCGGTGGCATCGGTGCCTGTGCAACCCCGGGTCGCGTCTTCAAGGGCACCCGCATGGCCGGACGCATGGGTAGCGACCGCGTTACTACCCAGAATCTGAAGATTCAAAAGATTGACACTGAGGCTAACCTGCTGATCATCAAGGGTGCCATCCCTGGTGCTCGCGGCGGCCTCGTAACCGTGAAAACCGCAGTGAAGGGCGGTGAACGAGCATGACCAATCTGAAGCTCGACGTACACACCGCTGATGGTGGCACCAACGGCCAGGTTGAGCTGCCTGCTGACATCTTCGACCGTGAGGCCAGCATTGCGCTGATGCACCAGGTTGTTAATGCTCAGCTTGCTGCAAAGCGTCAAGGCACCCACAGCACCAAGACTCGTGGTGAAGTCTCCGGCGGTGGCCGCAAGCCGTTCCGCCAGAAAGGCACTGGCCGTGCACGCCAGGGCTCCATCCGCGCACCCCACTTCACCGGTGGCGGCATCTCGCACGGACCGAAGCCCCGTGACTACAGCCAGCGCACCCCCAAGAAGATGAAAGCTGCTGCACTGCGTGGTGCCCTTACTGACCGCGCACGCCACAGCCGCATTCACGTGGTGGAAGAACTGGTCCCCGGCCAGAATCCGTCCACCAAGGCTGCTCGCGCCTTCATTGAGCGCCTGACTGACCGCAAGTCTGTCCTCCTCGTCCTGGGACGTGAGGACAAGACCGCTTGGAAGAGTGCCCGCAACCTGCCCGACGTCCATATCCTGGTCGCCGATCAGCTGAACACGTACGACGTCCTGAAGTCTGACGATGTTGTGTTCTCTGTTGAGGCTCTCACTAGCTTCATCAACCACGCCAGCAAGAAAGCTGCTGCTGAGGAGGAGAAGTAATGGCTAACCTCACAGATCCCCGCGACATCATCATTGCACCGGTTGTCTCCGAAAAGTCCTACGGGCTCATGGAGCAGAACGTGTACACGTTCTTCGTCAACCGCGAAGCAAACAAGACTCAAATCAAGATCGCCATCGAGCAGATTTTTGACGTGAAGGTCGCCTCCGTGAACACCATCAATCGCGAGGGCAAGCGCAAGCGCACCCGTACCGGCGGTTATGGTCAGCGCAAGGCCACCAAGCGCGCTATTGTCACGCTGCGTGAAGGCACCATCGACATCTTCGGCGGTTCGGCCGCGTAAGGCGAGCCGGATAGGTAAGGACTAAATCGTATGGCTATTCGTAAATACAAGCCGACTACGCCGGGTCGCCGCAACAGCTCCGTTTCTGGTTTTGACGAGATCACTCGCTCCAAGCCAGAAAAGTCTCTGCTGCGCCCGTTGCACAAGACCGGTGGGCGTAACTCCCACGGTCACATCACCACCCGCCACAAGGGTGGTGGACACAAGCGCCGCTACCGTCTCATCGACTTCCGTCGTAACGACAAAGACGGTATTCCGGCCAAGGTTGCTCACATTGAGTACGACCCGAACCGCACCGCAAACATTGCGTTGCTGCACTACCGTGATGGCGAGAAGCGCTACATCATCGCCCCCAAAGGCGTGACGCAGGGCACCATCATCGAATCGGGTCCGAACGCCGACATCAAGCCCGGCAACAACCTGCCGCTGCGCAACATCCCCGCTGGTGCCATGATCCACTGTGTGGAACTCCAGCCCGGTGCAGGCGCCAAGCTGGCTCGTTCCGCCGGTGCATCCATCCAGCTGCTTGGTAAAGAAGGCCGCTACGCCGTGCTGCGTATGCCCTCCACCGAGATCCGCCGTGTGGATATTCGCTGTCGCGCAACCGTTGGTGAGGTCGGAAACGCCGACCAGATCAACGTTCGCTGGGGTAAAGCAGGCCGCATGCGCTGGAAGGGTGTCCGCCCGACCGTCCGTGGTGTTGTGATGAACCCGGTTGACCACCCGCATGGTGGTGGTGAAGGTAAGACCTCTGGTGGTCGCCACCCGGTCTCCCCGTGGGGCAAGCCCGAGGGTCGAACCCGCAAGCCCAATCGCCCGAGCGATCGCCTGATCGTTCGTCGCCGTCGCACCAACAAGAACAAGAAGCGCTAAAGGAGGTAACAGAGAATGCCACGTAGCCTTAAGAAAGGCCCATTCGTTGACGAGCACCTCCTGGCCAAGGTTGATGCACAGAACGAAAAAGGCACCAAGCAGGTTATTAAGACCTGGTCTCGCCGTTCCACCATCCTCCCCGATTTCATCGGCCACACTTTCGCTGTCCACGATGGACGCAAGCACGTGCCGGTGTTCGTGGATGAATCCATGGTTGGACACAAGCTGGGCGAATTTGCACCGACCAAGACCTTTAAGGGTCACGTCAAGGACGACAAGAAGGGACGTCGATAAGCGATGAGTGAAGAAATCACCACCGCCCGCGCTACCGCGCGCTTCGTCCGGGTTACCCCGATGAAGGCCCGCCGCGTTGTGGACCTGGTTCGCGGTAAGTCCGTGTCCGAGGCACTCGCCATTTTGAAGTACGCCCCGCAGGCTGCTTCCGAGCCGGTAGCCAAGGTTGTTGCTTCCGCAGCTGCCAACGCTGAAAACAACTTCGGTCTGGACCGCGACACCCTGGTTATCTCTCAGGCTTGGGCCGATGAGGGACCGACCATGCGTCGTTTCCGCCCCCGCGCTCAGGGGCGTGCATTCCACGTCCGCAAGCGCACCAGCCACATCACCGTTGTCGTCGAGAGCCAGAAGGGAAGTGCTCAGTAGTGGGCCAGAAAATCCACCCCCACGGCCTCCGGCTGGGCATTACTTCCGACTGGAAGTCCCACTGGTACGCCGATAAGAACTACGCTGATTACCTCGCCGAGGACATCAAGATCCGCGACTTCCTGGCCAAGAGCCTGGACCGCGCCGGTGTTGCCGACGTCGTGATCGAGCGTACCCGTGACCGCGTTCGCGTTGACATCCACACCGCCCGCCCGGGCATTGTGATCGGCCGTCGTGGTTCCGAAGCTGACCGCATTCGCGGCGAGCTGGAGAAGCTCACCGGCAAGCAGGTCGCCCTCAACATCCTTGAGGTGAAGAACATCGACGCTAACGCTCAGCTGGTGGCTCAGTCCATCGCCGAGCAGCTGTCCAACCGTGTTGCTTTCCGCCGCGCTATGCGCAAGGCTATCCAGTCTGCGATGCGTCAGCCGCAGGTCAAGGGCATCAAGGTTGTGTGTTCTGGACGTCTCGGCGGTGCCGAAATGTCCCGCACCGAGCGCTACCACGAAGGTCGCGTTCCGCTGCACACCCTTCGCGCCGAAATTGACTACGGCACCTACGAAGCCCACACCACATTCGGCCGCATTGGCGTGAAGGTGTGGATCTACAAGGGTGACGTTGTTGGTGGTCGTCGTGAAAGCGAAATCAACGCACCGGCTGAGCGCCGTGGCCGCGGTGACCGTCGCGAGCGCACCCGCCGTGGTGGTCAGCGTCGTCAACGCGCAGAGCAGAAGCAGGAGGGCTAAGAATGCTTATCCCCAGGCGCGTCAAGTACCGCCGTCAGCACCGCCCGCACCGTAGCGGTGTGTCCAAGGGCGGTAACCGCATCTCCTTCGGTGACTACGGCATTCAGGCTCTGGAGCCGGCCTACATCACCAACCGTCAGATTGAATCCGCGCGTATTGCCATTAACCGCCACGTCAAGCGTGGTGGCAAAGTGTGGATCAAGATTTTTCCCGGACCGTCCGTTGACCCAGAAGCCGCTTGGCGTTCGTATGGGTTCCGGTAAAGGCCCCGTTGAAAAGTGGGTGGCTAACGTTAAGCCCGGCCGCATCCTTTTCGAAATGAGCTACCCGAACGAGGAAATGGCCCTTGAGGCTCTTCGCCGTGCGGGTCAGAAGCTCCCCTGCAAGGTCCGTATCATCAAGAAGGAGGACCAGTTCTGATGGCAGCCGGTACCCCCGCATATGAGCTCCGTGAGCTCAACTCCGAAGAGCTGACCACCCGCCTTCGCGAAGCAAAGGAAGAGCTGTTCAACCTGCGTTTCCAGATGGCCACCGGACAGCTGACCAACAACCGTCGCCTGCGCACGGTCAAGCGCGACATCGCCCGCATCTACACCGTTATCCGCGAGCGTGAGCTGGGTCTGTCCGTAGTTCCGGGAGCTGAGGCTTAAACATGAGTGAGGCAAACGTGGACAAGAAGGTTAAAGGCGCACGTAAAGTACGCACCGGATATGTGGTTTCTGACAAGATGCAGAAGACCATTGTTGTGGAGCTTGAAGACCGCAAGCCCCACCCGCTGTATAAGAAGACCATGCGCACCAACTCCAAGGTCAAGGTGCATGATGAGAACGAGACCGCCGGTGTCGGCGACTTGGTTCGCATCGAAGAGACCCGCCCGCTGTCTAAGGACAAGCACTTCCGTCTCGTGGAAATCATCGAGAAGGCTCGCTAGTTTTCCTTAGAAGCTGGACCTAGTGCACCTGCACAAGGCAAAACCCCTGCCCGTTCCCTTTTTCTGGGGAGTTGGCGGGGGTTTTCTGTTGCGCCCACCACTGCCCACATCAATTAACGACGCCGCGATTACATTCCTGGTTTCTATTCGCCTTTTCCAAGCATCCCAGCATGATGTGTCTGTGTGCTTCCCGTCATGTAGCGCACTCTGTGGCAGCATTGGATACCCTCGTTACAGGAAGAAAAGCGAGTGTTATGGGAGAGCTGAAGGTGGCGGGCGTCGACAAGCGTGGCGGGAGCCGCATCGTGAATGTGGCGAAGATGGCGCGGTTGGTGCCTGTGTCGATGACCCTGTTGGTTGTGATGTGGGTGCTTCAGGTGGGGCGTCTTCAGCAGAGTGTTGGGTTGCCGTGGGTGGATTACTGGTCCTCGGTTGGCGATACCGCACGCCGCGTGGCTATGTCAGGGCTTACGGGGGAGCATGGTGCCGCGACGATGGTGGCCACGGCGGCGCTGCTGGTGTTCGCGATCCCTGCGGAGCACATACTGGGGTCGCGTGTATTTGCGGCAGCGATGGCCGTGCTGCATGTGGTCGGCGTGCTCGTGGGTTTCGTGTGTATCGGGGGTGTGATGCGGCTGGATGATTGGTGGGGAGACGTACTGATCGCCCAGACTTTTCTCAGTCCAACTCCGTGGATTTTCGGCGTGACGGCCTTTGCGAGCGCGTCCATGCCGGTGTTGTGGCGGCGTCGAACCCGGCTGGTTTTGCTGGTGATGGCGGCCACGCTGCTGCTGTATGACGGTGTGATTGTCGATTTTGTCCGGCTGTCAGCCTTTCTGATCGGTGTGGTGTGGGGTGAGGCGCGCGTGAGGGGGTGGAGCGGCATAGCTCATGATTTTCGACTGCATCGTCCTTCGCTGCGTGAGGGTCGGGTGCTGGTTGCCATTGTGGTGGTGGCTGTTGCGGCGGGGCCGTTTCTGGCTAGTGTGAACCCTTATTCGGCTGGTCCGTTGTCGGAGATTGCTGTGGTAGCCTGGCAGGCCCACGCCGCGAACACGCTGGGGCATACGAGTGTTGTGGTTCGCTTCGCGGGCCAGATTCCGCTGCTGGTGGTGGGGATTATTGCGGTGGGGTTGGCGTGGGGGCGTCGTTTAGCGTGGGGTGCGGCGTTGTGTATGCAGCTGGTTGTTGTGGTGGCGTTGATGTGGGAGATGGAGCACCTGATCCGTCACTATGGCGATGATGCTGATCGCGCGGCGGACGTGTTGTCGGTTATTTCACCGTGGCTGGTGACGTTTGTGGTGTTGCTGTTCACGCGCCGGTTTTTCCAGGTGTCGGTGGGTGCGAAGGAGGTGATGCGGCTGGTGCGTCGTGTCGTGTTGGCTGTGGCTGGGGGCGCGGTGGTGTGGTGTGGCAGTGGCTGGCTGCTGCAGTCTGGTTTCCACGGGCATCCAACGCTGAGGGATTTCGCGGAGGATTACCCCCTGCGGTTGCTGCCGCCGGTGTTGTCGGAGGTGATGAATCCGCAGGTTGTTCCCGAGAAATGGTTCGCGTGGGTGCTCACGGATTGGGTCGGGGTTGTTGTGGGTGTGGTTGTGTGTGGTGCGCTGGCGGGGGCGATGGTGGCGGTACCGAATCCGGTGGCGGTGGCTGATCGCCATCGGGCGCGTGCGTTGTTGCAGCAGGGTACTGGCGGGCATTTGTCGTGGATGACGTTGTGGCCGGGGAAATCGGTATTGGTTTGACACCGTGCCTGACACAGACGGTGAACTCGCGCGCGGTTTTGTGGCGTTTCGTGTGCATGCGGGTGTTGCCGTGACTGTGGGGGAACCGGTGGTGGTGCCGGGGATTGATCCGCAGGATGTTGCTGATAGATTTGAGCGCGCCGCCACCACGGCTGGGTGGAGTACCGCCTGGTATTCGGTGGGGCATGTGTTTTCCGACGGTCGCGTGGAACGAGGCTGGAACCAACTGCAGGTGGCTGAGGAGTCGGTGTTGGATACCTCCGGCGAGGTGCAATTTAAGGGCAAGCGTTTTCAGGATATTCGTACGGCCCGGAACCGTGCGGCCAAGGAGGGGATTCATACGGAACTCATCACCTGGGAGACGGCGAGTCCGGTGACTCGTGAGCGCATCATCGCGTTGAGTGAGGAGTGGGTGTCGGAAAAGTCTCTCCCGGAAATGGGGTTCACGCTCGGGGGTGTGGAGCAGCTGAATGATCCTGACGTGTTGTTGATGCTGGCGCTTGATGAGGAAGGGCATGTTCATGGGGTGACTAGCTGGTTGCCGGTGTACCGCGATGGCGTGGCGGTGGGCTACATTCTGGATTTCATGCGTCGCGATCCTGCGGGTTTCCGGCCAGTCATCGAATTTCTTATAGCGGAAACCATGCTGATGGCCGCCAATAGGAATGTTGAGTGGATTTCCCTGTCAGGTGCGCCACTTGCGCATTCCTCAGGAACCTCAGAGGCGGAAGACTCGGATAGTTTTCTCAGTACCGCTTTGGATCGCGTCGGGTTTGGCGCTTGAACCCCTGTATGGTTTTCCGTTCCCTGGCTGCGTTTAAGCACAAAGTTTTATCCGGAGTATCAGTCTTGGTTTCTGTGCTACCGCGATGAATTATCACTCCCGGCCATTGGCGTGGCGTTGGGGCGGTGTTACGTTCCACAGCTGCATGTGACGGGCATGGTGGATATTGCCCGCGAATGGCGCGCCAACAACAGGTAGGGCCATCCACCTGCTTATCGACGCCCCGCTACCCGCCGTTTCTATGTGGGGTAGGGTGATGCCGTGACTATGCAGCACCATTCCGAGTATCGCCCGCCCACCCTTGCGGTGGATCTCGTCGTGTTTCGCCTGCGCGCCGGGGTGCTGGAGGTGTTGTTGATGCAACGTCGTAATGAGCCGTTTGTGGGGGAATGGGCGCTGCCGGGTGGCTATAACGCTCAAGGCGAGACCACGATGGAAGCGTTGTCACGGGTGGCGCGCACCAAAGTTGGCGTGGATATTCAGGCTGACCTGGGGTTTGTGGAGCAGCTGTACACGTTTGACACCACCGCACGTGATCCCCCGCGGGCATGCTGTATCGGTGGTGTACCTGGGGTGTGGCTTTGGTCTCGATGATCTCGCTGAGGGGGATAATCGACACGAGTTTAGGTCGGTGGATGAGCTGCCGCCGTTGGCTTTTGACCACGGTGAGATTGTGCGCTACGCGCGGGAGCGGTTGGCGTCGAAAATGTCTTACAGTACGGCCGTGTATGGTTTGCTTCCCAAAGAGTTCACCTTGTCGCAGGTCCAGTCGGCCTATGAGGCGGTGCGGGGGCGGCCGATGGACAAGCGTAACTTCCGCAAAAAGTTGCTAAGTCTTGGCGTGATCCACGAGACGGGGGGCTTGTGGCGGGAGGGGGCACACAGACCCGCCAAATTGTATGCCTTCAATAGCCGCACCTTGCAGGAGTTTGACGCGGGTATGTAGGTGCATTAGCTGTCTTGGTGGGGGAGGCGCATGAGGATGCGTGGCACGCCGTCCAGTACTGAGGTTGTGTCGGCCACTTTGACAAAACCCTCCCGTTCGAACATTCTGCGGAAACCGGGATAGGCGAAAATGGGGGCGACTTTATCGTCGGTATCCAGGGGATAGCCCTCAATAACCGTGGCACCGTTATCAAACGCAAAGTTTATGGCACCGGTGAGTAGTTGCTGTCCAATGCCGCGTTTGCGCATTCCGGCTCGGGTGCGCAGGCAGAAAATAGACCACGGGTTGTCGTCGGCGATGTGTGGGTAGGCGGCGGTGCTTAGCTCAGCGACTTCGGCGCGCGGTGCCACGCCGGCCCAGCCGACGACGGTGCTGGTGCCGTCGTCATCGGTCCGGTAGGCGAGGATTCCTGGAGCGGGTTCTGCTTGGCAGAGGTGCTGGACTTCGGCGCGCCGGGCGGCTGCATCGAGTTTGGCGGAGGCCTTGTAGCCGAGCCGATAGCTGAGGCACCAGCAGGCTTGTGCGGTGGGGCTTTTCTTGGGGCCAAGGAGAAGTTCGAGGTCGTCGAAGTGTTCGATTGTGGCTGGTGTGATGCGAAGGGGGTCCATAATTTTATGGTAGCAATGTTGACTCGACCGCCGCATCGGTTTATAGTTAGTGTCATTCAAACACTAACTACCGATTGTGGGAGTGTCTCATGGACGTGATCAATGCCTTCTTTAGCGTGAACACCATAGCCTTCACCATCCTCGGCTATTCCATTAGCTGGCTGGAACTCGTTGGCACTATTTTCAATCTCGTGTGCGTCATCCTCGCTGCGCGCCGCAACATCTGGAACTGGCCTATAGGGCTCATCGGCGTCATGCTGTTCGGTGTTCTCTTCTATCAGATCAACCTGTACGCGGACGTATTCGAGCAGGTGTACTACCTAATTACCGGTATTAGCGGCTGGTACCTGTGGGCACGAGTGGGCACCAACAAAAACACCGACGAAAAAGTGCTTATCACCACCAACAGTCTGCGCAGCAACCTATATTGGGTTGCGGGCATTGCCGGGGCGTCGTTACTCACCGGATGGATTGTGTCGAACCTGCACATATGGCTACCCACCCTGTTCCCGGAACCAGCATCACTACCGCTTCTCGACGCCGCCTCCACCATGACCGCCTTCGCCGCGCAGTTCCTCATGATGCGCCGCAAGCTTGAAAGCTGGTACCTGTGGATCATTGTCGACATCGTGGCGGTTGGCCTGTACTGGTACAAAGGCGTGCCCTTCGTCGCCCTGCTCTACGCCGCATTCCTCATCAACGCGATCTACGGCTGGTACACCTGGAGGAACAACACCGCAGCTCGCGCAAATGTAAAGGAAGCTGCCCCTGAGAAAGAACCTGAGCTGTGCGAAGCCTAACCGGAGCTCGCGGCGTTATAGCAGGAAAATTCTACCCACCGCATAAAGGCCACCATCACCTGATTAACACCGCGCTTGCCGACTGCACAGAAGTGGACGTGCTGGTCGTGGATAACCCCGACTACGTCATACCCGCGCAACTGCGCAGGCAGTGGCTCCAAGCCGAACATCCCGGCGCGCGGGTGCACATCATTCCCGACATTGGGAAAGATGACGATTCCGTTGCCTGGGCGGCCCACGCCATGCAATTCCTCGGATATGCACCGGACGTGGTGTACAGCAGCGAGGACTACGGCCCGAACTGGGCGCACTACATGGGCGCCCAGCATGTGATGGTGGATCAGCCCCGCCAGGTGGTGCCCATGTCCGGCACTATCGCACGCCGGGACATCCTTGCAGCCTGGGATTACCTTAGCCCTTCGGTGCGCGCTGGACTGGCGTTGCGTGTGGTCATTGTCGGCGCTGAATCCACTGGCACTACCACGCTCGCTCGTGCGCTTGCCGACGTCCTGCACGTGCCATGGGTTCCAGAGGTTGGGCGTTTCTACACCGAATCTATCCTGAGCGACGGCGGTGCTTGGGGCAACGAAGATTTCTACCGGATTGCTCACCTGCAACAGTCCTACGAGGCGGCCATTGCGATGCGTTCGCGCGGCGTGATTGTCTGCGACACCAACACCGTGGCCACCGAGCTATGGCAGCGCCGCTACCTGGGCGAAACAACCTCGCACATGCATGAGATAGCCAGCAAGGACAAGGTTGACCTGTATGTGATCACTGGTGACGAGATTCCCTTCGTACAGGACGGCATTCGCGACGGCGAACACATCCGGCACGAGATGCACCAGTGGTTCCTGGAACACATTGCGGCGACGGGTGTGCCTTTCATCGTGGTCACTGGCTCTGTGGAGGAGCGCCTCGCTGCCACTGAACAGGCCGCGCGGGACATGATCGAGCGGTGCCGGGTAGTGCGTTGAAGGGGGGATGCCTGAAGTGTTTTGGCACTTTAAGCTTCCTGTCCGGGCGGTCTCTGCCCTGTAAAGTGTGCTTATGCTCAAGCACGAAAATGGGGTGTTTTCAGGCTTGGGGATAAGCAAACTTTCCCCTTGGGTTCTAGTGGTTGTGGAGACACCCCAATTTTCGAACCCGCCGGGTCGTTACGCTAGCGCGCCTCGACGGTGTCGGGCCGACTCCAGCGCAGGTATGCGACTGTTGCGGCCACGACCAGGATTCCACCCACCCAGAAGTGGGGCATCCACAGGAATAGCCGCCACCAGCCGTAGCGCGAGATCGGTTGATTCGACAGAAGTCGCACGATTCCCTGGGTTGAACCAAACAGTCCATAGGCTATGAGCAACATTCCTGAAACCCAGCCGAAGGCCAGGCGCAGCCAGCGCGGTACCCTGATGACATCTGGGCGCAGGAGCGCGAACCCGAAAATGACGAAGCCTAGTTTCACTAACCCAGAGATGAGCACAACTGCAACGAACCAGGTAGGTCGCTCTTGGGCAAGCCGTTGACCGTCGCCCTGGAGGACTGTATCTACTAGCCATGGGGAACCCAGTGCCCACGACACGCTCACCAAACCAAAGAACCCCCACCACAGCATCATGGCGATGACAACTACTCGCGACCGACCTTTCATGTCATTTCCTTACTAGTCGAAAATGGGAGCTGTGGGGCAACCTGTCATAAGGGCCTGCGTGCCCGAGGCTATCAGAGTTTGTGCAGGAAGATGCGTACGTGCACTTCCCATCATGGGGCACCCGCAGAAGCACGCATCGGGCTTTTCTGGGCAATCACAATGGCGGCCAGCACCACAATGATCCCGCAGAGCTGTAGGGGAGTGGGGGCGGTGTGGGTCACGGCGTCGAGAAGCAAAGCGGTCACGGGACTGAGGGCACCGAGCAGCAGGACAGCGGTGGCGTCCAGGCGCTTGAGGCCCGCGAACCAGTTGGGGTAGGCCAGTGCTGCGCCGAAAATGCACAGGTAGGCGTAGCCGCCAACGGCGGGCAGGTCCACGTCGGTGAGTGGCCCCTCTGCGATGGCGAAGGGGATGAGTACTGCACCGCCTGCGATGAGTTGCCACGCGGTGGTGTCTAGGGGTTTTCTGCCTGCGGGTTGTCCCCAGCGTTTGGCCAGGACCATGCCGAAACCCATGCTGATGGCGGAACCAAGACCAGCGATCACGCCGACGACAGTGAGCCGGGCGCCGGGAGTGAGCGTGATGGCGGAAACGCCGAGGAGTGCAAGTATGGCGGCGACAATGTGTCCGCGAGTGGGCTTAATTCCTAATAGAAAAGGAGATATGGTCATTGCGACAAGTGGGGAGGTGCTTGTGAGGATGGCGGCGACACCGCCGGGGAGTTGTTGGGCGGCCATAAATAGCAGCGTGAAAAACAATCCGATATTGAGTATTCCGAGTACCGCTGACCGCCACCACCACGAGCCGGTGGGAAGGGTTCGGGTGATCAGAAGTAGGATAAGCCCAGCTGGGAGGGCCCGCAGTAGTCCGGCAGTGACGGGGTGCCCCGCCGGAAGCCAGGTGGTTGTTACTGCGTATGTGGTACCCCAGACAATGGGGGTGAGTGCGGTTCTGGCGGCAATGACATTTGCGTTCATATCGTTATTCATCATGTTTCTGTTACGTCTTATATTGAATAGTTTGACGTTAAAATGTTATGATATGGGATGTCAAAATGATATGGGATAATCAATGTGTGAGCGACGATGTGGACCAGATCCTTGAACAGTGGCGAAATACCCGCCCCGACATTGACCCGTCTCCCATGGAGCTCACAGGACGATTGCAACGCGCTGCCGTTTTTACCCGCGAGCAGCTGACCAGTAATTTCACCGCCGCCGGTCTCGAACCCGGACAATTTGACGTTCTTGCGACGATCTACCGCGCCGCAGGGAAGGCTGGCGCGCTCACCGCCGGCGAACTCGCGCGCTGGGTCATGGTCAGTGCGGGGGCACTCACCAACCGTGTGGATAACCTCGTCGCTGCGGGGCTGGTTACTCGCCGTCACGACACCGCTAATCGACGCCGCGTCCTCATCGCCCTCACCGATCAGGGGCGTCACAGCGTGGAAACCGCCCTCGAAACCCACCTTGAGAACTGCCGGGCCGTCGCAGAGCGCCTCGATGTGGAGGAAGTTCAGCAGCTCAACCGCCTTCTAGCAAAAATGCTGCCCGCAGACCCCGACTAGCGGAATGTGCATCACAATCCGCTGTGAAATGGCACAATAACTAACCATGGACTTGCTCACCACCACCATTGACCTTGACGCCATTGCACACAACACTCGCGTGCTCAAAAAACTCGCGGGCACGGCGCAGCTCATGTGCGTGGTCAAAGCCGACGGCTACAACCATGGTGCCGTCGAAACCGCGCATGTCATGGCGCGCAATGGTGCGGACCAGTTCGGGGTGGCAACACTGGCAGAGGCGCAGCAACTGCTGGATGGGGGCATTGACAAACCCATCCTCGCGTGGATGTGGCGGCCGGAACAAACCCTCATCAAAGGAATCGAACTCGGCATACCCAGCCCCGAGCACGCCCGCGCCGCCATCAACTCGGGGCTGGATCTGCGGGTTACCCCCAAAATAGACACCGGCCTCAACCGCTCCGGCATTGATGAAGCCGACTGGGCCGACACCTTCCGGCTGCTTCACGACGCCCCGAACATCACCGTCACCGGCCTGTTCTCCCATCTCGCATGTGCCGATGAACCAGGTGATCCCAGCGTAGACGAGCAAGCAGACGTATTCCGACGCGCTATTGCGGTGGCGCGTGACTGCGGATTAGACGTGCCCACCAACCACCTATCCAACTCTCCGGCAGCGCTCACCCGACCAGATCTGAACTTTGAGATGATCCGACCAGGACTCGCCTGCTATGGACTATCTCCCATTCCAGGGGTGGATGTTGGCCTGCGCCCCGCCATGACGTGGGCCGCGCGCGTGTCGGTAGTGAAAAAAATCACAGCAGGGGAGGGGTTTCCTACGGACACACCTGGCACGCACCCTCCAACGGATACACCGCTGTGATTACGGTTGGCTACGCCGACGGCCTGCCCAGGGACTGCGCAGGATGCGCTCTCTGTCACCATTGGTGGTACGCGGTACCCGCAGGTAGGGCGCGTCTGCATGGATCAAATCGTTGTGTGGCTAGGCGCTGAGGCCAGCGTGCGTGCCGGGGATGAAGCGTTGATCTTTGGCTCCGGTGAGCAGGGCGAAATGACCGCCGACGAGCTTGCCGAAGGGCTTGGCACCATCAACTATGAGGTTATCTGCAGGCCGAGTGGGAGAACGGTGCGGAAGTTTAAAGGAGGGGATGGCTATGAAAGCTGATTTTCCGGCTCGGGGTGAGCGGCGGTTTGAAACGGCTGCTGACACCCAGGCTTTCGGTTCGCAACTGGGCTGTGCCCTGGAAGCAGGCGACGTGGTGATTCTGGACGGGCCGCTCGGTGCGGGCAAAACGACATTCACGCAAGGTCTCGCGCGGGGGCTGAACGTCAAAGGCCGGGTTACGTCCCCAACATTTGTGATCGCGCGCGAACACCGCTCCCTGGTGGGTGGTCCTGCGCTGATTCATGTGGATGCCTACCGGCTCTTGGGGGAAGACCCTTCTGCTGTGGATGCTGATCCATTGGGGGCGCTGGATTCCCTGGATTTGGACACCGAGCTAGACGATGCTGTGGTTGTTGCTGAGTGGGGCGGAGGGCTTGTTGAACAACTATCGTCCTCCTATTTGAAAGTGATGTTTGATAGGGAAACCGCCGTGCGCGATAACCCCGAATCGGAGGCACGCATTATTACGTGGGAGTGGGTTGAGGGGTAGACGCTGATTGCCCATAGTCTTTGCTCATCAAACTGTCGTTCTTAGCGTCTAAAAGCAGCAGTTTGATGAGCAAACACTACGGGAACCCGATCTGGCAGCTTGAGGAAGACATGACAACCAGTCCTAGGGCATGCCTTTACCTCACATTAATCCTTGCCGCAATGTTGCGTTGCAGTTCGCGGGCGTTGTAGAGCATCCCATGTGTGATGCGGAGCGTATCCCAGCCCATGTTGTGCGCATGAAACCCCGTATAGAAATAGCTTTTCTGCAGTAGTGTGCGACATCTGTGGAGAACTTAGGTTATCCACAGGGAGCAGGTTGGCATCATTACGTCAGCTCATAACACGACTAGAATTGCTATCTTGTGCTGATCCTTGCAATCGATACGTCCACGCCCACGCTGGTCACGGGGCTTGTCCGCGACGGCGTGACGGTGGCCGAGCGTATTCTTCCGAAGTGCCGTGAGCAGGAGGAACGTCTGGTTCCGTGCGTTCAGGAGTGTTTGGCGGAGGCGGATGCCACGTTCCAGGACGTCACCGCGATTGTGGTGGGCTGCGGTCCGGGGCCGTTCACGGGGTTGCGCGTCGGTATGGCCACGGCCGCCGCGTTCGGTGATGCACTGGGGGTTCCGGTGCACGGTGTGTGTTCGCTGGATGCCATTGCCGCGCGTATCGACGCCCCGACGGTCCTGGTCACCACGGATGCTCGCCGTCGGGAGGTGTATTGGGCGTGGTACCAGGATGGGCGTCGTGTCGAGGGGCCCAGGTGTGCAGTCCCCTGCGGAATCGTTTCCGCAGGCCCACATGGTGAATGTACCTGAGCACCTGGCTGACAAACTCTCAATAGAAAGCGTCCAGCGTGTGGATCTGGATCCGTCACCTGCGTCGTTGGTGGCTGTGGCGGATCTGGATAGTTCTCCGCAGCCGTTGGTGCCGTTGTATTTGCGACGCCCCGACGTGAAGGAACCGAAGCCGAAACCACGGAACTCGGCTGTTCCGGATGTGGAGTGGCAGTGATGGAGCTTCGTCGCCTGGAGAATTGTCACGCGGTGCGCTGCGCCGAGCTGGAGGAGGTGCTGTTTCCTGGTGAGGATCCGTGGTCTGAGCGGGCGTTCTATAGTGAGTTTGCGTATCCGTCGAACTTGTATATCGGCGCGTTTGACGACGAGGACCGCCTCATTGGTTACGCGGGCTTGGCTATGGTTGGCCCTCGGAATGACCCCGAGTTTGAAATTCACACCATTGGCGTGGATCCCGCGCACCAGGGTGAGGGCATTGGCCGCGCGATGATGGAGCAGTTGATGGCGGTGGCGGACCGGCATAACGGTCCGGTGTTTTTGGAGGTACGCACCGATAACACCCCCGCTATCTCCCTGTATGAGTCGCTTGGCTTTGTGGTGACGGGCACGCGCAAGAATTACTACCAGCCGTCGGGTGCAGATGCGTTTACCATGCATAGGCCGTCGCAGGGGAAGTGATGGTATCGTTCATCCGTTGGTGTTGGTGCTGAATAGTTGGGGTTGTGAGCATGCCAAGTAAGGTCGTTCTGGGCGTGGAAAGCTCGTGTGATGAAACAGGCGTGGGCATTGTCCGCGTCACCTATGGCGATGGCGAAGAACCCCGGTTGGAGATTTTGGCTGATCAGGTGGCTAGTTCGATGGAGCAGCACGCCCGTTTCGGCGGGGTTGTCCCAGAGATCGCGTCACGAGCGCACCTTGAGTCGATGGGGCCGGTGATGCGGGCGGCGCTTGCGGAATCGGGCGTCGATAAGCCGGATGTTGTGGCAGCGACAGTTGGACCTGGTTTGGCGGGTGCGTTGCTGGTAGGGGCCAGCGCGGCGAAGGCGTATGCGGCGGCGTGGGGTGTTCCGTTTTATGGCGTGAATCACTTGGGTGGGCATGTTGCTGTGGCGAACCTGGAAGGTGAGCCCCTGCCGCACGCTGTGGCGCTGTTGGTGTCGGGTGGGCACACACAGCTGCTTGAGGTGGATGGGGTGGGTGCACCGATGAAGGAACTGGGGTCCACGCTTGACGACGCCGCGGGCGAAGCCTACGACAAAGTGGCACGTCTGCTGCGGCTGGGGTATCCGGGTGGTCCACTTGTGGATCGGTTGGCGCAGCGTGGCGATAGAAAAGCGATTAATTTTCCTCGCGGCCTGATGCGCCGCGATGATTCCCGACACGACTTTTCCTTCTCCGGTCTGAAAACCGCCGTGGCCAGGTATGTTGAGGCTGCCGAGCGCGCTGGCGAGGTGATTTCCGTGGAGGACGTGTGCGCGTCCTTTCCAGGAAGCCGTGTGCGACGTTCTGACGTTCAAGGCGGTGCGGGCCTGCCACGATGTGGGGGCGAAAGGTGCTGCTGATCGGCGGGGGAGTGGCGGCGAATTCCAGACTTCGTCAGCTGGCAGAGGATCGTTGTCGCAGCGCCGGGATTGAACTGCGCGTGCCCTCATTCCGGTTGTGCACCGACAACGGCGTGATGGTCGCCGCGTTGGCGGCTCAGCGCGTGGCCGCAGGGGCGGAACCCAGCAGCCTGGGCGTGGGGACTGATTCCTCGCTGGAGGTTGAAGTGCCTCAGTTGTGAGGTTTTAGGATGACTCGCACTCGTAGATGACCTTGCTGAAATCCAGGGCGGCCAGGTCGTCGCGATGAATGTAGAAGCGAGCCACGCCACCGTCGGCAAGCATGAAGGCCGCGTCAGAGTGGTCTCCAAAGTAGGATTCCAGCTGGAAGAGCACTATGTAACCCGAGTCGGGGTGGTGGGGGTCTGTGGGTGCAGGCGCGTGATGCGTCTGTTGGAAAAGGTCTTCGCATAGGTAAATCCAGCCGCCGCCGAAGATGGTGTGGTGTTGTGAGTCCAGGAGCTCGGAGAGATCCAGGCCGTCATCGGTGTCAAAGTCGAAACCGTGGCGGCGGGTATGGGCGATGAACTCGTAGGCGCGGCTGGTGGGCAGCTGGTCGTAGAGCTGGCCGTGCAGGTCAAAATAGCCGCGGGAGTCAATAACACCATCCTCAGCGGGGGAGTCTGTTTCTGCATGTCCGTGGGAAAATTCGTCGGCGGGAATATAACGCACGAGGTGGCCGCGCCACTGTTCTGCATCGAGCATGTAGCCGCCGAGTCCCATGTCGCCGTCGTCTGCGATGAAAAACTGGATTAGGCCGCTGGTTGGGATGCCGTCGCGTTCAGGAAGTTCAGCAAGGTTAATTTGGGCGAGGAAGAACAGCGGATTGCCGCAACCATCGGTGGGCCACGGGTAGGACGGACTGATAAAGGCCGGTCCGCGCACCCGGGAACCTGTGAGGTGGGGATTGGCGTCGTGCCTGGGTGTGAGGTGAAGGGCCGTGGTCCGGCGGGCAGTCCCTTCGAGCAGTGGGAGGAAAGGCGCAAATTCGGGGGTGAGGTCTACGGTTAACACGGTGTTGTCCACGGTTTCTCCTAGTGATCAAAAACAGAATGTAGTAGTCATGCTACCAGCTTTTATGTTGTTTGTGTTTGTGGGGTCTGGCATATAGTAGGTGGGATCTTTTTTCCTTATTGGTATGCTCGTTTTAGTGAAAAATAATGGCGTTATAGTCGCGGGGCCAAGGGGGGATTTTTCGCTTTTGAACTGGGGGAAATGATGCCAGGAGTCACAAGGTAGAAATAGATGTACGTATCAACATTAAATGGAAAATTACGGACGGCAGTATATTATTTTATGCAACAAGGTTATTGATCTGATTATTGCATGGATTTTGCATGAGTAATTAGTGAAGTCTCACTTATGAAGTGGCTATTCTTTTCGGTGCTGTGGGGGTGTTAGGCATGGCCTCGGCTGTGTTGGAGGGGTCGGGGGTGTCATCAGGGCACAATGCTGGACCCCGCTTAATGAACTTCCATGAGGTCCACGTCCCGCGTGTTTGCGGCTAGCGAACATGCAGGTGGGTAGTACGTAAATAGTTGAGGGGCTGGCACTCGCGGGGGTAGAGTGCTAAGAGGTTGTGTGAAACAGGGCAGCTGTTCACCCGCGACGACAGCTGTGCTGGCAGATGCAACCGGCGCAATGCCAACCATCACATGATGGCAACTATCACATGGAGGAATTTGTAGTGTCGAACGTTAACATTAAGCCCCTTGAGGACAAGATCCTCGTCCAGATTAATGAGGCTGAAACCACCACCGCTTCCGGCCTGGTTATCCCGGATTCCGCGAAGGAGAAGCCTCAGGAGGCTACGGTCATTGCTGTGGGTGCTGGCCGCTTCGATGAGAAGGGCGAGCGCGTTCCTATGGATGTCAGGAAGGCGACGTGGTGATCTTCTCCAAGTACGGCGGGACTGAAATCAAGTACCAGGGTGAGGAGTACTTGATCCTGGCTCAGCGTGACATCCTCGCCATTGTTGAGAAGTAAGAGGCTTCACATATGGCAAAGTTGATCGCCTTTGATGAGCAGGCCCGTAAAGGCATCCAGGCCGGTGTGGACACGCTGGCCGATGCCGTGAAGGTCACTCTCGGCCCTCGTGGTCGCAATGTGGTGTTGGACAAGGCTTTTGGTGGCCCGACTGTCACCAACGATGGTGTGACCATCGCCCGAGATATCGACGTGGAAGATCCGTTCGAGAATCTGGGTGCCCAGCTGGTGAAGTCCGTTGCGGTGAAGACCAACGACTTGGCTGGTGACGGCACCACGACCGCGACGCTTCTCGCACAGTCGCTGATTAAAGAGGGCCTGCGTAACGTAGCCGCCGGTGCCAACCCGATTGAACTGAATCGTGGTATTGCCGCCGCCGCCGATAAGACGGTGGAGGAGCTTCTGAAGCGTGCGACAGAGGTGTCCAACCCCACTGAGATTGCTAATGTTGCTACGGTCTCGTCCCGCGACCCCGAGATCGGTGACATGGTTGCCGCCGCAATGGAGAAGGTGGGCAAGGATGGCGTGGTCACGGTCGAGGAATCTCAGACCATGGAGACCACTCTGGACATTACCGAGGGCGTGTCCTTTGATAAGGGCTTCCTGTCCCCGTACTTCATCACCGACATTGATGCCCAGCAGGCCGTGCTTAACGACGCCCTGGTGCTTCTTGTTCGCAACAAAATCTCCTCGCTCCCGGACTTCCTGCCTGTGCTGGAGAAGATTGTTGAGTCCGGCAAGCAAGTCCTGATTGTGGCTGAAGATATTGAGGGTGAGCCACTGCAGATGCTGGTGGTGAACTCCATTCGGAAGACGCTGAAGGTTGTGGCCGTGAAGTCACCGTACTTCGGCGATCGTCGTAAAGCATTTATGGATGACCTTGCCGTGGTTACCAACGCCACTGTTGTGGACCCCGAGGTGGGTGTGAACCTGAGCGAGGTGACTATCGCTGAATTCGGTGCAGCGCGTCGTGTGACAGTGACCAAGGACCAGACGGTGATCGTTGACGGTGCGGGCAGTGCTGAGGATGTGGAGAATCGCCGCAACCAGATCCGCCGTGAGATCGAGAAGACCGACTCCACCTGGGATCGTGAGAAGGCTGAGGAACGCCTGGCCAAACTGTCTGGCGGCATTGCCGTGATCAAGGTCGGTGCTGCAACCGAGACTGAGGTGGGGGAGCGCAAACTCCGCGTCGAAGATGCCATCAACGCTGCGAAAGCCGCAGCTCAAGAGGGTGTTATCGCCGGTGGTGGATCTGTACTGGTACAGATCGCGCAAGAACTCAACACCTTTGCTGAGGGCTTTGAGGGCGATGCGAAGGTGGGTGTGCTTGCCTTGGCTCGCGCCCTGACCAAGCCGACCTACTGGATTGCGGACAATGCGGGTGTGGACGGTGCTGTCGTTGTGGCACGTACCGCTGAACTGCCCAATGGTGACGGCTTCAACGCCGCCACCCTGGAGTATGGGAACCTTATTGAACAGGGCATTATTGATCCTGTGAAGGTGACTCACTCGGCAGTGGTCAATGCCACGTCGGTGGCGCGTATGGTGCTGACCACAGAAGCATCTGTGGTGGAGAAACCTGCTGAGGAAGAACCTCGCGCTGGTCATGCACATCATCACCACTAGTGCATAGGCCAAAGGCCCCAGGATTGACCGCCTGGGGCCTTTGCTGTGGGGAATGTAGTGGATATAGGAAACGTCATACCACCACCCGTGCCACATGTGATTTATGTTATATTTTCTTGGGATTATGGGTGTTTTCCCTGTTCATGTATGGAATTGTTGTTGAACAACGGAAACGATTAACCAATCGACAACGATGTAACGTGGGTCAAGTCTCTGTAAAATGGAGGATCAATCTAAGGTACTGTGCTCAGGTCTTCTAAGATGCTTCTCAACAAGTGTATAGGAGATCTTAGTCTGCGAGTGAAGGGAACAGGTTCCAGGGTGAACGAGTCGGAGCGTGAACTAGCGGACCTAGTTCCCCGTGCTGCCGGCGGTGACCGCGCCGCGATGCAACGCATCATGGTTATTATTCACCCGATTGTTCTGCGATATGCACGTGCGCGAATCGGTGGCGGGAGGCATCCCACCGCTGAAGACGTGGCACAAGAAATCTGTCTGGCGGTGGCAATGTCCGTGGGAAATTACGTTGACCGTGGTCGTCCGTTTTTGGCCTTTGTGTACGGCATTGCATCGAATAAAGTAGCGGATGCGCATCGTGCGTTGTCGCGGGAAATGTCCAATCCGACCGAAGACGTTCCCGAAACCGCGCTGGAACATGATACGCCAGAAGAATATGCACTGGTCAGCGATGGAAGTAACAGAGTGCGACTTCTTCTCGATTCATTAAGTGAAAAGGCACGAGAAGTCATTATTTTGAGAGTTTTCGTTGGCCTCTCCGCAGAAGAAACTGCGGAGATTGTAGGCAGTACCCCCGGGGCTGTGCGGGTTGCTCAACATCGAGCACTTGCATCGCTCCGGAAAAATTTAGATGGGCAGGAGCGATAGGTATGGATCAACGCCGCCCCGGCGGGGACCACGACGCGTTTGCCGAACACACTGATGATGTGTTGTTCGACACCGACGTCTTCCTCACCGAGCTCTCTAAAGGACATGACCCTTCCGAGGGAGAGGACCCGCTCGCGCAGCTTCTCCTCTCCTTCAATGATGAGGTTATTTACTCACGAGCACCAGAGCCGCCGACCATTGACAATGCGTTCATGGGGCGTTTTGATGCCGCGACGGAGATCTTCGAACCAGTCACCGATGCCGCATCGCTGCTGGACCGCCAGCCGGACCTTTCTGCTGATGACGGCTACGCTGATGATTATTTTGAAGGTGGAGCGGAGTACGCTGACCGCACTGAGCAGGCAGAACCAAAGGATCAGGTTGACGATTACGACAGTGCTGTGGCGGACGTGGTTCCGCTGGAATCACGGCGTCGTAAACCGCGTATCAACGCGTTCATGTCTGGGTTGATCGGTGCTGCCGCAGCAACCTTGGTGATTGCTGGCAGTGGTGCGGCTATCTACAACTCCCAGCCGGGATCGTTCCTGTGGGGGCTGAACACCAAGCTGTTTGGTGATCACGCAGCGGTCGTGGAATTGGCAAGCACCCTGGAGCAGGTGGATAACCTCAATGCCAAGGGCGATACTGATGGTGCTTTGGCGTTGCTGGAACAGGCAAAATCACTGATCAAGGAGATTAACTCTAAGGACCGTGCCACCTTGCGCCGCGACATTGATCAATCGGAGCAGCGCATTTCCACGCAGACGGTGACCGCAGCCCCGCCCACCTCGACAACGCCACCCCCGTCTGAGTCGGAGCCTGTGCCCACGGTGACGGTGACAGTTACGGCTACGGTTGGGCCAAATGGTGTGGTCCAGAACCAGAATCAAAGCGGCGGCGGGGCTTCGCAGGTGGCTCCGACGACTAATCCGCTTCCACAGTCGGCTCCCTCAACGGCTGTTACCAGTACACCGGCAAGCACCACGGGTGATGGCGGAGGTGCGCAGAATAATAACCAGAGTAATCAGCCGCCACGGCATATCAGTTCGGTGCCGAAACCGAGCAGCAATGAGCCATCACAACCTGGGGCGAACGCTGGAAGCAGCGATCCGTAACACAAGGCTTATGGGTAATGTGCCCCGCAGTATGGGCTGGACAGCTTCTAGGTAGTTCTTTTAAGAAGCGTTCAGCCCATCAACGTATCCAAGGCAGTAATCCCAGGGCACGTATGCCTCAACAGCGGGGCAGGCGCTGGGTTCGTGCACGGGGCTAAGCTCACCAGCCAGGGTGGCGCGCATGTTTGCTTCCATGATGTCCCAGCCGTAGTAGTGGTTTTCTTGGCAGTCCTCACACATGAAGAAGATGCCAAAGTATCCCTCGGGGTTCCAGTGCCGCGCGGAACTGCGCAACCAGCTCCATGTCTTCGAGAATGTGTCGGCGGTCTTCGTCACTGAGGGGCGGCATGGGCTCCTCAGTGTCAAACAGCGCAGCAGGATCATTCGGGTCGTCTGCGAAGGGATCCTGAGGCATGAGGGGGTCGAAGTTCACAACAGCAACAATAATTGCTGTGGCTGTGCCGGGCAACAAGTAATATCATTCCGAAGTTCCCGTATTGCAGTTCCCGCAAACGGGGTGGCTGCGGCTACTCTAGATGACATCATGCCTCCGCGCGTGGGATTATAACGGGAATATCTTGGCGTTGAAGAGCATTTCTTTAAATACATAGTGTTGTTGAGTAGGAGGAAACGGTTTTATGACCGATATGCATGTCCCCACTGGTGGCGATGATCCGAATAAGGTTGCCCTGGTTGGTTTGACCTTTGATGATGTCCTTCTGCTTCCAGATGCATCTGAGATTATTCCCAGCGAAGTGGATACGTCGTCGCAGTTAACCCGCAATATTCGCTTGAACATTCCACTGATCTCTGCAGCAATGGATACCGTGACCGAGGCGCGCATGGCTATCGCGATGGCACGGCAAGGTGGTATGGGGGTGTTGCACCGCAACCTCTCCATTGAAGACCAAGCCCAGCAGGTGGAGCTGGTGAAACGCTCCGAATCGGGTATGGTGACGGACCCGATTACCTGCAGCCCCGACATGACAATCGGCGAGGTGGATGCCCTCTGCGCCCGATACCGTATTTCTGGCCTGCCGGTGGTGGATAGCGACGGTACCCTGGTGGGTATTTGCACTAACCGTGACATGCGTTTTGAGCCGGACATGTCCCGTACGGTCGCTGACGTGATGACGGCCATGCCGTTGGTTGTGGCTAAGAGGGGAGTGTCCAAGAAAGACGCTCTGAACCTGCTCAGCTCTAACAAGGTGGAAAAGCTTCCCATTGTTGATGATGCGGGCAAGCTGGTGGGCCTGATTACAGTCAAAGACTTTGTGAAAACCGAACAGTACCCCGATTCCTCGAAGGATGCGTCGGGCAGGCTGCTGGTGGGGGCTGGCATTGGCACGGGTGCCGATTCGTGGTCCCGGGCCGGCGCGCTGACTGATGCCGGGGTGGATGTGCTCATTGTGGATACCGCGCACGCCCACAATAAAGGCGTGCTGGAAATGGTAGCCAAGGTAAAGAAGGAATTCGGCGATCGTGTGGATGTGATCGGCGGCAACCTGGCCACCCGCGCTGCGGCGAAAGCCATGATTGAAGCCGGTGCTGACGCCGTGAAGGTGGGAATCGGTCCCGGTTCCATCTGCACCACCCGTGTCGTCGCAGGTGTGGGCGCACCGCAGATCACCGCCATCATGGAGGCCGCTGTGCCCGCGAAGGAAGCGGGCGTGCCGATCATTGCCGACGGCGGCATGCAGTTCTCCGGCGACATTGCCAAGGCCCTGGCTGCTGGTGCTTCCACCGTCATGCTGGGATCACTGCTGGCAGGTACGGCAGAGGCTCCGGGAGAGACGGTCGTCGTAAATGGCAAGCAGTACAAAATGTACCGCGGCATGGGTTCGCTGGGCGCGATGCAGGGGCGCGGGCTGTCCGGCGAGAAGCGCTCCTTCTCCAAGGACCGTTACTTCCAGGCGGATGTGAAGAGCGAGGAAAGCTTGTGCCTGAGGGCATTGAGGGACGAGTGCCGTTCCGCGGTTCCATCGATGCCATTACCCACCAGCTGGTTGGTGGCCTGCGTGCGGCGATGGGGTACACGGGTTCGGCCACCATCGAGCAACTTCACGACGCTCGCTTTGTGCAGATCACTGCGGCAGGGCTGCGCGAATCCCACCCCCATGACATTCAAATGACTGTCGAAGCCCCCAATTACTACCAGCGCTGATTAAGGACCACTGTGCGTAACAACGTCGAACTCGGCATCGGCCGCGAGGCCCGCCGCTCTTACTCCCTCAACGAGATTGCCATCGTCCCGTCTCGCCGCACTCGTTCCTCCAAAGATGTGGATACCTCGTGGAATATTGATGCCTACAGCTTTGACATTCCCTTTATGTCCCACCCTTCCGATGCCTTGGCGAGCCCCGAGTTTGTGATGGAAATGCACAGGCAAGGCGGGCTGGGCGTGATCAACGCGGAAGGCATGTGGGGCAGGCATGCGGACCTGGATGCCGCCATTGCCGAGGTCCTGAACGCCGCCGTCGATGAATACGGTGGCTACGACTTCAACAACGCTAAAGCCGTCGCTGTGCTGCAGAAGCTTCACTCCGCTCCCATCAACGAAGACCTGCTCACTGAACGCATCGCGGAAAGTACGAGCATCCGGGGCCACCGTTGCCGTGCGGGTATCACCCCAGCATGCTCGCGAGCTTGCACCTCTAGTAATCAAAGCCGGTACGGAACTTCTGGTCATTCAAGGAACCCTCATCTCCGCAGAGCATGTCGCCGCCGATGGGGAACCGCTCAATCTCAAAGAGTTCATTGGATCACTCGACGTGCCCGTCATTGCGGGCGGAGTCACCGACTACACCACTGCGTTGCACCTCATGCGCACTGGTGCTGCGGGCATCATCATCGGCGGCGGAACCAGTACCACCGATCTTGCGCTGGGTATTGATGCCCCGATGGCCACCGCTATTGCCGATGCTGCGGCGGCTCGGCGCGACTACCTCGACGAGACAGGCGGGCGCTACGTCCATCTTATTGCCGACGGCGAGATTGAAACCTCAGGCGACGTGGCTAAGGCCATCGCCTGTGGTGCCGACGCTGTGATGTTGGGGGGCACCGCTTGCACAGGCCCGCGAGGCCGCCGCGCCAGGATATTACTGGCCTGCTGTGGCAGGGCATCCCCGATTCCCGCGCGGTGTTGTGGAACCTGCGCCAGGTCGTGTGTATGAAGAGGCTGATCAACGTCCCAGTTTGGAGGCTGTTCTTCATGGGCCGTCCGCTGACGCGTTCGGGGCGCTGAACCTGGTGGGTGGTTTACGACGTGCCATGGCCAAATGCGGCTACACCGATCTAAAGAAGTTCCAGAAGGTGCAGCTCGCCATTCGCGGGGTGTAGGTTTGGCAGGGCTGTCCATGATCTGCCAAACCGCCAGAAATACCCTGGAAAATGATCAGTTCTGCACAGTGTGCTTATGCTCAAAGCACACTTTTACCCCTGTCATGTAGGCCCACTCCCAGGTACACAACATCTCATTTTTGTGCTTGCTGGTTGGCCTACGCGCCGATAGCGGGGGCGATGGTTCGCCAGGAGGTGCGTAGCTGGTGTTCGAAAAGCGGCCAGGTGTGGGCACCGTTCGGGGCATAGAAGCGGTCTACGTTGACGCCAGCCGCGCGGGCGTTATTGGTGAAGTGCTCGGAGCAGGCGTTGGCTGCGCCTTCAACCACGAGCGGCCCGCCCCATAGCCCGACGTTGTAGTGGTTTCCGTCGACCTCGCCGGGTACGCCGGAGGCAGATCCCACGAAGACAGCAACGTCGCGGAGTCGGGTTGGCTGGGCATTGGGGTCGTGGTCGGCCCATGCGGGATCCCAGGGTGGTCCCCACGCGTTTCCAATGTTTCCGCCGGTGCCAAGAACAAGACCCGCAGCCAGAGGTGAGCCAACAACACCGGAACTCATGGGACAGCCGGAATATGTGGCTGCGGCTTTAAACCTGCCAGGGTTGTGGGCTGCGATATCAAGGGCAGGTCCGCCGGACATGGAGAGTCCTGCAACGGCATCGCGACCGGTTCCGTTGAATTCGCGGTCAATCACGGAGGGAAGTTCTTGGGTGAGGTAGGTGGTCCATTTGTTGCGACCGAGGATGGGGTCGTCCTGGTACCAGTCGCTGTAGAGTGAGCCTTTGCCGCCGATGGGGGAGACGACGTTGACGTTTTTGTCGCGGAAGAAGCTTCGATAATCAGTGGTGTTTGCCCAAGTCAGTCCATCTGTTCCGCCGTAGTACCCGGGGAGAAGGTAGAGGGTGGGGCGGGGCGCATTGCCTTCGGGGACAAGAATGTCGTTGGGGATCACGGCGTTGTGGGCCGGTGAGTAGACGTGGATGCGCAGGAACTGGGCGTCGATACGCTCGGTGCTTACTAGGTGAGGGCCGTCCTGAGCGGAGGCTGTTGGTGTGGTTGCCACAGCTCCGATGAACGTCAGCGCGGCAAGCAGCATTGTCGTGATGCGTCGGACCATGTTATCGAGGTTAGTTTATATAAAGAAAAGACGCACCTATAGATCTTGATTTATCGATAACGGATTATGGCGCTCATGTGCTACCGCTTATTGGGGGTGTTGCGTCGGGCGAACTCCTCATTATTTATCACATGTGCTTGCGATGTTAGCTAACCCGTGAAAAACTCAGCTCAGCTCACTAGAACAATGTGAAAGAGAGACAATAATGCCCACTGGGCACATAAGGGTTGCCTTATGAATGCACCCTCACTAACCTCCCACGTGGTGGTTGTGGATATCACTCCGGACACTGGGCGCATGGTTATCGTTACTCTCAGCGGGGGGAGTCTGAGCACAACAGAAGTGCACCGCTTTGAGCATCATTCGGACCGCCACAGCACACATTCCGTTAACCATCTTGTCACCGAAATCATCGCAGGCCTGCGCATCGTCAACCTAGAGCTCAGTAGCGCGAAGGCCACCGTCTCTATCAGTGCTTGCGGTGGCGATTACGTGTGCCTCACCCCGCAGCGTGACATCGTTTCTGCCAGCACATATCCAGCTCAACCCGGGAAGGTGACCTGCAACCCACGAGACTTCTTCAACCTCACTGGAGTGCAGCCCGCACCCACTGCAACGGCTTTTCGCCTCCATGCACATCTGAACAGCAACCCGGAGGACCGCTCGCGTATCGACGCCGTCCTTTCCATCCCTGACTACATCGTCTACCAGTTAACGGGGGTTATGGGGTGGTCGCGAAGCATTCTCTCCGGCACTGGCCTCACCCAACCAGGAAGTAAGCACTGGTCACCCGAGGTATTCAACACTCTGGGTATTCCACAGCACTGCGTGGGGGAACCATCACCAGACATGACGGTTGTCGGCCCCGTCACCGTACCCGGACTAGACAACTTCACCGTGGTGCGTGGTGGTGCTGACAACAATGCCTGCGCAGTGCACGGGCTCGGACTCGTTGATGGTGAAGCCTTCATATCCTTCGATGCCGACTCTCTCGTTGGTTGTGTCACCGATGATCCGCAGCTCGGCGACACCGCCTTTGCCGCGCACTTCAGCAACGACAACTGCACAGATGGACACACTCGCCTCCAGAGAGTGCTTCCCGGCCTGCGGCTCCTAGAACACTGCTGTGCCGTCTTCGCTGACCAAGGACGCGCCTCTGATGTGGCGATTCTCACCGCTCAAGCCGCTCAGCACTACGACCCTGGCATCACCATTGACATCACCGCGCCGGGTATCAGCAACTATCCGGAACACATTGCCAGGCTGCTGCGGCACCACGGCGTGGATAGACTGGGGGAGAGCTGCGACGATCCGGCGCTCATCATGCGCGTTGTCATTGCCTCATTAGCACGAGCACATGCCACAACCGTCGCAAACCTGGAACAAACAATAAAAAAGCGCATCACCAGCATCAGGCTCATCGGCGCAGGCGCGCAGAACACACTTCTCTGCAAGCTCACCGCCCAAGCTTGCGGCATCCCCTGTCGCAGCAGGACCCCGAGACGCCACCCCCTTCGGCTCGGCGCTCGCACAACTTGAACTCCGCGGCCACGACAGAGACGCGCTCCTCGACATCGAACGAGCACGCACTGTACGCACTGTCTACACGCCGTCATAACAACGAAAGGACCATCATGACCACCTACCAGAACTACATCAACGGGAAGTTTATCGACGCCGCGGACACCCACGACGTGATCAATCCCTCCACAGGCCAGGTGCTCGCCCACGCACCCAGCTCCGACATCGCCGCAGTCAACGAGGCCGTCGCAGCAGCCAAAGCCGCGCAAGTTCATTGGGCGGAACTGCCCAACATTGAACGCGCCGGGTATCTCACCGCCATTGCTGCGAAACTCCGGGACAACGTTGACCGCTTTGCTCGCTACCTTGTTGAAGAGCAGGGAAAAGTGCAGGCTCTTGCGGAAGTGGAGGTGTCCTTCACCGCCGATTACTTCGACTACATGGCTGGCTGGGCGCGCAGGCTTGAAGGGGAGGTTATTCCCTCGGACCGACCAGGCGAAATGATCTTCCTCACCTACGATCCCCATTGGCGTGGTGGGTGGCATCCTGCCGTGGAACTTCCCCTTCTTCCTCATCGCCCGCAAAATGGCACCGGCCCTGCTCACTGGCAACACCATCGTGATCAAGCCCAGCATGGAAACGCCCATCAATGCGTTTGAATTCTGCAAGATTGTGGATGAGGTCGGCCTTCCCGCAGGTGTATTCAACATGGTGGGTGGCTCCGGCCGCAAAATCGGCGAAGCCCTAACCACTCACCCCGACGTGGGACTGATCTCCATGACCGGGTCCGTTGACGTGGGCAAGCGCATCATGGAACAGGCCGGAAGTACGCTGACCCGTGTGAACCTGGAACTCGGCGGCAAAGGCTCCCGCCATCGTGCTTGCCGACGCCGACCTTGACCTCGCCGCCACCGCCATCTGGAACTCCCGGGTGATCAACACTGGGCAGGTGTGTAACTGTGCGGAAGTCGTGCTTGTTGAAGAATCCGCGCACGATGACCTGCTGGCCAAGCTCGTCGAGAAAATGGAGTCCACGCAGTACGGAAACCCGGTGGATATTCGAGAGCTAGACATGGGGCCGCTGATTACCCCCGAGGCCATGGACAAGCTCGACGAAATGATCGAGGCCGCTGTGGCAGCTGGGTGCCGTGTTGAAACTGGCGGTGCCCGTGCAACGGACAAGGGCGAAGGCAACTTCTATCAGCCAACAGTGCTGTCAGGGTGCGACTGCTGACATGGCCATCGCGCGGGAAGAAATCTTTGGTCCGGTGCTGCCGGTGGTGAAAGTCAAAGACCTTGATGAGGCCATCGCCATTGCCAACGAGTCGGATTATGGACTCACCAGCTCCATTTTCACCAACAACATTAACGCCGCACTCAAAGCTGCCCGGCAGCTACAGTACGGGGAAACCTACATCAACCGTGAGCACTTCGAGGCCATGCAGGGCTTCCATGCCGGGCGACGCAACTCCGGCATTGGGGGAGCGGACGGTAAGCACGGCCTGATGGAATACGTGGAGACCCACGTCACCTACATCCAGACCCACGATTAGTTGCTGGCCAGGTCGCGGCGGCTGAGAGGCTGTTGGGCGGGCGTCGATACGCAGGTGCCTGCCCATGCGTGACCTGGGTTTGAACTGGAATGCTGGCTATGGTTAAATGTTCTGGTTGCGTGTGCTGGTCGGTCCGCTGTGCGTTTCCGAGCGTGGACCGAGACCCTTCGACTATTGTTCGTCGCTTCATGGAAGAGTGCAACGTAATTGTATGTAGACCACGTGTGTCTGGGCCGGAAATTCGGCACACATTAATCCAGGTCAGGAGACCATAGTGATTCAGCAGGAGTCGCGTCTGCGGATCGCCGACAACACTGGTGCGCGCGAAATTCTGTGCATCCGTGTCCTCGGCGGATCCACCCGACGCTTTGCTGGCATTGGCGACGTTATTGTTGCCACTGTCAAGGAAGCAGCGCCTGGCGGCAACGTCAAGGCTGGTGAAATTGTTAAGGCTGTTATCGTCCGCACGAAGAAGGAAACCCGTCGCCCCGACGGTTCCTACATTCGCTTCGACGAAAACGCAGCTGTGATCATCAAGAACGACAACGAGCCCCGCGGTACCCGCATCTTCGGCCCCGTCGCTCGTGAGCTTCGTGACAAGAAGTTCATGAAGATCGTCTCGCTGGCACCGGAGGTAATCTAAATGAAGATCCGTAAGGGTGACAACGTCATCGTCATCGCAGGTCGCGATAAGGGCGCAACGGGCAAGGTTATTCAGGCTTTCCCGAAGACCGACAAGGTTCTTGTTGAAGGTGTCAACAAGATCAAAAAGCACGTGGCTAACTCCGCTCCTGAGCGTGGTGCTGAATCTGGTGGCATTGTCACCCAGGAAGCACCGATCCACGTGTCCAACGTCATGATTCTCGACGCTGATGGTCAGCCGACCCGTATCGGCTACCGCTTCGATGAAAATGGCAAGAAGGTTCGCATCTCCCGCCGTACCGGGAAGGACATCTAACATGAGCGAGAAATACATTCCCCGCCTCAAGGCCCGCTACCGCAACGAGATCCGCACCAAACTGAACGACGAGTTCAATTACGAAAACGTCATGCAGATTCCTGGCGTAACCAAGGTTGTTGTCAACATGGGTGTTGGTGAAGCTGCGCGCGAAGCAAAGCTGATCAACGGTGCTCTGGAGGATCTTGCCCTGATCACCGGCCAGAAGCCGCAGATTCGCCGTGCAAAGAAGTCCATCGCTAACTTCAAGCTGCGTGAAGGCATGCCCATCGGTGCCCGCGTGACCCTGCGTGGAGACCGCATGTGGGAGTTCCTGGACCGTCTGTTGACGGTCGCTCTGCCGCGTATTCGTGACTTCCGTGGTCTGTCTGACCAGCAGTTCGATGGCCACGGCAACTACACCTTCGGTCTCAGTGAGCAGACCATGTTCTACGAGATCGACGTGGACAAGATCGACCGCCCCCGTGGTATGGACATCACAGTAGTAACCACTGCCACAAACAATGAAGAGGGGCGTGCGCTGCTCCGTGAGCTTGGCTTCCCATTCAAGCGCAACGAGGCTAAGTAGCATCAACTTAGCAGGTATCTATCACCAGCAGTTACGGCAAGCCCCCAAGTTTTGTCAAAACTTGGGGGTATTTGTTTTTCCTGGGTAACGTTATGCGAATGGGCATAGATAAAAGAAAATGAGCGTGTCGCAGTTTAAGGCTATCTACCCCCTCCCTGTGATGTTGCGATTCACCTGTGTGCTAAAAATCCAGTATAACGCCTCTGAATCGGTAAACTCGCAGCTATCTTAGCTTGACAGGCTCCTTTGTGCTGCGTTGAATCAACATTCGTGAATGAAAACTGCGGCAACCCACAGCAGCTCCGTTGTGCTGCGTCACTCCGTCATCTCCTAATGGTCATTGCTGCCGTTGTAACGGCGGGGGTTGTCGCTGCCTGTTCGTCCACTGGTGGTGCTCCCCGGCAATCGGCGGACGGCACTGTCGGGGGAGGGGGCGTTGATACACCCCGCGCCGTTGTTTCGATGGTGACGCATGGTGCGCCGGGCGACACGTTTTGGGACTTGGTGCGTAAGGGGGCCGAAGATGCCGCGCGCAAAGACAACATTGAACTGCGTTACTCATCCGACCCTCAAACACCAAACCAGGCTAACCTGGTGCAATCCGCTATCGACGCCCATGCTGACGGCATTGCTGTCACCCTTCCGAATGCCCATGCTATAGGTCCCGTCGCTAAAAGCGCTGTGGATGCGGGCATTCCTGTAGTTGGCCTCAATGCAGGCATGACTGATTACAAGCGGTACGGTCTTGGTGGTTTTTTTGGCCAAGATGAAAATGTTGCTGGTGAACTAGCAGGAAAAAGGCTCAAAGACGACAGTGCGCATAAGGTTTTATGTCTCATTCACGAGCAAGGCAACTCCTCTCAGGAAAGCCGCTGCGAAGGCATTAAAAAAGGCCTCGGCGATTCGGGTGAGATGGAAGTCCTCTATGTCAACGGCATGGACCTCACCGCAGTAACGTCCACTGTGCAGGCAAAACTTGCGCAGGACAGCAGCATTGACTGGGTGATGGGGTTAGTGGCTCCCGTAGCGTTGGCAACAGTGCAGGCCGCCAAAGATGCCGGCGCTGAACCCAAGATTGCTACGTTTGACACAAACGCGGAGCTTGTTGCTGCCATCAACAAAGGCGAGATTCAGTGGGCAGTTGACCAGCAACCTTACGTTCAGGGTTATATGGCAGTGGATTCACTGTGGCTTGAACTGCGCAATGGCTCCACTGTTGGTGGTGGGCAACCGGTTTATACCGGACCATCGTTTGTGGACCGTAGCAATGTGGATAAAATCGCTGACGCAGCCAAGATAGGATTACGATGAGCGACAGTGCTTTTTCCAAAACTTTTAACAATGTAATTCGCCGACCAGAGCTAGCAAGCCTGGTAGGCGCGATAGTTATTTTTATTCTGTTTGTGGCGGTAGCACCACCATTTCGTTCTATTGATGCTTTTTCGACAGTCCTGTACGCATCCTCAACGATGGGAATCGTCGCCCTAGCGGTAGGACTTCTGATGATTGGTGACGAATTTGACCTTTCATCCGGTGTAGCCGTGACAAGCACGGCGTTGATAGCAACAATGTTGAATTACAATTTGCATCTGAACTCGTGGGTTGGCGTTTTTATTTCGCTTGCATCCGCCCTGAGTATTGGTGCTCTCAATGGGGTATTGGTTACACGTACCGGAATTCCAAGTTTTCTTATTACCCTCAGCGTGTTTCTCATGCTGCAGGGGCTTAACCTGGCAGTGACTAAGTTTGTCACCGGGCGAGTGGCAACGCCAATTATCTCTGATATGCAGGGCTTTCCCTCAGCTCAGAAGGTGTTTTCCAGCACGCTACATATCGGCCCTATGGACCTTCGGGTTACCGTTCTCTGGTGGTTGCTCTTTGTTGGCGCGGCATCATATTTGCTTTTTCGGACGCGTTTTGGCAACTGGATCTTTGCCGTTGGTGGTGACAAAGACGCTGCTTATGCAGTGGGTGTTCCGGTCCGAAGGGTGAAAATTATCCTCTTCATGTTTGTTGGGTTTGCGACCTGGTTTGTGGGGATGCACAACCTTTTCGCCTTTGACTCTATTCAGGCGGGTCAAGGCGTTGGTAATGAATTCCTGTACATCATTGCTGCCGTTATCGGTGGTTGTGCCTTGACTGGCGGTAAAGGAACTGCTGTTGGGACTGCCATTGGTGCCTTGATTTTTGGCATGACCAGCCAGGGAATTGTGTACGCCGGCTGGAACCCAGATTGGTTTAAGTTCTTCTTGGGTGCCATGCTGCTCTTCGCTGTTATCACCAACAAATCGGTATCCCGCTACACGGAGGCTCACTAATGTCTGACGATGCCATCATCACACTTGATTCCATCTCCAAAGCGTATGGCGATTTTCAGGCACTCCAGGACATCAACCTTGTCATTAGGCCAGGAACTGTTACCTGCATCCTGGGCGATAATGGCGCGGGCAAGTCAACCCTGATCAAGATCCTCGCGGGTCTGCATCCGCCTACCTCTGGTGACATGCTTATCGACGACGTGCCGGTCACCTTCACCGCGCCTGCTGATGCGCTCGCGGCGGGAATCGCAACAGTGTACCAAGACCTTGCCGTGGTGGGGCAAATGTCAGTGTGGCGAAACTTCTTCCTGGGGCAGGAGCTTGTACATGGTTTCTTGGAGACGCTTCGTATCGACGAGATGCGCAAAATCACGCTTCAGCAGCTTGCGGATATGGGGGTGGAGTTACCCAACGTAGACATCCCCATCTCACACTTGTCTGGTGGACAGCGCCAGGTCGTCGCCATCGCTCGTGCGATTTACTTTGGTGCGCGTGTGGTGATCCTTGATGAGCCGACCGCAGCACTGGGAGTGAAGCAATCAGGCATGGTGCTCCGCTACGTTAATGCTGCACGTAAACGGGGCATCGCAGTGGTGCTGATCACGCACAACCCCCACCATGCGCACCTTGTCGGTGACTATTTCACTGTGCTTAACATGGGTCAACAGGTGCTCAATGCCAAATGGACCGATGTTAGCGTGGATGACCTTGCTTTGCAAATGGCGGGTGGTGGAGAACTTAGTGCGTTAGAGCATGAACTGCAACGATGATGAGCGATTTCACTTTTTTGCTGTGAAAATGACTCAGACCCCCTCGATGGGGGTATTTAATTCTTATGCAAAACGTACCGTGTGTCACTTTCTTGAGGATCCTATAGGTACTACTCTTTGTTTTCTTTAAGGAAATATTCGGGTACGGACGGAGGATGTATCAACAACTCTACGATATCAAGTTGTCATTGTAGCGCTAGTGCTATTCTGATGACCGGCAAAGTTTCGCCTGTGCACGGTTTGTTCGTTGACATGTACATCACAAAAAAATAACGATCTTAGTGGGTGAAAGCACATTCAATTACTGCAATGATGCAGCTTAAGGGGGCTAAGCAAACGAAGAAAAACCTTACAGCATCGCGGGATAAATTTATTCGATAGGCGAAAGCAGTTAGCGGTAGGGTTATGCGTGTTCGTCACTCGAAAGGAGAAAACGTTGCGCAAACCCGTAAAATCTGCAGTCATTGCAGGGGCAACGACAGTGGCAGTTACTTTGTCATTTATTCCGTCTGCCGTCGCATCTGAAGACTGCGGACCGAGCAAGAGCAACGACAGCTCGAATAATACGTCGACAACGTCAGACGACAGCTCTGATAAGGGTTCTGACGCCAGCACGACCAACTCCGGCAGCGACACTACCTCTGACGATAGCTCTAAAACTCTCTCTGGTATGTCCGGCATTGACGCTACGACCAACGTAGGCGTCACCGACGTTGTTACCGGCCACTATCAAAGTGATGCCAGCGCCCACGCTGACGCATCTAGCCGCGCTTCTGCTTCTGGCAATGGGGATGCTTCTGCTGACGCTAACGCTGATGCTTCGGCTAAGGCTTCCGGTAACGGGGATGCTTCTGCCAACGCTAATGCTGATGCTTCGGCTAAGGCTTCCGGTAACGGCGATGCATCTGCCAACGCTAATGCTGATGCTTCGGCTAAGGCTTCCGGTAACGGGGGTGCGTCTACTGATGCATCGGCTTCCGGTGATTCAAGTGTTCGTGTTTCCGGTGGTGATGATTCGGATTCGTTTGACCCCAATGATTGCCCTCCCGGTGGGTGGGTGACCGGTGGTCATGATATTTCTGCTGATGCCAACGCGGATGCCAATGCTAACGCTTCTGTGACCGGTAACGGTGATGCGTCTGCTGACGCTAATGCTGATGCTTCGGCTAAGGCTTCCGGTAACGGCGATGCTTCTGCTGACGCTAACGCTGATGCTTCGGCTAAGGCTTCCGGTAACGGGGGTGCGTCTACTGATGCATCGGCTTCCGGTGATTCGAGTGTTCGTGTTTCCGGTGGTGATGATTCGGATTCGTTTGACCCCAATGATTGCCCTCCCGGTGGGTGGGTGACCGGTGGTCATGATATTTCTGCTGATGCCAACGCGGATGCTTCAACAAAGGTCTCGGTTTCTAATCACCGCAACATTTCTGCCGATGCCAACGCGGATGCTAATGCTAACGCTTCTGTGACTGGTAACGGTGATGCGTCTGCTGACGCTAATGCTGATGCTTCGGCTAAGGCTTCCGGTAACGGAGATGCATCTGCTAACGCTAATGCTGATGCTTCGGCAAATATCTCCGGCAACGGTGGCGGCAACCACAATGGTAATGGCGGAGGTAACTACGACTCGGACCGTGACTCTGATCATGATTCCGGTTCCGGTGGTGGCAGCTCCGACAACGGTGGCGGTAACTCCGGCTCCGGTGGTGGCAGCTCCGACAACGGTGGCGGTAACTCCGGCTCTGGCGGTGGCAGCTCCGACAACGGTGGCGGTAACTCCGGCTAGTGGCGGCAGCATCCGACAACTGTGTCGGTAACTCGGTTCCGGTGGTGGCAGCTCCGACAACGGTGGCGGTAACTCCGGTTCTGGCGGTGGCAGCTCCGATAGCTCTGGCAGTGGCAGCAGCATCCTAGATTTCTTCGGAAGCTCCGGTTCCTCCAATGGTGGCGGTAACTCCGGCTCTGGCGGTGGCAGCTCCGATAGCTCTGGCAGTGGCAGCAGCATCCTAGATTTCTTCGGAAGCTCCGGTTCCTCCAACTCCGGTTCTGGCGGTGGTAGCTCTGAGTTGAGTTCCCTGGGCAGCTCCGGTGGTAGCTCTGAGTTGAGCTCCCTGGGCAGCTTCGGTGGTAGCTCTGAGTCTGGGCAGCTCTGGTGGAAGCTCTCAGTTGAGCTCCCTGGGCAGCTCTGGTGGAAGCTCTGAGTTGAGCTCCCTGGGCAGCTCTGCAGGTAGCTCCGAGATTCTTGGTTCCAGCAGCGGATCGAGCATGGGAAGCAGCGCCCTGAGTGCATTGGGTAGCTCTGCAGGTGGCTCCAGCGCTGTTGGTAGTTCAGGCCTCCTGGTTGGTGCTGCTCTTCTAGGCGGCGCAGCTCTGCTGGGTAATCTGATCCTTAACGGTGGTGGAAGTTCTGCCCCTGCTGCACCGGTTGCACCTAACGCTGGTGGTGCTGAAGGTGGCGGCGCACCTGCTGCTCCCGCTCCCGCAGCACCTGCTGCTCCACAGGCTCCTCAGGGCGGTGGCAACTACAACACCACCAACGAGACTCCTCAGGGCGGTGGAAACACCACCAATGAAAAGGGCATTGCTCCTGTAGCTCACGAGGGCGTCGGTGGACCTGTTGCTCCTCTCGGACCAAACGAAAAGGGCGTTGCACCAAAGCCTGCAGGCGCTGAGAAAGGGTGTTGCGCCAAAGCCTGGTGGGAATGGAAATGCGTACAATGCTCCAGCTGCCCCGGCTCCAGCCGCTCCTGCACCAGCTCCGGCTGCTCCTCAGTTTGACACCACTGGCCTGCTTTCCGGTGCAGCAATCCTGGGTGGCGCTGCATTGCTGGGCAGCTCCGTAGCACCCGCACTGAGCAGTGGTCTTGGTAGTTCTGGTTTGCTGGGTAGCTCTGAACTGAGCTCCGGCGGCAGCTCTGGTTTGCTGGGTAGCTCCGAGCTAAGCTCCGGCGGCAGCTCTGTAGGCAGCTCCGAGCTGAGTTCTGGCGGCAGCTCCCGAGCATTCAACTTCGGCTCCAGTAGGAACTTCTTCGGATCAATTGACTTCCTCTTTGATTCGTTCTTCAGCCTCCTGACTGGCAGCTCCATTGCACGTGCAGTTACCTCTTCATTCAGCGGTAGCTAACACTGCATAACTTTTAAGTGGCTGGACGCCGTGCGACAAGTATGGCGTTCAGTCACTTTTCCTCTATGTATGGGGGCCTTCACGATTATGTAGCTAAGCGCATCATGCGGTGGTGTAAGCGTGGTGGTGGGCAGCTGACCTTGTGTGGGTCGGGACGTCGTTAAGCGAGGGGGTTGAGGGGTATTACAGTAAGTTGTGTGTGCGCTTTGGGTGCTGTATTATTGCCGCTTGGACTCTGCACAAGAATCCATGTAAGAACTTAACAACTTCTACTTTGTTGTAGGCCCCTCGCCTTAGTTGGCGTCCACCTGTTTTCAAGGCAGCGAGCTTTACCGCTATTGAGCGGCTTAGGGCGGACAGTGGCCGGGCACCAGGTGATAACTCCAGGTGAGGATGGAACCGCAACGAGAAAGGCAACAAGGTCGCCTTATGACCATGACTGATCCTATTGCCGACATGTTGTCACGCGTGCGCAACGCAAACAATGCGCACCATGACACCGTGTCCATGCCCTCTTCTAAGCTGAAGGTGAATATCGCCACCATTTTGAAGCAAGAGGGTTATATTGCTGACTTCGCCGTTGAGGATGCCAGGGTTGGCAAGACCCTCACGATTGAACTGAAGTACGGCCCGAGCCGTGAGCGTTCCATCTCCGGTATTCGTCGCGTGTCCAAGCCGGGTCTGCGCATCTACGCTAAGTCCACCAACCTGCCGCGCGTGTTGGGTGGTCTGGGTGTGGCTATCATTTCCACCTCCCAGGGGCTGCTCACCGATCGTCAGGCTACCGAGAAGGGTGTAGGCGGAGAAGTTCTCGCCTACGTCTGGTAAGGGAGGATTGACTAACAATGTCGCGTATTGGTAAGAACCCAGTCTCCATCCCGTCTGGCGTGGAGGCAAAGATTGATGGCCAGCATGTTGAGGTGAAGGGACCCAAGGGAACGCTGTCTCTGGATGTGCCGGAACCCATCACTGTTGTTCTTGAGGGTAGCGAGATTAAGGTTTCTCGTCCTGATGACAACCGCAGGAGCCGCGCGCTGCACGGTCTGTCCCGTTCCTTGATCAATAACATGGTTATTGGCGTGTCTGAGGGCTACACCATCAAGATGGAAATCTTTGGTGTTGGTTACCGTGTTCAGGCTAAAGGCAAGGGCCTTGAGTTTTCTCTCGGCTACAGCCACACCATCCCGATTGAGCCGCCGGAGGGCGTCACCTTCGCAGTTGACGGCACCACCAAGTTCTCCATTTCGGGTATTGATAAGCAGAAGGTCGGCCAGATCGCCGCTAACATTCGTCGTCTGCGGAAGGATGATCCCTACAAGGGTAAAGGCATCCGCTACGAGGGTGAGCAGATCCGCCGCAAGGTCGGAAAGACGGGTAAGTAAATGAGCAACACTGCAGAAGAAAAGCGCGTCAAGCGCACCCCCATCGGCAAGGACATTTCCACCCGTCGTCGCGAGGCGCGTATTCGCCGCCACAATCGTCTGCGGAACCACCTTCGTGGTACCGCCGAGCGCCCCCGTTTGGCAGTGTTCCGCAGCTCCCGCCACATGCACGCCCAGATCATCGACGACACCATCGGTCACACTTTGGTCGCAGCGTCCACCGTTGAGCCTGAGCTGCGCGCATTTGAGGGCGAGAAGAAGGCTAAGGCTGCTGAAGTGGGCAAGCTCATTGCGAAGCGCGCCAAGGAAGCCGGCATCGAGAACGTTGTTTTCGACCGTGGTGGCTTCAAATACCACGGCCGCATCGCCGCACTGGCTGATGCCGCTCGTGAAGGTGGTCTGAAGTTCTAATGATCACCGCAACAAAGTTCAACAACGGAAGGAACGCGTAATGCCGGGACGTGAACGGCGTGACGGCGGACGCTCCGCCGACAACAACAACGAAAACCGTAACGAGCGCCGTGGCCGTGGCCGCGACGATCGTCGTAACCAACAGCAGGATGAGCGCTCGCAGTACATTGAGCGCGTTGTCACCATCAACCGTGTGTCCAAGGTTGTGAAGGGTGGTCGTCGCTTCAGCTTCACCGCCCTCGTGATCGTCGGCGACGGCCAGGGCATGGTTGGTGTTGGCTACGGTAAGGCCAAGGAAGTTCCCGCTGCTATCCAGAAGGGTGCAGAAGAAGCACGCAAGAACTTCTTCCATGTCCCTATGGTTGGTGGCACCATCACCCACCCTGTGCAGGGCGAAGCTGCCGCTGGCATCGTGATGATGCGTCCGGCCGCTCCCGGTACTGGTGTTATCGCTGGTGGTGCTGCTCGTCCGGTGCTGGAATGCGCTGGCGTGCAGGACATTCTGTGTAAGTCCCTTGGCTCCGATAATGCTATCAACGTTGTCCACGCAACTGTGGACGGCCTGAAGCAGCTGGTTCGCCCTGAAGAGGTTGCCGCTCGTCGTGGCAAGTCCATTGAAGAGGTTGCTCCGGCTCGTATGCTGCGCGCTCGCGCAGGGCAGGAGGCTTAAACCATGGCTCTGAAGATTACTCAAGTTAAGGCACCGTTGGTGCACGGCACTACCAGAAGGAATCGCTACGCTGCCTCGGACTGAGGCGCATCCATCAAAGCGTTGTCCGCCCCGACAATTCTCAGGTGCGCGGCTGGATTAACGTGGTGCGTCACTTGGTCGACGTTGAAGAAGTAGCGGGGGAGTAGGTAACAAATGAGCGAACCCATTAAGCTCCATGATCTGCGCCCTGCTCCGGGTGCAAACAAGGCCAAGACCCGTGTTGGTCGCGGTGAAGCCTCTAAGGGTAAGACCGCTGGTCGCGGTACCAAGGGTACGAAGGCCCGCAAGCAGGTTTCGGCCGCTTTTGAGGGTGGCCAGATGCCAATTCACATGCGTCTGCCCAAGCTCAAGGGCTTCAAACCGCACAACAAGGTTGTTTTCCAGGTTGTTAACGTTTCTGACCTGGAAAAGGCTTTCCCGAATGGTGGTGACGTCACCATTGCCGACATCGTTGCCGCTGGTCTGGTTCGTAAGAAGCAGCCGGTGAAGGTGCTTGGCAACGGTGAGATCAGCGTCAAGCTGAACGTTTCCGCCAACAAGTTCTCCGGCTCCGCCAAGGAGAAGATCGAAGCCGCTGGCGGCACCGTCACTGAGGTGTAAGTCCCCAGCGTTTGATCGCTTATCGACGCCCCGATTCTCCCTGTTTGTGGGAGGGTAGGGGCGTTTTTCATGTTTGGTGCTGACGAACCCCTTTATCCAAACCATACCGTATGGTATCTTTGGAAACGTGAGAAACTTGCAGGGAAATTGGTGGTTCATTGGGGCGGCGATCATGTCGCTTCTGACCTGGATAGTTCACGTCTTTGTAGGCGGGGCAGAAATTGTTCGCCCACTGCTTGCCTCTAATCAGCTGAATCAATCGGTGCGGTTCACACTGTATTACTGCTGGCATCTTGTGACTATTGCGATTATGGGGATGGTGATCGCATACATTCTTCTTGCGGTGCGTCGTGGTGGGGTGGCACTGGCGTGGTATGCGACCATCACGGCGATTGCTTTTGCTGGTTGGAGTGTGCTGATGATTATTCTGAACAATCTGTCACCACTAATCCATGGGCAATGGATTGCGTTCTTGTTGATAGCCGCAGCGGGAATGGTGGGTTCAGTGACTATGCGGCGTCGGCAAGCGGGAATATGATGAAGCGATTTTCTCAACAGGATTGGTTGGATGCTGGGTTAAGTGCGTTATCTGAGGGCGGCGTAGGGGCTGTGACGATTGATGCGCTGTGTCGCCGGGTGGGAAAGACCAAAGGATCGTTTTATTCGCACTTTCCCACAATGAGCGACTTTATCCGGCAGTTGGGGGGAACGATGGCGGCAAACCAACACGGATATGTTGATTGACGCGAGCGAAAGGGCAAAGCCAGAGGAGCGCCGTGCCGTGCTGAATCAGCTGGCCATGTCCTTGGACCATGGCTTGGAGCGAGAGTTTCGTAGGTTGGCGGCGGGCGACCATGTCGCGGCTGAGGTCCTGCATGATGTGGATGATCGACGGATCGAGTTTCTGGCAGAGTCTTACCGGGCCACGGGTGTATTCAATGACGATGATGCGCTGGCCCTGGCGAGGGTTGAATATGCGATGTTTCTGGGGTATCAGAATCACATGGAGGACCGTCACGACGAGTTCGCTGACAGCTATCAACGTTTCCTTCGCATCATTGGGTTGTAGCAGGATTGTAGTGGGTGAAAACCTCTAGCCAGAGTGGGCGGCGATCTCACGAACTGGTAAGGTAACGGAGTTGTATATATTTTGTGCGCTGGCCTGCGGATAGCTGGTTTGGTGCAGTGAGAGCTTTTACTATTTCTTGCTTACGTGAGCGTTGTTGGCTTGTGAGCAAGGAGCACAGGAGGATATGTGTCCGCCATTCTTTCGGCTTTTAAGGACGTAGACCTGCGCAAGAAGATCTTGTTTACCATTGCAATGATCATCTTGTACCGTATCGGTGCGCAGATTCCGTCCCCAGGCATCAACTATGCGTCGATTAGTGGGCGTTTGCGGGAGCTGACGCAGGATCAGTCCAGCGTGTATTCGCTCATTAACCTCTTCTCGGGTGGTGCGCTGCTGCAGTTATCTATCTTCGCCATCGGCATTATGCCTTACATCACGGCGTCGATTATTGTGCAGCTGCTGACGGTGGTTATTCCGCACTTTGAGGAGCTGAAGAAGGAAGGCCAGTCCGGACAGACAAAGATGACGCAGTACACGCGTTACCTCACTGTTGGGCTGGCGCTGCTTCAAGCCTCCGGCATTGTCGCTTGGCTGACCGTGGCCAGCTTCTCGGTGGCGGTGTTGAGGTGCTCAAACACGACCGCAACATTTTCGACCTCGTCGTGTTGGTTCTGTCCATGACCGCTGGTGCCGTGCTGGTGATGTGGATCGGTGAGATGATGACGGAAAAGGGCATCGGCAACGGCATGTCACTGTTGATCTTCGCCGGTATTGCCACTCGTCTTCCCACCGACGGCATTTCCATCCTGACCAGAAGTGGGGGCGTTGTGTTTGCGGCCGTCATGGCTGCTGTGGTTGTCCTCGTTGTGGGGGTGGTCTTCATTGAGCAGGGGCAGCGTCGGATTCCTGTGCAGTACGCGAAACGCATGGTCGGCCGCCGTCAGTATGGTGGTACCTCCACCTATCTGCCGTTGAAGGTGAACCAGGCTGGCGTTATCCCCGTGATCTTCGCCTCCTCGCTGATTTATGTTCCCGTGTTGATCACACAGATCGTGCAGTCCGGCTCGACACAGCCGAGCGATAACTGGTGGCAGCGTAACGTGATCCAGTACCTTCAGACCCCATCGTCCTGGCAGTACATTGTCCTGTACTTTGTGCTGATCATCTTCTTCTCGTACTTCTACGTGTCAGTGCAGTACGACCCGAACGAGCAGGCCGACAACATGAAGAAATATGGTGGGTTCATTCCAGGCATTCGCCCCGGTCGTCCCACTGCTCAATACCTGGGCTACGTGATGAACCGACTGCTGTTCGTTGGTGCCCTTTACCTGGGTGTCATCGCCGTGTTGCCGAACATCATGCTGGAACTTGGTGTGAGCGCTTCCAGCTCCAGCTCTACCCCCTTCGGTGGTACTGCAATTTTGATTCTGGTATCTGTTGCTTTGACGACAGTCAAACAAATTGAAAGTCAGCTTCTGCAAAGCAACTACGAAGGATTCCTCAAATGAGACTCGTGCTTCTCGGCCCACCTGGTGCTGGAAAAGGTACACAAGCAGCCATTCTTTCCGACAAGCTTGGGGTGCCACACATTTCCACTGGTGACCTTTCCGGGCAAACATTGGCGAAGGCACCCCGCTAGGGGTGGAGGCCAAACAGTACATTGACGCTGGCAAGCTTGTGCCCACCGACGTGACTGCACGTATGGTGGCATCGCGGTTGGCGGAGGCAGACACAGCCAATGGCTTTTTGCTTGATGGTTTTCCTCGTACCGTTGAACAGGCCGAACTTCTCAAAGACATTCTTGCCGATGCTGGGGTGTCACTGGATGGCGTTGTGGAGTTCCGCGTATCTGAGGACGTTGTGGTGGAGCGCATGCTTGCCCGTGGCCGCGCGGATGACAATGAGGAGACGATTCGTACTCGGTTGGGCGTGTACCGTGATGAGACTGCGCCTTTGATCGAGTACTACGGTGATCGCCTTATCACCATCAATGCAGAAGGGAGTGTTGAAGACATCAACGCTCGTACTCTTGAGGCACTTGAGACAGTGGGGAAGTAAACCCCCTTTGGCGGCAGGCCAGTTGTGCGCTACACAGAACACTATGAGCGCACACCTGGCCTTTTCTTTTTAATAGCAGCAGAGAGGACAAGAAAGAACAGTGATGGGGTTCAGGTCGAAGCGAAAAAAGATTGCGGCAAAAACACCTGGAGAGCTGGATGCGATGCAGGCTGCTGGGGAGATCGTTGGTCGTGCTTTGCAAGCTGTGAAGGCTGCGGCGGGGCCAGGGGTGTCCACTGCGGAGCTGGATGCCGTCGCTGAGCAGACTATTCGCGATGCCGGGGCGATTCCTACGTTCCAGGGCTATCAGGGCTTCCCCGCGTCGATTTGTGCGAGCGTCAACGATGTCATCGTCCATGGCATTCCCAGCGCCGCCACGGTGCTCGCAGAGGGAGATCTGGTCTCCATTGACTGCGGTGCCACCCTTAATGGTTGGGTGGGAGACTCGGCCTGGACGTTTGGCATCGGCGAGGTAGCTGACGACGTCGACAAGCTCAATAAAGCCACTGAATGGGTGTTGATGGAGGGGATGAAGGCGATGGTTCCCGACAACCGGCTTACCGACGTCTCGCACGCGCTGGAGGTCGCGACACGCCAGGCTGAGAATAAATTTGGGGTGACATTGGGCATCGTGGAGGGGTACGGGGGGCATGGAATTGGGCGCACCATGCACGAGGATCCGTACCTTGCTAACGAAGGAAAAAGTGGACGTGGCCCCATCATCCAGGAGGGGTCGGTTTTGGCCATCGAACCTATGCTGACCTTGGGTACTACCCGTTCAGAGGTGAAAGAAGACGGGTGGACTGTGGTTACGCTTGACGGGTCGTGGGCATCACATTGGGAGCACACTGTTGCGGCTACTGCGGGGGGACCGCGGATCCTGACTCCGCGACGTTCGTCACTAAGCTAATGAAAATCTCAGGGATTTCCGGGTATACTTCACTACATGTCTTATAAACTTCGTTACGCCAAGCTTCGTGGTGTTGCACGGTTCGCAGCCGCCGTCGTCGCTTCTGGCGTCGCAGTCGCCGGGTTGCTGAGCCCGGCCACCGCAGCTGCCCAGCCTGCTGTCGGTTCCAGCGAGGCAACACGCCAGGGCGCATGGGACACCCGTAATTCCCTTAACTCCCAGGCAGGTACACTGCCCCCAGACGCTGCACAAGCCGTGCAAGGTGCCGTTGACGGTGCGGTGAATGGCATGTTCCCGGGCTTGATTCAGGAACGTGAAGCGGCCATCCGTGCGGAAAACGAGCGGCGTGCAGCTGCGGAAGCCCAAAGCTCCGCCCCACAGTCTTCCGACTTCGACCGTGGACCCTGCCCAGCCACTGCTCGCGCCTGCGTTGATCTTGCAGGTCAGCGCACATGGCTGCAGAAAGACGGCAACGTTGAATACGGCCCAGTCACCATGTCTAGCGGTGCTCAGGGTTGGGAGACCCCCCGCGGCACCCATAAGGTGACCCGCAAGGTCAAGGACGAAATTAGCCGCGAGTTCCACAACGCACCGATGCCATACTCGGTGTACTTCACCAATACTGGTGTTGCTTTCCACGCTGGTCGTGTGGACTGGTTGTCGCACGGCTGCATCCACCTGAACCACGATGATGCCGTCACGTACTTCAACTCCTTGAAGCCCGGCGACGTTGTCTTTGTGTACTAGGTCTGTGTGCACTAGTCGCGTTAGCGAGTATTAGTTCCGTCTCTGAACAAATCAGTGCCGGGTAGCCTACTGCAACAGTGGGGCTACCCGGCACTTTGTGTGTGCTTGCCCTGCGCTTGCTCTTTAGCGTCAATGCAGGTACTCTTCCATACTGGTGTGTGTCGTATGGCGCGCATCGTGTATACGGAAAGGCTGTATGCAGTTGACATCTACCAGGTTGCTGGTGCAGCACGGCATGCACTGTCGTTGTTTCATCGCAGCTAGGAAAAGTGGAGGACATGGCTAAAAAGGAAGGCGCTATTGAGGTTGAGGGTCGCATCATTGAACCCTTGCCAAACGCAATGTTCCGTGTCGAGCTTGATAACGGACACAAAGTTCTTGCACACATCAGTGGCAAGATGCGCCAACACTACATCCGTATCCCTGCCCGAGGACCGAGTTGTTGTGGAGCTGTCTCCCTACGATTTGACCCGTGGCCGCATCGTCTACCGATACAAGTAAGAACATTTAAGCCTTCACATTCCCGGTACAACCTCGCCTTGTGGGGTTGTACTTCGTTTACCTCCGGCAACGGTGGCCGGAGCCTTGCGTATTTCTCAGCCCACCGTCCGGCGTCCGCCCGGTCAAAAGTGCTGGTAGGCGGGGATGAATGTGGAGAAAACCACCGTAACAACCGGAAAGGATCTGCCCTATGGCACGCCTTGCTGGAGTTGACCTTCCGCGCAATAAGCGCATGGAGGTTGCCTCACCTACATCTACGGCATCGGCCCCGCCCGTGCCGCGCAGTTGCTGAAAGAAACCGGCATTTCTCCTGACCTGCGTACCGATAATCTGACCGACGAGCAGTTGTCCTCTCTGCGTGACGTCATCGAAGCTACTTGGAAGGTTGAGGGTGACCTCCGCCGCCAGGTTCAGGCTGATATTCGTCGCAAGATTGAGATCGGCTGCTACCAGGGCCTGCGTCACCGTCGTGGCCTGCCTGTTCGTGGCCAGCGCACCAAGACCAACGCTCGTACGCGTAAGGGTCCGAAGAAGACGATCGCAGGAAAGAAGAAGTAAATAAATGCCTCCTAAAGCACGCTCTGGCGCGCGCCGTTCTGGCCGCCGCGTCGTCAAAAAGAATGTGGCCCATGGTGCCGCATACATCAAGTCCACCTTCAACAACACCATCGTGTCCATCACGGACCCGAGTGGTGCTGTGATCTCCTGGGCATCCTCCGGCCATGTTGGTTTCAAGGGTTCCCGTAAGTCCACTCCATTCGCCGCACAGATGGCTGCTGAAAATGCTGCCCGCAAGGCAATGGAGCACGGCATGAAGAAGGTTGACGTGTACGTTAAGGGCCCGGGTTCGGGCCGTGAGACCGCTATCCGTTCCCTCCAGGCTGCCGGCCTTGAGGTTAACTCGATCTCCGACGTGACTCCGCAGCCGTTCAACGGTTGCCGTCCGCCGAAGCGTCGTCGCGTCTAGTAGGGAAAGGAAAGGTTACTAGATATGGCTCGTTATACCGGCCCCGCAACCCGTAAGTCCCGCCGCCTCCGCGTCGATCTTGTTGGCGGAAGCAAGTCTTTTGAGAAGCGCCCTTACCCTCCGGGACAGGCAGGTCGCGCTCGCATCAAGGAATCCGAGTACTGCTGCAGCTCCAGGAGAAGCAGAAGGCTCGTTTCACCTACGGTGTGATGGAGAAGCAGTTCCGTCGCTACTACGCTGAGGCTAACCGCCTTCCCGGAAAGACCGGTGACAACCTGGTTATCCTGCTGGAATCCCGCCTGGATAACGTTGTGTACCGTGCTGGTCTGGCTCGTACCCGCCGTCAGGCTCGTCAGCTGGTTTCTCATGGTCACTTCACCGTGAACGGCAAGAAGGTTAACGTTCCTTCCTTCCAGGTTTCCCAGTACGACATCATTGATGTTCGCGAGAAGTCCCGGAAGATGCTGTGGTTCGAAGAGGCTCAGGAGAACCTCGTTGACGCCATTGTTCCGGCCTGGCTTCAGGTCGTCCCGTCCACCCTGCGCATCCTCGTGCATCAGCTGCCCGAGCGCGCTCAGATCGACGTTCCGCTGCAAGAGCAGCTCATCGTCGAGTTCTACTCGAAGTAATTCTGTTTTCAAGGCCATGCGTGGCCTGCAGATGTCTTCTTTTTGTTCATCCTTCTGCCTATAGACGTCAAATAGCGGGCGTCACACAAGGAGATTTTTTCAATGCTCATTTCCCAGCGTCCCATCCTTCGCGAGGAATACGTCGATACCGCTCGTTCTCGGTTCATCATTGAGCCGCTAGAGCCGGGCTTCGGCTACACCCTCGGAAACTCGCTGCGTCGTACCCTGTTGTCGTCCATTCCTGGTGCGGCTGTGACCAGCGTGAAGATTGAGGGTGCCCTGCATGAGTTCACCACCATCAATGGGGTAAAAGAGGATCTTTCAGAGATCATCCTGAACATCAAGGGCTTGGTGCTTTCGTCTGACTCCGATGAGCCGGTTGTGATGTACCTCCGCAAGGAAGGTCCTGGTGTTGTCACCGCTGCTGATATCCAGCCCCCGGCTGGTGTCGAGGTGCACAACCCGGACATGCACATTGCAACCCTGAACGATACTGGCGTGTTGGAAATCGAGATGGTTGTGGAGCGTGGCCGTGGCTATGTTCCCGCATCAATGAGCGTCACCAATGGCGAAATCGGCCGCATTCCTGTGGACCAGATTTACTCCCCGGTGCTCAAGGTCAGTTACAAGGTCGAGGCTACTCGTGTTGAGCAGCGCACCGACTTTGACAAGCTCATCATTGATGTAGAAACCAAGAATTCAATCTCCGCCCGTGACGCCCTCGCTTCCGCAGGTAAAACCCTGGTTGAACTGTTCGGCCTCGCACGCGAGCTGAACGTTGCCGCTGAAGGTATTGAGGTCGGCCCGTCTCCCGTGGAGACCGAGCACATTGCCTCCTACAGCATGCCGATTGAGGATCTGAACTTCTCTCGGTTCGTTCCTACAATTGCCTGAAGCGCCAGGAAATCCACACCGTTGGTGAACTCGCCGAGTGCACCGAGTCGGACCTGCTGGATATTCGTAACTTTGGTCAGAAGTCCATCAACGAAGTCAAGATCAAGCTCGCTGGTTTGGGCTTGACGCTGAAGGACGCCCCTGAGGACTTCGATCCCTCCACCATTGAGGGATATGACGCCGAGACCGGCGACTTCATTGACTTCGACGCTGAAGATACCGAGTAGATCCCGAGTATCACGTACGCGCACTAATACGTACACGAGGAGTACAACATGCCAAAACCCAAGAAGGGCCCGCGGCTCGGCGGTTCGGCTTCGCACCAGGCGGCTATTCTGTCCAACCTGGCCGCGCAGCTGTTCGAGCACGGTGCCATCAAAACCACCGACGCTAAAGCTAGGATGCTGCGTCCTTACGCTGAAAAGCTGATCACCAAGGCCAAGAAAGGCACCCTGGCTGATCGCCGTAACGCTTTGAAGCTGGTCCCAAACAAGCCGGTCATTGCTCACCTGTTTAATGAACTCGCTCCGAAGTTTGAAGGCCGTGAGGGTGGCTACACCCGCATCATCAAGCTGGAAAACCGCAAGGGTGACAACGCTCCGATGTCCCAGATTTCCCTGGTTCTTGAGGAGACGGTGACCACCGAAGCCACTCGCGCTACCCGTGCCGCTGCGTCCCGGGCTGCCGCGAAGAAGGCCGAAAAGGCTGCTGTTGCTGAGGACACCGCAGCTGACAAGGCTGCCGCAGAAGAAGCCACCGAGGAGAAGTAATTCTTACCGGCTTCTAGGGCCTGCGTTCTACTGCAAGTAGGGCACAGGCCCTTTTTCTTTGTAAACTAGTGCGCCGTGACGGAAAAACAGCAACTCCCTCAGCGATGGCCAGGCTTCGACTTGACGTAGCCTACGACGGCACAGACTTTCACGGCTGGGCCAGCCAAGATGGGCTACGCACGGTTCAGGGGGTGCTGGAGGATGCGCTGTCTATGATTCTGCGGGTGCCGACGCCGCTCACGGTCGCGGGACGCACCGACGCCGGGGTTCACGCATCCGGGCAGGTGGCGCATGTCGATGTCCCCACAGCCTCACTGGACACACGGTCCATCGGCGGCGACCCGATGCGCATGGTGCGCCGCCTTGCTCGCCTCCTGCCGGAGGATATCCGGGTTCAGGATTGCACGTTCGCACCAGCTGGGTTCGACGCGCGGTTTTCTGCGTTACGACGCCACTACACCTACCGCGTCACCACACATCCCGGTGGGGCATTGCCAACACGTGCGCGAGATACGGCAACGTGGCCGAAGCCAGTGGATATGGCGGCGATGCAGGAATCAGCGAATTACCTGGTGGGGCTTCATGATTTTGCCGCCTTTTGCAAGGCTCGTCCCAATTCCACGACGGTGCGTGACCTACAGAGTTTCACCTGGCACGATGTGTCCACTGATGCAGAACCACAGTTGTATGAGGCCCACGTGACGGCTGATGCGTTTTGCTGGTCGATGGTACGTTCGCTGGTGGGTGCATGCCTGGCTGTGGGGGAGGGGCGTCGACAAGCGACGTTTGCGGAGCTGTTGCTTGCGGAAAAACAGCGGTCGTCGTTGGTGCCTGTTGCGGCAGCGAAAGGGTTGACGTTGGTGGGTGTTGATTACCCGGCGGATGACCAGCTTGCTGGACGGGCACTTTTGACCAGAAACATGCGTGATACGCGCGTGTGAGTGAAAATCTGTGCTACCGATGCCCTTGGTGGTGGGGGTCGGGGGTAGAATTTGAGAGTCTGTCATTACACGGATTGCAGGGAGTGGGTTTCGGATGGAGATTTACCAGGCAGCGTATGTCGCGATCGCGGTCTTCACCGTACCCGGTTTCGTCGTTGCGTGGATTTCCGGTCTGAAACTACCCTGGGCAATAGGTGTGTCCATTCCCGCCAGCTTTGGTATTTATGGCCTTGCTGGCTGGTATTACGGCACCACATCCTACGCATTTGACCTTAATAGTGTTGGGGTGATGTGGGGTTTTCTCACCGCACTCGCCCTGCTGTGGCGGCTATGCTTCTGGCGTGGCCGCGTGATTCAAGCACGAAGACGCGAACGCAAAGCCCGTTTTGAAGAGCAGTGGCGGCTAGCACAGGACGAGCTTGACGACGACCTGCAGGAGGGGGACCTGCCGGACGGGCCAGAGCGAGTGGCTAACGCCGGGTTTGCAAAAACCGAGGTTATGCACGCCGTCGATATGGATGAGGTAGACGACGAACTCGTTGATGAGCCTGCCGATTTTTTTCTGACGACCCTGATGCGGAAGAACTAGCAGAAGAACCCAAACCTCCACGTTTTCCCAGGCTGCATCGCTGGTGGAATGGCCAGTGGCGCGTGGGAAGCGTGCTGGATCCCGTGTGGATTCTACCTGCTGCGGGCATCCTCACCGGCTGCTACATGCTGATTGCCCGTGGGCTGAAACTGCTTGACTCCGCCAAAGGCGGCATGGAGAACATTTTCCAGGGCTGGGATGTGCACTGGCATGCCAGCGTTATTCAGTTCATTGGCGATACGGGTGTGGCATCGTCAACCCGCATGGGCGAGCTGCAAAACCTGGAGACCCACGACACTATGTTTTATCCCGCCGCCTGGCACGACGGCGTGTGGGTGTTCAAAGAGATCGCGGACATCAGCCCCATCGCGGCCATTAACATTTCCTCCATAGCGCTGCCTGGATTGCTGCTGCCTGCTTCTGTGGGGTTGATTGCCTGGCGGCTGGTAGGCAAACGCGGCCTGACAGCGCAGATTGCCGCAGGTCTTGCGGGATTGATAGTGGTGCCGCTGCCGGTGCTCATGTGGATTGGTAATTACGTGGGTGCATGGCCGTATCTGGCTGCGATCGCTATGAGCGGCATTGTGCTGGGCATCTTCATGTCTGTTCCCGCTGTGCCTAGCCGCGCATTCGCCACGGCTCTGGCCTTTGGCGGCATGGTGCAAACCCACCCGTCCGCCGCGACCGTCGTGGTGATGAGCCTGGCATGCTGGTGGCTCCTCTGGCTGCTGTGGGCACCAGCGAGGAAACCTCGAGGATGGAAGCAGCATATTGGGTATCGCTTCAGCGATGTACTTATCCTGGCCGCCACAGGTGCTGTGGGCACGTTGTTGTTGCTCCCGCAGATTTTGTCAGGTGCCGGGCAGACGGAAGAAGTCAAGGCTTTTACTGCCCAAGAGGACATTAGCCGCACCGACTCGTGGTGGGTGAGTATTAAGATGCTCACACGGCATGCGGAGGACTTCGGCACGAACTGGCCACTTCTGTGGACAGCCGCTGTGGGTGGTGTGTTGTTGATTCTGTGGCGCCGAAACCTGTGGGGGCCGGCGTTCTATGCACTCAGCATTTGGATTTGTGCGAACTCTCTGGTTCCCTTTGGCGGTGGATGGGCAGACATTCTTGGTTCTGTGGGGGCACTGCACTACAACACGGGCCATCGCTTGGTCATGCCAGCGGCGATGTTCTGTGCCGCAGCAGCGGGCGTGGGCCTTGCTGCCGTGGGGCGGCTTGTGCTTCTTGGGCCGATTCAGCGGTGGAAACCGCTGCGTATCGGCTCTAACCTGTTGTCCATTATCGCGGGCATCGTGGGTGCATGCGTGCTGGTGTCCTACATTCCGTCCATGATGGATAAGTCCTCCGACTGGTCTATTCTCTCGCCTCGTGATGACCGCATGGTGGACAAAGCAGACAGGGCAGGTTTTGATTGGCTTGCCAAGCAACCGCATGCCTACGATGGCGCGATCATGTTCAACCCGGCGGAAGGTCCCGGCTGGATGTACGCCTACAACGGCCTGCCGGGTGTGTTCCGGCACTACTCCTGGCCGTCGGCCAAAGCCGGCACGGACACCTCACTGGTGTACCACTTCCCGAACTTCGTGGGCCAGGGCAACTACAACGACCCCGATTACCTCAACGACATTGACCTTGCGACCAGGAACCTTGGGGTTAATTACTTCTTCGTCTCACCACCTAACTTCTGGGCGTTCCAGGAACCCCACCCCAACATGGAGTTTGGGCTGTGGGACGCGCCGGGACTCACACCCATCTACAAGAACAAGCAGGTCATCATTTTTGCTGTGAACGCCCAGTTCACTGATGCTGAGTTGGAGCAGATGCGCGCACCCGGTAATTCTCCAGAGCCGTTGCCGCCACTGCGCACTAAGGCGAGGCTGGGGCCACAGAGTTGATGTCCGAATGGAATGAACCCTATTTCCATCGGTCTTGGAAATTGCCGCACCGGAACGACCCGCCAACCATACCCCCAAAGGATGGAACGGGTGAGGATACTCAGGTGACTGACCCCTTGGTTCCGGTGGAGATAAACTAGGGTAGTATATGGTCTAACGCATTGTCGTTGTAATCATGTTCAGGGGATTTCGGGGGAACGATGGCCAATATCCTATTGCCAACATCAAAAGCTCAGGTCAGTGGCTACAAATTTCTCATGCGCCGCGCCCAACATGGTGTGGTGCTGGGCGATATCCGCATGATTCATGATCCGCTTGCGCGCAGGCATCGTGCGCTTTATGCGGGGGCCGCCATGGCTACGGTCCTGGGACTGGGGGCAGGTGCCATGGCGGTGCTGAATCCGGCCATCAATCCCGGGGAAGCACCCATTGTGGCATCGGAATCGGGGGCTTTGTACGTGCGTATCGACGCCACGCTTCACCCCGTGACCAACCTCGCTTCCGCAAGGCTGATCACCGGCGAAGCAACGCAACCCGTACGCGCTTCCGACTCCGTACTGGCCACTATTCCCCGTGGAGTACCCGTGGGCATTCCCGACGCCCCAGGCATGATCGCCCCGGAGCCGCCGGGGGATACGCACTGGTCCGCATGTCACCACGAGGCGGGCGTGTTGGGGGCGTTACCGCACGTTAGCGTGCAGGTGGGCCACCCAGCGGAGCACCTTCGTGATAACGAAGCCCTTGTAGCGGAGGTTGCGGGGCATTTTTACCTAGTGACCAACAAGGGCCGCGCCCAATTACCAGCCGAGAACACCCCTGAGGGACGCGTGATTCGCCGCAGACTCGGCATTACTCCAGATGTTTTTGTGTGGCGGCCCCCGCGTGAACTCCTCAATGTGATTGCGGAGCAGCCTCCCCTACACATCCCCAATAACGTGCGTGAAGTCCTGGTGTCTGACGGCGGTGCGTGGGTGCGTTATGAGAACGGTATCCAGCCCATCACATCCTTCCAACACGACATTCTGCGTGATGCCAACATCAAAGAAACACGAGTCAACGCGGGTATCCTGGCGGAACACCCGGACGCTCCACCCGCCCCTATCACGCTTCCGACCGAGCCACTGATGTTGATTCATCTGCGCCCCGAAAGCCGAGTGTGCGCCACCGACGCGGATGGCGTGGTGAGCGTGGATGCTGAAGACCTTGTTGATGATGCCCACAGCACCCAACCACGACGTGGTGTTGCCTTAAGCGGTGACAGCCTCGCCCGCACCTACGTTGGACCTGGAACCGGGGTGGGGGTGGACTCGGGACACGGTTATTTGTGGTGTCTGATACGGGAATAACGCACCGGGTGGCCTCCCACGAAGAACTCGAAGCGTTAGGGGTACGCACACCCGTGACTGCGCCCTGGTCGATTATCAGACTCCTGCCCAGCGGTTCCCAGTTGGCCAAGAAGCAAGCCATGCTTCCCACCTACTAGCATTCACGTGCATCTGGCACAGCCCGCATGCCTTTTACGCGGGCTGCTATCACCCACCCCAGCAACACCATGACGATCACCACCACGGCAATTCCGCACCGACGCATAATGTCATCGTTGGTGGCGACAGGCTCAACTGCCTGCTGGCGATGCGTGATGGTGCTGTACTTTGCCGGAACCTGAGTCAGGGCGCGGTACGGTGACACCGCCCCGGTCCCAGGGTCGGCGCTTTCAATAATCCGGGCGCGAATTTGCAGTGCAGTATCGTCCGGGTAGCGTTCCTTCAACAGTGCCGCCGTGCCAGAGACGATAGGCGCGGCGAAACTCGTTCCAGTAAATGAGGATGGGCCCTGCTCGGTGACCATCCCCGCTGCAAAAACACTGGCAGGGGGTTCACCAACATCAGGTGAGAGCCCCACTGGCGTTGTGCCCGGCGCGGACAGCAATACCCCGCTGGGTGGGATGGAATAGGCCGCGATGGTGTGTGGCTCATCCTGTGCAGACACAGCCAACACGGTTGATGAATGCGCGGGGTAGACAATGCTGTCAGGTTCGCAGTTTGTGCCAATGTTGCCGGTGGCGGCAACAACGACGGTGCGTTGTTCTTCGGCGCGGCGGAGTGCCGCATCAAGCCCTTGCCGGAGTTTCGCGCCGTCGGGATGAGTGCGCAGTGCGCCGGGGACGCAGGAGACCACGGAGATGTTGATGACCTGCGCGCCAAGGTCGAGGGCGCGGTGGATGGCGGTGGTGAGGGATTCGAGGGTGCCGCCGTGGTCGTCGTCACGCGTGTGGGCGCTGGTTTGTCGGATGCTGATGATGGTGGAGTCCGGCGCGATGCCCACGTAGTCATCAGGTCCGGCGGCTCCAGCAATGAGACCAGCAACAATGGTGCCATGGCCATCGCAGTCGTGGAGGGGGTTGTGTTCCCCGAGGAGGTCGGCACCGGCGTCAAGCCGGGGTAGGAGGCGCGGGTGGGGTGCAACCCCAGTATCAATGACGGCGACTTTGACGTTTCGTCCGGTGGCTATCGCGTGTGCTGGTTTGAGGGCACTTTTCGACGCCGCCCGCGCGGTGTCGGCACGCAGGGGCGGATCGATCGGAACGCTGCGGGCGCATGCTGGGGGTGGTGGTGCGGCGGTGTGTTGGGCGTCGGCACAGGGAGCGGAAGCGCACAGAAGCAACGCTGTGGCAGCGACAGCGGTGACGTGGTGGCGTCTCATCCGAGTCCCCTGATCAGGCTAAAAATGCCAAGAAGATGCGCGGCGAGTGGAATGGTGGCTGCGACGGCGAGAGATTCGAAGCGTTCGAGCCAGTTGAGTGTAGTGGGGGAGAGGGTTTTGATGTGATGCGCCCACAGTGGTGCGGTGGTGCATATGAGTGCGCCGAGTGCCCCGATGCAGAGCAGGGGCGTGTTTTTACCCGCAAAGAGCAGGCAGAGTCCGATAGCGGCGATGCTGGTCATGCCCCATGACCAGAGGGACCAGAGTGCGAGGATGCTGCGGTGTCGCATAGCGTGGGCGAGGACAGCCCCGGCGCTGGCTGCGCAGAGGGCTGCCGTGTAGCCGTCGCCACGGAGGCTGAGCACAATCATGGCTGGTATGGCGCAGGCCACTGTTCCGATAAGAATGCCGTCGAGAAGTGCGGTGGCGCGGGCGGCCCTGGCCTCGGGATTGTCAATGGGAATGTCGGCAACGTTGAAGTCTTGACCCGCCGAGGGCAGTTGTGGGACGCGTAGCCCGGCGAACCGGAGGGACAGCCATGGCGATAACGAGACCAGGACGGTGGCAATGACGCAGGTGGTGGCGGCAATGCTGCTGGGGGTTGAGGTGAGTGCGAACGCTGCACTGGTGCACGTGATGACAGTGAGTGCGGTAGCACATGCCACAGTGAGCCGCAGCGGCGGTGCCCCCAGAATGTGGCAGGTGATCAACATGGTTGCGCCGCATAGTGCGGTGACCAGTCCAGCCCATGGAACAGCGGAGAGCTGGCTTGATGCGATGGGGAACGGAACGATGAAGCTGAGTGCGCCGAGGCACGTGCAGATGACACTGGTCAAGCACAGGATACTCAGCGCGGCTAAGGCCCCCATTGAGTCGCCATCTGGTGAATCGTTGAATAAGGATGCCGTAGAGCGCATGCGGGTGAGCACAACAAGCGTTAAGAGCGCCACGACCAAGAATTTTGCCCCCAGCGGAATGATGCCCATCAGTGGTGACAAGGTACAGCACATGATGAGAATGATGCCCACCAGGGTGCTTAATGTGGTCAGCCCGGTGTGCTGACGGGTCGCACCGTGGTCGATGAAGGATTCTGCTGCGTCGCACAGGACGGGTGGTTCCACGTCGCGGTGTGGCGATAAAACGATGGTGCTCCCGTGGGTGAGTGGTGTGTGGGCGAGCGGTTGCGCGGCGTCGATAAGCACACCCGCAGCAGTGGTGGCTTGCCAGGGGCGGCTGATGCGTGGGGCATCGGCGAGTGTGAGTACTTCATCAAGAATCTCAGCGATGCTGGAGTTGCGCGGAATTGCAAGGTCAATGCAGGTGCTGGGATAGGCGCTATCTGGAATATCAATACGGATGGTGATGCGCAAGGCGCTGTCAGTGGCCACCATTACCCCCTTGTGACGTGTGAATGTGCTGTGGTTGCACTGCCTCCCCCGTGCAACTATCACAAGCATGGCGTAGAATATCCGCTATGTCCAGCCGGTGGGGGAAACCGGCGTTGAAAAACATAAAAAGGGGGGTGTTTCCCAGTTGTTAGCACCACATGTTTCAGCATCACATGCTTTTGTGTCGAGCACCATTGTGGTGCCGTTAGCGTACGCGGAACGCGAACCAGCGCCGCCGTTACCATCGGGAACCTTGACTGCGGAACCTGTTCCGGCCGCCGTGCGACCGCAACCGGTGCCGATGGTTCGATTGTTGTTACCGCTGGTTATGGTGTTGGCGTTCGTCGGGATGATGGGGCTAATGGTGCTCAACAGCCGTAACGGTTCCGGTGGTATCGGGGCTGTGTTACGTAACGCGAACCCAGGAATGCTGGTGTTTCCGCTGATGATGCTCATGAGTGTTGCCACTATGTTCGCCCCGCAGCAGGCCGATGATCCCGATGAAACCCGCCGGATTTTCATGCGCCACATTGGTGTGTTGCGTGCGAAAGCCCTGAAAAACGGGAAAGCACAGCGCACACATGAGTTGCATAAACACCCCGACCCGGCGTTTATGTGGTCGCATGTGGGGTCGCGACGCATGTGGGAACGCAACGCCAACGATCCTGATGCGTTAGAAATTCGCATGGGCGTTGGTGCCACGCGCCTGTGCACCCCCATTGACGTGCAGGATTCCGGTGCGGCCGAAGACCTTGACCCGGTGTGTGCTGTCGCTCTGCGGCACACCGTCCGGTCCGTAGGGACGCTGGAGAAAATGCCCATTTCCATCCAGTTACGAGCGTTCCGCTTCCTGGGGATTTCCGGGCCCCACGCTGCGGATATGGCGCGTGCGTTGGTGCTGCAGCTCGTGTTTCATCACGGCCCTGAAAGCGTGGGCATCAAGGTTCTTGGTGGTGGTTGGGAATGGGTGAAATGGTTGCCCCACACACGCACCATCGACTACGCCGCCTACCGCATTCTGATTGTGGATTCCGTGACTACCACCGGAGTGGAATCCTTCATTGACGATCCCTACTGGACCACCATCATTGACGTCGGTTCCCACGAACACACAGCTCTGGGGGCCCGCGCCCGCGACGAAGGGCTGTGCCTCAGCGTTGAAGGTGATGAGCTGATCGCGCACACCATGAGCGGCCCAGAACCGCTGGGCAGCCCCGACCTGATCACCGAAGACCAAGCACGTGCTGTGGCCAAAGCCATGAACGCGTATCGACGCCCCGCAGACACCGACTCCGCTACCGCTTCTGGTGACTTCCTGTCTCTGCTCGGGGTGGGCAGCATTGACCAGCTCGCTCCCGGCACACTATGGCAACCCCACACCACGCCCGAGACGGCTCGGCAGCGTCTTGTGGTGCCACTCGGATTGGGCGATACAGGCAGGCCGTTGCTCTTGGACCTCAAAGAATCCGCACACGGTGGCGTGGGACCGCACGGCTTGTGCATCGGGGCTACTGGGTCGGGAAAATCCGAACTGCTCAAACCCTGGTCCTTGCGTTGGCGGTCACGCACTCGCCAGAAGAATTGAACTTTGTGCTCGTCGACTTCAAAGGCGGTGCGACCTTCCTGGGGCTTGATCGGCTCCCACACACGAGCGCTATCATCACCAACCTGGCCGAAGAATCCACCCTGGTCGAGCGCATGCACGATGCCATCAGTGGTGAACTCAACCGCAGACAAGAAGTACTCCGTGCCAGCGGAAACTACGCCAACGTCCACGACTACAACAAAGCCCGCGCAGACAACCCTGACCTTGAACCGCTTCCGGCTCTGCTCATCGTTCTCGACGAATTCTCCGAGCTTCTTGCCCAACACCCTGACTTCGCCGACCTTTTCGTCGCCGTGGGACGCCTCGGACGCTCCCTTCATATCCACCTTCTTCTAGCCAGCCAACGGCTCGAAGAAGGACGCCTGCGTGGATTGGATTCGCATCTGTCTTACCGCATCGGGTTGAAAACATTCTCGGCTGCGGAATCTCGCCAAGTACTCGGCGTTGTTGATGCCTACCATCTGCCAGCGCGGCCCGGCGCGGGCTACATCAAACCGATGCTGAGGAGGTCACGCGTTTCCAAGCAAGCTACGTCTCTGGACCGCTGCCCAGCTCAGCTGCAACAGCGGTTGTGGAAACCTGTGGCATTCGTGTATTCACAGACTGGGAGAGCATAGCCCCGCCCGAGGTCATCGACTCGGATGACAATCTCGACGAGGAACACAGCGACACACACGAGGACACCACGACGCTGCTTGACGCCGTTGTGGACATTGCCCAAGAAGCTGGGCGGCAGCAAGGAGTTTCAGCGCACACAGTGTGGCTACCGCCGCTACCTGATACTATTCCTCTCTCTGAGGTGATAGCTGCCCGAGACGCGGCAGCGGACTATGCGACAACGGAAACCCCGGCAACATGTGACTGGGAAGCAGCCATCGGCATCATCGATCGCCCTTACCATCAGCGCCAAGATCCTCTCATCTTGTCCTTTACGGGAACCGGCGGGCACGCCGCGATTTGCGGTGGGCCGCAAACAGGGAAAACCACGGCACTGCGCACCATCGTTTTATCCCTAGCAGTCACTCACCCCACCAGCGCCGTTCGCTTTTACGTCCTTGACTTGGCGGGAACCGCCCTAGCCACACTCGCGCGGATTCCACACGTTGCTGGGGTGGCGCACCGCAATGATCCAGAAAAAGTCCAGCGCATCGTTGATGAAGTCCTCGGTTTCATTGATGAGCCGGACGATCGGCACACGTTCCTCATCGTTGATGGTTGGCACACCGTAGGAACCGACTTTGACCACCTGGTTGATTCCTTCAACCGCATCGCCGCAGATGGTCTTGCCGCAGGTGTGCATCTTGTGGCCAGTACTCAGCGCTGGACTGCCATGCGTCCAGCGATTCGTGACCTGATCAGCCATAGGATAGAACTGCGGCTCGGTGAAGCGATGGATTCATTGATCGACCGAAAAGCCCAGCTGAAACTTCCGCACGCGCCGGGACGGGGCTTAACCACCGATGGTGAACCCATGCTGATTGCGTTGTCCACGAACCAAGACATTGAGTATGTGAGGATGTCGGCGGAGCAACAAGGGCAGTCTCCCGTCCCACCGTTGCGTGTGCTGCCACCGCAGATTCATCGTGCTGAGATTTGCACTGGCAATACTGATGTCGGAAAGGGCATTCTTATCGGGCTTGGCGGTCCTAAACTCAGCCCCCAGACCTGGGTGCCAAGCGACGCCCCGCATGTGCTGTGCCTGGGTAGCCAAGGATCCGGCAAGTCCACATTTATTGCCACCATGGCCGCTGGTATCACTGAGCTAGGCCGAGATGCAGCGCGCATGGTCGTTATAGACCATAGGCGTACTCACCTGGGGGCTTTTGATGAAGCCATGATGGCTGTGTACAGCGCGACCAGTCAGGCCACGGACATGGCGGTTGCCAACATGGTGACCACCTTGACCTCGCGGCTTCCTGGGTCGGATGTGACAGCGCAGGAACTGCGTGATCGGTCCTGGTGGATGGGGCCAGACATTTATCTGCTTATTGATGATTACGATCTTGTGCAAGACGGGGCGTTCCTCCCTCTGAAGTCGCTCATCCCACATGCGCGTGACATCGGGTTCCATGTGGTGGTGTCTAGAAAGTCCGGTGGTGCGCAGCGCGCGCTGTACGACCCATTCCTCAGCGAAATACGTGACCAATCACCTGCGGTGATGTTGCTCAACATTGACCGTGAAGAGGGCGTGTTGTTCGGGGTGAAGCCGGTGCAGCAACCTCCAGGCCGTGGCACATTAGTGAACCGGGGCGCTGTTGTCGGCGTGTGCCAGGTGGCGCAGCCATGAGTAGCCTCAGCTCGGTAAAAATTACCGTTTTGGATTCTGCCACGCTTTTTGAGGGTATCGACACGATTTACCGCTATGACTTGCCTGGTACAGGCGTGGAGGAAGGCTGGGCCGTCAACGCTGTGATCGACCAGATCCGTGACATGTATGGGGCGGTGTGGCCTGATGTTGAGGTAGTCATCGATGGTAGCGAAGCCGCCACGGATATGTTGAGCCGCACGTTGTTGAATAAAGGCGTGACGGCCTACAGCATTGAGGCGCTTACCGATCCTGTGATTCAGGAATCAGGCAGCCAACCTAGCCATGAAGATCTTTTCCAGATCAGACGTCCCACCGAACATACGCGGCAGTTGCCCTTCACCCGATTTCATGCTGTGCTTGCGGGTATCGGGGTAGTGATCGTTGGTGGGGTAGCGCTGCTTGTTGGTAACTCAGTGCGTACCGACGCCCCCGCACACAGCCATGCTGCAACCGTCAGCACCGCAGCACATGCCCTGGGGAACGGGGCGTCGTCACCCGTGACGAGTACCCGCCGTAAACAGGAAGTGCCGCCGTCGCGTGTTCTGGAATACCAGAACGTGGTGTTTTCCGTTCCGCAGGGTTTTAAACTTGAGCCCCGCGATGACGGTTTGTTGGTGGCCACTGGTGATGATCCAAATCTGCGTATTCTTGTGGCGGCCGACCCCATTCATAATGTGGATCCAGCGGCGGTGCGGCGGGAAGTGGAGGAAATGGTGGAACATGACCCACAGCTCACGGCTCAAAGCGACGAGCAGATGCGCGGGCCTGAGATTGTGACACAAACCTACCGCGAAGATCCGGGGGATGGATCCAGTGTGCTGTGGGTGACGTGGGTGCAGCAGAACAACCAGGTAAGCGTGGGATGTCATAGTAAAACGAATGCCACGATTCCACAGAAAGCTGCGTGTCGAATGGCTGTGGAAACCCTCCAGCTGAAAAAAATTAGGAAATTTTTTTCGGGTGTAGGGAACTTTATGGGTGGTTTGCTAGTCCAAATGTGGTGAAAAGCTTTTTCGGCACTCATGACAAAGGTGGGTGCGGGATGCTTTTCGGGGGTTCGGCTGGAAAAGTTCTGGCCGGCACGTAATTTCGTTCGAGGAGGGGCGAACCCATGTCTGAGACGTTTAGGACTGAAGCCGATGTCATGGTGTCCACAGCGGGCCATGTTGACGACACAAACAATTACGTTCAATCGGAACTCAACAGGCTTCACGGGGTTGTTGATGGGCTGAAGGGAAGCTGGAGAGGCTCGGCTCAAATGTCCTTTGACAGCCTGATGCAGAACTGGAACACACAGGCCACCAAGCTGCGGGAAGCGCTGAATAGCATCGCCGAGAATATTCGCAGCAACGCGAAGTCCTTTGAAGGTATGGAGGCGCACAACGTCAGTTCCTTTAAAACCATTGGTCAGGGCCTGGCTCTCTAATACATCCACCAGCGACAGAACATAAAACAAGGAGACCTATCATGGATCAGATCAAGTACCAGTTTGGGGACATCGAAACAGCAGCGGCGGACATTCGGGCAACTGCGGGCAGCATGAACGCGCTGCTGGATGATTTGAAGCAGCAACTGCGCCCCATGGTTTCAACGTGGGAAGGCGATTCCGCATCTGCCTACCAAACAGCCCAGGCCAAGTGGGATAGCGCAGCCGCAGAGCTGAACACCATCCTGGAAACTATTGCTTCCACCGTGCAGGAAGGTAACGACCGCATGAGTGAAGTCAACCGCATGGCAGCCGCAAGCTGGGGCTAAAAGACTCTGGTTTCACACCGCGACACTGCTTCCTGTGGGTTTCCACCCAACACGGCAGGCTTGCTGCAGGACGTAGAAGGGCATTCGGGCTTGTCCGCTGTGGTGTGAAACCAGGATAACCATGTATGAAGACTCTGTAGTGTGGCTCTGCATTGTGTGGCATTGCCCCGATAGTTCATTCAACGTGGCCAACCAGTGCGGGGCACGCACTGCAGAAGTATTTTGAAAACAGATACACCATGCTTTAAGCTGGTGTATCTGTGTATGGGCTGTGGTCCTCCTCTGCATGCAGTTGCAGGGCCAGAGCAGCAAAGACATGCGGGTCTCCACCGGCCGCCGTATGTTTTCCCTGCATTGATCTATGGCTGGCAGTTCTAGACAGACTTACAAGGAGTCGTTTTGTCTACCTATTACCCGAAAAGCGGTGAAATTACCCGCAAGTGGTACGTCATTGACGCCACTGACATGATTTTGGGTCGTCTTGCTGTGGTCGCCGCCAATCTTCTGCGCGGCAAAGGCAAGCCACAGTACACCCCCAACATTGATTGTGGTGACCACGTCATCATCATCAACGCCGATAAGGTTGCTGTTTCCGGCAACAAGCGTGAACGTGAATTCCGTTACCGCCACTCCGGCTACCCGGGTGGTTTGAAGGCACTCACCTTGGGTCGTTCGCTGGAACTGCACCCTGAGCGTGTTGTTGAAGAAGCTATCAAGGGCATGATGCCGCACAACAAGCTGTCGCGTGCGTCGGCGAAGAAGCTGCGCGTTTTCGCCGGACCCGAGCACCCCTATGCTGCTCAGAAGCCCGAAACCTACGAGATCAAGCAGGTGGCCCAGTGACCGAACCGAACAACACCGAAAACCTCGCAGCCGACGCTGCTGATATCGCTGCCGCACAGGCTGCGACTGAGGAATTCACCAACACCATCGCCGATGCCGTGGCTGTGGAAGTTGAAGAAGAAACCGTTGTTCCTGCTCCCGCCGAGCTGGATCAGCCGATTCAGACTGTTGGTCGCCGCAAGCGCGCCATCGTTCGTGTTCGCATGACCGCTGGTACCGGTCAGATCATCTGCAACGGTCGTTCCCTGGAAGATTACTTCCCGAACAAACTGCACCAGCAGCTGATCAAGTCTCCGCTGGTACTGATTGATCGTGAAGGCCAGTTCGACATTCATGCAAACCTCACCGGTGGTGGCCCCTCCGGCCAAGCTGGTGCTCTTCGCCTTGCCATTGCGCGTGCCCTGAATGTCTACAACCCGACTGATCGCCCGGCGCTGAAGAAGGCTGGTTTCCTGACCCGCGACGCTCGTGCTGTTGAGCGCAAGAAGGCTGGTCTGCACAAAGCACGTCGTGCACCTCAGTACTCCAAGCGTTAAGCCTCTGGTTTTTACACAAACACCGTCTCTTTTTCACCTTTTCAGGGGTGCAAAAAGGGCGGTGTTTGTTTTTCCTCAGTGTTTGAGCGGAGAGGTTTATCGGGAAAAGTGCAGGCAGGACAGTAAGCTTGGTGAAAAACGCTACAGCCCAATCACCATTGCCGCTGCACGTCACTGGTCCAAAGAATGCGCAGGTAGGGAAAGAATTTTCCGTGACTGTCATCCCGCCGAAGGATGGTGTCAAGAAGTCTATCTTCCAGGGGCAGAAGGTGCTAATTGGCTTGGGTAAAGCAACGAAGTCTGAGCCATCGTCAAGCAGCACGCAGCCCACTGAACCCCAAAAACCGGGCGCACCCGGCGAACCCACGCAGCAGTCACAGCACCTAGCCGTGGCACGGCAGGCTTTTGTGCGTGCCGTGTTTGGAGGGCGTCGTTAGGCAGGCATAATAGAATCCATGACTCGACTCTTTGGAACTGACGGCGTGCGTGGAATGGCGAATGAAAGGCTGACAGCGTCGTTGGCGCTCAAACTTGGGGCAGCTGCCGCGCATGTTCTGACCAGTGAAAAATAGGGACGTCGAAACGGCGCCCAGTGGCGATCGTGGGCCGTGACCCGCGGGTGTCGGGGGAGATGCTGGCCGCCGCACTGTCGGCAGGCATGGCGAGCCAGGGTGTCGACGTCCTGCGGGTCGGGGTTCTGCCCACCCCAGCGGTTGCATTCCTCACTGACGATTACGGCGCTGATATGGGGGTGATGATTTCCGCAAGCCACAATCCCATGCCCGACAACGGCATCAAGTTTTTCGCCGCTGGTGGGCACAAGCTGGCCGATGAGGTGGAGGATGAGATCGAAGCGGCGATGACTCGCCTCCCGGAAAACGGCCCCATCGGCCACGGCATTGGTCGCATTATCGAGGAAGCGACGGATGCGCAGGAACGATACCTTCAGCATTTGTCGCAGGCCATGCCCCACAATTTGCAGGGCATCAAAGTGGTGGTGGATGCGGCAAACGGTGCGGCATCTGAGGTGGCCCCTCTGGCCTACGGGACGGCCGGTGCCGAGGTCATTGCGATTCACGACAAGCCGAACGCCTACAACATCAACGATAATTGTGGGTCCACCCACATCAACGTGATTCAGAAAGCAGTGCTGGACCATGGTGCTGACCTGGGACTCGCGCACGATGGCGACGCCGACCGCTGCCTGGCGGTGGATGCCGAAGGCAATATTGTCGATGGGGATCAGATCATGGCGATCCTCGCGCTTGCGATGAAAGACAATGGCGAATTGCGCAAAAACACGCTGGTGGCCACCGTCATGTCGAACCTGGGCCTTAAACTCGCCATGAATGAAGCAGGCATTAACCTGCGCACCACCAAAGTGGGGGACCGATATGTGCTCGCTGATCTAAATGCCGGCGGCTTCAGCCTGGGTGGCGAGCAGTCCGGCCATATCGTTCTTCCTGACCACGGCACAACCGGTGATGGCACGTTGACAGGATTGGCTTTGATGTCCCGCATGGCGGAAACTGGTCTGCCACTGAAAACCCTGGCACAGGCGATGACGGTACTGCCACAGGTGCTGATCAACGTCCCGGTCTCGGATAAAGCCATTATTGAAAAACACCCGGTGGTGGTGGAAGCTATTCAGCGCGCAGAAGGAGAACTCGGGGACTCAGGTAGGGTGCTGCTTCGGGCATCGGGCACCGAAGAACTCTTCCGGGTGATGGTGGAGGCAGCCGACGCGGAAACCGCCAGGAAGGTTGCTGGCAGGCTGGCTGCCGTTGTGGCTGAGGTCTAGAAACTCTAGAAACCGGAGTACAGAAAAATTAGTGAGTGGTTAGGGAACCACGTGGGGTTGTGCGCAGTCTAACCAGATAAAATACTGCGTACAACCACGATCGGGGGAGTAATGACACAACCTGATGAAGTCACACTGGACTTTGAGCGGGCCTTTGCGGGCATCGCGGAAACACGAAGCCAGTGTGAAGATTACCAAGATCGACACGGACAAACTGCACCGTGTTTTGCGTCATCCGCCGCTGGTCAAGGGGTTTGAGGATCAAGGTCGGGCTATTGCCGACATGTATGAGCGCATACACCGGCAAACAGATGAGCAGACCCAGCAGCTTCTCCGCGTCATGGGTACGGTAGAGCAGAGTGTTCACCGTTTTGCGGTTGCGGAAGGCTTTTTCACGGACTGCCTGCGAAGGCTGAACAAGTGACCGACCACGTGAAGGCCGCTAAAGGCATGGTTGCGCAGTTGATGCAATCCTCGCGTGGCCAGTGGAAAGGCCCGAAGATACCCATCAAGGATATTGAGAATGCGGTCAACAGCACCGAAGGTCTGAAGGTGGCATCGCTGCAGCAAGAAGGACACAAAGCCGGGGGCGCTGAGATGACGAGGAACCTTGTGTCCGCAGCGCATCTGTGCGCCAATGTGATTGCTCACGTGAGTGGCGGAACGCTGGCGGATATTGTCATGGAGCAGGTAGCCAACTGGCAGTGGGAACGAGAGCGGGGGGAGGAAACTATCGGAATCCTCACAGAAATGTGGGAGCACAATTGAATCTGTCCTCGACGACTTTGAGCAGCGGTTAGCGGACCCAGAAGCTGCCGCGAATTTCCTGGTCAATTCCGTGTGCGCGTGGCTGGACAAGACGGATCCAGAGAAGAATCCTGATGCCTTTCAGCAGACGGTACAACTGGGTGCCTCAAATATCGACAGCTTCAGCCAACTCCTCATGAATCTTTGCGCCGAGCGCGACAAGGCCATTAGATGCTGCTACGACAAGCTCCTTGACGACGGCCGCGACGATCACGCTCAGACTTCCACTGGCGGCCCAAACTACGTCGGCTGCGCCGGTGCCTCAGGCTTCGGCTGTGTCATCATCGGCGGCATCGGCAAGTGCAGGTATGTCAAGTACAGGCATGGCGGGAGCTGTGCAGAGCAGTGCTGCGCAACCTTCGAACAACATGCCCATGCATGAGGACCATGCTGTTGCCCAACCCATCGTCCAACCTGCCACTACTACTCGCACTGAACAGCCGACACCACAACGCCATGCCCCGTGCGTGGAACCGGTTCGCCGTGAGAACGTGCCATCGCAGTCTCCATCCCCGGCTATGCGGGTAGCGCAGTCGCAAGTACTGCCGCAGAACACGGCGCGGATGACAACTCCGCTGCCTCCCAATTATCAACAGTCAGTACCACAACAAGGATATGGTGATACGTGCACACCATCGCCCTCGTTGGATGCTTCGAATTTGATGAGTTCAACCATAGGTGGTGGCTATGGTAGTGGCCAGCCGCTGTTTGATGTTGAGCACATTATCAGAAACGCGGTGGGTCCAGTTCTTGTCACTCTGGTCACCGCTGGGGTTCGAGAAATTGTCAATCAGGTTGAACACCACCTTGCTCAATTCCTGGAACAGGCAGGGGCAGGATCTGCTGACATACACAACATGAATCTTGATGTTTCGGCGCAGCATGACGTCCCCAATCATGTAGCGGAGAACCACCATGGGGAAACACATCACCCAGAGTCGCCTCAACCGCAGGAATCGCATGTGGAGTCGCGGACCCAAGGTACCCAAGGTATGGCGCCTCCGGTTCAACCTCCGCAGGAGCATCATGCGCCACCACCAGCGCCACAGCCTGTGAAGCCGTCCCCGGAGCCAGTGCCCCATGTTGCTGGGCCGGCACCGGCACCAGCGTCTCATCCACAGCCCGCACCACCTCTACATCAAGTACCTCAACACCAAGCACCAGTACACCAAGCGCCTGCACCACAACCCCAACCTGCACCGCAACCACCAGTGTGCGTGCCAGCGCCAGGTGGATCAGGTGATGCTCCGGTAGGCGGGGCGTCGACAAGCAGTAATCGTGGTCGGGCGCGGAAGGCAGGTGCATGGTGATGCAAAGTTACGACCAGTTTTTAGAGCAGTTTCAACAGCGTGCCGAGCGTTATGTGGCTGAGTTTGATGAGTCGATACGTGCGGTACAAAAAGAATTAGAGCAGCGTCGCAAGAAGGGAGAAACCACAGCGCACGCCCAACATGTACACGAGGCTTCAGGGCTTGACGAGCAGTTGCGGTGGGTGCATGCTCGCCAGGAAAACAACGGAGAACAAGTGCGGGCGGCGGTGCCCGCGCACAAGACACCTCAGCCGCCACCCCTGCGGCAACCCTCCCGACGGCGACCTGTTCGGGGAATTAAAACGGCAGGCTGGTGAAGGTTTTATCCTGCTCTTTCGCTTGCAGTTCCGCTTTGGTGAGGGAGGACAAACCACGGGCGTGAACGTCCTCCTGGGCGAACGCCGCGTATTTTTTCTCCCCTTCAAGTTGATAGAGCAGAAAGCCCGTGAGCAGCCCCCGGGCTTTTTCCTGTGCGGAAAACTGTGGTCGACCCATGCCCACAAGAGCTTTAACCACGGCACCTTCAGAAAAGCCGGATTGCGTGCCTTTGGACACTTCCCGATAGGTGACCGGGCCAGCCCATTGTGCTGCTATTTTTACAGACTCATTCGAGTCAAAATCAGTGGCTTTTCCAGGGCCTATGATCAGTCCCGGGGCTGTGGTGTGGGCGGCTGCGGTCACAGCGGACGGTGCCGTGGCGGCGGGGTAGAGGGCACCAACAGCGTGGATATTGTCGCGGCCCGCTGCCGTCAAGATCGCGGCACCTGCGCCCATGCCATGCCCGGCAACCCCCAATTTTGCGGGGGAGACTGTGACATTTCCTGTTCCTAATTTAACCCCAGCGACGATCTGCAGGCAGGACTCTAGGTCAGCAGCGAGTCCCTGGTGGTTGGGCATGAATCCCATCTCCGTGGCGGGGGCAGCAACGACAATGCCCCAGCTGGCCAGATGTTGAAGGGTTTGGTGGTAGCTTTTCACCGAGGTCATCCAGTCGTGACCAAACGCAATGGCGGCTACCCCATTACCCTCGGCAGGCGTGTACACCTTGCCGGGCAGACCTGCGTAGGAGAGGTCACCAATAAGCACGTGGTGCGGCCCACGTTTGGAGAGCTTGGACAACTGCTTTTTAAATTTCTCAGCCACAAGTCTCAAGGATAGTGGATTGGTGTCTTGTACGACTGTGTTTGCAGCTGTCAACTACAACGGCGGTTGTGTCCACCCTCACGCCACTATTGTTACAAAGCCACGGCCAGCGCAATGACACCGATGACGGCAAATGCTGCTTGTTTTGCGGCGGCACCGCGATGTGCTGCGGATTTCAGTGCCAGCGCAGCGGCGGCAATAATCATGGAACCAGCGCCTGCAAACATCAGTGCGGCCCCCACGTTATGGTGCCCTGCCAGCCACATGGCGATCCCAATACCCGCAACAATGGCGAGCATGAGGTTGTAAACACCTTGGTTATAGGCAAAAAACCGAGTGATGGCGAGTTCTTCCTCCGTGGCGTGGCCAAAAATATTACGGGCGGTGGGGCTGGCCCACGCAAAGGCTTCCAGATAAAAGATGAACACGTGAAGCAAGGCGGCGAGTCCGATAAAAATAAGCGCGACGAGAGACATGGTGGCAGACAACGATGCTGAGCCTTTCTCCAAAGGGGTGTGACAACGGGTCGGAAGTATAGTCACCTGCCCTGGCTGCGGTCACGTAGCACAATTTTGGCTACCGTGGAGGTATGATTCCGATGTACACTCCTGACCAGGTTCGTGCTGCTGAGCAGCCACTTCTTGCTCGACTTGGGGAAAAGCTGATGCTGTCGGCGGCGTTTGCCGTGGCTGTGGAATGCGCCCGACTGCTTGACCACCACCCGTACGGTAAACGCGTACTGGTGCTCGCCGGTTCAGGGGGAAATGGTGGCGATGCCCTTTATGCTGCAGAGGAACTGGAACGACGCGGAGCACACATCACTGTGTGGCAGACCTCAACCGGTCTCCATCACGCGTATCGACGCCCCGAAGAACCCACCGCTGCTGCCGCTGCTCGGGCGGACCTTATCATTGACGGAGTTGTGGGGATCGGGGCGTCTGGTGGTTTGCGTGGAGAGGCTGCGCAGGCGGCGTCGATAATCGCGGAACACGCCACTTGTCCTGTGGTCGCCGTGGATATTCCCAGCGGTGTGGACCCCATGACCGGTGTGCCAGGGGATAGTTATATTCGTGCCACCAACACAGTCACCTTTGGTGGTTTGAAGCCTGTGCATGTGCTGGGTTGGGAATACTGTGGCGATGTAGTGCTGCGTGGCCTGGGCATTGATGAGGAACTAGCGAGCATGGATCCGTGGGGTTATTCGGTGGATCGCGTGGAAAACTGGCCGCGCCCTGGGGCGGACTCAAACAAATACACCGATGGCGTTGTCGGCATTTACGCTGGTAGTGTCGCATATCCGGGCGCGGCGGTGCTATGTGTGGAGGGGGCAGTACGGGCGACGTCGCCTATGGTGCGGTATCTAGGGCCATGCGTGACCAAGGTGATTCGCGCAGTGCCCGAAGTCGTGGCGGGTGAAGGGCGAGTTCAGGCGCTTGTGATCGGACCCGGGTGCAGCGAGGATGACACGCAGCTTGCCGAACAACTCCGCAGCAACCTTCCCTTGTGATTGATGCAACATCACTGACGCGCGTGGCGGAATCGGAGGAGCTGCGAGAACTGGTGCGTCGCAGAACCGCTTTTACTGTTCTGACCCCACACACAGGCGAATTCGCGCGCTTTGGTGTTGCTACCCCCGAAGAATTGGCGCGTGAACTGGACGTATGCGTACTGCTGAAAGGTCGGGTTACGCAGGTTGTAAGTGAAGGTGAACGCTACCTCATTGAGGCCGGGTCTAGCTGGGCGGCAACAGCAGGGTCGGGGGATGTCTTATCAGGTGTCATTGGAGCCGCTGTGGCCTACGAACCCAGCGCAGTAATGGTGGCCATGGCCGCGCGCGTCCACGCTGATGCAGCTGCGTTGTGCAACGGGCCAGTGCCCGCCCATCTCATTGCCGAAGCGCTCACACTGGTGGTCAGCCAAGCGGTGGCGCGCTAGGATTCCCGTAGATTTCATGCCTTAGCGCTATGGCTATACCCACAGAAAGATGTGTAAGCCGTCTCAAAAATAGGGAAACCCTGAATGAATTCTGTACTGTAGATGAAATTAGTGTTTTGTATGGGAAGGATTTTTGGGTGCGCAAGCAACTTTTGGCAGTGGCGACCATCGTCTCGGCACTGCTCCTCACCTCTTGTACCCAAGCTGGACAACGCTCCACCGCTGACGCGGCCACCGGCACGGCATCAGCAACTGCCGTGAACGTGAATTCGGCTGCGGAATCCTTAGGTGGAAGCACTGAGGGGGGGCGTAGGTGGCGCAACGGGTGAGTCTGAGACCTCCACAGAGACCCCCACAAGCACCACGCCAGCGGTCAAACAAATAGGCATCTACGGCACTGCCGGTGACTATGATCCACTCAACACGGGACATATGTTCAACGGGCAGATCGCGGGCGTGGTCACCAACGCCCGTGACCTCAACCCCGACTATGTGGTAGACAGTGGTCAGATCTACCTAGATCTCTCTGGTATGGAAACCCTGACCGAGCCAAAAACCGTATCCATCTACATCAACTCAGGGCATTTTGACCTCAAAATGCCCAAAAACGTTCCCGTGGACTTGACCTGTAAAGTTCCTTCGGAAAAAAGCAACTGTAAGACCAAAAAATACAATTCCGACGCGCCGGGAAGTATTTTCACACTCAACATCACAAGCAACACCGCTCGGGTTACTATTGCAAAGAAGTAGTTGTAGCAAAAGTTCTTTGCGGTGACTGCTCATAGATGTCAGGGCGACACCATGTCGCCCGTCATAGGGGCGACATTCGCCTCAGAGAGGAAAAGATCGGTGACTAAGAAGATTCTTGGCGCAGGTGTCATTGCCTCTGCTGCACTGCTGTTGGCGGCATGTGGCGGTGGCGGAAGCTCCTCAGGAGGATCAGGATCCTCCAGCAGTGCCATGGCCTCCAGCTCAATGTCAACCCCGGAAAGCAGCAGTTCTAGCAGCTCAAGCGGTTCTGGTTCTTCTGGGGCTAGTGCTAGCGCGAGTGCGTCGGGTGGGTCGTCGTCAGGTTCCCATAGCGCTGCCACCGCCGTTGGTGTTGATGTTCCTGCTACCAACGGATTCGATCCACTGGGCACAGGCACAGTGTTCCAGGGTTCCATTGATGTGAGCACCAGTGATGCCAATGCCTTGGATGAGAATTACGCTGTTTCCAACGGCCAGGTGACACTGAACCTGCAGGATCTAAACCCTTGGATAAAGACAAGACCGTCAACGTATACGTGGACGTGGGGACTGTATCGGTAACGCTGCCAGACGATGTTCCGGTGGAGATGACCGCGAAGGATTCCGTGACGCTAACGACCCCCAGCCACAAGACCTACAACGAGAGCGCTTCTGGCAAGAAGCTGACACTGAACGTTCAGGTCAACAACGGTCCCGTCACTATCGCTGAGTAGTAGTGGTGGCTGCGGGGTGATGAAGTAGAATCGTGTAGCGTGACACAGCAGACTCATCGCCCCGTTCTTGTTATTGATTTCGGCGCGCAATATGCACAACTTATTGCGCGCCGTGTGCGTGAAGCCCGGATTTATTCTGAGGTTGTTCCCCACACAGCATCCGCTGAGGATATTAAAGCTAAAAACCCGGCTGCCCTGATTCTTTCGGGCGGCCCTTCTTCTGTCTATGCCGAGGGTGCACCGTCGCTTGATGCCGGGATTTTTGATCTCGATATTCCGGTTTTTGGCATTTGTTATGGTTTCCAGGCTATGACGCATGCGCTGGGCGGCACGGTGGCTAACACGGGTAACCGTGAATATGGTCGCACTGACATGACTATTGACGGCGGTCTGCTGCACGAGGGGTTTGAGCAGACGCATAAGGTGTGGATGAGTCACGGTGATGCCGTTTCCACCGCTCCCGAAGGGTTTGCTGTGACGGCTCAATCGGCGGGTGCACCTGTCGCTGCTTTTGAAAACCTCGAACGTCGCATGGCTGGGGTGCAGTACCACCCTGAGGTAATGCACTCCCCGCACGGCCAGGAGGTGCTGGTCCGCTTTCTCACCCAGATTGCCGGGTTGGAGCAGGATTGGACCCCGGCGAACATTGCTGAGGAGCTTATCGACGCCGTACGCACCCAGGTCGGCGAGAACGGTCGCGCGATCTGCGGCCTCTCGGGTGGGGGTGGATTCTGCCGTCGCCGCCGCCATCGTGCAGCGCGCCATCGGTGACCGCTTGACCTGTGTGTTTGTTGACCATGGCCTGTTGCGTGCAGGCGAGCGCGAGCAGGTGCAGAATGATTTCGTCGCCGCCACCGGCGCAAAACTGGTGACGCTGGATGAGCGTAAGGCATTTTTAGCCAAACTCGCCGGGGTAACTGACCCGGAGGATAAACGTAAGGCCATCGGTCACGAGTTCATTCGTGCCTTCGAACGCGCCGTTGCCGGAGTGCTTGCCGACGCCCCGGAAAACTCCAGCGTGGACTTCCTAGTGCAGGGAACGCTGTACCCGGATGTGGTGGAATCCGGTGGTGGGTCCGGTACCGCCAACATCAAGAGCCACCACAATGTGGGTGGTCTGCCTGATGATGTGGAATTTGACCTTGTTGAGCCATTACGCCTGCTGTTTAAAGACGAAGTGCGTGCGGTGGGTCGTGAACTTGGTCTGCCGGAGGAAATTGTCAACCGCCAGCCTTTCCCTGGCCCTGGGCTGGGGATTCGCATTATCGGCGAGGTGACCGAGGACCGCTTGGACACACTGCGTGCCGCCGATCTTATCGCCCGCACCGAGCTGACCGCAGCGGGCTTGGACTCCGAGATTTGGCAATGCCCGGTGGTGTTGCTCGCTGATGTTCGTTCCGTTGGTGTGCAAGGAGATGGACGAACCTACGGCCACCCCATCGTGTTGCGGCCGGTGTCCTCTGAAGACGCCATGACTGCGGATTGGACGCGTCTGCCCTACGACGTCCTGGAACGCATCTCTACCCGCATCACCAACGAGGTCCCCGACGTGAACCGCGTTGTGTTGGACTGCACCTCCAAGCCCCCAGGAACTATTGAGTGGGAGTAAAAGTAGTGAGGCCGGTGCGTCCGTAGGAGAGTCTGCGGTGCACGGATTCGAAGGGGCCGCGTAGGTTGGCTTTTTCGAGGACGTAGGCGATGACCAGGGTGATGGCCCAGATGAGGATGGCGATCAGCGTTGCCTCCCAAGCTCCCTGGCCTCTGCCCAGGCCAACGGTGAAGGTAGAGGTCAGCAGGACAAAGAGAATGGATTGCAGCAGGTATCCGGTCATAGACCGCTTGCCCAAAGCGATAAGTGCCTGGAGCGGCACAGGCAGAATGTACTCGGTGTTGTTGGTGTGGGCGGCGTCGATACGTCGTTGCAGGGGGGAGGGTGGCCAGAGCGATGGATGCGACGATTCCTGGGCCTGCCCATATGCCAGCAACCTGGTTAAGGCTTTGGAGATGCAGCACGGTGTTTTCTGGCAGGACGCCGATTTCCGCGAGTCCAAGAGGAATTCCCACACCGAAAGAAATAATGACTGCGACAATAGTAAAGCTTATGAGTAATCTCTTGTATTTTTCGGGTTGTCCCAAAACATTGTGGCGAGCGGCCACCATGCCCAGAATCATGATAGGGAAAAAGAAAAGGAATCCTGTTAATAGATTGCCAATTTGAAAACTCAATGCGGTAAAGGCATGGCTGACCAACGTAGCATAGCTATCTGGTGCTGATAGGGTTTGCATAGCCGAGATCATTACCTCGGTTCTGGATGATCCACCTCCGGCTGATATGTTAAATCGTCATAATGGCGGTGAGTATGAGGCCAAGGGTGCCCAAAACGCCAGTAATGATCAGCAGGGTTTTATCTTTGAAACGGTAGAGCAGTGCGAGGATGATGCCCATCACCCCGTAGACGAACATGATGTCGCCGAAAAACAGCAGACTCAGATGAAGTATGCCGAATATCGCTAGGAAAAAGTAGCGCCTGATCAGTACCAGTCGTGCCTTTTTGGGTGGGTAGTTGCGGCGTTGCAGGCTCATGGCGATCATGCCCACGCCGTACCCCAGCAATGTAGCGAACATAGGTAGGCCACGCACATGGGTGAATATGGAACCAAGAATGATGGCGATTTTGTCCAGGATGCTGTTATTAACAACACCGCCGGCTGTTGATCCAGGCGTGTCGGGTGAGATGTATAACCAGGCTGTGGTGGCGTTGGCGACGGCGATTCCGAGCATGGTGAATCCTCGGGCGACATCGGGTGCCAAAATGCGGGGTTGTGTGACTGCTGCGGAATTCATGATGGGGTTCCTATGCCTTATGCGTGTGACTTACATAGTTGTGTTTGGTGTTAGTTGCCCGCCGGCTTTTGCTCTTCTGGGTAGTGGATGGTGGTCGTTCCAACCCCAGATTTGAGATCAATGGTGAGGGTCTTTCCTTGTGCTTTGCTGTTGTAAGTTCCGGCGATGCAGTTGGTGTCGCCGATACCGTTGTCGCAGGTTAGAGTGACAGGCATGGTACTGGGAAGATACACATCGGTATCGCCCATGCCAGTATCAATGGTGATTTTCTTGTCTTCGGGCAGGGGTTCCAGCTTCTGCAGGTTGAGGTCAAGAGAGCCAATACCTGTGGAGTAGAGGTCTTGGAGGTCGGTGGCCCTAGTGGCAACGTAATGCCGATCGCCCATGCCACCTGCGGAACTACCGTCACCTTCTGACATGCCGGTGGCAATGATGATGCCCACGATTCCCAATGAGCACACAGCGACGATGCCTGCGATGATCACGACAAAGGGGTTGCGCTTTTTCTTCTTGGGCTTCTCTTGGACGACTGGGGTAGGTTCCGGCAGATCCCAGGCAAAGGGTGCGACTCCTAGCGGATCCCACGCGGGTGGAGTGGACGGGGAGTAAGGTGCGGTAAATCCATCAACAGGCTGGAGTGTGGAGAGGTAGGTTTTCAGGTCTTCTGGTCTGTTGACGTCCATTTTTGTATCTTTCTCAATTAACAATCCTGCAGGTGGAGTGGGGTGTTGTGTGTGCAGGAAGTACCACGCTCCGAAGAACACTAGGTAGGCGATGAAGGCTGGGGCGATGAAGATGGTGGTAAAGGTGCCTCCGCTGCCGCAGCTGAAGATCAGGAATCCAATGAGAAGAGCAATTCCTAGGTTGCGTTCTTTTCTCAGTTGAGGGTTGTTGTTTTTGTTGCCAAATAACGCCTCGGCGGGTGATATCGGCAGGGAATAGCGAGGCATGAACGCCCAGGCCAATAGGTATAGTGCGATGCCCGTGGAGTTGGCGAAGAGCACACCGATGACAAACAGCACCCGCACAATGATCGGGTCAATGTTGTAACGGACACCGATGCCTTCACACACGCCAGCGATTTTCCCTTTCCCGCCCTGGTCAGAGGGGAGTCGCACGGGTCGGGTGGCCCACATGTCGCGGAGTGTGGTGGAGGCTGTTGCAGTTGATGTATCGCTCATGGTTTTTATTGTGGCCTGCCGGGGTCTGGTTGCACATCAGGGAAAACCCCGATTTTTCCCCGATCTGTGGGAAATAAGGGATAACCCTGATGCCATCAGGGATGAAGGCATGAGAGTATCTGGAGTATGACCAACTCTGTGCAGACTGTTCAGTACCCGTACCGCACATTCACACGTCCAAAAAAAGGATCGCGTGGTGGCGGGGGTTGCGGCTGGACTGAGTCAGCAACTGCGTGTCGACGTCCTGTTGGTTCGGCTGGTGCTTGTATTTTTCGCCCTTCTCAGTGGTGCAGGTTTACTGTTTTATGCCTGCCTATGGATCTGGACCAAACCAGGAGATACTTCAGACGGAAATGCCTACATATCTCAGGATGATGTGCGTATCCGCACTAAACACACCCTGAATCGTGCTGGTTACCTCGTGTTGGTTGTTGTGGCCATTGCGGGTGCGCTGCTTTCGTTTAGTTCCCTCACTGGGTTCGCCGGGGTCGAATGTTGTGCCGTTTGGGGTGGTGGGGGTGGGTGCACTCGTCGTGTGGACCACCTACGACCGTGGCCTTGACCGACTATGGAACGGCAATAATGCCCTTCTCATTGTGGCGGGCGTGTTACTCATGGGCATTGGCGTTGTGCTGGTGACCATAAACTGGGAAAGCCAAAAGGTATTCGGATCCACTCTTGTGGCTGTCGTGCTGACCCTGTTGGGTGTGGCTGCACTGGGATTACCGTTGTGGCTGCGCACATGGGATGCCTTGACCAAGGAGCGTTCTGAAATTGCTGCCGCAGCCGAGCGCGAGGAGATTGCGTCGAGGTTGCATGACTCGGTGCTGCAAACCCTGGCGCTGATTCAAAAACGTGCCGAGGAACCCAGTGAGGTTGCCCGTTTAGCGCGAAGCCAGGAGCGTGAACTACGCCAGTGGCTTTTTGGGTCGCAGGACAATCTCTCCGGCGGGGCATCCACTGTGTTTAAGGCCGTTGAGTTGGCGTGCGGCGAAGTGGAGGACTTGTTTGGCCTGCGCATCGCGCCGGTTTTGGTGGGGGAGGACCATCCCCTTGATGACCACACTCAGGCCGCCGTGCTGGCCTCACGCGAGGCTATGGTCAATGCTGCGAAGCACGCGGGTGTGGCTGAGATCAATGTGTACGCAGAATCCCTGGGTGAGCATATACAGATTTACGTTCGTGACCGGGGAGCAGGCTTCAATCCCGATGAAGTGGGGGAGGATAGGCATGGTCTCCGGGAGTCTATTTACGGCCGAGTCGAGCGCGCGGGCGGCACCGTTGAGGTGAAAACAGGCGTTGGTCAGGGTACGGAAATTGTGGTGGACATGCCGGTGTAAGGTTATGTTCACCACGCATGGAAGCGTATATGCTGCACAATGCTAAACCGCGCATGATGCTGGATTCATGAGGGGTGAGAAACGTTAGCATGGAAGGTATGCTCTCTGTCTTCCTTGTCGATGACCACTCTGTTTTTCGGTCCGGTGTACGTGCGGAATTATCTCAAGCCGTCAACATTGTTGGTGAGGCGGGTGGTGTCACGGAAGCTATCGCGGGTATTTGCACAACACATCCCGATGTTGTGCTTCTTGACGTGCACATGCCGGATGGTGGAGGACAGGCCGTGATCCAGGGCGTCGATACGCCGACGACGTTTCTGGCGTTGAGCGTGTCTGACGCTGCTGAAGACGTCATTTCGGTTATTCGTGCCGGTGCCCGGGGGTATGTGACCAAAACCATTTCTGGGCCTGAGCTTATCGACGCTGTGCGCCGCGTCCACGACGGTGACGCCGTGTTTTCACCGCGGCTTGCGGGGTTTGTGCTGGATGCCTTTTGTGCGCCGGACAAGCACGTGGGGGTGGGGGTTGTGGATGCTCCAGAGAAAGATGCGGCTGTAGAAGAGCGAGTCGCTGCTGGTGAATCTGCACATGAGGATATGGAAGATCCTGACGATGATGTTCTTGACGCCCTCACGCGCCGGGAGTTGGAGGTGTTGAGGCTGCTTGCCCGCGGCTACACCTATAAGGAGATTGCAGCGGATTTGTTTATTTCCGTGAAGACGGTGGAGACGCATTCTTCGAACATTCTGCGCAAGACTCAGCAATCTAACCGCCATGCATTGACTCGGTGGGCGCATTCCAGGGACTTGGATTAAGGGTGTTGCGCATGTCTGTTCGATCTATTTTAATGAAGGTGTGTCTAGAACAGAGTTTTCGACTAAGTCGCGAGCCATATGAATCTCTGCGCGACTTGCCAAAGGAGCGGCGTATCGCCGCTTTACGCGAGCGAATGGCTGTCATGGGTGCTGCGGTGGGGGCGGATATGGCTGCGGCTCGACTGGATAGGGGAGCGCCGGAGCGCTTTTTCGATGTAGTTCAGCTGCCAGAACGTTTAGCGCGATGTTTTCCTGGGGGTGGTTTGCCACGTAAGGCGGTGAGCCAGGTATCTGACTGTGCTACGTTGGTGATAGAGATTATTTCGGCCGTGACGGAACAGGGCGGGTATGTTGCCGTGGTGGGGTGGGCTGATCTGTTGTTCGCTGGTGTGGTCGATTCGGGTGGAGATGTGTCAAAAATTGTGTCGGGTACCCGATCCAGGAATTGACGCCCTGCCTATTGCCGCAGTGTTCGCAGAGGGAATGGATATGGTGGTGTGTCGCTCAGCCGCGCCCCGTCGGCTCACTCCCACGAATGCTCGGCCTTTCCTGGCAAAAGTGCGTCAGGGGTCGGCGGCCATGCTCCTTGCGGGAATCAGTGTTCCCAGCCCAGCACTCACCGTGTCTGCGCAGGTCACAAAGATCTATGGACTTCACCGTGGGGGCGGGCGCATTCGGGGACTGGACGTGGAGGTAGAGGTGGCCTCGAAAAGCACCGATCATCAGCGGATACGCACGCTTCTCAGGTGCGGGGAGGTCGCCCCGATGGAACCGTCGCCGGGGCCTGGACTGCAAGCGGTGTCATGACCGCAACATCAGAGCAGCGCTTTCTGGCGTTGTGGTTTCCCGATTGGCCTGCCCAGGCAGTGGCGTGCGCAGACCATCACGATAACCAGACCCCCAGAGTGGTGACAGGTGAGGGGAAAAACCGCGCCGTTGTGTGGGTGTGCTCAGCATCGGCGCGGGCGATGGGGATTCGGCGTGGCATGAAGCTTCGGTACGCCCAGGCGCTGTGCCCAAACCTGGAGATCGCGGGCTACGACCAGGAACGCGACGCGTGCATGTTTGAACCTATCCTCGCAGGTCTGGACCAGATCGCCGCAGGTGTGGAGGTACTGCGACCTGGTTTGGCGGTGGTGGATGCAGGGGCGGCAGCACGTTACCACGGCTCGGAACACACGGCGGCCCAGCTGCTTATCGACGCCTCCGCCTCCGCAGGCATCGATTCCTGCGCGGGTATTGCCGGAGAACTGTTCACGGCACTCATTGCCGCGCGTGTCGGTGCGGTCGTGCCCCCTGGGATGGGTAAAGGGCAGGCTTTCCTCCGCCCGCTGTCCATCACCCTGCTGTCAGCGGAAGAAGCCTTGGGCTGTGATCCCGAAACCGTGGCAAGCTTCCAGCAGCTTGGCATCCGCACCCTTGGGGAACTGGCGGACCTGCCCTACAAGAAGGTGGTCACTCGTTTTGGAGAGGCGGGTCAGCGCTGCCACGATATTGCCCATGCGCACCCCAGTCGTAGCATCGCACCGCCGCTTCCCTACCAATGATCTGCGCGTCATGCACGAACCCGATGACCCCATCACGCGTGTCGACGTCGCGGCCTTCCTCGCACGCCAACTAGCCACCGCTCTGCACGCACGCCTTGCGCGCGCCGGGGTGGTATGCCACCTGCTGACGGTGCGCGCCACCATGGCGAATGGTGACACCGTGGAGCGGACCTGGCGCACTCGCGATGCGCTCACAGAACACGCCACGGCTGATCGGGTGCGGTGGCAACTGGATGGATGGTTGACTACGCGGCGTACAGGGGGCGACTGGGCGTCGACAAGCAGTGATGACGGTGTGGTCCGCCTAGAGCTTGACCCCATCGAATGCGTTGCGCCGCAACAGGATGCCTCAGGGTTGTGGGGCGCACGGGGAGAGCGTGAAGCGGCGGTGCAGCGTGTGGTCGCTCGAGTCCAATCAACACTGGGTACGGACGCGGTGCTGCAACCACGGCATGTCGGTGGGCGAGGTCCTGCTGAACGTATTGACTATGTTCCCTTTGGCGAGGAACGCCCCTACCCCCGTGATCCTGACGGGGCGTGGCCTGGGCGGATACCGGCACCACACCCGGCACAAGGGTATGCAACTGCGGAACCCGGCGGTTCATACGTGGCACTGTACGACCAGCATGACCGGGCCATTATTGTGACACAGGACGTGCAACTGAGTGCCCAGCCTGCAACGCTGCAGTGGGGCCAGCGTCGCTTTGACATATGCGGATGGGCGGGGCCATGGGGAGTGGATGAACGCTGGTGGACGCCCCACGGAAAGACATACGCACGCCTGCACGTTGCGGGGACAGAAACGGGTGATGATGCGCCACAGAAACGTGAAACGGCCTGGCTCCTGGTGTGGAGCGCAGGCCGGTGGGGGATAGAAGGAAGCTACAGTTAAGAGGAAATATCCAACACTAGGCGCACAGGATCCTTCAGCACCTGTACCGAATACGGCTTGGCGGAACCCTTGATGCCCACCACGAATTGTGAACGCCCCTCAAACGTTCCTGCGCTCACCACTTCCGTGACAATCCCACCTGAGCCGGGGACGGGGTTGAGCCGCGGGTCAGGAATACCCACCTCAAATGGATATGCGGTGCCATCAATATTGATGTTCAATGCCGTGTCACCCGTGTACTCCACGGGACTGCCGCTGCCCTGCTGGGTGGGGGAATCAGAGTAATCAATGAACCACCCTGGGTCGCCTGACCCATGGAACTCAAAGACGATACGCTCGAACCCCTCATGAGTACCCACGCGCACATTCGTCACGACTAACTGTGCCGGGGCGCCCGGTCGCTGAGTTTTAAGGTTTCGTATTAGCGCTTCCCAAGGAACGCATGCCGGCATCGGGGGCTGGTGGTGTGGTTTCGGAACTGCCGGAACCGGAAGAAGCGGACAATGTAGAAGCAACAGAATCGGAACCACTGTGGGCGGTAGATGTGCCTGAATCAACACAGGCGGTCACACAGGCTGCAAAAACGATAGTGCCCACGACGGCAACTGCAGCACGACCAAAAACAAAAGCCGGGGATGCGGTCATGCACCCAACCGTAGTACCAAATAATTGTGGAGAAAAACTCAGAAAGGTACAAAAACAGAAAACTTTAACAAAAACGTGATAAAAAAACGTGAGCGTTCGGTGTTTTTTGGACGATTTTCGGGTGGTTTTCGGGTGGTTTGTAGCAGATTTCTGGAAGATTTCTAGCGGCCTGCGACGCACACTATTGTGGACACCATGACCACAACCACACCTGAAACTCGTTGCTCACAAGTGGTGCGTGAACCCCTTCCCGGAACGGCAAAAACTGGGACGACCTACGTGGCGCTCGAACACCTCCGCGGCTGGGGCAGGGACGTGCTGGACGGTGAGGCGTTAGGGGAAGAACTCACACCACTCGTGGCGGCGCACCTCAAAAAAATGGAGTGCAAGCCTGCAGCTCATCCGCAAACCCGGGCGGGCGGGGCAACATCGACCCCGCCGAAAGATGTATCTCATCTACACCGGCGATGGCGACACCCCGCCCGCCATGGAAGAACTTGATGTAGATGGGCCGGAAACAATACTTGAACTGGATCTTTCCGGTCCCGGCGCGAATGCTAGCCTTGGTGCGCGTCCTGTGGACCACCCCATCCTGCTCGTCTGTTCTCACGGCAAACGCGATACCTGCTGTGCCCTCAAAGGACGTCCCGTAGCAGCCGCCCTGCAGACCTGTTTTTACGGTGATGAAATATGGGAATCTTCCCACACCAAGGGGCATCGCTTTGCGGCATCCATGCTGCTCATGCCCTGGGGATACTCCTATGGCAGGCTCAACTCTGCCGCTGCCATCGATATGTTGAAGCACGCGACCCGTGGTGAGATGTTCCTCCCTGGTAATCGCGGACGGGGCTGTTTTGATGCGCCTGGGCAGGTTGCAGAGCTTGTGGTTGCCGACAGGGTGATCAGCGCTGAAGGCTCGTTGGACGTGGGGACTCTGCGAGTGGACGCGGAACTCAACGAGCCTGGGGACGTTGACGGAATGGCGGCTGATGAAGTGGTGGTGCGCCGTGTGGCCCATCCAGATGGGAGGGCGTGGCGGGTACAACTGAAACAACGCCCTGTGGAGGGCGTTGTGGCGTCATGCGGGGATGCTCCCAAACAGGGCAGCACGTGGGTGGTTGTGGACGTACAGCCGGTGGAGGGGCATCGAGCGGTTTAGCGGCGCATGATTTTTTTGGAGAGGAAATTGCCTAGGAGCTGCGCCACTTGAACAATGAGGATGATTACGATGGTGCCGGCAAGCGTAATTGTCGGATTGAATGCGTTGTAGCCGTAGGTAATGGCAAAGTCGCCAAGTCCGCCACCGCCGATGTAGCCCGCCATGGCGGACATATCAACCACAGCAATGAAGATGAACGTGAAGCCCAAAATCAGGGGACCGAGCGCTTCACGAATGATCACTGAGACAATGATCTGCAAGGGGGAGGCGCCCATGGCACGGGCCGCTTCAATGACCCCAGGGTCAATAGACACAAGGTTTTGTTCCACGATGCGGGCGACGCCAAATGTGGCCGCGATGGACATGACGAAAATGGCGGCTTCAGTACCGATCGTGGTACCAATGACGCTGCGGGTCAGGGGGCCGATGGCAGCAATCAGAATGATGAACGGAATGGGGCGAACAAAGTTCACCAGAATGTTGAGGATTGTGTAGACGAACTTGTTGCTCAGTACGCCGTTTCACGCGTGGTGTAGAGCAGTGTTCCCAGTGCTAAGCCAGCTATGCCGCCAATGAGGATGGTGAGGCTCACCATCACTAGTGTTTCCCCGAATGCTGTGCTGAAGTCTTCGCCGGAAAAAAACCTCCAGAATGTCGTTGATCATCGTACGATCTCCTCAATGTCAGTGTTGCGGGAAATGCGCTCGTAGAACTCGTTGATAACATCGTCCGGTCCGGTCAGGCGGACCGTGACTTTGCCAAAAGAATGCCCTTGAAGGGTGGTGATACCGCCGTGGACAATACTGATGCCTACCCCCTTTTCACGGGCCGCAGCCGAGGAAGCGAAAAAACCAGAATTTTCACTGAGGTCGATGGTGAATAACCGTCCCTCATGGATGAGAAGATCGTCCGCCTCTACCAGATCCGGGGTGTTGCGGAGGCTGGTGGCAACAAACTTCTTGGCTACATCGGTGCGTGGGTTGGAGAAAACCTCGTACACGCTGCCGTATTCGACGATACGGCCGCTTTCCATCACGGCAACACGATCAGCAATGGAGCGCACGACGTCCATTTCGTGAGTAATCACCACGATGGTGATGCCGAACTCTTTGTTTACTCGTCGCAGCAATTCCAACACGTCGTGCGTGGTTTCAGGATCAAGGGCCGAGGTGGATTCGTCTGCAAGGAGGAGACGGGGGTTTGTGGCTAGAGCTCGGGCGATACCAACGCGCTGTTTCTGACCACCGGACAATTCCTCTGGGTAGCTTGTTCCCTTGTCTGCCAGGCCCACGAATTCAAGCAGTTCCTGCACGCGTTGCTCACGCTTGTGCTTATCGACGCCCGCCAGCTTCAGCGGATACGCAATGTTTCCAGCTGCGGTACGTGAGGAAAATAGGTTGAACTGCTGGAAGATCATTCCAATCTTGCGGCGCAAGCCACGCAGTTCACGCTCGGGCATGTTCACGATATTGACGCCGTCCAGCAGTACATCGCCTGAGGTGGGTGTGTCTAGGCCGTTGATCATGCGCACGAGGGTAGATTTACCTGCGCCAGAGTAGCCAATGATGCCAATAATCTCACCCGGTTCAATGGTGAGGTTTACATCGGACAGTGCGGTGGTGGTGCGGTTGAACACCTTGGATAGGTTGCGGAACTCGACTCGGGTTCCTTGGGGAGTATCTGGAGACGTCACGGGATTCTTTCCTGTAGGGGGAGAGGCTGGCTGTCTATCGGGGCGTCGATAAGCAGCCATGAGGCGTGAGTGAAATGCGGAAACCCCGCGGCGGGCGCGGGGGAGAGCTGCGGGGTTTAAGCAGCTTTATTTCTTTTCCGCTTCTTCGAGGCGCTTCAAAATGTCCTTCAGCTCTGCTTTGGGGCGGTTGACCTCAATGGCTGTGCCTTTGGAATCTTCGTTGTTGGCGGCAATGACCTCTGGGATCATGCCACAGTTCCACAAGCTTGGCTATTTTCTCATCATCTTGTTTATCGGCCTTAGTGACAAACACATTGATGTAGGGCTCGGCCTCGGGGGAATCAGGGTTGTCCTTGAATACTGCTGTTGTGGGATCAATTCCGGCACGCTCAAGGAAGGAGTTATTGATGATCGCGGGGCGGCCCTCGCCATATGCCGATGTGGTTTGGGCGGCGTTAACTGGAGTGACCTTGACTTTAGAGGCGCCTTCATCGATATCGCTCGGGGTGGGAGTGACGATATTTTCGGACTTCAGTTTCACAAGTTCCGCCTGTACAAGAACGTTAATGGCGCGTCCCTGGTTAGAAGGGTCGTTGGGAATGACGATATCTTGACCGTCAATTCCATCGAGCGATGAGTGGTCTTTCCAATAGATGGCCAGCGGCACGATCTGCGTGGAGCCGACGGGTGTGAGATCGTCTTCGGCACCTGTGTTGTATTCGGCGAGGAATTTCAGGTGCTGGAACAGGTTGGCGTCCAATTGTCCCTCGGACAGGGCGCGGTTGGGGGCGTTGTAATCGCTAAATGCCTGGAGTTTGATGTTGATGTCGTTGTCTTTGGCTTTTTTCTCCAACACTTTCCAGGACTTTAATTGTGGTTCCGTGGTGCCGATGCGGATGGTGGAACTGTCGGTGGATCCGCCTGAGCATGCCACCAAAGTAGCAGCGGCAAAGGCGCTAGCAATGGTGATGGCGGCGGCGCGGCGAAGGAAACGACGTGCAGACATGATTGATTCCTTAAGGTTTGTGTTTGGGGTGGGTATCGTGCGCGGTTAGTGATATAGACAGAGCTTTCTAGTTGGTTGTCTACCGTAGCATTGTGTTGGTTATATGTACAGCTCGGTCTATATTATATTGGCCTCATTGTGGGATAAATCACTATAGTGGACTTACTTGGGGAAGGGGTGTCCATGTTTTCGATTATGTATGTTATCCGTTGGCTGATGGCTGGGGACGTGGGGGATTATTTCTCGTGTTTGTAGCGGTGATGAATGCTATTGCCGGAATGTTCATTAGGTCACTATGCGCTGATGTGTTCGAGTAAGGTGTAGATGTGATCGTTACTGCGGGAGGTAGGCATGGAGTGGGATAGTGCCGGGCGCGGCTTCAATGGTACAAAGCTACGGTGGTCGCAACTGGAGCAGATTCTGTCAGGATCCGCACCATCAGCTGACGATGCTGCATCTGTACATTCACCTGCACGTGAAGCGCCAGAGATGGATACAGACCCGCAGCCTAGACCGCACCTGAGCCTTGTCCGCGACACGGACATGCCAGCAGCGCCCCCAGAAACAACCAACATCCCCTTCGCGGAACTCCATGCCTACAGCAACTACCACTTCCTCAATGGAGCATCAGAGGCAGAGGATATGGTGCGTCAGGCACAACGCCTCGGGTTGAGCGGACTGGCCTTGATAGAGCGTGATGGATTCTATGGTGCCATGCGTTTTGCTGAAGCGGCCGCCGAAGAAAAATTAAGCACCATTTTCGGTGCGGAACTCAGCACAGACAATGGTGTTCTGACCGTGCTGTGCCGTGGCCCTGAAGGCTACCGCAGGCTCAGCCGCGTCATCACGGCGGCGCACATGCAGCAAGGAAACCACAACAGGCAACCTCGTTATCCGGATTTCACAGAGTTAGCGCGAGTCGCCGATAACCACTGGTACGTGCTGCTCAATGCAGCACTTGCCAACAATGCCGAAGATATCGTCACTGCGTTTGGTGCCAACAACGTCATCGCAGAATGCCACGTGGGATTCATCCCAGAGGACGCCGATAATATTCGCCTTGTCACAGACATGGCTGCCACCTGGGGGCTGATCACCATTGTTAGCTGTACCCCCAACGCTGCAACCCGTGCGGATGCGCGCCTCGCGGCGGCAAAACATGCACTCAGTGACCGCCGTGACCTGAACAATGCGGAGGCGGACTGCCCGCCCCTCGGGGGCACATGGCTCCGCAACGGGGCACACATCCGCGCGGCTCTCCCGCCCCTTCCGCACAGTGATGACATGATTGCGAATACAGTGCACATTGCCAGTGAATGCGCCTTCACCCTCAACCTCATTGCCCCCGAGCTTCCCACAACTGATGTACCCGCTGGACACAATGAAATGTCCTGGTTGGAGCACACAGTATGGGAGCGCGCAGAGGCGCGGTACGCCACACGCACGCCCGAACTCTGGGAACAAGCCCGTGCACAAATCACCTACGAACTAGACGTGATTAAGCAGCTCAATTTCCCCGGATACTTCCTCATCGTGTGCGGCATTGTTGATTTCTGCAAAGGCAACAACATCCTGTGCCAAGGACGCGGATCCGCCGCGAACTCCGCAGTGTGCTTTGCCCTGGGGATCACCAACGTGGAACCCATATCCGCTGGCCTGCTGTTTGAACGATTTCTCTCCCCAGAACGTGACGGCCCGCCCGATATTGATATTGACATTGAATCCGGGCGCAGGGAAGAAGCCATACAGTACGTATACAACCGGTACGGCCGGGACTACGCCGCTCAGGTGGCCAACGTCAATACGTATCGACGCCGCGGTGCCATCCGCGATGCTGCCCGCGCGTTAGGCTATCCACAAGGAAGCATTGATGCCTGGGCGCGCCGGGCTGCGGATCCGCCTGAGCAGGTTATTCGCTTGGCAGAGCAGTTTCGGGGACACCCCAGGCACCTCAGCATTCATTCAGGTGGCATGGTGATATGTGACCGCCCCATTGCTGATGTTGTGCCCGTGCAATGGTCCGCTATGGAAAACCGTAGTGTGGTGCAGTGGGATAAAGACGATTGCGCCTCCGCTGGGTTAGTAAAATTTGACCTGCTGGGATTGGGAATGCTGGAGGCGCTGCACCACATGGTTGACCTGGTGCAAGAGCATCATGGAAAAACCATTAACTTGTGGGAATTGGATCTCACTGACAGCAATATTTACGCCATGTTGTCCCGCGCTGATGCGGTGGGAGTATTCCAGGTGGAATCGAGGGCGCAGTTGGCAACGTTGCCGCGGCTCAAACCACGGACTTTCTTTTGATCTGGTGGTGGAGGTTGCGTTGATCCGTCCAGGCCCCATCCAGGGTGGAAGTGTGCATCCGTATATTAAGCGCCGCAATGGTGTTGATCTCGTGACGTTTGACCATCCATGCCTTAAACCTGCGTTGGAAAAAAACACTGGGTATCCCGCTTTTTCAGGAACAGCTCATGCAGATTGCCAAAGATGCTGCTGGGTTTTAGCGCGGCGGAGGCAGATAATTTGCGGCGGGCCATGGGGTCGAAACGTTCCCCGGCGCGTATGGCGGCGTTGAAGAAAAGGTTCTATGACGGTTTTGTTCCAGACCAATGGCATCGAAGGCCAGGTGGCGGATGTGCTGTGGAACAAGATGACGGCGTTTGCGGCGTATGGCTTTCCAGAGTCGCATTCACAGTCATTTGCGGCGCTGGTGTTTTTCTCTGCGTGGTTTAAGTTCTATTATCCGGCGGAGTTTTGCGTGGGGATTGCTGCGGGCACAGCCCATGGGGTTCTACTCTCCGCAGTCGCTTATTTCTGATGCCCGCCGCCATGGGGTGACGATCCTGCCGGTGTGCGTGAACCAGTCGAAGAAGGAATCGGATTGTCCCAGCGGACAGATCCGATTGGGATTGAACCTGGTTAAAGGTGTTGGTGATGCGGCTGCCGAGCGGATTGAAGCGGAAGCTCCGTTTAGCGGGATTGCGGACCTGGCGAGAAGGGCGTCGTTAAGCGTCCGCCAGGTTGAGGCATTGGCGAGGGCTGGGGCACTGGAGTGTTTCGGGTGTGGATCGTCGGCAGGCGCAGTGGGCGGCGGGGATTGCGGCGACGGAGAGTGCGGACATGCTTCCGGGGTTGAGCTCGGTGGATGTGCCATCCCTACCGGGAATGTCGGCGTTTGAGCTGTTGGCCGCCGATGTGGCACACACAGGGGTAACGTCCACGCAGCAACCGATGGCGTTGCTGCGTTCGCTTTTCGATGCCCGCGGCATCACCCCCGCTGCGCGTTTGCTTGAGGTTGCCGACGGTACCCGAATCGTTGTGGCGGGAGTGGTGACCCACCGACAGCGGCCGCAGACCGCCAGTGACGTGACCTTCATGGGGTTGGAAGATGAGACGGGTTTGATGAATGTGCTGGTGTCTCCTGGTTTGTGGGCGAGGTATCAGCGTGTGGCTGGAACGGCAAAGGCACTGGTTATTCGCGGAATAATTCGGAATTCAACGGGGGCTCCAACGCTCATTGCCGATAAATTGGAGCCGCTTGCTGTTGCTGAGGCACTTGCTGGTGGGTCGCGTGATTTTCGGTAGCTAGGTTGTGTGCGACGCTGCCCAGTCCATAAGTTGTGTGATTTCTTGTTTGGCTAGTGGGGTGAGTGCTTTGTTGTCGTTGAGCATTTGCTCACCACGGAGGCGGATAAACTCCAGGTATTCCGCGTTTTCTGTGGCGGTGTAGCCTTCTTTGGCTGTCCGCATGTCGGCGAAATCCTGAGTGACTTGCCGCAGGATGATCCATCGGCCCCACATCACAATGATGGCGCACACCAACGCCACAATGGAGGCGATGGGGGTGAGAAAATACAGTAGGCCCGCCAGCACCATCAGGCCGGTGACAAGGACACCTACGGAGTACACATAGTCGGTACGCCGCTTGGACAGGGTTTGTTGGCCAACAGCAATGAAGGTGTCTTTGAAACCTGGTCGGTCATTTTCTGGGGTGTTATTCATGGGCAAGAACGCTCTGGATGTAGTCGGCGGCGGTGGGGGCAACGGTTTCGGTGAGTTCCTGGATTTCTGCGGGGGAGTGTGGGAATGAGACGGAGTGGTCAGCCCAGTGGTGCATGTCAATGTCGTTCCAGGAATCACCGAGGGAATAGGTTTCGTATGTGGCACTGGTGGTGCTTCGCAGGTGCTTCATCAGCCACGCAAGCCCAGTTGCTTTTGTGCAGTTCGGTGGCACAATGTCCAGGAAATCCTGGTTTCGGTGGCAGTCGAGAACATCGCCGTAAGTGTCCAGAATCCAGGTATGCAGGCGTTGGATGGTCTCTTCTGTCTCGTCGCCGGCACTGACCCAGATGGGAATGCCCACGAAGGTGTGGTGGGGAATGTCCTCGTACTTTAGGGGATCGAAATACTGCAGAATATCAGTGCTGAGCTCGGGTGGGATGCTGCTGTAGAGCCGTACATCGTTGGTGTCCAGGGTGGTGGCGAAGACGCTGATGCCTTGTTCCTCTGATAGTTTTTGCACAAGCTCAGAGACCAGTGCGCTGGGCAGGGTGTGGCTCATCAACACGTTGTAGTGCTTGTCGGTAACAACGGCCCCGGTGTAGAGCACGTTGTAGTCGAATTCGAGGCCACTATCGCGGAGTGCAAAGCGGGTGGCTTCAATAGACTTTCCGGTGGAACACACCGCGATGTTGCCGAGCTTGTTGCCATTGGTGAATTGCCTGAATGCTGTCGGGGCCGATGGCCCGGTCGAAGATGATGGTGCCGTCAAGGTCACTGCTGAGGAGCTTGATAGGTGCCATGATTCCAGTATTCCTAAGATTATGTGCTGTGGTTGTGAAGGCTTATGCCCTGGGAAAGTCGTTGGGAAAACTAGTGCAAGAAACTAGTACAGGGAGCTGGTGCATATGGCGACAGCTATGACGGCTGGTACCAGTGATGCATCAACTCCCTTTTCTTCCTTTCCCCGTTAGTGCAGGAGAAGCGCAGGGCTGCAGGCGATCAGTGTGTGGTCAGGATCCGGGAGCAAGGATTCCGCCCCAGTATCCAAAGATGCCGATTGCGAACATGCCGAAGATGATCCAGATGGCGTTGCCGTAGGCTTCCAGGAGGTCGTCGGGGCCTTGGCCTGGGACGAAGGTTACGGCGTGGACGTTGTCGACATCGCCGACGATCATGGTGGTGGAGCCGAGTAGTGCGGGGGCTGATTCCCCGTGAGCCGCGATGATAATCGCAACCATATGGTCCTCCAAATTCCGAATATGGGATCTTTAATAACACCTAAATTGCGCTTCATGGTATTCCCGGAATGTTAGGTACACAACGCTTCACCTTCAATTGTGACCTTGACCATAAAACTTTAGTTCTCGCTTGTATGGGGGTTTGCAGGGGTGCTCCGTGGAGGAATTACGCCATTTTCATTGTTCAAACACATGAACTCTGTATATGGTGCTAATGAAGACTGAATATCAAGAGCGTTTTCTGATGTGGAGGAACTCATGAAATCTAGACAACCGTGGGCTGTGATCTTGGGGGCTGTAGCAGCATCGTCGTTGCTGTTAGCAGGTTGTTCGTCGAGTACTGGTGAAAAGTCAGATGGCCTCAACGTTGTGGCCACAACGACTCAACTCTGTGACTATGTCACCCAGATCGGTCGGGCGGCTGCCGAGAAAGAAGATTCACTGTCCTTCACCAAAGTGGATGCTGCGGGGACGTCTACAACCGTCGGTGGGGATAGTGGCACACGTGCAAGCACGTTGAATTTAACGTGTCTTCTTGCCCCTAACGCCTCCGCGCATAGTCATGAGATGACTGTGAATCAGATGAAGGCACTGAGCAGCGCCGACCTGTTCCTGGTGAATGGCGTGGACCTAGAACACTTCCTTGATGACGCCGTGTCGTCCTCGGGTTTCCACGGCACCATGGTGGTTTCTTCCGGCGTTGCCAGTGCCAACAACGCCAAGGCAAAGGACGCTGCGTACACCCTTGATGAAGGGGACGAAAAAGTGCAGGTCGCCCCGTGGCCTTTCCCGCCGGAACACGGCGACACCCCCGAGTTCCAGTACGACCCTCACGTGTGGACGAGTCCCGCCAATGCCGCGATACAAGTGCACAACATTGGTGCGGCATTGACCGATAAGCAGCCGGTTCTCAAGCCCTATGTCACTGAGTATGAGAATCGTCTCACTAAGCTGGACGATTGGGCTCGGCAGTCGCTGGAGTCTGTTCCGAAGGACAGCCGGGTGCTGTTTACCTCGCATGATGCTTTTGGGTATTTCCCACAATTACGATGTCACGTTCATCGGCGCGGCCTTGTCTGACTTCAACGAGCAGCAAGATGCCACGGCTGAGCATATCCGTGCTGCCGCTGATGAGGTGAAAAAGTCGGGCGCGAAAGCGCTTTTTGCGGAGAACTCCAACAACTCGAAATCAATTGAGGCGATTGCGCAGGCTGCCGGTGTGAAGGCAATCGTGGGGGATGATGCCCTCTACGGGGATTCTCTCGGCCCGCAGGGAAGTCCTGGGGAGACGTACGTAGGCTCCATTGTGCACAATGTGTCCACCTTGGTTGATGCCTGGGGTGGTACGCCTGCCGAGTTGCCCGCTGACCTGCATTAACCCCACCACACAACAGGAAGAAGCCCTATGTCTGCTGCACTTGCTTTTGATAACGCTGCGTTCAGTTACGGCGGCCCGCCGTCACTTACTGGTGTGACGGGAGAAGTGGAACCGGGTGAAGCGCTCGCGCTTATCGGTCCTAATGGTGCTGGTAAAACCACATTGCTGAAAGGCATCGTGGGATCCACCGTGCTTGCGGATGGGACGATGAGCATTGATCGTCGCGGCGCCTTGGGCTATGTGCCGCAGGTGGCTGATCTTGACCCAACTTTTCCTGTTACGGTCGCTCAGGTTGTGGGCATGGGGTTGTACGGCGAGCTGGGGTGGTTTCAGCGTCTGAGTCGGCGGCATAAGGAGCGCATCGCTCAAGCTCTGGATCGCGTGGGTTTTGCTGATAGGGGGGACGTTCATTTTGGGACGCTGTCGGGTGGTCAGCGTCAACGCGTGTTGCTTGCCCGGGCGATTGTTGCGGATCCAACGATCATCCTGCTTGACGAACCCTTTAACGGCCTCGACCAGCCCAACCGTGCCGCCTTGATGGAAATTATCCAGTGGGTAAAAGGCCGTGGTGTCGCGCTCGTTATATCCACCCACGATTTTGATTTGGCTGAGCAGACTTGCGACAAGGTGGCGTTGCTTGCTGGGCATCAAGTGGCGTTTGGTCCGCTGCAGGAGGTCTTCACGCCCGAGTTGTTGGACCGCGCGTTTGGGCGGGTGCCTCATGTGGGTTGAGCAGATCCGGTTATTGCTTCTCGACGCCCCGTTCATCGGCGATTTCACCCAGGCACCGTTTCTATTTCGCCCGTTCCTTATGCTTGTTACCTTGGGCGTGGTGTCTGGGGTGGTGGGCGTCGTGGTGAATCTGCGTCGTTTGGAGTTTAATGCTGAGGCCATGGTGCATTCGGTGTTTCCGGGCGTGGTTGCGGGGGCTGTGTTTGGTGGGCTGGACATGATCATCCCCGGTGCTGGACTAGTGGGGATCGTCGTGGCGGTCGTGCTCACGGTCGTCGGAAAGCGTGGGGTACATACCTCTGAGGCTGGCACTGCGGTGGTGCTGACCTCGTTTTTTTCGCTGGGTATTGTGTTGTCCCTACGGTTGGGTGACAAGTCTGGGCAGTTGGAGGCGTTGATGTTCGGTCGGCTGCTGGAGGTGACCAATCAACGTCTTGAGCAGTCGCTGATCGTGTGCGCGGTCGCGTTGCTGATGGTGGCAGTGACGTGGAAGAGGCAGATTTTTGTTGCTTTTGATCGTGCTCAAGCGCAGGCACAGGGCGTCAATGTGCTTGCCATCGACCTTATTATCAATGTTGCTATTGCTGCGGTGGTGATTGCGGCGGCATCAGCGGTGGGGGTGCTGCTGGTGGTGGGATACCTGGTGGTTCCCGGAGCAACAGCGCGGTTGCTGGCGCGCACGGTCCGCACCATGGTGATTATCGCGATCGTCGTGGGGGTGGCGGGTGGTCTGATCGGTATGAAGATCATGCTCGCGGACACTCCGCACCCCGTATCGCCGCAGGCGGCCGTGGCATTGTCGGTGATAGGGGCATATTTTGCCGCGCTTCCAGTCGCTTATGTGCGCAGCAGGATCGGGGCACGCTAATGGACACATCGCTGGTACACACGTCACTGTGGGAGATTGTCAGACTTCCCCTTGTGGAAATATGCATCGTGGGCGCGTTGGCGGGCCTTGTTGGCGTATTCGCGGTGCTGAAACGCCGCGTGTTTTTTGCCGAATCGGTCACACATGGCACGTTCCCCGGCGCGGTCCTCGGTGTCGTCGTGGGCAGTTCCTTGTCTCAGGGGGATCATCATGTGTTGTCGCTGTGGCTGTTCGCCGGGGCATTCGCACTATGCGTTCCCCTCGCTGGTGTGATGTACGCGCTGGCGCGCATCCCAGGACAATCGTCCCAGGCAGCGGCGGGGGTTGTGCTGACGGTGGGGTTTGCGCTCGGTTACTTCTTAAACACCTGGTTTGCCCCCGCTGCCACTGAAAATTGAGGGATTTCTGGCTGGATCAGTGCTAAATGTCAACGTGCTGGATGTGAGCGTCGCGTTTGCAGTGCTGGCCGTGGTGATGGTGATCGTTGTGGGCTACGGCAAGCAACTCGTGTTCTATGCCTTTGATGAGCAGGGATTTCGGGCAGCCGGGTTCAGTGCGTCCCGCGCGGAATTGCTCATCCTCGGCATGGTGGTGGTCACGGTGGTTGCTGTCATTCCGGCCATTGGCACGGTGCTGTCCATCGCTCTGATCGCGGCACCCGCAGCGGGGCTGATACCACTGATGAAGAACTCCACAGCGCTGATTGTCGCGGCTCCGCTAGCAGGAGCACTCATTGGCGTCGTCGGTTTAGGGTGTGCGCTGTTGTGGCATCTTTCCGTTGGCGGTTGCATCGCGGTCCTAGCGGGAGTGTTCTACGCCGGATGTTGGTGCCTGCGAAAGGTGCTTTTTACGTCATGACCGCACACGTTATACACGTGTCTAGCGGCGGGAAAAGCGCCTCTTGGATAGACTGATTTCTATGCATGTAACCCATTTGCCTGAAAAAACTCAGGATTATTTGAAAACGGTGTGGGATATTTGCGAACGCACCGGTGCCCCAGCCGCGCTGGGTAAAATTGCAGAGCAAATGGGCCAGAAAACCTCCACCACATCCGAGGCCATTAAACGCCTCACCGAACGTGGGTTACTTGTGCATCCAAAATATGGGGGCATTTCCCTCACCCCAGAGGGCAACGCATTCGCCATGGCCATGGTGCGCCGCCACCGACTTGTGGAAATGTTTCTCTACACCACCCTTGGCTACACCTGGGACGAAGTGCATGACGAAGCTGACCTGCTCGAACACGCGATTTCAGACACCCTGCTTGCGCGTATCGACGCCCACCTGGGTCACCCTACCCGCGACCCCCACGGTGACCCCATTCCTGATGTGCACGGCAGCATCGAAACCGTGGCTGAACTTGACTTAAGCCAAATTGAACCTGGGCAGACCGTCACCGTTGACCGCATCCATGACCGCGACCCCGAACTGCTCCGCTACCTTGCGGAACATAACATTGGCCCTGGCGTGCGCATTACTGTGTCTACCGACAATTTTCCGGGAATGCGCGTGGTGCATGTTAACGGTACTGGCGCATCAGTGCCGCTCGCGCATTCCAGCCTGTGGGCGATCAACGTTCATGCTTGAGGCTTGTGGCGGTCGTGCCGGTATTCGCCGCAGCACTAGCGTGATGACGACCAAGATGACGCACCCCACTACCCCAGTCGGTGAATACACCAACCACATTGTCGGGGAGGAATCCATGAGCAAAACATGTACTCCAGCAAGCCCGTTGATCGTGCCGTGCGCAACGGCAGCGGGATAAATAGAATGGCTACGATTCCGCAGTTCCAGCAGTAGCGCCCCTGCGCATATGCAATACACCACAAACATGCTGCATGCGGCCACGCGATTGACTCCAGGGTAGTTGTAGCCAACCATATTGATCGGTAGGTGCCACAACCCCCATATCGTCCCAATGACAATAGTATTTACCCAGAAATTCTGTTCCTGGCGTTGAGTTGCCCACCAGCCGCGCCAGCCGACTTCTTCACCCAACCCTGCTACTGCGTTTAACGAAAATCCTCCGACAATACCGCTGACCAGTGCGATGACGAGCAACACCCAGGCGGGTGGCAATGTCGAAGGATCCAACTCTGAAGAGATACCTGGAGCATCAAGCACCCGAGCGTGGACCGCTGCGTCAGAAAAGCTAAAGTTACCAGCACCGGATAATGCCCCCACCATAATCGTTGCTATCAATTGAATAACAAGAGAAAACGACGCCACGCAACACCACCACAACACTGTCAATGGCTTTCCACCCCGCAACGCTGCGACGTCGATAAACGGTTTACCAGAGCGATATATGCAGTGCGCTATTATCGCCGCCAATGTTGGCATTAACATCATCCCAGCGCGGTTACCTGCAACAACCAAGTGGGTCGCGATTGCGACAGCCATAAAGGCAGCGCCACCAACCACGCCAATGCGAGACTTAAAACAACAAAGACAATCTCCTTGCGTGTCATGAACTCATCGTAATAAGCAACACGCTATAAAGCACCAGGAAAACCCAATTGCCGCCACGCCTCATAAGCTGCCACTGCAGCGGCATTAGACAAATTCATGGACCGCCGACCCGGCAACATGGGAATGCGTACATGCTTTGTCATGCGCGGATGTGCCAACGCAGTCTCCGATAATCCTGTGGGTTCCGTGCCAAACAACAACATATCCCCCTCCACATATGCGATGTCGGTGTGACGAACCATACCCCCGGTTGTGAATGCAAAGACCCGAGCGCCGGGAAGCGCATCCAGGGCGGCGTCGAGATCCGCATGCACCGTCACATCCGCAAGATCGTGGTAGTCCAAGCCTGCGCGACGCAGGTTCTTTTCCTCCAGGTTGAACCCCAGTGGCCCGGCCAGGTGCAGGTGAGCCCCTGTTCCTGCGCACATGCGGATGGCGTTACCAGTGTTAGGTGGTATGCAGGGCTGGTCAAAGATAATGTGCGCAAATGGCATGTTCAGGATGTTACAGGCATGGGTATGCGTGCAATAATGGGCGCGTGACTGCGATCAAATTGGATGGAAATCTTTACCGCGACGAAATTTTTGCCGACCTCTCCACGCGGGTTGCAGCGTTGAAGGCACAGGGAATAACCCCTGGTTTGGCCACAGTTCTGGTGGGGGATGATCCGGCAAGCCACGCGTATGTGAAGATGAAGCATCGTGACTGCGAACAGATTGGCGTTCGGTCCATTCGTAGAGATCTTCCCGCAGACATCAGTCAAGAAGACCTGCTTCGGGTACTCGACGAACTGAATGCGGACCCAGACTGCACCGGCTACATCGTGCAGCTACCACTGCCGAAACATCTGGATGAAAATGCGGTGCTGGAGCACATCGATCCGAGTAAAGATGCCGACGGCCTCCACCCGGTGAACCTTGGAAAGCTGGTGCTGAACGAACCTGCCCCCTTGCCCTGCACCCCCCACGGCGCGATTGCTTTGTTACGGCGCTTCGACGTTGAGCTGAACGGCGCGAAAGTGGTGGTGATCGGCCGCGGTGTGACCGTGGGTCGCCCCATCGGACTCATGCTGACGCGGCGCAGTGAAAACTCCACCGTCACGCTGTGCCACACAGGTACCAAGGACTTAGCGGCGGAAACCCAGACCGCCGACGTGGTTATCGCCGCAGCGGGACAGCCGCACATGTTGACTGCCGACATGATCAAACCTGGTGCCGCTGTTCTTGACGTGGGAGTGTCGCGCCGGGATGGGAAGCTGCTTGGCGACGTTCACCCTGATGTGTGGGATGTTGCTGGTTATGTCTCGCCCAACCCCGGTGGGGTAGGGCCCCTGACCCGCGCGTTTTTGGTGCGCAATGTCGTGGAACGAGCGGAACAGCGTGCTGCAGGGAATTAGGGGAATTAAGCATCCGGCTAAGGATCCACAGCTTGAGCGGGCGCTAGCCAACCCGCACGATGCCGGTGCACCCCCGTCATTACTGCCCCCAGTTTTGCAGTACTGTGGCCTGGGCATCTTTGGGGCGCTGCTGGTATTTGCGCTGGTATGCGGGGTGACGGATCACTGGCGGCGCGCCACGTTCGCCCTTGGTGTTGCGTTGACGTGGCTTGCGGGGTTGCGGCTGGTGTGTGACAGCCGTGTCATGGGTGTTTTGGGCGTGAGGTCGCGGCGTTTCGACGCCGCCTTTACCACCACGCTGGGGGTCAGCATGATGTTTGTGGCGGGTACCGTCGATTCCTTGGGGAGCTAGTTAAATACCGGCAAGCACGCGGAACCTGCGGATGATGCGGTCCACTTGGCGTATTTCGGCGAGAAAGGCGTCGTGTCCGACGGGGGAGATGATTTTGGCTACTCCCAGGAGGTTTCCCAGGTTCCGCGACAGGTGTTCTTGCTGGTGGTACGGGTACAGAATGTCGGTGTCCACGCCTACTACCATGGTGGGAACCGTGGAGGATGCCAGCGCTTTGTTCAAGCCACCGCGCCCCAGTCCAATATCGTGCCGGTTGAGGGAGTCGGTGAGCGTCACGTAGGAACCTGCGCAGAAGCGTTCCACTAGTTTCTTAGCTTGGTGGTCTAGGTAGCTGTCCACCGCGAAGCGCTGTGTGGAACTGCGGAACTGACCTCGGGGATTTTCGCCGGGTTGGGCGTCCGCACCGAACCGTTCATCAACCTCTTGCTCGCCGCGATAGGTCAGGTGCGCGATGCGACGCGCGGTGGCCAGCCCCTGATCTGGGGTGCGACCGGTGTTGTGGAAATCTCCGCCTTGCCAGTTAGGATCATGCTCAATGGCGGCGATCTGCGAGGACTGAATGCCGATCTGCCATGCACTCGCCCTAGCGGATACGGCCATCACCAGGGCGGATCGTACAACGGAGGGATAGAGGAGCGACCATTCAAGGCACCGCGCCCCGCCCATGGATCCACCCACGACGGCGGTGATGGCGTCAATGCCAAGTGAGTCAAGAAATTGTTTTTCAGTAGATACCTGGTCGCGGATGGATATTCCCGGGAATCGCGAACCCCACGCTGCACCGTCGGGATGAATCGAGCTGGGGCCTGTGCTGCCGCTGCAACCGCCAATGACATTGGTACACATCACGCAGTAGATGTCGGTGTCTAGCGCTTTGCCGGGGCCGATGATGCCCGGCCACCACGCAACTGCGTTGGAATCACCGGTGAGGGCATGTTCGACGAGGATGATGTTGCTGGTTCCCGAGGCGTCGATACGCAGTTCCCCCCACCGTTGGTAAGCAATGACAACGTCGGCGATCTCTGCCCCCGCTTCGGTGCGTACTGTGCCAATGCGCTGGTGGCCGAGAGTGTTCTCCTCAACGAGTGGTTGCATGCATCCACCTCAGATCGTAGGGGGCGTGGTTTTCTCGAAATTGTAGACGTACAGCTCTGTCTAGTCTAGTTGCTGTGGTTATAGGTCCCCGTGATGCCATACTCGGCGGTATCCGCAATGTTGGGGTGAGGGTGTGTAGACGTAGTTTCCTCAGAAAAAACTGAATCAACCTCATAAAAAGCTGTGTCATCTGATGTGTTGGTCGGTTCACCCCATAGAGGGGAGAGGCCGGGTAAAAGCAACATAATCACACATGCGACTACGGCTGCCGCGCCGGCTCCCCAGTAGGTGTATTGTGCGGGGACATACCAGAGGCATGCGCCAGTGATCACACTGATAATAAGCCACCCAACAGGAACGATGATATCGGTACGTAAATGACGGGCGGTTCGGTATTCAATCCAGTCTTCACTGGGGAAGCGTGATCGTGCTTCGTGTCGGATTCTGCGGTTCGTTTTAGAGGCGGTAATGATAATGCTGATCAGGAATAATGCAAAACCTGCTCCTGTGACTCGGAGGTCTCCGGCGGCTGCGCCAAACACAAGAATGCCGGTTGAGGCTACGATGGCTAAGTGCTCTCCCCGGCCGAGTCGGATGGGCGTGGTGGGGTCAATCTCTGGGTAAAGATTGTGGAAGTTTTGCGAGGGTGTTTTTGCCGTCGTCATGGCACTGAAATCCAGTCCTTTGCTGTCGTGGATAGGGGGTACGGGCGGGGTTAGACAAATGGTTTCTTATGAATCTTCTCTAGGTTAGGTTAGTCTAACCTTGAGCTAAATTAAAAGGATACATGGACTGATCTCTGAGAATGAGATTAGAGAAGCTGAGTATCTTGATTTAAGGAGACTGCCCGAATGTTGTCTGCGAGTCGCACGGCACACGCTTTCCGACGCCCCCTCGCAGCCGCTGCCATCGCGGCTGCGGCGTGTCTGACTGTCACTCCTATCGTGTCACCCCACAACGCGTTGGTGGGGTCGGCAGGTGCCCAAGCAGGCGAGAAGTGTGCGGTCTCGCAGGTGGGCTGGGGCGTGCGCCAGTCCTTCCGCAGCTACATTAAAGGTAGGATTGCGAAGGGCGGTTGGGAAACGGAAGGGACCGTCAGTTACAACGGTGATGAGTTCGTGTTCAACGAGCCGTTCCCGCCGATTGAAACTACCAATGATGGCACTACGATCGTGCCCCTTGGGGAGGACAACGGCATCCGCTTTTATGGGCACAGTTATAACGACAAGCCCAAACTCGACATGACGCTCAAAGACTTCAGGATTGCGGTCAACGGAAGCTCTGCCAAGATTCTGGTGGATTACGATGCCAACCTGCCGGAAGATATGAGTGCAGATGCCCCGGACAACTTTGTGCGAGGTGACGATGTTGCTATCGCCGAGGTTGCCTTGAACGGCACACCTGACTTCACCTCGGGCACCGTTGATTTGAGCGGCGATGTCACCCTCACCGATATTGGCGACAAGCTCTTCTTAGGCAACTACGGCACCGGCGGCGAGATGGATCCGCTGAACGCCAACATCAACCTTGGCACCGAATGCACAGCTCGGGTGGCCAGCGTCACCAACGGCAATAGCAGCGACGGAAATGGTAACGGTGGCGGCTCCAAGACGACCTCGACCAAGAAGAACAACGCCCCGGGTCTCGATGCCCTGAAAACAGTCAATGACTACGGCACCGCGGTGAACAACCTCCTGTCAACCACGGATAAGATCATCACCAACATTGATAAGTTGGGTGCCCGTTTCAACCAGAACGGTGCGTCCGCCAATGGTGCTGGCACCGGCGGTGGCACAGTCAACCGCGCAAGCGCTGCGATTGGCGGTGCGTCCGGCGCGGGTAACGGCGGTGGAGCTGCAAGAGGCGGAGGTACCGCTGGGCGAGCCGTTGCCACCGCAGGGACTGCGGGTGAAGGTAACCAAGGTGCTGCGGGAGGTGCGGCGTCGACAAGCGGTGGTGGTGCCGGATCCGTGTGTACAGCCGAAAGTTCGCTGGGCGTGACGGAAGCTAGCGCGGCCTGGGGCGTCAAGCAGTCCTTCCAATCCTACATCACTGGTTCCATCGCGAAGGGGTCGTGGGAACTGAGTGGTGTGTCCCACAGCGATGGCGAATTCCACTTCGGCGGCAACTCTGGGGCGGTGGACCCGAAGGCAAACACGGGCACCATCCTGTTCCCTGGATCCATGCACTTCACAGGGCATAAAGGGGTGCTTCAACTGAACATGTCCAACCTGGAAATTCAGTGGAGCGGCAACTCGGGTTCACTGGTGGCTACCGTTTCCTCCAACAATATGGAGGGGCACAACACGGACTTTGGGCGAGTTACGTTGGCGAATCTTTCCTTCAACCAGCTGAATGTGGGTGACAATGCAGCGTCAGGTTCCGCTACAGCGTCGCTGACTCAAGCTGGTGCCCAGGCGTTTGCGGACTTTTACCCCGAAGGCACTCAGTTAGACCCGATTAGTTTCACCGCATCTCTTGGTGGTGCAGCAAGCTGCGCTGCGGGACAGGGGTCTGGTGCTTCCGCTGGGGGAGTTGCCGGTGCCGGCGGCAATGCTGCGGCTGCCGCTGTAACAAAAGCTGGTGGTTCGGCCGGTGCAAACGGTGCAAAAAGCGGGAATGCCGTTGGTGGTGCCAACGCCAAGCCGGGATCTGCTGCCGCAGCCAAGCTTGGCGGCAACACCAATGGGGCACAAGATTCATCCGAGGGAGCCGGATTTGATAGCAAAGGCTCATTCAAAATCAAATCCGCAGCTGCGAACGCTGATGGTGCAGGCACCGGCGGTTCCCCTTTTACCACTCCCATCCTGATGATCCTGGGCGCGTTCGTGATTGCCGGAGCCACCCTGTCCCAGTTTGTTTCCCGAAATCCCAACAGCCGTTAACCACCCATGCGTTTCACCATTCACCACACCACTAGGAAAGGTCCGCTTGTGATCTCAGCAGCTACTATGCGTACTACGTTCACAGCCGTGCTCATGTGTGCTGCCTTAGCTTTCACCGGGGCGCTCGCCGGATGCAACACGCCATTGTCCACGAATGCCTCAGGGGGCAACCAGGCAACAACCAGCGATCAGGAACTCAGGGAATCGTTACCCGACCGTGCTTCATTAAAAGACCCACGTACGTTTACCGGAATTTCAACTGTTCCAGACATGGGTGACGTGGTGCCTGTGACCGATAATGCCCAGCCTCAACTCCCTGTTGAACTCACCGATGCTGATGGCTACAACGTCACTGTCAAGGACGCCTCTCGCATTCTCGCGCTCGACTGTACGGAACCTACACCAAAACCCTCATGGGCCTCGGGCTGCAGAACAACATCGTGGGCCGCACAGTTAGTTCAACCGAACCGGCACTGGCTGATCTTCCCGTGGTCACTCAGGGTGGGCACAACATCAACGTTGAAGCTGTGCTCCAACTGTCCCCAAGCCTGGTGATTGTTGACCACAGCATTGGCCCACGCGAGGCTATCGATCAGATCCGTGATGCGGGCGTGACCGTGGTTGTCATGGAGCCGACTCGAAACATCGCATCCATCGGCGATGACATTAAGAACCTTGGTTCGGTGGTTGGTTTGCCTGATGAAGCCGACAAACTGGCAGAGCGCAGCAAAAAAGACCTCGATGCCGACATGGAAGCAGTGAAGAAACTCGCACCAGACCAGCCGCTACGTATGGCGTTCTTGTACGCGCGTGGTAACGGTGGCGTGTTCTTCATCCTGGGCGAAGGCACTGGTGCGCAGGATGTGATTGAGGGCATTGGTGCGGTGGATGTGGCCGCAGAAAACGGTTTGAAAGATGCCGCCCCGGCAAACGCTGAGGCACTGGCCAAACTCAACCCTGACGTGTTCATCATGATGACGGAGGGGTTGAAATCCACCGGCGGCATTGAAGGATTGATGCAGCGACCTGGCGTAGAGCAGACCACCGCTGGGCAGCATCAACGCGTTGTTGCATTGCCGGATGGGCAGTCGCTGGCGTTTGGTCCGCAAACCGGTGAATTGTTACTGCGAACGGCGCAGGCAGTGTATAACCCAGATCAGGCTCAGTAAAAGGCGCTGACAGTGACGAACACGAGTATCGTTCAGCGCCCAGAGTACAGTCGGGATACGGCGAAGGCAGGAAGACCCGCTGCGAGTGAGGTGTTCCGCACCCGAACGCGGCGTCGAGTAGTGCTGTTTGCCATGCTCCTTGTGCTGTTAGTTGGTGTTGTGCTGTTTTCTGTGTCGGTGGGGCAGTACCACATTCCTGTTGGTGACGTGCCGCGTATCCTTATCGCAGGTCCAGAGGGTGCTAGCCTTGCTGAATCTGTGGTGTGGAAGATTAGGCTGCCGCGCTAGTACTGGGACTACTGGTGGGCGCCGCGCTGGGAGTCAGCGGCGCGTTGATGCAGGCGGTTTTTGCTAACCCGCTGGCGGAACCGAGTGTCATTGGCGTGACCAGCGGCGCGGGCGTTGGCGCCGCGCTGGTTATTGTTTTCAACATTACGATTTTTGGCACGTCCACTGTTCCTGTTGCGGCGTTTATCACTGCTGTAGCGACCACCGCAGTTGTGTACCAGCTGGCGCGTCACAACGGCCGCGTGCACGTGATTAACCTCATTCTTACAGGCATTGCCATTAACGCGGTGGCAGGTGCGATCATTTCCTTCCTCGTTTACCTTGCTCCCACGACATCACGTGAGCAGATTATCTTTTGGCAAATGGGGTCACTGAACGGTTCGCAATGGAAGCATGTAATTGTGGTCGCACCGATCATTATTGCGGGTGCGGCTATTTCGCTGCGCATTGGTGGGCAGCTTGATGTGTTGGCATTGGGTGAAAAAGCTGCGGGACACATTGGCATCAATGTTTCCAGGCTGCGCATTACCGCCATTGGTGCCTCCACATTGCTCACAGCTGGTGCCGTGGCTTACGCCGGACTTATCGGCTTTGTTGGTCTAATTGTTCCGCATCTGCTCCGTGGAATTACGGGACCTGCGAATAAGGCTCTCATTCCCGCGTCTGCGTTGGCTGGCGCGGTGCTCATTGGGTTATCGGATATTGCTGCGCGCACGCTTATTCCCTTTGCCGATTTGCCCATCGGTATTTTCACTGCCCTGGTGGGTGGGCCAACATTCTTTATCCTGCTTCGCCGGATGTTGATGAAAGGAAGGCATTGATGCCTGCTGAGGCTTTGCTCTCTGCCACTGGTATTACGGTGGTCATGGGGGAGAAAACGCTGCTTAACGACGTCTCGGTGGTTGCTCGCCGCGGTGAAGTGCTGGGCCTCATCGGTCCGAATGGTGCAGGAAAATCCACGCTACTGTCTGTCCTGAGTGGTGATCTCATTCCTTTCTCAGGTTCGGTTTCTATCTGTGGATACGATCCTGCACAGGCATCGGCGTTGGAGTTGGCGAAGTCGCGCTCGGTGATGCTTCAGGATGTGTCTGTTTCTTTTGCTTTCTTGGTTCGCGATGTGGTGTCCATGGGTAGGCGTCCGTGGGCGCGCACGGACAAATCGGCGCGCGATGATGCGATTATCGACGCCGCGCTCGCTGCGACTGAGGTAAATCACCTGTCGGATCGTGACATCATGACACTCTCGGGCGGGGAGCGCGCACGGGTGGCGCTGTCGCGTGTGTTGGCGCAACAAACACCCGTTGTTCTGCTTGATGAGCCCACCGCTGCCCTGGATATTGGGCATCAAGAGCAGGCGTTGGGCTTGGTTCGGGCGCTCGCGAAAAGGGTGCTGCCGTGATTGTGGTGCTGCATGATCTTAATGCCGCTGCTGCGTATTGTGACCGCATTGTGTGCCTCGCTGACGGTACTGTGGCGGCGCAGGGGACTGTTGCTGAGGTTTATACCGAAGAGACGCTGAGTGCGGTGTATGGCTGGGATATTCAGGTCGTGTCATCACCCGCAGGAGATGTTCAAGTTTTCCCAAAGCGGGGGCGGGGAGCGGGGGTAGACAATGGTCTACAGGAAACCCTCAGTGAGCTGTTCAATCTTACATTTAACTAAATATTTCATTAATAAATACAGCGCTAAAGCTTGATTTTTACTAAGTTTTTGAGCTAAGGTGTGCCTATCCTAAATATCAGTTTTCGGGTGGTTAACGCCCGCTTAATACAGGAGTCTCGTATGACAAGCGCAAGTCGTTTCCAGCATTCACTAGCCGCTTTTATGGCGGCATCCATCGCTGCTGGGGCAGTAGTTGTCCCAACCACTGCAATCGCGCAGCAGCAAACAACCTGCACCGATGACAAGGCTGTTTTCAAAGTCACTGGTGGCGAATTTGAGTGGGATTTCCGCGATAGTTGGAACAAGTACATCCATGGCAAGATCGCTCAAGGAACATCAGAACTCACGGGCGGAATTACAAACCTGAACGAGGCCAATAAAGCCCAAAGTAACTACAAGTTTGTTGCCTCTAAGGGGGCTTCCACAAGCGCCAACCAGGCGGAACTGAATGTGGATGGCACCATGCACTACCAGGGACATAAACATGGTGATAACTATGTTCTGGACAATACGTTCAGCAACTTCAACCTCAAGGCTGAGGGAAGCAAGCTTGAGCTGTACGCAGACGTTCACTACCGCAAGTATGTAGATAACAACACTGCCGGGGAATGGCAGGACGCAAAGCAAATTAAGGTCTCCGAGTGGACCTTGAAGAAACCGCTCGCACTCAAGGCCGGTGATGTTGCATTTGCTTCCAATGGTCAAGGCAAGTTTGGTTCCCAGGACGTTATCAGCGCTTTGGGTGACTTCTATAAGGACGACGTTCACACCGGCGCAATTACCGGCAAGGTGAAGGTCTCCCGGGAATGTCCTCCGGTACCGTCGACCTCTGCAAAGCCCAGCAGTGAGCCAACAAAGCCCGCTTCTAGCGCTGCTAAGCCCAGTAGCGAGGTGGCAAAGCCGAGTTCCAGTGCGGTCAAGCCCACCTCCAGTGTCTCTAAGCCCAGCAGCTCAACAACGAGCTCTGCTGCTCCGGCACCCGCTCCCAACCCGAACCCGGGTGAGCCTACCGCACCTGGCAGCAGTAACTCTCAGCTCATCAAAGTTCTTGCAGGTCTGGGCGTTGCTGGCGCGATCCTCGCGGCTATCTTTGGGTTCTTGCAGCACTCCAACATTCCGCTGCCGTTCCGCATCTAGTCTTCTTCGTTGAAGCGTAAAAATCCCTCTCCCAGCACCAGGGACGAGGGATTTTTACGTTCTGCTAACAGGTGTCTTAGTTGATGGCCGCGAAGCCTGCTTCGAGATCGGCGATGATGTCATCAATGTTTTCAATGCCCACCGAGAGTCGGATGGTGGACTGGTTGATCCCGGCGCGGCGGAGTTCTTCCTCGTTTGACTGCGAGTGTGTTGTGGTGGCGGGATGGACGACGAGGGAACGCACATCACCGACGTTGGCGACGTTGGAGTGGAGTTTCAGGGCGTCGATAAACGCCCATGCTGCATCTTTGTCACCTTTGATGTCAAAGGAAAGGACGGAGCCGGTGTAGTCGAGCCCTAGTTTTTCTTTGATGCTGTACCAGGGGGATGTTTCGAGTCCGGCATAGTTGACAGTGGCGACTTTGGGGTGGCGTGCCAAGAATTCGGCGACTTTCTCGGCGTTGCTGTTGTGTCGTTCGATGCGCAGGGACAGCGTGTCCAAGCCTTGGGCCGTGACCCATGCGTTGAACGCCGAGGGGGCTGCACCGGTGTCGCGAAGGAGTCCGACACGGGCTTTGAGTCCGAAGGCAGCGGGGCCGAGGTCTGCGTAGCGGAGGCCGTGGTAGGCGGGGTCGGGTGTGACAAAGTCTGGGAATACGGGGGCGCCATTGCGTTCAACGGTCCAGTCGAATTGTCCACCGTCGACGAGGACACCGCCGAGCGCGGAGCCGTTGCCGGTGTAGAACTTGGTGAGGGATGCGACAACGATGTCAGCACCCAGTTCGAGGGGACGGACGAGTGCCGCGGTGGCGAGTGTGTTGTCCACAATGAACGGAACCTTGTTGGCGTGTGCTACCTCGGCAATAGCGGGAATGTCGAGGATGTCGGCCTGGGGGTTGGCGAAGGTTTCCCCGTAGAAGGCGACGGTGTTGTCTTGGACGGCAGCCTGCCAGGAGGCAGGATCGTCGGGGTCGTCCACGAAGGTGGTTTCTATTCCCAGGCGGGCGAGGGTGACGGCGAATAGCGTGGTTGTGCCGCCGTAAAGCCGCGGGGAGGAGACGATATGGGAGCCTGCACGGGCGAGATTGAGGATTGTTGCTGTTTCGGCCGCCTGTCCGGAAGCGAAGAGGACAGCATGCACGCCACCTTCCAGTGAAGCGAGTCGGTTTTCTACGACTTCAACGGTGGGGTTGGTGAGGCGGCTGTATACCGGGCCGAGGTTTTCGAGGGCGAAGCGTTGTTTCGCGTGTTCGGCGTTGTCGAATACGTAAGAGGAGGTGAGGAAGATGGGAAGGTTGCGTGCACTGGTATCGCTGTCGACTGTTTGACCCGCGTGGATGGAGCGGGTGTCAAAGCCCCAGTCGGCTGCATTGCTGTTGTCGTATTGTGGCATGGGTAGTAATCCTTAGTATCGATGATTTTTACACCAACATAGTGAACAGCTCGGTCTAGTGCAAACCGCTCTGTCTGTCCATTATCGTTGTGCCTGGTGTCGGCTTGGTTTTCTCGAATTAAACCAGGCTCTTACCCCTACAAGGAGGACTGCGACGATCGCTGCTGCGATGAGTGCCTTTTGTTGCCATGGCATGGGGCGTGCGTCAGCGAGTTCATCGGCGCAGTGTGTGAGGTTGGTCTTCAGGGTTTGTTGTGCGGAGTTGTAGTCGGCAGCACGGGTGCTGAAAAGTTCGGATCGGAGGGCGTCGATACGCATGCCGGAGGATGCTTGGTTCTGCAGGGTTCCAGAAATGGCTGCGGCGGGATTGTCGCCGATGTCCTGTGCGGCGGTGCGTGCCTGCTGTTCGGTGTATTCGGTTCTAAAACCGGGGTCGGTAGCGGCATCAATTCCGGCATCGGCCGCGGTTTGCGTGGTGAGCATACCCTAAGCCTTCCTGTCCGCCCGTATTGGTGATGCGCTGTTGCAGCTCGTTGACAGTTGGCGCTCCTTTCGCGCCTGATTCGTAGGCGGCCAGGTCGGCAGCAAACCCTGGGGAGGCTTTGTCGATTTCTGCTATGCGCGCTTTGCGGACGTCGTTTTCCAGCTTGTTCCAGAAGTCCCGCACCTGCGAGGGGGAGTTGGGGTCTACCCGACACAGCTGCTTCTCTGTGTCGGCTGTCACCGTGAAAGCGCTGCTTGCTGGCGGCGTTAGGAGTGTGGCAAGCGTAACGACGGCCGCCGTACCCACTGTTGTCACGATGGGCCTGCGGGTGGCGGGGGTGGGCAACAGGGGTGGTTGATGAAAAGAAAACCTCATAACACAAGCCTACGTTGTGGGTTTGGTTATGTGATTTATTCCTCGCGCCGTGTGGCTGAGCAGTGTTTATGCGCGGTTTGATGGATTTTTTCAGTAGCAGTGACCTAAAACCCCTTTTAAAGTCCCATCATTCGGGATACGGTGTGACCAGGCGCATAATTTTGAACTAAGTATGACTCACCTCATATTTTTGGAGTTTGGAAAGGAAGGGCTGTCATGACAAAACAGGATGTCAAGGACAGACTCACGGTTCCTGACGGAGTGGAACTGGTCTATTCAGATGCGTGTGACCTGCCTGTTGGTGTCCACGACCACAGACGCATGTCGTTGAAGAAAAAGATCGTGCTTCTCCTTGTGGCCATCGCAGCAGCAGCCGGGTGGGGAACCATCGCGTTATCCCGTGGCGAAACAGTCAACGCAGTGTGGTTGGTGCTTGCTGCAGTTGGTTCCTACATCATCGGCTTCACGTTCTACGCGCGGTTTATCGAATACAAGGTGGTGCAGCCTCGCGACGATCGCGCTACCCCCGCCGAATACGCCAACTGACGGCAAGGACTTTATGCCAACTGACCGGCGAGTGCTATTCGGACACCACTTTGCTGCGATTGCGGGTGCTGGCCCGCTGGTGGGGCCTGTCATGGCAGCCCAGATGGGGTATCTCCCCGGTACTATCTGGATTGTCGTGGGCGTTATTCTGGCTGGCGCTGTGCAGGACTACCTGGTCTTGTGGGTGTCAACGCGCAGGAAAGGTCGCTCACTGGGGCAGATGATCCGCGATGAAATGGGAGTTGTTGGTGGCACTGCCGGCATCCTCGCCGTGATTACCATCATGATCATCATCATTGCGGTGTTGGCACTTGTGGTGGTCAACGCCCTCGCGGAAAGCCCATGGGGTGTGTTCTCCATCACCATGACTGTGCCGATTGCGCTGTTCATGGGCGTGTACCTACGCTATCTGCGCCCCGGACGCGTGAGTGAAGTTTCCGTCATCGGTGTTGTCCTGCTGCTTCTGTCCATCGTCGCTGGTGGCTGGGTTGCTGATACCTCCTGGGGTGTGGAAATGTTCACCTGGTCCAAGATCGTGCTTGCCTGGGTGCTTATTGGTTACGGCATTGTCGCAGCCATTCTTCCCGTGTGGTTACTGCTTGCGCCACGCGATTACCTGTCCACCTTTATGAAGATTGGCGTGATCGGGCTGCTTGCAGTAGGTATTCTCATTGACCGCCCCGAGGTGCACATGCCCGCCATCACCGACTTTGCTAAAAACGGCAACGGGCCAGTTTTTGCCGGCAATCTGTTCCCCTTCCTTTTCATCACCATCGCTTGCGGTGCTCTCTCTGGGTTCCACGCGCTGATTTCCTCTGGGACCACGCCCAAGCTGGTGGAAAAAGAAACGCAAATGCGCGTGATTGGGTACGGCGGCATGCTCATGGAGTCCTTCGTGGCCATCATGGCTCTCATCACCGCCGTTATTTTGGACCGTCATGTGTACTTCGCGATGAACGCACCAGCCTCCATGACTGGTGGAAAACCCGAAAGTGCTGCTGAGTTTGTGAACTCCCTGGGACTTCCTGGCTCTAACCTTATGCCCGAACAACTCACCAGTGCTGCTGCGGCGGTGGGGGAGCACACCATCATTTCCAGAACTGGTGGTGCGCCGACGCTCGCGTTCGGTATGTCGCACATTCTGACCGACATTTTCGGGCACCCTGAGATGCAGTCCTTCTGGTACCACTTTGCCATCATGTTCGAGGCACTGTTCATCCTTACCACCGTGGACGCTGGTACCCGTGTCGCACGCTTCATGATGACCGACACCCTCGCCAACGTCCCCGGCCTCGCGCGTTTCAAAGATCCCACCTGGACTGTGGGCAACTGGATTTCCACCATTGCGGTGTGCGCTTTGTGGGGAGCCATTCTGCTCATGGGTGTGACTGATCCGCTCGGCGGCATCAACGTCCTGTTCCCGCTTTTCGGCATTGCAAACCAGTTGCTTGCGGCCATCGCCTTGTCCCTTGTCCTCGTGGTTGTGGTGAAGAAAGGTATGTACAAGTGGGCGTGGATCCCTGCCATTCCGTTGTTCTGGGACGTGATTGTGACTATGACTGCGTCGTGGGAGAAGGTATTCTCCAGCAACCCATCCATTGGGTACTGGGCCCAGCACAACCGCTTTAAAGAAGCTGCAGCTCAAGGACTCACCACATTTAAGAGTGCCAAGTCCCCAGCGGAAATCGACGCCGTGGTTCGCAATACCGCAATCCAAGGCGTGCTGTCCATACTCTTCGCGGTGCTTGTGCTTATCGTTATCGCTGCGGCTGCAGTAGCCTGCTACAAAGCCATTGTTGCGCGCCAGCGGGGCGAAGAGATTGCTACGAGTGAAGAACCCTTCAGCCCGTCCGCGTTTTTTGCTCCTAGTGGTTTGGGGGCGACGAGCATAGAAAAGAGCGTTGCTCAGGTGTGGGCAACAGCGGCGCCGCCGACGGAACGAACAGCACATGCTCACCACTAATCGAATCATTGTGAGCGCAGTGGCGAAGGTGTGGCAGCTCATGCGCAGCTGCTGGGTGTATATCGGTGATGTGATGGGGGAACGTGACTATGAAAAATACGTCACGTACCTACAACAACACCACCCTTGTGCACCCATACCCACCGAGCGAGAATACTGGCGTATGCGGTGGGCTGAGCAAGAACTCAATCCGAAAGGACGGTGCTGTTAGAGGAAAACAGCTGAAACCATCCGCCCTGGTTTTATTTGCCTTTATCTGGCGGGGATCACGGGCGGATTGCGTACTATTATGGGGGCGTCGGGGGTGTTTTAATTCGTGTGACTAGTTTATTAAAATCCCAGTTCAAGGCCAGTTGCGGGGGTATGGATGGATGATTGTTATGCAAAAATTTCCCGATTATCCATGCTAAGTGTTAACCTTTCTTTAAATCTGCTGAACACATAAGGGGTGTGGCGCGGACCGTGGAGATTCGGGGGAATCTCTGCAAATGATATTTCCATTATGGAAATGCATGTGATGATATAATTCATGCATTTTCATAGTGGAAATATTTTTTTCTATTGATGGCACTATTGGGCTGATGTGCATGGGCTTATCGGACGTGCGGGTGTACGCGGCGTCGCTAAGCAAGAGTTTTTGAGCCACTGTGGCATGGAAAACGGGGTGGCAGAAAGGTGAACTGCTGCCCCGTTTTATGTGTTACTTAGAACTCGATATCATCTGCGGCACCTGGGCCAGCAAGTTGTGCAATCTCCTTGGCTATCTCTGCTTGTCGAGACTGAATCAGAGTGGTGAGTTCGCCCGCCTGAGTAAAATCAGACATCCACGTCACGCCTGCGGCCCCAGCCTCAGCTATGGAGACGCCGTAGTGCTCATGAAGGTAGCCGTCAGTGTCAATGCCAGCTTCACCAGCTGCACCCATAGCTGCAGCAACCTCAACGTAGAAATTACGGTCGGTGCTCAGTCGAGCCGAGTTATTCCCGGCCTGCCCCGTTTGGGAGGAGCCGGCCCCAGCTGCCCCACTGAACAGCGGATGCGGCTGCGACATAAGGTTGCTGTACTCCACCCCCACGGTCATCGGGTGAGTACCAATGCGATGCTGCCATTCCGCTGCTGCCTGATCCCATTGCGGGCGCTCAATGCCCAATATGGTGGTGACTTCTTCAATGGGCGCGTTGGCGTGAAGCCTCTGTGAACCAGCAACGAAGTCGTGCAGGCTCACGCCAGCAATTGGCTGGAGCTCGGGTGCGGAGGTATCCACGTTGCGCATGGCCATTAACGGTGCAAATGCCTCTTCCTCCGCCTGTCGCGCAGCTTGGCCGCTGGGATCCTGGTAGAAACCAGCGAGAATTTCATTACGCCTCGTGTAGAACCCAAATAATGTACCAATGCAGTCGTAGATGATCTCCTGCTTGTCTTCTTGATCAAGGGAGTCCCAGTCGATGCGCTTGGCCAGGTAATCCCTGGATACCTCAATGTAGGTGTCCACAGATTCGTGCATGTCACTGTTGCCCAGCACAAGGTTGCGAGCGCCCTTGAAATCGCCGAGCTGGGTGGCCTCAGTATCAATGGCGCGCAAGACCCCCTCCCAGCGCTCTAGTGCATCCTGGGCTCCTGGAACAGACTTATTGGTGTCGATCTGCTCATAAAACTCGAACTGCGGCTCCAGGGCACGTTCCCACAGGTCAAGCCATTTATCTGCGTACTCGTACGCATCTGCAGGGAAGCCTGCCGGGGGTTGTGGTTTGGGCAGCCATGCGAGTGCTTCCTCATCGAAGCTGTCATGAAGAAACTCGCCGGTGATGGCAACGCTGAAGGGGTGCACAAAGAACAGTTCGCCGTTCGGTCGGTATCCGAAGGTGGAGCCGTCCGGATTCGGAACTCCGGTTTCCTTGGAGTTGGGGCGTGCATTATAGGCGGCAGCGGGTGCTTTGCCAGGGTTGGCGCCTGCTGCTTGGGCTGCGCGGGATCCACCGGCGGAGCGCCCAGAAGATGCGGTAGAAGAGGGAGCATCCTCGGAAGCGCCACCGAAGAGCTTTTTCAGAAAATCAAACATGTATGTGTCCTTTGCTGGGGTTGAGTAGGGGTTAGTAGTCCTCAGGACTGCGGGACGCTATAGCGGCGTATTTTTCCCACAGTTCGTCCGTGTATGTTCCGTTGATGATGGCGTTTGCGACTTCGCACCCAGGTCGCGCAAGGTCACGGACAATGAGTTCAACAATGTTGGCGAACTGCGTGTCCTGTGCTGCACGTAGGTTGCGCATCGTGTCGCCGAGGCTGCCCATCACGTTGTAGTAGGTGACGTCAGCTTCGCGAGTTCCTGCTGGTTCAAGTTTCGTGTGTCCCTTGGTTCTTGCTTCTTCCACAATGGATTTGCGGAGGAAATCAACCCGGGTTTCTGCGTATGCTGGCAGTAGACGCACAAGCTCGCGATGCTGCGCCAGTTCATAGTTGATGTGCAGCATGATAACTTGACCAACCCAGCCACCGGGGGAAGTGGCAATGCGGTAATTTTCTTCCTCTATATGACGAGTACGAAGTTCCGCGAGTGCCTCCGCCGCTTGTGGTGCGTTCCGCATTGCCGTTGACGGCATGAATGTTGTTTGCGTTCCGCATCCTGTGCAGGTGAGGTATTGTGCCTGGTAGTACAGTTGCGTGACCGGAATCGGGGCACTGCACTGCGAACAGGTAAAACGTGCAGCAGCTTCCTTCCAATCGGCAACAGCCTGGTTGTACTGCTTTTCGGCGTCGTCGGTTTCTGACTCCATGAAAATGGATTCGGTGAGCGTGTCAATGTAGTCGCTGAAGTCCTCAACGGCGTCCTCTGCCTCTAAGAAGACGGCGCGGACGTTCTGGTCTTCAACACTCATATACACAGAGAACTGCTTGTGGAACACCTGCTCTGCCTTCTCCACCAACTGGTGCATCTGGTTGCCAATTCCAGTTTGAAAAGCCAGGAATGAGCGTTTGTACTCATCGGTGTCGTTTGCTTTGATCTCTGGTGCCGTAGCTCGGGCTTCGGCGGCGATTTCTTCGCCGCGCTGCCGGAGCTTGCCCAGAAATACGTCAAGGCGTTCCCGTAATTCTGTAATCATCTGGAGAGATTGCCCCATAATGTCCTTCAATCCTTCTTGAAAAGTGTGTTGTTTGTTGTGCTGCTACAGGTCGGCGCTGATAAACACGTACCCGCAGTAGCGACATTCCTTAACGCCGTGTTCTTCCGCACGGCCGGCGCCGCACCCGGGGCACACTGTCGTTTCAGTGGTGAGTTGTTCCTCCTCGTAGTGCACGTCACGTTTTGTGCTGGCGAACGCCTGCCGGCGCATGCGCTCAACGATCGATTCAGCCATTTACATCTCCTCCAAGATCGCGGCTTTCTTGGCGGCGTATTCCTGTTCGGTGATGAGATCCGCGTCGAACATCTGCTTCAATGTGGTCAGCTTCTCCATGGGGTTAGCTGCCGCAGGTGTTGCCGCTGGAGCGGGCGCCGCCTGTTGTGTCTGTTGCTGTTGGGTCGCCGCCATCTCGCTGAACAACAGTCCCATGGCCACGCCGTCTTGCGCGCCAGCACCTGCGGCAGTCCGGGCGTCGCCAGTAGCGAGCGCGGTGTTGAATCGCTGGAACTTGTCCATGTCGCCGATCATGTTCATACCGGTGACTTTGTCGTAGTATTCGTTGACCTCGTCGGGGAGGGTGACGGAAGCGATGCTGAATTGCGTGACGGAAACCCCCAGGTCCTCGAAGTATGGGGGCTATGGCGGGGGCGAGGCGTGCGTTTACCATCGACAGGTTCGCGGCGAAATCCATGACGCTGATGCCGGAGGTGGCCATGATCTCGCCGAACTTTGCGGCAATGTAGTCGCGTAGCTGAATCTCAAGGTCGCGGATGCACAGTAATGGGTATGAGCCCGCGTATTCACGGAAGAACCGCGCGGCGTCGGTAATGCGGACGTTGTACGAACCGAAAGCTCGAACGCGAACCTGGCCGAACTTGGGGTCGTGCATCATGACGGGGGCGGGGGGTGCCCCATTTCAGGTCTACGAATTGGCGCGTAACCATGAAAAATACGTCGTAAATGTTGGGTGAGGCGAACCCGTATTTCCAGCCCTTCAACTGGTCTAAAACCGGTATGTTCACGCTGGGAAGCGTGTGGCGGCCGGGGCCATACACCGCGCTTGCTTGGCCGTGTGCCAGCGTCAACGCGATCTGGTTTTCGCGGACGATAAGTTGGGCACCCGTTTTGATTTGCCCGTTTTCAACAGGCCATTTCCACATAACAAGCTGCGGATCTGGGTCAAGGCATTCAATGAGGTCGACAAAAGGGATGCCCATATGTGTCCTTTCATGCGGAAGTAGCTCAATCTCTACTAGTATGCACTATTGCTACTTGAAGTATTGAATCGGTGCCTTTTTCTGCGGTAACGCCTATCGACGCCGCGGACTGCCCAGGCGCTCGGTGCATAACTATAGTAAATCCGCTATGGTGGACATTGCTATTTATTTTTCGCATATAAGTTTGATATCGGAGTGAAAGATAATGGGTGTGCACGTTCTGGTGCACACCCGTATGGTAGGCGGTTACGGTGATGTTTCTGTTACTGGGAAGCACGCATCAGTGATCCAGCTGCTGGGGTCTGGATTCTGGGCTGGGCTGACGCGATAGATATTGAACATGGGGCCAGTGGTGAGTCCATGGTCAGCGATGTATGCGCCAATCGCTTGGGTGACGGCTGGCATCTGAGAGTAATCGCCATGTAGCGTGGCCATGACAACATCGCGCTCGGGTATGCTGCGGCACTCCAATCGGGCAGTGCCAGTGAATGGCTCAGTTACCTGAATCCACACCTCAATGTCCACATCGTTGTCGCGGAATTCGGGGTCGTAGAACGTTGCTCCAGAGATGCCTCCGGCGGGGAAGGATACTTCAGCTTCCTGGAGCAGGGGCATGATTTCCTGCCACAGGATGCCTTCGTCGTGGTAGCTGGGTACGACATGGCGGAGGCTAGCAATGGTTAGCGCTGGCAGTGTGGTCCTGATGACATCAGTCTTTTCAGGGTGTCCTTTCAGGGTGGTGGTGACGAGGTCAAGCGCCGCCTGCTGTGCCAAGCTGGTCGCTTGTGTAAAACCGGTATCCACTGAACTGGTCAATACGCGCGGGAATGAGAAGTCCACGTTCCTGGTAGTGACGCAGCATCCGCACGCTGATCCTAGATAGCGTGGAAAACGTTCCTATCTGCAGTAAGCCATTGTCCTGGTGACTCATGTCTTCATCACACACCCTCACATCATGTCAGACACAAGTAACGCAACAACCCCTGACCACACAACTAGGGGTAGTGCGTGTCAGGGGTTGTGCTGCGTGAAAAAGCAGAGTTACTTCTTCACGCCATCAATAATCGCGTTGAACGTTGCGGAAGGACGCATCACAGCGTTGGTTTTTTCCTCAGAGGGGCTGTAGTATCCGCCAAGGTCCGCAGGGGATCCCTGAACGTCAATAAACGTTGCGGTGATCTCTGATTCTGCAGCGGCCAGTGCTTCTGCCACCGGAGCAAACACCGCAGCCAAATCCGCGTCCTCGGTCTGGGTGGCCAGTTCCTTAGCCCAGTTCAAGGTCAGGTAGAAGTGGGAGCCGCGGTTATCAATTTCACCGGCCTTGCGGGAGGGGGATTTGCCCTCGTTGAGCAGGGTTTCGGTGGCGCGGTCCAGGGCGTCGGCAAGCACGGCGGCCTTGGCATTACCGTCGGTGTTGGCAAAGTGGCGCAAGGACTCGGCCAATGCCAGGAACTCACCCAGTGAATCCCAGCGCAGGTGGTTCTCCTCCACCAGTTGCTGGACATGCTTCGGGGCGGAGCCACCGGCACCGGTTTCGAACAGGCCACCGCCGGCCATGAGAGGAACAACTGACAGCATTTTCGCAGATGTCCCTAGCTCCAGGATGGGGAAGAGGTCGGTGTTGTAGTCACGCAACACATTGCCTGTGACGGAGATGGTGTCTTTGCCCTCACGGATGCGGCCAATGGACACCTGAGTTGCCTCCACTGGAGACTTGATGCTGATGTCCAGCCCCTCAGTGTCGTGATCCTTCAGGTATTTTTCCACCAACGCGGTGAGGTTGCGGTCATGCGCACGCTCGGGATCAAGCCAGAAGATAGCGGGCATGCCAGACAACCGTGAGCGAGTGACGGCGAGCTTGACCCAGTCCTGAATGGGGGCGTCTTTGGTTTGGCAGGCGCGCCAAATATCGCCAGCCTCCACGGCGTGCTCAATCAGCACGTCGCCAGCGGAATTAACCACCTGGACAGTACCATCGGCCGGGATTTTGAAGGTCTTGTCATGGGAGCCGTATTCCTCAGCCTTCTGTGCCATGAGGCCGACGTTGGGAACAGTGCCCATGGTGCTGGGATCGAAGGCCCCGTGAGCGCGGCAATCATCAATCACCGTCTGGTACACGCCTGCGTAGGAGGAATCGGGAATAACAGCCAATGTATCCTGCTCTTCACCAGCGGCGTTCCACATGTGACCGGACGTCCGGATCATGGCTGGCATGGAAGCATCCACAATCACATCGGAAGGAACATGCAGGTTGGTGATGCCTTTATCCGAGTTGACCATGGCCAACGCTGGGCCCTCGGCCAGGGCCTTATCAAACGCGGCTTTGATTTCGGCACCGTTATCGAGGGAATCCAGGCCGGCATAAATGGCGGCCAAGCCGTTCTCACCATTCAGCCCAGCCGCGTTCAGCTGGTCACCGTACTGATCAAACACATCAGCAAAATAAGCGCGCACCACATGGCCGAACAGCACCGGATCGGACACCTTCATCATGGTGGCCTTCAGGTGTGTGGAGAACAGCACACCCTCTTCCTTAGCGCGTGCAACCTGCGCAGCTAGGAACTGGTCGAGTGCTTTTGCCGACATGAAGGTTCCATCAATGACCTCACCGGCTAGCACCTTCAAATCAGACTTGAGAACAGTCTCAGTTCCGTCGGCACCAACAAGCTTGATCGTGAGCACATCGTCAGCGGGAATAATCACCGACTTCTCGTTGTGACGGAAGTCGTGGTCATCCATGGTGGCCACGTTGGTCTTAGAGGACTGCGACCACACGCCCATACGGTGTGGATGTGCCTTGGCAAAGTTCTTCACAGCGATGGGGGCACGGCGGTCGGAGTTACCCTCGCGCAACACCGGATTAACTGCGGAACCCTTCACGGCGTCGTAACGCGCGCGAACATCCTTCTCTTCATCGGTGCTGGGGGAGTCCGGGTAGTCGGGCAGCGCGTACCCTTGACTCTGCAGTTCGGCGATTGCGGCCTTCATCTGGGGGACGGATGCCGAAATATTGGGAAGTTTGATGATGTTCGCCTCGGGGGTCTGGGCTAGTTTTCCCAGTTCAGCGAGCGCGTCGTCCACACGCTGTTCTTCAGAAAGATAGTCGCTGAACTGAGACAGGATGCGGCCCGCGAGGGAAATATCACGGGTCTCAACATCAATTCCGGCGGTGGCTGCGAATGCCTCAACAACTGGTTTTAGTGAGTACGTGGCCAACAACGGTGCTTCGTCGGTGCGGGTGTAAATAATTTTTGCCAATGTTGCTCCCTGCAAGAAAAAAGTTTGCGATACGGCACACCAGGATACCCCTGTTTATGCCGCTGCAACCACTTTTTTCGCGTATCGACGCCCACAGGGGTACCCGACTTCAACCCCGAATACGCGTGTACACTTTCCACATGTACGTCATCTGCTCCGAACCGCAAACGCCACCCACCAAGGACACCAGTATCACTGGTGAGTTGTGGCGGGAAATGCTTGGCAAAGAAATCCGATCAGCGCGCACGCAGCGCGGGGATCGTCTCTCTGACCTTGCTGAACGTTCGGGAGTTTCGCCTCAGTACCTGTCCGAAATCGAGCGCGGAATGAAAGATCCGTCCTCTGAAATGATTGATGCCATTGCTGGAGCATTAGGAATGTCTACGCTTGACCTGGCGAAATCCGTGGTGGAGAAGGGCGACAGTGGGAGCGGCGACATCCATAACGCCGCGAGCACGCCGGTGTTGTTGCTGGCGGCCTAACTACCGGGGCGTCGAGAAGCGGCAACAATATTATCCGCCAGACCGTAATCCACGGCCTGCTGTGCGGTGAGCACCAGTTTCCTTTCGGTGTCTTTGCGGACCTGCTCGGCGGAAACGCCACAGTGCTGGGCAAGAATTTCTTCCTGCATGCTGCGGATACGCTCAATCTCCTCGGCCTCAATGATCAGGTCTGGGATCGCGCCACGACCGCCCTCTGTGACGGGTGCATGCAGTACCACCCGGCCGTGCGGCAGGATCAGTCGGTGCCCGTGCGTGCCTCCAGCAAGGAGCAACGCAGAGGACGACACAACTTGGCCGACGCATGTTGTTTCAAGGGTGGGGTGAACAAATTGCATGCAATCGTAAATTGCCAAAGTCGCGGACATGGAGCCGCCAGCGGAATTGAGGTACAGGGAAATGGGCATGTCGGCGTTGTCGTTTTCCAGATGTAATAGCTGGGCAATAACGGCATTGGCTACCCCATCATCAATGGGCGTGCCAATGTAAATGATGCGCTCATCAAGCAGGCGGCTATAAATGTCAACCGTCTTTTCGGTGTTGCCACTGCGGGTTGTCACATAGGGGATTGTGTACGTCGAACTCATGAGTGCGCATGTCCTTTCGCTGAAAGCCCCATGACCCGGGCGGGACGTTGAAGAAACTGGGAGACATCTGAGGTGATGTGATCAACGAAGCCGTACTCCAAAGCTTGCTCGGCGGTGAACCAACGATCACGCAGGGAATCGTGGGTGACCTCCGCGAGGCTGCGTCCAGTATCCTCCGAAATGCACTCCAACACCGAGTCCCGCGTGTGGCGAATATCGTTAGCCTGAATTTCAATATCCTGCGCCACGCCGCCAATTCCACCCGAACCCTGGTGCAACAACACCTTGGCATGGGGAAGGCAGAAACGCTTGCCTTGCGTTCCGGCGGACAACAAAAACTGTCCTGCGCTGTACGCCATGCCTAGATTTACTGTGATCACGTCGTTGGGAATGCCGTTCATGCAATCGCGGATCGCCAACATTCCGGGCACGGACCCACCTGGGGAATTAATCAAAAAGACAATATCGGCGGTGGGATCGCGGAAAGACAAGAGAAGAAGCGAGGTGCATAAGCGGTTTGCATTATGCTGCTCCAACGCGTCAGCAAGGATAATAATGCGGTGGTCGAAAAGCTCCCGGTAAATGTGCTGATCCAGGATCTGCGTCACATCAACTGATTGTTCGGACATGTATCCATGCTCCAGTATCGGTGCAGCACACGGCAATGAAATCCGCTCCCAGCGGATCCGCTGACAGCGGAAATGGTGGTGACCTGCTCAGAGACAAAAACAACTACCATGAAAACTATGGACCCCAATACTGTTCAAGGCATTCTTGAGCAAGGTCTGCATGCCATTGGTTGTCCAACCGGGGCCGCAGTGGTGGTTACATCTCAGGGCATTGTTGATAGCGCGACTGTTGGCGATATGAATAGTGAAACCCCCGTTGTCATCGGTTCTACAAGTAAGTCGCTCACTGGTTTGGCTGTGACGCAGCTGGCTGATCAGGGGCTTATTGACGTGCAACAACCCCTCACACACTACCTCCCCAACGCCCATGTTCTTCCTGACGCCACTGTTCATGACGTTGCCAGGCATTGCAGCGGGCTCCGGTCCGATTCAACATGTGCCCGCACCAAGAAGTTTCGTTACTCCAACCGTAATTACAACCTTCTCGGTGAACTCGTTGAGAAGATCTCCGGTCTGCCGTTCATGGAGTACGTGCAGCGCAACATTATTGACCTCCAGCACCACACTCCAGTGATATTTGGGCACGTGGCATTTCTTGGGCATTATTTCCCTGCAACCCCCTTCGACCTGTCTGCACAATCCTGGATTCAACCGCCTTCTGGAGGTATTGCCATGAACATCCAGGATGCAGCACACTACCTGCAGTCTTACCTGGCTGGTGACTTTTCACTTGAGCACATGCTTATCGACGCCGCGCCTGCCGACGGTTCCCCGCAGTTTCCGGTGTCCTTGGAGACAAGGGCCGATATGGTTACGGGTGGATTGAAAAAGAATACTCAGACCACCGGATATACCTGCACTCTGGAAAAGTCCCAGGTGTCACAACATTGTTTGCGCTTGTTCCTGACCGTGATGTGGGTGTAGCGCTACTTGTGCCTGCTGGTGATTTTCTTGTGGGCACTCCACTCATTGAAAAAAATTGGGCGAGGCGCTTATTCTGACCGCTATGGGGGAGCATGGTGATCTTCCCACCAAGCGTGAACGTGTGATTGCGCGAACGCGGCTGACCGTGGGATACGCGCTCTTTTTGGTCTTTGCGATGATGGTGGGGGCGACATCTGTGCACTGGAATCTGCCACTAGTGGGGATTGGATGTGCTGCTGTTATTGCTGGTGGCGTTCGACTGCTCAGCGGCACCCCGACGGCCTGGATCTACCGCTTCGCTCCTGACTTCTTCTGCGTGATCCTTGTCGGTATTTTACTGATGGCTGGGGCTGGAATCTATGCGTTTGTGTAGCGGCAGATCTGAAAAAGTGCAGATGAAGACGCTGTCTTTGCTTATAGTTTGAATACATGACAAGTGGTAGTTTGGCCCCATGTCTGTACAGCGTTCCATGCCACTCGTAACTGTTCGTGACCTTGATGCTGCGATTGAGGAGTACTGCCGTCTTACTGGAATGAAAGTGATCATGAACCATGGTTGGATTGCCACTTTGGCATCTCCGGAAGATCACTCCATCCAAATCAGCCTGATTACTTCTGACCCCACTGCGCCCATCAACCCGGTGGCCTCTATCGAACTTGACGATGTTGATGCTGCATACAAGATTGCCCAGGACAATGGCTGGGAGATTGTGCACGATCTCGCCGTTGAGGAATGGGGAGTACGTCGCTTCTTTGTGCGGGATACTGATGGAAATGTCGTTAATCTGCTATCGCACGTAGGATGATATGTCACAGACAGGCGACAGAGAGGACGCTATCATGCCTGGTGGAATTGCGATGCTGCTTCAACATCATGTGGATGCGGGGGTGACACCGGAGGCGGTTCGGGATCAGATGCTTGCTGATTGGCCGGACCTGGGGCCGATTACTGTGATGCCGCCGTCGGACATGGATGATGAGGATGGCGCAGTCGCACAGTTCAGTTTGGAATGCGGGAATGCGATCATCATTGTGACCACCATGGACTCTCAGTTCGCAGATGATACCGCCGAACTGTGTGCGGGTAGTAGGTTGTGGCCAGACACGGCCACTTTTGATACTGATTATCAAGCAACCACCATTGTGGCTGTGTACTTCGAGGATGAAGATGCTGCCGACATTGCGGTTCGTGCCCTGCTAACGCAAGCTATGGCGTCAATAATTGCGGTGTCGAACGAGGCTTTCGCTGTGTACTGGGGTGATGCGGATCATGTGATTATTCCTCCGCTGTTCCGAGAGATGGCTCAGGAGATTCTTCCCAATCCGCCTCTTTATCTGTGGGTAGCATTCAACGCGGGGTTCCGTGAGGGCGGCGAATTTGCGTCAACGACGGTGGGGTTGGATTCGTTGGGCCTGATGGACATAGAGATTCCTGACAGCTCCAAGACGCCTGAGGACACTCAGGAATTTATTCTTAACCTTGTGATCTATCTGCTAGAAAACGGCCCGGTCATCGCTGATGGCGATACCGTCGGGGAGAGTGAAACCGAGCGGATCCGCGCGGTATACACGGAATCGATGTTCTACCCTGATAAGACCGTCATTCAGCTGCGTAATGAGCAATCCGGGTCCGACAAAAGCAACGGCAAACCCAAGCGTTCGTGGTTCCGTCGGGGGCGTCGTTAAGCGCGGCGTCGTTACGCGTGTGGTGGCGCAACCCTGAGAAAAATCAGGGACATCCCTGATGGCAGGGGAAGTGCTGATCGTTTACGCTGGATACAGAAATCAACGAGGAAGGCGTGTAACCACGATGAACGAGTTTGCCCCCAATTTGTATGAGTACTTTGGGTTGAATCCCCAGGAAAGCAGCGATGTCCTAGGGGTGACACTGTCTGAACGTATTGGCCAGCTTGAACAGACGGGTCTGGGGGCGAATTCGCCACAGCAACAGCAAATCCAGATCGCTTATGGCGTGCTCAGTAACGTGTCCCACCGAGCAATCTATGACGAGACCATCAAGGTTCGGCAGGTTGCATGGCACGAATTGGGTCACCTGGCTAATTTTGGGCGTTTTCCTGTGCAGGGTCAGGCGAGCCCGTTCCAGACTAATCCGCAGACACCACCAGCACAGGGCGGTGTGACGCCGCCTACGGTAGGACCTGGTAACCAGTACGCGTATTACCAAGACCCGCAGCAGTCACAGTTTCCTCATGCTGGGGCAGCGCCACAGGGTGGAGCGCAAACATACGCCTATGGTGACAGCAGCTCCTATGGTACGGGCGGTTATCCCACCAGCAATGTCTATGGAGCGGCTGGTAGCGGTATAACTCAAAGTGGCGAGAGGCCGACTGCAGGCACCCGAGCGGGAATGGCGATCGTGGATCTAATAATCGGCGGCCTTCTCTCCGGTATTGTTACATTCCCTGTGTATATTGCCTCTGATAACACTACCCTGGGTTCGCTGATGGGTGCGTTACTCTTGGTCGTGTATTACGTGGGGTGTGAGGTGCTGTTGGGTTCAACCCCAGCGAAGTTAATCTTTGGTTATAAGGTTCAGGATGCCACTACTGGCCAACCCCTCAGCTGGGAGCAGTCTTTCAAACGTAACTGGTGGCGCCTCGTGAGCATTGTGCCGTGGGTTGGTGGACTCGTTTCAGCCATCTCGGCAATCGTGGTGTTCACCACCATTAATGAAGCAAGTCAGATGCGTGGCTCACACGATCGACTGGCTAACGCGGAGGTGGTCAAGAGGTAACGAAACCCACTCTGTGGCTCTTGGTGTAGGAGGCGTATTCTCTGCGTTTCGTATGGGTTCGGGCATGTTCAAAAATAAATCTTGAGTGACAAAGCCACAAAAAGTAGAGCATGTGGTGTGCGACTGGTGCTAGGCTTTCGCCAGGGAATGTTTTACAGGAAAATAGTTTCCTGGGGCATGACCCATGTGGTAGTCGCTACACCAAGGAGTTTTCATGCCATCGCTTGCTATGTTGTGTCAGAATCAGGTTGACGATGCCATTACTGCGGAGACCCTGCGGGAGCAGCTGCTCAAGGACTGGAAGGAACTGGAACCTGACCTGCTGACCGTCTCAGCGGACAATGGGGATGATGTGGTGGCGCTGGATTACGGGGAAGCGTACATCGCGGTGATGAATATCCCGGCTCCTATTGGCGACGATACCGTTGAGCTTGTAGGTCCTAGTCGGTTATGGCCGGAGACAGAAGCGTTCAACAGTGATTATCAGGCGCATGCCGTAGTCACGGTGACGGGATTTGGGGAGGATCTCACGGGGCTAGATGACACGTTTTTGCTGTCCAAGGTGGTTGCTTCGCTGGTGGCCATTTCGCCTGAGACTTTTGCTGTGTATTGGGGTTCCGCAAATCACCTGATTTATCCTCCGCTGTTTCGTGAGATCACGATGGAGGCGTTGCCGAATCCGCTGTTGCTGTTGTGGGTTGCCATCAACGTGGGGGAGCGCCCTGATGGTGTGATGACGGGGCATACTGTTGGCCTTGATGCTGTGGGCTTGATGGATATTGAAATTCCGCAGACACCTAAAACCGCTGAAGAGACTGTGGCTTTTCTCGTGGATGTCGCAGATTATCTGCTCACCAACGGCCTTGTGATTAAGGACGGCGATGCGGTGAAAGAAACCGACGAGGAAACAATCCGTGCGGTGTATGCGGTGTCGCTACTCGACCCGGAAAAGACTGTTATCCAGCTGCAAAGCGACATGCCCTACAGTGAGGTCATAGAGCCGCCAAAGAGAGGTTTTCTGGCCCGCTTGTTTGGCAAGTAGTGTGGTGTGAATGAGCCTGACCATCACAACTGTTAATGTCAACGGCATTCGAGCTGCGGTGAGGCAGCGAAGCGAAGAAAACCGTGGTTTCCACCAGTGGCTTCGGCGCAGTTCTACCGATGTTGTGCTGATGCAGGAAGTTCGCGCGACTGAGCAGCAAACCCTCGATGCGCTTGCCCCAGCCATTGATGCGGGTTGGCATTACATTGGCGCTGAGGCATCCGCGAAAGGCCGCGCGGGGGTGGGGGATCCTCTCCCGTTTCCCGCTCGCTGACGTTCAGGTCGGCATCCCCGGGTTTGAAGACGCAGGCCGCTACATCGAGGCATCGCTTGTCGACGCCCCGTTATCCGACGTTCGCGTCGCCTCACTGTATCTTCCTTCCGGGGCTGCGAACACTGAAAAACAGGATGAAAAGTACAGGTTCCTGGACATCTTCGAGGACATCCTGGAGCAGAAAGCCACCTCATACTCGCACATGACCATCGGGGGCGATTGGAACATCTGCCATCGCCGCGAGGATTTGAAAAATTGGAAAGCCAACCAGAAGAAATCTGGATTCCTCGCTGATGAACGCGCATTTATGGATGCGGTTTTTGGCACCTTCCCTGACGAAGAATCCCAGGTAGCTGACCATGGGGACTTCCTGGGTGCGGTTGACTACGTGGGGACGAAGGGGCGTCGACAAGCGGCGGTCCATCCGCAGTGGTTTGATGTGGCGCGGCGCCTTCACCCTGACGATGCGCCGTACACATGGTGGACCTACCGGGGGCAAGCCTTTGACACAAACGCCGGGTGGCGCATTGATTACCAAGCGGCCACGGGGGCAATGCTGGAACGAGCGGAAAAAACCTGGGTGGACAAAGCCTCTGCGTATGAGCTGCGATGGTCAGACCATTCGCCGCTTAACGTCACCTACACCACCAACTAGCGGGGAGGCTTTAAACGCTGGGCCGCGGCCTAAGCGCGGCGTTGCAGCTGAACATAACGCAGGATGAGAATGAGACTCATGCCGCAAAAAAGAAACAACGATATCCCACCGCACAACGATTTCAGCAGGGTAAATGCGCTTCCGGCCTGCGCAATAAAACCGGGGATCTTGGGGTACAGTGCGAGGAGAAGAAGCGTGGTGAAATTTTCAAGGTAGTCGAACACGCCGGTCAATACAGGTGCTAGCCGCAGGATTCTGTTTGGCCGGGAATCCCACCGTAGTGCCGTCTGCAACGTGGCAATAGAAAGTGTATACGTGAGGGCAAAAAGCCCTGGGTAGAGCATGTCAAGAGGAAGCTGCTTGGTGAGGTAATATCGGCGGCCGTCGTCCCCCAAGGCATCAAACAGCGAACTGATGTAGGTGGAATCGTACCCTAGGGGACCGCATGTCAGGGGATACATTCCACCTGCTGCGTCCCGAAGATGGGGGAGCGTGATCAGAAGCATAATGAAGTAGATGCCGGTCGTGCACAAAAGGAGCACAAGGAGAAAAAAGTTCTTTGGTGCACTGAGCGGGTTCTGCAACATGGACTCCTGGGGTCTTGATAGTTCCACCATACAAAATACGTCGTAGGGGTCAGCTCCCGCCTCAGGCGCGCTGTAACGGCTGTTTCATGGTTGTGTTTTGTTGCCGAAGCCGCTCGAACAAGGGTGTTGAAATGAGGAAAACCCGGTAGCATGGGCAGCGTGAAAGAATCTAGCCTGCTTCCGCTTTCCCTTATTACCGCAGTCATTGCCGTCACGGGTTTAACCGTTGGCGGCGTGTACTTGAGTTCTACTGCTGGGCACTCCAAGGGGCCTGAGTTTTCCTACAAAGAAGTGCAAGCTGTCCCGGCATCGCAGCCGACGCCACTGGACCAGGGGCTTCCTCCGGAATCGGACATTAACAAGGTCATCACTGGACTTGCCGATCGCCAGGCCAAGGCTGCAGAAAAAGGGGACCGTCCCACTGCTGGTGGTAAATGCGCCACGTACGATGGTTTTACCCTTTGCGGGGCCATGAATAAGCGCTACCAGGAATTAGGTGGCGTTGATGGTGTGCTGGGCCGTCCCATGAGCAATGAAGTACTCAGCCAGGATGGTCACGGTACCCGTGCTGTGTTCCAGCGAGGCATGATGTTCTACTCACCTACCACGGGTGCACACGAAGTCACGGGGGCAAACCTCATTAAATACGCGCTGTTGAAGTTCGAGGGTGGCGTGCTGGGCTATCCCCACAGGCAGTGAAGAGAAGCAGGATAACGGCACTATCCAGCCCTTTGAAGGACATACCTATCTCACGGCGTCGAGCAAAGGGGGCGTGCACTACATTGGCGGACGCATCTACGAATACTGGCAAAAGCATGGCGGCCCCAGTAGTGAGTTTGGATACCCGCAATCCGACATAATTGATGTTTCCGCTGAATACCAGGGAATAGGTGATCGAGCAGTCCTGTTCCCCACGGGCCAAGTCATTGTGTCGTCCTCGCGGACCGGAGACATTGTGGAGGAGCAACTGCCGCCGCAACAGCAACAACAGCAGCAACTGCCACAGCAACAACAGCAGCAGCCCCAGACGGTAGAGCCCGAGCAACCTGAAGCTCCTGAGGAAGCTCAGCCAGTGCCCAACAGTTAGCTGTCCACCGGTTACACTAGTGGACTATGAGCGAACAGACTTCTGCGAAGAAACAACGCGCCGTATCTGGCATCCAACCCACTGCTGATTCTTATCACCTGGGAAATTACCTGGGTGCCTTGAAGCAGTGGATTGCGCTTCAAGACGAGTACGAGGCGTTCTACTTCATCCCGGATCTGCACGCCATTACTGTTGATCAAAATCCGAAGGAGTTGCATCGAACGCACTATCGCCGGCGCGGCTCAACTGCTTACCTTAGGTATCGACCCCAGCAAGTCCACCCTGTTTGTCCAATCCCAGGTGCCCGAGCATGCGCAGCTCGCATGGGTGCTGAACTGCCTCACTGGTTATGGTGAAGCAAGCCGCATGACGCAGTTTAAAGACAAATCAGTCAAACAGGGCGACCGCACCTCCGTTGGATTATTCACCTATCCCATGCTGATGGCGGCGGATATTCTGCTGTACCGGCCGCAGGTAGTGCCTGTGGGGGAGGACCAGCGCCAGCATCTCGAACTGACACGCAACCTTGCGGAGCGTTTCAACGCGCGGTACAAAAAAACCTTTGTCGTGCCAGAGGGAATCATCCCCGACGGCACCTCCAAGATTTACGATCTGCAGAACCCCACCGCCAAGATGAGCAAATCAGGGGATAACCCCAAGGGCCTGATCAACCTGCTCGATGATCCGAAGGTATCTGCCAAGCGCATCAAGAGCGCGGTGACTGACAATGATGGTGAAATCCGTTACGACAAAGAACACAAGCCGGGTGTGTCCAACCTCTTGGCTATCCAATCGGCTTTGACTGGTCGCAGCATTGATGATCTTGTAGCAGGCTACGAAGGCCAGGGCTATGGTGCACTCAAAACCGATACTGCTGATGCCCTCGAAGCATTCACGGCACCGCTGCGTCCTCGTTACGCAGAACTCATGTCAGACCGCGCAGAGCTGGAACGTGTGCTGAAAAGCGGGGCCGACCGCGCCCGGGAAATTGCATCCCGCACCCTCGCGGACGTTTATGATCGTGTGGGTTTTCTTGCCTACCCAGGGTAGATAGCTAGTCTCCGGCCTGCCGGTAGCCGCGTCGGAGATCGTCCACAATATACGGTCGATCAAGCGTTGACGCTGGTAGGTCGCGCGGCTGGTTATCCCGCCCAAATACCCCAGCGGCCTGCAACACCTCTGTGGAGGCATACCGTAACTGTGGTGCACGTTCGGGGACTTCTAACCGCGTGCCTTCAGGCGCGCACAATGCGTAGCCCCAATCGCCAAATGTTGGTACATGTACGTGATACGGAATGATGCTCGGGCAACCGGCGGCTTTCAACGTGGACTGTACCCGCCAGAACACATCGGGAGTGGAATAGGCACTGGAGGCTTGAACCACCATCCGTCCCTCTGGGGCGAGCTGCTTTCTGGCTAAGACGTAAAACTCCTCCGAATACAGGCGGGCAAGAATGCTGTTGTCGGGGTCGGGGGAGGTCAATAATCACGGCGTCGAAAAGCGTGCCGTCGCCACCTTCCCGCAGCCATGTGAATGCATCCGTGTTAATGATATGGACGCGGGGATCCTCCATAGAACCGCCATTATCTTGGCGCAGAATTGTATTTGCCACGTGTACCACCTCAGGATCCAGTTCAACCTGAGTCACATGAATATCCATGCCGATGAGTTCGCGAGCTGCGAGTCCGTCACCGCCGCCAATGACCAGGACATTCTTAGTTTTTTCGGATATGGCTGGGTATACGAGGGATTCTGTGTAGCGGTATTCATCGCGGCTGGAATATTGTAGCCCGCCATTGAGGTATAAACGGTGGTCTTTGCCCTGAATTGTCACCACAATATCCTGGTAATCAGATTGGTGACTATACACAATAGGATCACGATAAAGTCGCTGCTTCGCGCTATGCAAAATTGATGAACTTAACACCAATGTGCTCACCAACACCACCCCCGATGTCGCCAGCGCCGTAATGGTGACAAACACATGCACACGGGGCATGGAGCGCCGCAATAGCACTGCAGCGATAAAGAGCGCCGCAGCAATATTGACCATGCCAGCAGCAAGCGTCCCACGCACCATGCCCAGCCAGGGGAGCAGCACAAACGGCCACGCAAGCCCGCCCACCAACGCGCCCACATAATCGGCAAAATTCAGGGTGGCCAGTAATGAACCGCTCCCACGGGCATCGGTCATCTTGCCCTGCTGGATTAAGGTCATCAACAACGGCAATTCAGCTCCCACCAGCACACCAATCGCCAACGTTGAAATCACCAACGCCACCAGCGACTGTCCTACGGTGGCGAACACAATATACAGTGCTAGTGCCGACGCCCCGCCAACCACGCCCAACAACGCCTCAACCACGAGAAAGGTCTGCGCCGGTGCCTTTAAAAAAGGCTTGGCCAGCAACGCTCCCAAGCCCAACGACGCCACATAACCCGCCACAATTAACGACGTCTCCACCACGCCGCCGCCATTCAAACTTGCGGAAAGAGTCAACAAAGCCAATTCATAGACCAGTCCCCGATGCTGCGCAAATGGCCACAGAAACGAGAAGTAACCAGCGCCAAATGGGCGTGCTGGGTTGTGAGGGTGGTGTCTTGTCCGTCATGCGAGGTTGAACCTACTCCACGTCGTCACAATAGTGTTTTCCGACGGATACACATGATACGACGCCCATTCCAACCCGTCCTCGGTCGGAGCGCCGCCAAGAGCCGTAATGTGAAAATCGCCCTCACCAGGGAATTGAACCACCAGTGTATCGAGCGCTGCGATGTGCTCTGCGTGGCTGCGGAACGCGGCGTCGTCAAGCGTGCTGATGGCTGACTGCAACCGGTACCCCGGCAGCTCAGCGTACATGGGCAGCGGCTGGCCTTTCGAACGGGCCATGCACGAAATTTCCTCCCGAAAAAGCGGCTGGTCCGGTGCCGATACGCTGGTTACCGTCACCACATGCGACGCGCCGATCACGCCAAGATGTAGCCGGTATGAATTATGAATGACGGTATCTTCAGCAAGCACCTCCGGCAGAGGTCCATTCCACCGCACCCCCAGATCGGCAGCGCTGACATCTTTAATTGGGCAGCTAATACGATGCATCCTCGCTACTACCTGCTATTTCGGTGCCGGGTAGACGGTGAACTCCCCGGGAAGTACCACACGACCGGTGGACATTTCCCACGAATCATCATTTGCCCAGCCCTCAAAACCTAAACGAAGCTCGCCGGTGCTATCCGCCATGTCAATATACCGCATCTCGCCCGACTGCGGCAGCCCCGTCGTGCCGATAGAACGATACTGCGCGTGCCCACGCTCACCTTCATGGTAGGTGACGCCCTCAAAATCAAGAGGGGATTGCGGATGAAGCGCCTGCTTACGGGTGGTCCACCACACCAGCTCAAGCTGCCCCTCGTCAACCTCAACGCCCAGCCAGCTTGCGCCATCACCACCGTCCAGTAAATGCTCGTACCACGTAAACGGTCCCTGCTGCACAACCAGTGTGCCGCGGACCACATAATCCGTGGCGCCATAGACAATGATCGCTCCAGGAGCGAGCCTGTCCGGACCGAACTCTGCGGCACCAGTCACCTCGTCAAAAGGATCGCGTTGGGGCGCTGACGCCGCGTTATTACGCATTTCTGCTAAAGGATCACGGTTTCTCATGGCCAATACTGCAACAACCAACAGAATCGCGCCAATAATCACAACAAGGGCAATAAGAAGGGTCATGATCATTATGTTTCAGCCTTATAAAGTATAGAGTGCACTGCAGTATTTCGGCCCCCAGTATATACACCTGAAGCAGGTGGGCTGGCTGTATGCGGTATATGCAGGGAAATTAGATGTTCGTACCATATGCCCGGATGTGTCATTTGTGCTGCCAATATGCTCTATCTGTGTGTTTTTGTTCGAATGGCTACCCAAATTGGGGTGGAAAAATGTGCCCGTTTTTGCCATGGGCTAGCGGCGGGGTCGCGAATGCTCTACACTGAGGACTTGTTGGGGTTGGGTGAACAAGTGAGAAGGGGCAAATAAGGGAGGGGCATGTCCGCTGGTGCGCGTGACCTAGCTAGCTTAGCTAGTCTGGCTACACGCATCAGTTAGGACGTGGCACAACTTGACACTTTCTTTGGGGGATTCACCTAACCCTGGCGCTCTGCTGTTCCAGCGTACTGTGTAAGGCGAGATTCTGAACAACAGTTTGAACCCCGTTTCCAGCACGCTAGTGTTAGATGAAACATGTGCCCGCACGTTTCATCCGCTATCTAGCAACAACACCCACATCACGTTAGGACATGGCCGCCGTGACCTTGAACAACGAGAATGGTATGACCCCGACAACTCGCCCGCATCCCCGAGACACAGACGACTTTGGGATCGAGCGTGTCACTCAGGACGATCCAGGGTTTGTTGACCGTTATCGCCAAAAGTGGCCCTGGTTTGACCACCTTATGCGCATGAATGAGCGTTACTCCCAGATGGGCGGCAGCCAGTATTCTGCAGGCATCACCTACTTTTCAGTGTTGTCTATGTTCCCCATCTTGATGCTGGCTTTCGCCGTGATTGCGTTCATCTTGGCGGGGCGTCCCGACTATGTTGAGCAAGTGCAACAGCATATCTCCCGTATGGTCAATGGTGAGATGGGGGAGTCGGTGAACAGTATCATTGAGGTCGCTATTTCACAGCGTGGCACCATTGCGGGTTTGGGTGCCTTTACTGCGGTATGGTCAGGGCTTGGATGGTTGAATAACCTGCGGTACGGGGTGTCCAAGATGTGGAAGATTGACCCCACTCGGGGAAGTGCCGTGATGATGAAGCTCAAGGATCTGCTTGGCTTAGTGCTGCTGTTCTTTATTTTTGTCCTGGCTGCGGCAATATCTGTTCTTGGCTCATCGGGAGTGAGCCATCAGGTTCTGACATTTCTGCGCATTGACCAAAGTCTAGCGTTTGCGCCGCTATTAAAGATCATTGCGATCCTGCTGGGCGTGGTCGCTAACTTTGTGCTCTGTTTCTGGTTGATTGCGTATCTTCCACGAACCAAGGTGCCCCGGCGTTCCGCTTTCCATGCCGCTTTGATCGCCGCGGTTGCGTTTGAGGTGTTTAAACAGGTTGGATCGATGTTTTTTAGTAACGCGCTCACCAACCCTGCCGGAGCCACGTTTGGGCCGATTATTGGCGTTATGGTGCTGCTCTATATTCTGTGGCAAATCCTGCTGTACTGCTCGGCGTGGGCCGCGACCACGGAGGAATCGCTGGCGATTGCCCATGTTGACGCTCCTGAACCTGCAGTCATCCGAATCCGACAAGAAGTGGCTTTGGTTCCTGAGCCAGCAACCTCTGCGAAAATGCTGGGCGTCGGTGCGGCGCTAGGTCTCGCCGTGAGCGCGATCTGGCGGGGCGTGACACGAACACAACGGCGCTAAAAGATCCCCAGAATGGTTAGTCGTCCCGACGGTGAAGACGAAGCTGCACCATTGCCCACACCAACACTGCGGTGAGTAGACCAGCAACAATAATGAGAGGTGTGAGGATCTTCCAGGTGGCAACATGGTCTGAGTCCTGGCCACCTGACTCGGATGCCGAATTTACTGGAGGCGGTGTGACGGTTTCCGTCGAATCCGCATGAGAGTCTGATGAACGGGAAGCAGATGCCGCGCCAGGTAGTGCCTGTACAACCCCCAGGTTACTGGGGTGTGAGGCAAGAGCGGCGTCGATAAGCAACTGGCCTTGCCGCCAGGTTGGTGCGGCATCGGTGGTGGCGTCAAGGAGTATGACCGCCGTCCTGTGCCCATTTCGGTTGACGGCGCTCACATATGTGTGGTTTGCCGCGTCAGTGAAGCCGGTTTTGCCGCCGATACTGGTCGGGTCCTCATGCAGCATCTGGTTATCGTTCCACATCTGAAACCCAGGGTTATCGCCCCAGCCGGGGAAATCGTACTGCGATGTGGCGACAATTTTCGCAAATTCCGGAATGCTCCAGGCGTGCCGGTAAATGAGGCCAAGATCGAATGCCGATGTAGACATGCCTGGGGCATCCAATCCCGAGTAGCTGGCTGGCCGTGTGTCTTGGGCACCCAGAGACAACGCAAGCTTATTGATCTTGTCCAGTGTTGCTTCATCGCCACCGAGTTCTTGGGCGAGTGCATGGGCGGTGTCATTTCCGCTGGACAGTAGCAGGCCGTAGAGAAGCTGTTCCACAGTGTAATGGCCTCCATCTCCAATCCCTGCGGCAGATCCTTCGACCTCAGTGCTTTCATGAGAAATGGTGACCTCTTTATGAAGGTCAAGCTCTTTGATCGATACGATTGCGAGCAAGACCTTGATAATGCTGGCTGGCCGATAACGCCCGTGGGGATCCTTAGCAGTGAGAACTTCGCCGGTGTCAAGGTCGTAGACAAGCCAGGCGGATGCTCTGACCTCGGTGGGAAGTGTGAAGTCCGAAGCTGCGATGATTCCGCACTCTGACATGCGGTTGCCACCGGCTTTTGTTTCTGCGGTGGGTAGTGGTGCCAGTGCTGGCACGCCAGGTTTGGGAGACTCAGAGCTGGAGTCTACCTGCGGTGGCTGGTATGCCTGAGGGCAGTTATCGGTGTTGGGTGGTGCTTCCCGCGTGGTTGTAGATGTGGTTTGCGCGTGCACCGCTGGAAGTGGTGCAGCTAAGGAACAAGCGGCAGCCGTAGTTGCAGTGATGGTAAGCACATGAAGGGCAGGTATGCGAAAGCAGGATGAAGTGCGCGAGGAAGACACCGACAAGAGGTTTGCCATAGGGAACTAGTGTATGTGACTTGTACCAGGTGATTGTAGATTTCCGGGTAGTGTTGTGGGGTATGCAGAGTCATTCTCATGATCTCCCCGAGATAAACCCAGAGTACAAGTCACTATCCCGCGAGGTTGTGCACCAATTGCCAAAAGTTGTGTTGCACGACCACCTTGATGGGGGGTTGCGTCCAGCCAGCATCGTGGAGCTGGCTGCAACATCAGGGTACAGCGGACTCCCTACCACTGATCCGGAAGAACTGGGTCAATGGTTTTTTGATGCTGCGAATTCTGGCTCGCTGCCACAGTATCTAGAGACATTCGCCCACACCTGCGCGGTCATGCAAACAGAAGACGCTATTGAACGCGTAGCGCGGGAGGCCGTAGAAGATCTTGCCGCAGACGGTGTGGTGTACGCGGAGTTGCGTTTCGCCCCCGAGCAGCACCAGGAGCAAGGTTTGACACTGCAACAGGTTGTGGATGCTGCCGTTCGTGGATGTAAGGCGGGTGAACAATCCGCACAAGAACAGGGGCATGTGATTATCGCTCGCCTCATACTGTGCGGTATGCGGCACGCAGCGCGTACTCAAGAAATTGCAGAGTTGACCGTCCAGAACTGTGGCCCGGATTCTCCCGATTCGTATGTGGTTGCTTTTGATATCGCTGGCGCTGAAGACGGTTTTTCCCCTGACCAGCATGCTGAAGCATTTACGCTGCTACGTGATAATTTCGTGCCCTTCACCGTTCACGCAGGTGAAGCTGCAGGTGAAGAGTCCATTGCTGCGGCTATGCGCCAGGGGGCATGCCGCCTTGGGCACGGCGCTCGGGATATATGAGGACTTCGGTGTTGATGCAGAGAACGTGGGGATTCAGCCAGGCCGCATGTCCAGTTTCATCCGTGATCGCGGCACTGTGCTGGAACTATGTCCCACCTCAAATGTACAGACCGGGGTAGTTGATGATATTGCGGACCACCCACTTCCACTTCTGCATCAGCTTGGTTTTGCCTGCACGGTGAACACCGACAATCGCCTCGTCTCTGGCACCACCATGACTGATGAGATGATGGTGCTGGTCGACGTGTTCGGTTACGACCTTGAAGGGCTGTTTGAACTCACCACCACGGCTATCGATGCCGCGTTCCTCCCTGTTCTGCAGCGCCGTGAGATTTACGACACCCTCATTGTTCCCGGCTACGCCAAGTTTGCAGCTGAACAGGACCATCAGGCTGGACACGCTGGTGACCACGATCAGGGGCGAATCAACGCGGCTGATCTTCACCTAGATGAGGAAACTCTCGCCATGATTGATCCCCAAATGCTGGAAGAACTGGGGATTGATCCTAAAGACCTGGGTCACTGAGAGTGGGGTCACCGAGAGTGACCCGGTGACTGTTTTGTTACTCAGAATTTGCTGAAGCGTTTGGTGAGGCTTTCCTCAAGTTGCTTCCAGCCTTCTACCTCGTTGGTGTAGGGTGCTGACGGAACATAACCAGAGGTTGCACCCAGCATGTAGGCGATGTACTCCTGCAGCGCTGGGTCCGCGACGAGGATGGAGTTGACGGCATCATCAGCAGCCCAGTCTGCGGCATCGGCCAATAGCTCATAGGCTTGGCGCATTTGGTCCGTATCGACAGCCTGGGGGCCTTTGGCAATATCATCCGCAATGCCAGTGAAGGAATAGGCGTTATCGGAGTGGACCTGCACCTCCAGGGTGCCGCCGTTTGCAGCCTCCATGATGTCGCTCCATGTCGATACGGAAGCGAGGTCATGATCAGAGTGCTCCACCAGCCACCGGACCAGGCTACGCCTGTTGTTGAAGGTGTAGATTTCGCCGTAACGTCCCAAAAATACTGGTTGCCCGTTGATGTAAGTTCGCAGGGAGTATAGGAGGCGGCCGTCAATGGCGATTTTGATGGGGTCAATACCTGCTTCGCCCCAGACTGATGCGTCGTAGGGGTCGGCTTCCCTCTTCGGCTTTTTTGGCTGCTTCCGCTTCTTCGGCGCGGCGCTTTTCGGCGGCGATGTTAGCAGCATCAATGTCGGATTGGGCGGTATTGACGGCGTCGGCATCGGTGTCGGGCACGAAGACGATGTCATCAAGGGAATCAAGAATTTTGTCCCAGTTGTTTAGCACAGCGTGCCCCACCGAGGTCCATTCGGACATGCCGCCTTCGCCTGCATAATGCTCGCTGCCGCGTTGCACATTCATGAGCATGCTGTGGCTGTTAAAGAAGGATTCCACATCGGTGAGCGCACATACGCCTGCGAGGCTGCGGGCTACGGCGAAGCTGCGAGCAACCCCGGAGACATTCTCATGCGAGGGTCGCCCTGCAAGGAAACCTGGCACCCCAACAAGGTCCATCGTTTCCTTTGAGGTGGGCACGACCCGTGCCGCATCGCGTGAATTAAACGCCCCCCACTTGGGGTGTGTTTGCAGGTCGTGCTCCTGATCGGAGGAGAGAGAAAGGCCAACAGTTCTGCTGGGGAGTGGAAGAAGTAGACGTTATCGTCGCCACCCAGGAATGCTTGCCATTCCTGGCCGTGTTCCTTCCAGCTTGGTGCCCAGAGGGTGTAAAAGTCACCGTCGGTGAGGGAAAGCTTGACGGGAATAATTCCTTGTTGTGCCATGACGCTAGATACTAGCTGGTTTAGCCCGTTGGTCGGAAGTAACCCTTGAAAGCCATTCCAGAGTTGGTGGTCCGCAATGGGCCGGTTTGCACTGGATCACCTGCCTCGATGATTTGACCGTCGCCTTTGTACATGGCCACGTGGCCGTCCCAGACAAGAAGATCACCAGGGATGAGTTCTTCAGCGCTGACAGGGCGACCAATGTTTTGTTCTTGGGCGAGCCTTGGCAACTCTACCCCGGCTTGTCTCCATGCCCACTGCGTGAGCCCTGAGCAGTCAAATCCTGCTCCAGGGGTGGTTCCTCCCCACACATAGGGGGTTCCTAATTGGCTGAGTGCAGCGTTGACTGCTTTTTGTCCGGCATCACTGGGCGCGTTTTTGTTACCTGCCTTTTCCATGTGTGCTTGTGGCGGTTGCGGATTGCCTTTGTCGCCTCGTGGTGCACCGTCTGCAGTTTTCGGCTCTTTAAACTGAGCGACGTTGCTGGGTTGTGGTTTCACAGCCGCGAGGTCGTTGAGTTGTTTGGTCAGTGGCTCCAGCTCGCGTATGAGCTGGTTGCTGCGGGACACCGCTGCTTTCTGGGTTTGTTGGGAAAGGTTTTCTATCTGGGCAGTGGTTGCCGCCATGGTTACGGGAACGAATGTAAGGTACTGCGAGGCAAGCTTGCCCGCTTCACGAAGGTAGTTGACCCCCATCGTGACCATGTCTGCCTGGGCTTTTGAGATGGGGGCGAGGGCATCGGCCACGATTTTTGCTGTGCGCTGCATATCGCCGTCTAAGGCTGTAGCGACGGCCATGATGGTTGGAGTGGATACACCAAAGTAGTTGGCGAGCGGCCCGGCGGCGCTGGCATCTGGCACTTTCCCCAGATCGACCTGTGGGAGGGGCATGGGGGTGTTGTCGCGTAGTACGGCGAGGGTCTGCAACATGGTCATTGCTGTACCGCCTCTAGCTTGTGCCCTAGTTCGGAGTCCGCATGGAGGATACTGTCGATGCTGGCCAGCGAGGCGTCGACAATAGTGGAAATGTCATCCACAAGTTGGCGGTGGCGGGTTCTGCTGGCTTCTAGCGCTGCTGAAAGCGCATGGTTAAAATCACGCACTCCAGGACTGTCGGGGAAAGACACTGACGGCGCGGGCAGGCTTTCTGATGCTTCATGGAATAAATCTGATACGAGTTTTCGGGCGTGTGGGATATCAATATCAAGATCGCTCATACAGCTTTGGACTGGCAATGCCCCCACAAGGTTCCCTCGTTAAAGAACTCAATGAGGAATATGCCTACGATAAAAGCTATGCACATCACTGTTGTTGATCATCCGCTTGCTGCATCACGGTTAACTCTTATGCGCGATGAGCGCAGCGATAATGCTACTTTCCGGGCCGCCTTGGCTGACCTTGGCACCATGCTGATTTACGAGGCATCACGACACCTGGATGTTGAGCATTTCGATACGAAAACCCCGGTAGGAATAGCTCAGGGCACACGGCTGAAGAATCCGCCGATCATTGTTCCAGTGATCCGGGCTGGTTGGGTATGGTGGATCCGGCATTGTCTATGATTCCTGATGCTCAGGTTGGTTTTATTGGGTTGGCGCGTAATGAACAGACCCACGAACCCGTGCCTTATCTTGAGGCACTCCCTGAGACACTTGCGGGGCAGACGGTGTTCGTGGTGGATCCGATGCTTGCGACAGGTGGATCATTGCTGCACGCCATTCAGCTGCTTGCGGAACGAGGTGCCACCGACATCACCGCCATTTGTATGGTGAGCGCTCAGCCGGGTGTCGACGCCCTGGCAGCATCCGGTTTGCCGGTGCGCCTGGTTACTGCCACCATTGACCCGCAGCTTAATGATGATGCCTACATTGTTCCTGGACTCGGTGATGCGGGGGACCGGCTCTATGGCCCACGCAATATTGACCTTTAGGGGTCAGACCCGGTCGACAAAGCGTCGTATGTCTGATGTAGCTGCGTCCAAGACCGATTGTGCTTTATCACGGTCGGTCGGGTGCATCGCCTCACTATAGATTTTGACTTTGTTTTCGGTCCCAGATGCGCGAATGGACACACGGAGAGTCACACCAGTGGTGGCATCATGGCCGGTGAGACGAAGCCCTTGACCGTCGACCACCGTGGACGGCGTGACCGTGCATCCCGCAAGGGTTGCGGGGGCAGGAGTGTCCGAGAGGGCGTCGATGAGAGCGTTCGGGTCGGTGGTGCGAACCGCTATCTGGGTGCCAACAAAATACCCATATCTTTTGTACAACCGATCAAGCTCGTCGGCGAGGGTCATGCCGCGTGCTTTAAGTTCGGCGGCCCATGCACACGTGATGAGTGCTGTGGCGATGCCATCTTTATCCTGAACCAGGTCAGGGGCGGGGCATGTGCCATTCGCTTCTTCGTAGGCGAATGCGAGCTTTTCATCAGGTCCTGCAGCCCGTGAGAGGTTTTTAAAGCCGGTGGGGGTTTCACGATAGTCCCAGTTGTGATCCGCCGCGATCGCGCGAAAGCAATTGGGATGATACGGCAGAGGTAGCAACGATGGGGCGGGGATCAGCATCGCCTGTCGGTCCACCTGCGGGCACGAGTCGAACTGCAAGTAAAGCGCCTAGTTCGTCGCCGCTGAGCATGCGGTGCGAACCATCGGATGTTCTGTAGCCAATCGCGCATCGGTCAGCGTCGGGGTCGAGCGCGATGATGATATCGGCATCCTGTTCGGCGGCAAGCTCTAGGACCAGCTTGGTGGCATGTGCTTCCTCTGGGTTGGGGAAACTGACAGTAGGAAAGGTGGGGTCGGGATAGTGCTGCGCCAGCACCGGCCAGGTCAAGGCAAATCCCGCTGCCTGTAATGCCTGGTTCATAGTGCGCCCACCGACGCCGTGCAGCGCGGTGTAAGCCACTTCTCAATGCGGCCCGCTCGTTGTTAACCCGCAGGAGGTCTCCCTGCCTGGGCTCGACGAGTTTGACCACAGCGTCGATGTAGCGTCTCACTTGGTCAGTGGTGGGGCGCACCGTGACGCGTGGGACGTTGAGTGGGTCGCCCACGGCTGCTATGGCGGCTTCGATACTGGGTTCGTGGACGCGGGAGATCTGCGCGCCGTCGCCAGCGTAGATCTTGTACCCGTTGTCAGGTGCCGGGTTATGCGAGGCAGTGATTTGTATGCCGGCATCGAATCCCCTGTTGCGCACCATCCATGGCACGAGTGGCGTGGGTGAGGGGACGGGAAGGAGCGTGACTTCAAAACCAGCACCCGCACATACCTCGGCCGTTGTGGTGGCAAAGATATGTGAGCCGTAGCGGGCGTCGTAACCGATCACTACTGATGGCGTGACATCGCTGCTGAACACGCTGTCTGGCAATGGATGCGACTGGTCGTCTTGCCGTTCCTGTGACAGTTCCTGCGATGTGTGGGCGGCCAGCCAGCTGGCCAGGCCGGCGCTGATGCGAGTCACCTGCAACACGTTCATGTGGCCTTCGGCGGGGCCGACGGGAGCGCGCATTCCTGCCGTCCCAAAATGAAGTCCACAGGTGTGGGTGTGAGGCTCATGTGTCTGTGCTGAATCACGTGGTGGGTTGTGGGGTGATGCATGGCCTGTCATGGCATAACTATAGAATCGGGGGAGTAGAGTTTGCCAGGAAAGGGGCATTTTTAATGGGTATCCGCCAGCACGTTGATGAATGGCTTGCCGCGCATGGCGAGACAGTGATTGGTTGGCGGAGGCATTTTCATACTCACCCTGAGCTTTCGCACCAGGAGCGCCACACCACCGAGTTCATTACGACTGTGCTCCGCGAGCACGGGATGACTCCAACCTTGTTTCCCACCACAGGGCTGATGGTGGATATTGGCCCTGGTGTCGGTCCGCGCATTGCGTTTTCGTGCTGACCTGGACGCGTTGCCCATCGAAGAAACCGCACCCGTGGCTTTTCGCTCCGCCTCCCCTGGGGTGATGCACGCCTGCGGGCACGATGTGCATACCGCGATTGTGTTGGCGTTGGCGTGTGCGCTGAACACGTATCCGCTCACCGTTGGGCTTCGTTTTATTTTCCAACCGGCGGAGGAAGTCATGGAGGGTGGCGCGCCAGATGTGATCACCTGGGGCGGGTTGAATAATGTGAGCAGCATTTTTGCCCTGCACACGGAGCCGAAGCTTCGGGTTGGCAAGGTTGGGTTGCGCACTGGAGCGATCACGTCGGCTGCGGATATTATTCATGTGCATGTGCATGGCCCTGGTGGGCATACCTCCAGGCCACAAGTCACCACCGATGTTGTGTACGCTCTGTCCAGCGTGGTCACGCAACTTCCCGCGTTGCTCAGCCGCAGGCTGGATCCGCGTACCGGCACCGTGCTGGTGTTCGGGGCTATCAACGCAGGCCATGCGCCGAATGCCATTCCAGAAACTGGCAGTGTGTCCGGAACCATTCGCACCGCCGACATTGGGGTATGGCGGACCGTGCAGCCGCTGTTGGAAGAGCTCATCGCACAGATCATCGCCCCCACCGGCTGCGGCTTCTCCATCGACTACATCAAGGGGGTACCCCCTGTAGTCAATGATGACGTTGCCACTGCTTTGCTTGCCGACGCCGCCCGAGCCATTGACCCGCATGCGCTTGTCCACTCGCCCCAGTCATCCGGGGGTGAGGATTTCTCCTGGTATCTCGAACATATCGCGGGTTCGATGGCCCGATTGGGGTGCTGGTCGGGGGAGGGTGAGCCGAAAGACCTTCACCAGGCTGACCTGTACATAGACGAACGATGCATCAACGTGGGCATTCGGCTTTTTGCATCCGTTGTGGAGGAGTATTCCCGCGCTGAGTGAAAAGCAGGGGGTGTGCATTACACTATCTTGTGTGATCCTTACCCCGCCACCCTTGAGCAGCCCAGCAGAGGAGACCTTGTGACCAAGCGAATCGTTATTATCGGCGGCGGCCCAGCCGGATACGAAGCCGCACTTGCCGGCGCAAAGTATGGGGCCGACATTACCTTGGTGGAGGACCAGGGGCTTGGGGGTGCGGCGGTCATTCACGACTGTGTCCCCTCTAAGTCTTTTATTGCCGCAACGGGGATTGCTACGGATCTCCGCCGCGTCGACGACATGGGTTTCCAGCGCCCTGAGGTCGCGGGGAAACTTCTTGAACTTGAGGCTGTCAATGCTCGCGTTCAGGCGCTGGCGCAGGCCCAAACAACGGATATTCGTGCACAGATGGACCGCGCTGGCGTTCGTGTGATTGACGGTCGGGGATGTTTTGACGACTACAACCCCAAGCAGGTCACGCACTACATTAAGGTGACGCATGCGGATGGCCGCGAGGAGACCATCGAATGTGATTTGGTGCTGATAGCAACAGGGGCGTCGCCAAGGATTCTGCCCGGTGCGCAGCCGGACGGGGAGCGCATTCTCACATGGCGGCAGGTGTATGAGATTAATGAGCTGCCGGAACATCTGATCGTGGTGGGGTCCGGCGTGACCGGTGCGGAGTTTGTGTCCGCCTTTGCTGAGCTTGGCGTTCCGGTCACGATGGTGGCGTCGCGTGACCGCATTCTCCCGCACGATGACGCTGATGCCGCCGACGTGTTGGAGACGGTGCTGGCCGAGCGTGGTGTGACCTTGGAAAAGGATGCTCGCGTCGATTCCGTGATACGCACCGATGATGGCGGAGTGTTGGTTCGTACCACGGACGGGAGGGAAATCAGGGGTTCGCATGCGTTGATGACGGTCGGCTCTGTACCCAACACCGATGACCTGGGACTGGGTATTGTCGGCATCGAGACCACGCCGTCGGGGCATATCAAAGTTGATCGCGTGTCACGCACATCTGTGGCCGGGGTGTATGCCGCTGGTGACTGCACTGACCTCTTCCCCTTGGCCTCGGTCGCCGCGATGCAAGGGCGCATAGCCATGTATCACGCGTTGGGGGAGGGAGTGAGTCCTATCCGCTTGAAGACCGTGGCCACGGCCGTGTTCACCCGCCCGGAGATCGCGGCGGTGGGGGTCACCCAAGCGCAGGTCGAGTCCGGCGAGGTGGCTGCCCGGGTTGTGGTTTTGCCGCTGGCGACAAACCCGCGCGCAAAAATGCGTTCCTTACGGCACGGGTTTGTGAAGCTTTTCTGCCGCCGCCACTCAGGGACCATCATCGGTGGTGTGATTGTGGCACCCACCGCGTCAGAGCTCATTCTGCCCATCGCTGTTGCCGTGAACAACAGCCTCACCGTGTCCGACCTCGCTGGGACTTTTTCGGTGTACCCCACCTTGTCCGGGTCCATCACCGAGGCGGCCCGCCAGCTGGTGCAGCACGACGACCTCGGCTAACACGCCGCTTATCGACGCCCCACGCCTACCCGTACAGTTCCAGTGCCCGGCGCGCCGCGTGGTAACCCTGCCATGCCGTGAACACCACCACCGGGTGGTGTGGAGGCAGAGGCGAGGTAGACCCCAGGCACGCCGGTGTCGTAAGGGGCGCGGAGTCGGGGTCGAGCCACGAGCTGGCGGAGTGTGTTTGCCCCGCCTGCGATGTCGCCGCCGCTGTAGTTCGGGTTGTCGTCCTCCAACTGTTGTACTGATCGGCTCCACACCTGTTCGATCTGGTCGTGGAATCCGGGGGCGTGGTGCTCGATGTGGGTGAGGATGTGCGATGTCACATCGCCCCGGTATCCTGCGGGAACGTGGGCGTATGCCCAGATGGGGTTGAGGTTTCCGGTACTTCGGGTGGGGTCTGCGAGGTATTGCTGCCCCACAAGCGTGAAGGGCAGGTCGGGGAGTTTTCTTGCGGCAATGTCGTTTTCTGTGGCCACGGGGTCGCCGAGGTGAATAGTGCCGGCGCGCCGGGCGTCGTCGTAAAGCCAGGGGATGTCACCGCGGAGGGCGATGTCGATGCGGTAGGCGGCGGGGCCGTGGCGGAAGCGACGGTAGCGCTTTGCGATGCGGCGGGGTTGCTGGGATGTGGCCAGGAAGTCGGCGGCGAAGCGCGGGGTGGTGTTGAGGATGACGACGTCGCGTTGTGGATGTGCGTCGAGGTCGCGGAGTGAGGTGATGCGGGTTGAGGTGGTGAATTGTACCCCTGACCCTGCGCGTGTGGATGCTTCGACAAGTGCGGCGGTGAGTGCTCCTGATCCGCCGACGATGACGGGCCAGCCAACAGTGTGTGCGTATGTTCCAAGGGCCAGTCCCACGGCTGAGCTGCCTGGTGTGTCGAGTCGGGTAAAGCGTGCGCGGCGATGCCTTGGAAGAGGGGATTGTAACGGGACGCGGGCGTGGCAGCGTGCCGCGCGAAATGGATGGTGGTGGGCAGGTGCGTGTTGCGGCGGTTGAAGGTGAGGGAGGTGACGGCGTCGATATGTGAGCTAAGAGGGCGGAAGATGCGTTGCCATGAGCGGGGCATGTGGGTGATGTCCCGGTGGAGGGTGAGGCCGTCGCCGTCGCTAAGGGGGTGGGCGACTGGAATGTCCGGCTGGGCGTAGCTTATGGGGAGGTCCAGGCTTTGGAAGAAGGGGAGATGCGAGGGCGGTGGGGTGGATGGCGGCGCAGGTGTCTATGGTGAGTCCCTGGCGCGTGATGCTGCGGCAGCCGCCCCCAAGGGTGTCAGATTGTTCGAAGACTGTGGTGCGAAAACCCGCGCGCGCTAGCACAATGGCGGCGCTGAGTCCGTTGGGGCCGGAGCCGATGATAAAAGCGCGTGGTGTAGGCACGGGTTTAAGGATACGCGCGAAGCGAGTCCGTTTACGCCCACCCGAGGGTTCGTTCGACGGCTTTGTTCCACCCCGCGTACAGCTCGTCGCGTTGCGGTGGTGGCATGGTCGGCTGGTAGGAGTGTTGTTCGCGCCAGAGCCTACGGATGTCATCGGTGGAGGACCAGATGCCAGCGGCGAGTCCGGCTGCGTAGGCGGCCCCGAGGGCGGTGATTTCGGTGATGGCGGGGACGATCACGGGCACCCCAAGTTGATCGGCCTGGAATTGCATGAGTAGTTTGTTGCGGACCATCCCGCCGTCTACTTTGAGTCGGGTGAGTGGGATGCCGGAGTCGTTGTTCATGGCATCAACGACCTCCCGGGTTTGGTAGGCCACGGCTTCCAAAGGCTGCGCGGGCGATGTGTGCTTTGGTGTTAAAGCGCGTCAGCCCAGCGATAATGCCGCGGGCATCGTCACGCCAGTGTGGTGCCAGGAGTCCTGAGAACGCAGGGACGATGTAGCATCCTCCGTTATCGGGCACGGTGTTTGCTAAGGTTTCCACCTCTGGCGCACTGCGGATAATGCCGAGGTTGTCGCGCAGCCACTGGATGAGCGACCCTGTCACAGCGATGGACCCCTCCAAGGCGTACACAGTGGGCTGATCGCCCAGTTTGTAGCAGACGGTGGAAATAAGTCCGTGTGTGCTGCGACGCAGCTCCGTGCCCGTGTTGAGCAGGAGAAAATTCCCTGTTCCGTAGGTGTTTTTCGCCTCCCCGGGTTCCAGGCAGGCTTGCCCGAAGGTGGCTGCCTGTTGGTCGCCCAGGATTCCGGTGATGGGTACCCCGTTGAATTCGCCGGATTGCGCGACGGTTCCGATCTCTTCGGAGGAGGAGACAATACGGGGGAGCATGGACTGGGGGATTCCCAGCGCCGCGCACAGCTCAGCGTCCCACTGCAACGTGTTGAGGTCCATCAGCATGGTGCGGGAAGCGTTGGTGACGTCCGTGCAGTGTACATTCCCCTTGGTGAGCCGCCACACCAGCCAGGAATCAATGGTGCCAAACGCCAGCTCACCGGCGTCTGCCCGTGCCCGTGCTCCAGGAACATTGTCGAGGATCCAGGCGATTTTCGGGCCGGAGAAGTAGGTGGACACTGGCAGCCCGGTTCGTTCGAAAAGATGCGGATCGAGCTCGGAGCAGATGTCTGAAGTGCGGGTGTCTTGCCACACGATCGCGTTGTAGACAGGTTCACCAGTGGTGCGGTCCCACACAACAGTGGTTTCGCGTTGGTTGGTGATGCCCAGCGCTGCAATGTCGGTGCCGGAGTACTCGCTGAGGGCCAGTACATCGGCCATGACGCGGCGGGTGTGCGACCAGATTTCCATGGGGTCGTGCTCCACCCACCCGGCGCGGGGAAAGACCTGATTGTGTTCCATTTGGCTAGTGCCGAGGCTGTTTCCCGAGGCATCGAAAAGCATGCATCGTGTGGAGGTGGTGCCTTGGTCAAGAGCCGCGACCAAGGTTCCTGTGCCGCGGCGGGTGGGGCGCCGTAGTCGTGGGAATCGCGGCATACTAGATGACTTTCAGCCCCAGATAGCTTTCCGCCCAGCGCTGCACGGTGTCGCGCCCTTCGGCGACGGCATCGCCCACAGTTTTCTGCTCTAGCACCGGGTCGTTGGGGAGCTGACGCTCAGGGTCACCGGCCGGAAGGGCTTCAATGCGCGCGGTGCCGTCTCCCTGCGGGGTGAGGGTGATCAGCGCCAGCATCTCCACGCTGGTTTGCTCGCATGCGGCCCAGCTGTAGGTGCTTTCCGACGCCCATTCCTGCCGCCGTTTCTCCACATAATCCTCCGGGATGGGGTGGTTGTGGATGAGGCTGAGGGCTGGGCGGTCGTCGATACGGTTGTCGTCGTGAAGTGGGCGGACGTAGAAGCGGCCGCCGTTGATGTCCATGGGTTCCATAAAAACCCAGTTTAAGGGTTGGCGTCGCCCTCTAGTTCTTGTTGGAGATTTTTCTGGTGGCGTAGTCGTTTCAGCTGTCGGCGTTCAAGTTCTCCTGCGGAGGGAACGTACCAGCGTGCAGGGCCGACTTTGAGGACGAAGAGGAGAATCGCCACGATGGGGTTTAAGACGACTATAAATAGTGGGTTTGCTGTGATTGCGGTTGCGGTAATCCCGAAGATGGCGGTGATGCACATGATTCCGACACGAATTTGGAAGCCTGATGCCCGGTTTTGGGTGGCATCAGGCAGCATGGTGTAGTCATAGGCGTCGGGCGATTCTAGGGACACTGGTTTTGCAGCTTCTTCTGATGCATCAGCCGAGTCATCAGAGGCTGTGAAATCAACGCCGGGGATGTCGTCGAAGAGTCTTTTAATGTCACCTCTGGTTCGGGCGATTGCTGCGGCTGCTGAGCGTTCGTCGAATTCGTCAACGGTGAGATGCCCGCTTGCCGCGAGTGAGGTGAGGGATTCGAGTGCTCGGCGGCGATCGTTATCGCCGATTCTGAAGTGATCGTCATCCATAGGTTTCAGTGTAGCTACACAGTGGTTATGACGGCGTGGAGAAAGGAAATTTGGCTAGACCGCCGGGACATGGTGCAAAAGTAGTCCCCTCAGCGGAAAAGCTCACTGGGGGACTACTTGTAACTGGGGACTGAGTTGCTACTTGATTTCCATCAAAACGGAACCCTTAGTCACGCCTTCACCCGCTGCTGCGGAGAGGCCAGTGACCACACCGGACTTGTGGGCCTTGACCGGGTTTTCCATCTTCATGGCCTCAAGGACAACCACGGTTTCGCCTTCGGCAACTTCCTGTCCCTCTTCGACGTTGACCTTGATGACGGTGCCCTGCATGGGGGCTGCGACAGCATCACCAGAAACAGCCTTCTTGCCGCCGCCTGCGCGGCGTTTCTTGGCCTTCTTCTTGGCTGCGCCACCATTGCCGCCTGCTAGTGCCAAGTCGCCAGGCAAGGCGATTTCGACGCGGCGGCCGTCAATCTCCACAACGACCTTTTGCGCTGGTGTTGTTTCCTCATCGTCCTCAACATCGGCGGGATCGACATAGGCGGGGATGGGGTTGTCCCATTCTTCTTCAATCCACTTGGTGTACACATCAAACTTCTCACCGTCGCCCACAAAGGCTGGGTTTTCAATGATGTGTTTGTGGAATGGGATGGCAGTGGGCATGCCCTCAATGATGTACTCTGCGAGGGCGCGGCGTGCCCGCTGCAGGGCCTCGTCACGGGTTTCGCCAAAGACGATGAGCTTTGCCAGCATGGAGTCAAACTGTCCGCCAATGACAGAGCCTTCTACAATGCCGGAGTCCATGCGAACGCCCGGACCTGCAGGCTCGATGTACTTGGTGATTTTGCCGGGGGCGGGCATGAAGTTGTTGCCTGCGTCTTCGCCGTTGATGCGGAACTCAAATGCGTGGCCGCGCGGGGTAGGGTCTTCTTTAATATGAAGTTCCTTGCCCTCGGCGATGCGGAACTGTTCGCGCACTAGGTCCAATCCGGTGGTCACCTCGGTGACGGGGTGTTCCACCTGCAGACGGGTGTTGACCTCAAGGAAGGAGACCAGTCCGTCGGATCCAACGAGGTATTCAACGGTGCCTGCGCCGTAATAACCTGCTTCTTTGCAAATCGCCTTAGCGGATGAGTGCAAGCGTTCGCGCTGCTCATCGGTGAGGAACGGGGCGGGTGCTTCCTCCACCAGCTTTTGGAAGCGGCGCTGCAGTGAGCAATCGCGGGTACCTGCAACAACAACGTTGCCATGTTGGTCGGCGAGAACCTGGCACTCCACGTGGCGGGCTTTATCCAGGTAGCGTTCCACAAAGCATTCGCCCCGGCCGAAGGCCGCGAGAGCCTCACGGGTGGCGGATTCGTAAAGGTCCCTGACCTCCTCCATCGTGTAGGCGACTTTCATGCCGCGTCCGCCGCCACCGAAGGCGGCTTTAATGGCGATCGGCAGCCCATACTGCTCAGCGAAGGCGATGACCTCGTCGGCATCTTTGACGGGTTCTTTCGTGCCGGGGGCCATTGGGGCTTCGGCACGCAGCGCGATGTGACGGGCGGTGACCTTGTCGCCCAAGTCGCGGATGGACTGGGGGGAGGGGCCGATCCAGGTCAAACCTGCGTTAATAACGGCCTCAGCAAAGTCGCCGTTTTCGGACAGGAAGCCGTAACCCGGGTGGATGGCATCAGCGCCGGACTTCTTTGCAGCATCAAGGATCTTGTCAAATACCAGGTAAGACTCCGCCGAGTTCTGGCCGCCAAGGGCGAAAGCTTCGTCCGCCATAGAGACGAACGGTGCGTCTGCATCTGGTTCTGCGTAAACGGCGACGCTGGCGATGCCCGCATCGCGCGCAGCACGAATAACGCGAATCGCGATTTCACCACGGTTTGCCACGAGAACCTTGGTGATCTTCTTGAGTTCGACGGTCACTAAAAACCCTCCTGAGTTTTACATGTTGACGTCAGTAGGTTCACTGTCCGACGCCGTCCAAATAGTATGCGCTGTGCCCCACAACACTGTTGCAGAGCAATTGACACCACTCATTGTTACATATAGCCCGCATATGCAAAGGGCTGATGGGTTTAAAATGGGTGCTAGGGGGTAGGAAACTACACCTAAAATTGGGTAACATTGCCCTTCAACTGCAGGATTGAACAATGTTCGCCCTATGTTGGGGGGGAGTGGGGGTGGAGGTCTGCTGTTATTATTGCCCGAACTCGCCCGGCTCGTCACCCACATAAATGGGCATGCGGATCATGTTGCCCCATTCAACCCATGACCCATCGTAGTTACGTACATTCTCAAAACCAAGCAGGTATTTCAGTACAAACCACGTATGGGCAGAGCGATCACCCACACGGCAATATGTCACAGTCGGGGAGTGTGGATCGAGGCCAGCGTAGATCTCCTCCAGTTCAGCACGGGAACGGAAGCGGCTGTTTGGGTGTACTGAACGATCCCACGATACATTCACCGCTGTGGGAATATGCCCGCCGCGTGCAATAGCGGAATCTGAGGCGCTACCGAAGTTCGTGCGGTTGCCCACATATTCTTCTGGTGTGCGTGTATCCAGAATCGTGCCCTTACCAATGTGGTCAAGAACATCCGAGGAAAAGGCGCGCGACGGGGCGTCGTCACGCTCAGGCACAGGGTATGTTGTGCGCGGATACTCCGGCACAGCAAATGATGTATCGCGTTCCTCCGCAATCCAAGCGTCCCTCCCGCCGTTGAGTAGTCGCACATCTGGGTGTCCAAACAATTCAAAAACCCAGAACGTAAACGCCGCCCACCAGTTGGATTTATCGCCATAAATCACTACAGTGTCGTCACGGTTAATGCCTTTTGAGCGCATAAGTTCCGCAAAGTCCTCCGGCCCAATAAAATCACGTATCACGGGATCGTTGAGTTCCGTGCGCCAGTCAATGCGGAGCGCGCCGGGTACATGGCCGATGTCGTAGAGCAGCGCGTCCTCATCGGATTCCACCACGCGGAGACCGGGGCTTCCCAGCCGTGCGCTCAACCATGAGGCGGATACTAAACGCTCAGGGGTGTGCATAATCCTTAAATTCTGGGCTTGGATCATTGGGTACTGGCATGGTGCTTCCTTTCGTGCGACTCTTCGTACTTTCCTGTGTTGGGCGGGCTGTGTATTGTCGCGGTCTCGTGCGTGGCGTCGTGGTTGTAGGGTCCACGACTGCACTGTTCCACCTGTGCTCTCCCTGGTGTTGTGGAACCTTGTAGGAAAATGATGCGCCCGAGCGTGGGCATCGGTGGTGTCGGTCACCTGTTATTAAAATAGTGGCCAAGAACCAGCATAGAGATGATTGGCAGGGGAGGTCATAAACCCATTCAGGTGTGGTATTAATTACGTTGTTGCAAAAAGGTGTGTGCTATTACAGTGTATGCCCTAGTGTCGGGGCTACCGACGGGTGTAACTTCGCGCGCATTTGATTCTTCACAATGTTTGAGAATGTGATGAGATTTTGCCCCGGTCGGGGTTGCTGAGCTCAATACGCCCTTTCTGTTGCATCCATGAGGTTCAATAAAGGATGGGGAGTGCTGACTGTGCGACGCCCCTGCACATACTGTGAAGACAGCTGGAAACACCAGCTCATGTAAGGAGAACCTACGTGCATAAAAGCATCGTTGTATTCGAGGTCGAAGGCGGCAGCGATAAGCAGTTCAACGGTCACCGCAAGGACACCATGCCAATCGTTGATGCCATCAAGGATCAGGGATGGCATGCGGAAGTTGTGTATTACCGGCCTGAGTGGTCCGACGACCTCTACGACTACGTCTCCAACAATTTCGATGCCTATATTTCCCGTGTGAACCCAGGAAATATTCCTGGTGGTGAAAAAGGCTACTTTGATTTACTTACCCGACTTTCTGATGAGGCCGGTCTTGTGGGCATGTCTCGTCCCGATGAGATGATGTCCTACGGTGCGAAAGACGCCCTGGTCAAGCTTGCTGACACTGACCTTGTGCCGTCCGACACCTACGCCTACTACGATGTTGACACGTTCCATAAGACGTTCCCCTCCTCACTGTCGTACGGTGAGCGCGTGCTCAGCAGAACCGTGGTTCCACTGGTTCCGGTATTTGGCGTGTGCAGCTGGAGGATAAGGAACTTGCTGCAAGCATTGAGCCCGGCACCACTCTTCCGCTGGACACGAAACTGCGCTGCACGGAGGCCGTGGACAACCATACCGAGGTTCGCGAACTCGGCGAGTTCATGGACTTCTGTGACCAGTACATCATCGGTGACAACGGCATGTTGGTGGACATGCGATTCATGCCCCGCATCGTTGAGGGTGAAATTCGTATCCTGCTGGTTGGTCCGCACCCGGTGTTCGTGGTGCACAAGAAGCCTGCCGCTGGTGGGGATAACTTCTCGGCCACCCTGTTCTCTGGTGCGCAGTACACCTACGATTCCCCAGAGAAGTGGCAGGAACTGGTGGACATGTTCGCTGAGGTTCGCCCAGTGATCGCCGAGAAACTCGGTGGTGACAACATTCCGCTCATCTGGACTGCTGATTTCATGCTTGACGACGCCCCGGGAGGCGGCGACACCTACGTCCTCGGCGAGATCAACTGTTCCTGCGTCGGCTTCACGTCGGAGCTCGACATGGGTATTCAGGAGATGGTGGCCAAGGAAGCTATCTCCCGTGTGGAGGCGAAAAACGCTAGCTAAACACCACTGTTTCTAGCTGAAGTGGCGCGGCGCTGTGTGGCGTGTGCGCCACTTTTTCTCCTTCTTTACTACAAGGGGTAGTCAGTGGTTACTCGGTAACCTATAGTAGTGGTTACCGAGTAACCACACCTGAATGATGAATGGTTAACCCAAAATGTCAATAAAACTTGCCTTGCTCAGCTTGTTGGCTGACCATCCCCGCGGTGTTGGGCAGCTGCGTCACGACTTTGAGGACATCACCAAGCACACATGGCCTGTGAACGTTGGCCAGGTTTTTCAAACCATCCAGCGCTTGGAACGTGACGGCCTTATCGCCCACCACAGCAGTGAAATCGGTGAAACGGGCAGATCCGCAGAGATCTACGCCATCACCCAGGCGGGGAGGGATGTTGTCCACGGCTGGTTAACCACCGCCAGCATGCGCCCACGCGATGACCGGGATGAACTCGTGATAAAAATCGCTATCGCGGCTCAGCTTGCTGTCTCAGACACCACCATGGTGAATCTACGAGAACTTATTCAGACGCAACGCCGCGCCACCATGAGTGAACTTCGAGAAATCACACGGCTCAAAGCGCAGACACCTGCCGAGCAATCCGCAGAACGGTTGCTGTACGAGCGTCGCATCTTTGATCTTGAGGCAGAAGCCCGCTGGCTCGACCATGTAGAAACACTTGCTACCCCAAGGAAACACGATGACAACTCCATCTGATGACGTCCCAGCCCTAGTTTTAGAGGACGTATGCCGCATTCACCAAGACGGGCCAACGACCATCACCGCACTTGATCATGTGAATCTCACCGTGATGCCAGGCGAGCTGGTCGCCGTCATGGGTCCATCCGGCTCCGGCAAAACCACCTTGCTGAACGTCGCTGGCACGCTTGATGCCCCAACCTCAGGAAGGGTTTTTATCGCAGGTAATGATAGTGGGTATCTTCCGCCGACAGCCCGCGCCACGATCAGGCGCGCCCACGTAGGTTTTGTTTTTCAAGACTTCAACCTAATTCCCACTCTCACCGTCTTGGAAAATGTGTCACTTCCGCTGGAGTTGGGGAAAATGCCAACCAAAGAGGCCCGCGCTCAGGGGCGTGCCGCGTTGGAAGACATTGATCAGGCTGATCTGGCGGACCGCTATCCTTCGGAAATTTCCGGTGGTCAGCGCCAGCGCGTCGCCATTGCCCGGGCGCTGGTGGGGGTACGGCAGCTCATACTCGCAGACGAACCCACCGGTGCTCTGGACACCACCACGGCGGAATCCGTAATGCAATTGTTGCGTCGCCGCGTTGACGACGGCGCGGCATGCGTGCTGGTTACACATGAACCACGTTTTGCCGCGTGGGCTGATCGAGTGGTGTACCTGCGAGATGGAAAAATTGTGGATGAGGCGGATAACAATGGCTAGAGCATCAATAGCCGCACGGCTGGCGTGGCGTGACTTGATGGGGCACCGCCGCCGCTTCACACTGTCGGTGGCGCTGTTTTCCCTGCCCTATCGCCTGCATTGTTGCTTTCTTTACGCTTATTTCTAGTGAGCGCGTGGAGTATCCAGACATTGGGGAGCCGGCGACGTCGATAAGCCTGACCAATACGCCCTGCAATTATGACTCGTGGGCGAAGAACAAAGACTGGTGCCTAAGCCCAGATCATGCGGATCGTGCCGACCTCTCAGATAAGCAACGCATTAGCGACGCGTTGGGGCATGACCCAGAGTTGATATCGAAGGTGTACGCGAGCCTCAGTACCTACGCCACCATTAGTGCCAACGGTGAGCAGGCTTCCTCTGACATGGTGTCCAAAGAAGTGAATCCCTCCGGGCCAAAGCCCGGTGAAGTGCTCCTAGATAAGGATTTTTGCTGAACTTTTGGGGGTGTCACCAGGTGATACGGTGACTATAACTGTTCCGGTGCTTGGCAATCTAGAGGAGCAGAAGGAGCTCTCGCTCGTAGTGGCTGGTTTCTCACAGACACAACGAAACGTTGCAAACTATGAGGATCTATCACGTGCTATCGGCATCACTGATTCGGCTCGAGACTCAGAGCTGGGGCGCTCAGCGCATCTGAGCTGGCGTTCCGATGAGCGTATGTCAATAACCACCGAACCTGGAATGGGAATCTCAGTTTCGTCAGCTGAGCGGGGTTCGCGCTCAGGGACAATCGTGGGCGAGGCGCAGGGTCTGTTTAGTTCTCCCGAGAACATGGTTGTCGGTGTGGTTGTTCTTGTGCTGCTTCTTTTGCTGGTGGCTGCCATTATTGGCCCGATTTTTGCCGTGTCGGCGCGCAGAAAACGACGCATGCTGGGGCTGTACGCATCCATCGGGGCATCACCGAGTGACGTGCGCAATACTGTGCTGATGGAAGGCATTATCGTCAGCTGCATTGGTTATATTTTGGGCCTGGTTCTTTCCCTGCCCGTGTTCTATGCTGTGACGTTGCTTCCCGGTATTGGCGTGATTCACCTGCAGTGGGCATGGGATGTCGCGTTGGTGCTGCTCCCGGCCGTCTTTGTGTCCGGTGTGGGTGCAGCATTGATTCCTGCAGTGTGGGTGGGCACGGAGAATCCTGTGCATGCCCTGGCCGACGGGGCGTCAAGACGCATGCGTCGGTTCCATTGGATGATGGCGCTGCCGTTGTTGCTGTTCATCCCCATTATGATTCTTGCTGCACTGCCTCAGCATGCGCTCACCTCAGTGTGGTGGAACCTGGCTGGTATTGCTGCGATTTTGTGTGCGCCGCTTATGGTGTGGGTGGTGGCGCGCTGTGGTACTGTCCTGCCTCTTCCTGGCAAACTGGCTGCGCGTGATGCGTTGCGGAACATTCACCGAACCGCACCCGCTGTCGCGGCGGTGGCGGGGACGGTGTATAGCTGCGCAATGCTATTGGGAGTGATGGGTTCTGGAATGGATGGAGTGGATGCTACTAGTGACGCTGATAAAAATCCGGCCCGCGCAACGCAGATGGTTGTGCAGACAACGGTGGATACTGCGACACCACGGCCCTATGAACAAGATGTGCGTGCCATCCGTGAGCATTACGATGTGAATCATCAGGCTGATGTGTATGAGCTGTCCACCAGCTATGGTGAGGCTCGTACTCTTCTGACGTGCGCTTATGGGGACCAGTCCAATCTGCCTCAGGTAGAGGCATCGACAGAATCTGAAGATAGTATTTTGTTCAGTTCCATAACCAACATCGACAGCTGCATGGTGATCGCCGAGCCGGACTATCTGGATATTGTGGCATCGTTGCATCCTGATCAGGTCACTCCAGAACAGCTTGCAGCAGCGAAGCAGGCGCTAGCCGACGGCAAGGCAGTGGTAGGCAATACAAACTATATCCGCGACGGCAAGGTGCGCGTTGATATGTATCGCAACAGCGACATAGAAACAGGGTATGAAATCTCCTTCCTTACTGATGACGGCTGGACGGTCAACAAGACAAACACAGACCCTGAAAGCACCACGCTTCTTGACGCCGCGCCACTCAACAACAATGCATCTCCAGTGACCAGGTGGGGTACGCCTATACTCATCACACCCGAGACCGCCCGAAAGCTGGGGGCTGACATCGTGTACACAGGTAGCGTTTTTGACCTGTCGGAACCATTATCGCTAGTTGAGTCGATACGTGTAGAACTGGGCGCGCCTCGCGGCGTGCGGCATATGACGGTCACGCTACCTGGGGCATCTCAACCTGAAACCTCGTGATTCTGCTGCCGCAAGTCGCTATGTCTGGGGCGTTGACCATTGGGGTTGTTCTGCTCATCGTGTTCCTTGCAGCTGCGGAATCCCGCAGTGACATGGAAGCGATGGCAGCGTTGGGCGCGCCGAAGTCCTTAGTGCGGCGATATGCTGGGGCCCAGGGCATGGTTGTTGGTCTCGCTGGTGCGGTGGCAGGCACGTTGTGCCTGGTGATTCCAGGTACAGTCAACTACCTCAGCAACGCGCAGCTTTTCGGTAGATTTGTCCACTGGGATCCGCAGTACATCGAAGTGTATGGCCTGTTTTTGCTCTTTATCGTTGGGCTTTCCTGGTTGGCGGGCGCGTTGTTTGGGGTGCGGTCCGTTTCGGATTATCCCCGCAGGCGCTGAGGGGAGTGGGCACACATAACACACATAAAAGTGCTGGGCTGCTGAACGGATGATAACGTTCAGTGGCCCAGCGTCTTGTGTTGGCGCTACCTTGTACTAGGAGCCGTTTTTTTGCGGCTTTGGCGTCGGCTTTGTATTTTTCCAGCCCCGAGGTGATGATCACCTCGGTGATCTTGTTGTTGTCGTAGGCGAAGACCCAGGCCAGATCAAGTGCCGAGTTGGCATCATAGACGGCGTAGGTGTGTCCGTTGGAGGATCGGTAGGCGTGGATGGGAGCGCTGTACTTTGCCGAGGCGTCGAGAATCGGCGAGCCGATTTTAATCCCGTCGGGGGTTTGTTGCACGCTGATGCGCTCTACCTTTGACCCGTTTTCAGTGGGCGTGAAGTAGAAGCGTGAGTTTTTGTAGCTCACTTCCGCAAGGTGCTGACCGGTTTCGCTGTGGGAATCGGTGCTTGTCTTGGGAAAGTCAGGGTTCAGACCTTCGACGGTGTCACGCGGCATTCCAACGGATATGCCGTTGACAACGATGTCGCCTTGAACATTGCGCAGCACGGATTCTTGGCTGGTGACCTGCGATGCGCCATGTGAGCCGGTTTCGGCTGGGATACCGGACAGCAGTTGAGTGAGCATCGCAACCACGGAGCCAAGCGCGGTGAGGAGCACAAAGAAGGACTGCATACTGTGAGAATATCAAGAATTTCTAAAAAATGCAGTCCCGTTCCTGTTCAATTTTCAGCTATTAATTATATTTAATTTACTGAGCTGCCGAAACGGTTGCTTCCGTGATACGTACCTCTCTCACCGGTGCACTGTCGGTCAGTTCATGAGCACTGCGTGTGGCTGCACTTGTGCGAACCGCGTTGTTGTGGGGTAGGGAAGCGTCGCTCTAGTGAGGAAGGGCTGAGAACCGTTAGCCCCATCTAGTTAGCGCCACACGTCGGCAACATCAATGCCAAAGCTGTACAGCGCGCGCCGCACTAGTGGCAGCGATAACCCGATGACATTGGAGGGGTCGCCGTTGATGCGGTCAATGAACCATCCGCCCAGCGCTTCTAAGGTAAAAGCGCCTGCGCATTCGAGTGGTTCGCCGCTGCGCGCGTAGGCGTCAATGTCGGCATCGCTGACATCGCCAAAAGTTACGCTTGTCGACGCCGCGTCCAGTACCCGCTGTTCACCACCCGGCGCGACGATGCAGTGCCCGGTGATAAGGTCGGCGGTCTTGCCGCGTTGGGCTTTCCAGCGGTTAATGGTCGCATCAATGGTGTGGGGTTTTCCTTGGAGAGTCCCGTTAAGCAGCAGCATGGAATCACAGCCGATGACAATGTCGTTGGGATACTGAGCGGCCACTGCCTCTGCTTTTGCGGCGCAGAGCGCAAGGATGACCTCGCGTGGTGGGGCGTCGTTAAGCGAGGCGATGAGGGCGTCTTCGTCGATGTTGGCGGGGTGGATGATGGGATCTACCCCGGCTGATTCGAGGATGAAGCGCCGCGAAGGGGATGCGGAGGCGAGGACGATGCGCATGCACCTAGCCTACGGATTAGGGAAGATGCTGGCGAGTGGGGTCGGGGTGAAGTGGAAAGCGCGCTGGAGTTCGGAGTCGTCCAGGACGTAGGTGTCGGTGTGTTGGTAGTGGATGGCCAGCACTTCGCGCACCATGGGCGAGAACAGCGCAATGGTTTTGAGCATTGCTGGTGGGAGCTGTTTGACGGATGCCTTGGGGTTGATGCGGCGTGCGATCTCCCGCATGGTGGCATTGCCTGAGGATGGCCCAACCCAGTATTTGCCTGATAGTTCTGGTGTGGTGGCGAGGATGGCTAGGCATTCCCCGATGTCGGGGAGGTAGGACCAAGAATGTAGTGCGTCGGGGTCACCGATGACTCGTGCGGTTTTACCGTTACGGACGGGTGTGATGAAGCGGTCCCCGAGGTGTGTGACAGGCCCGGCGTCGTCGCCAAAGTAGTCGCTTGACCGTAGCTCGGACACGAGGATGCCGTGTTGCTCGGCGGCCTGGGTGAGGGTTTTCCATAGTCCGGCCCTGACCTGACCTTTTGTCTCTGTGGGGTTTTCGGGTGTTGCGTTGGTCATGGGGCCGGTAGGCCGCCCGAAGGGGTAGAGGTTCCCCATGAGCACAATGCGTGCCTGCGTATCGACGGCCGCGCGCACCACCGAGTCGATGATGGGAGGCCATTCCTTTGCCCACTGGTGGTAGGGCGGATTGGTGCAGACGATGATGCTGTCGCATCCTGTGGCCGCGCGGGTGAGTGCTGGGGTGTCGGTGGCATCCAGGGTGACACTCTCTGCGCTACCGTAGCGCGTTCCGCTTCGGGTGGCGATGGTGACAGTGTGGCCCCTCTTCTGTAGGGCTGTGGTGGTGGCGCGGCCAATGGGGCCTGCGCCAATGATGAGGTGGCGTGCCATGATGACGATCCTTTCGAGAACGGTGTTCTCTCTTTACTGTAGCATAGTGAGAACAGTGTTCTCGTTTTGTGGTGAAAGATCACATGATGTGAGATAATGCATCACATGAGCCCGACCCGCCCGCAGTCACAAGGAAAGCGAGCCGTAGGAAAACGAGCCACTGCCCGTGCTGCGACAGAAAAAAAGATCATTGAGGCGGCTGAGCGGCAACTTGCCGAAGTTGGGGCTAGCGGCATAAGTCTCCGTAAAGTAGCTCAAGATGTGGGCATGGCGCCCTCTGCGCTATACCGCTACTACAACGGGATTGACCAGCTCTACACCGCGATGATCATTCGCGCTTTCAATGAACAAACCGCCGCAGTTCAAGCTGCGTTTGATGCCCACGCCACGCCCCCGCCCACCACCTGGGACGATACCGTTGAATTGGTGGTGTTATTGGCCATGACGTTGCGCCAGTGGGCGCTTGACAACCCTCATAAATACGCGCTGATCTACGGCACGCCCGTGCCGGGGTACAAAGCCCCCCAAGACACCATTCCTCCTGCGGCCGGGGTTGGGCGGATTTCGCTGCCAGCTGTGTCTACCTTACAGACGGTGTAGTCTACGACCCAATGGATTACCTGCCGGAATACATGGCATCGTTTTTTGTGGCCATCTACGGCGTGATCAGTTTTGAACTGTTCGGACACCTTGTCGGCGTGGTGGATGATCCGGCGGTGTTTCTCCGCCACACCGTGGAAAATAATCTTGAACTGCTGAGAAGCCATTTCCCAGGGAAGTAGAAGGTGCAACCGCAGGGCGCGGGAAACCGCTACTCCAACAAAAGAAAAGAGGTCTACCTGCCAGGCTTTGTGCCTGCAGATAGACCTCTGTGAAACTCACACCCCTAGTAGAAGCTCACGTTTTGGAACGCGGAGGGGCTGTAGCTCATGGGACGGCGTAGGCGCTCGTCCAGGTTGCCCCACAGGTTGCGGTCACGCTGTTGTTCCTGAGCGGCTGCCGCATTGCTGGCCATGGTGGCAAACAGCGCGGTTAGGGTGGCTACCTGTGTAGCATCCGGGTTGCCCTTGAGGATGCGAAGGAACGGCTTCGCGGGCTTTTCCTGGTTAGCCCCGCTGTTTGTGGATTCGGACATGTGTACACTCCCGTTATTGGTGGGTTCTACAGCGGAATATTACCGTGCTTCTTGGCGGGTACGCTGACAACCTTGCGGTCCAAAAGCCGCAGGCCTTCAATAATCTGACCGCGGGTCTCAGATGGCGGAATAACCGCATCCACGTAGCCGCGTTCAGCAGCCATGTAGGGGTTGACTAGTGTCTGCTCGTACTCGCGCTCGTACTCCTTCATCACCGCCATCACGTCTTTACCTTCGGCGGCGGCCTGCTTCAGCTCCTTGCGGTAGATGAAGCCGACGGCGCCGGCGGCACCCATGACGGCGATCTGGGCGGTGGGCCATGCGAACACGATATCGGCACCCATATCCTTGGATCCCATCACGCAGTACGCACCGCCGTAGGACTTGCGGGTGATCACAGTAATCTTGCCCACGGTGGCTTCAGCGTAGGCGAACAGCAGTTTTGCACCGCGGCGGATAATGCCGTCGTATTCCTGGGAGGTGCCGGGGAGGAAGCCAGGGACGTCCACAAATTCGATGATCGGGATGTTGAAGGCATCGCAGGTACGCACGAAACGCGCGGCCTTTTCCGACGCCTTGATGTCTAGGCAGCCTGCAAATTGCATCGGCTGGTTGGCAACAATGCCTACCGAACGTCCTTCAACACGGCCGAAACCGATGAGCACGTTCTCGGCGTAACCTTCCTGAATCTCCAGGAAGTCACCATCGTCGACAACGCGGGTGATCACGTCTTTCATGTCGTACGGCTGGTTCGGGGAATCTGGGATGAGGGTATCCAATTCCAGATCGGAGTCGTTGATGTTCTCCTTGATGGAACCGACCATGATGTCTGCTTCCGCGCGGGGAGCCTCGGCGCGGTTGTTAGATGGCAGATAGGACACAAGTTCACGGGTCCAGTCGAGGGCGTCGGCATCGTCAGTCGCGGTGTAATGCGAGGTGCCGGACATGCTCATGTGAGTGTTAGCGCCACCCAGTTCCTCCTGGCTGACTTCCTCGCCGGTGACGGTTTTGATAACGTCCGGGCCGGTGATGAACATCTTGGAGGTCTTGTCCACCATGATGATGAAGTCTGTAAGAGCGGGGGAGTAGACGTGCCCACCCGCGCAGGCACCCATGATGAGGGAAATTTGGGGGATAACGCCGGAGGCTTGCGTGTTGCGGAAGAAAATCTGGGAATACAAGCCCAGGGACACAACACCCTCGTGAATGCGGGCACCCGCGCCTTCGTTGATGCCAATCAGTGGCACACCAGTTTTGATGGCCAGATCCATAATTTTGACGATTTTCTCGCCATAGACCTCACCTAATGCGCCGCCAAAGATCGCGCCATCTTGGGAGAAGACGCACACCTTACGGCCGTCAATGGTGCCGTAGCCGGTAACCACGCCGTCAGTCACGGGGCGTTTTGCGTCAAGTCCAAAGTTCTTGGAACGGTGCCTGGCAAGGGCATCAACTTCAACGAAGGAATCATCGTCTAGTAAGTATTCGATACGTTCACGTGCGGTTTTCTTGCCCGCATCGTGGGAACGTTCAATGGCGGCCTGCCCCATCGGGGCATTTGTCTCGGCCAGGCGGGAGCGCAGGTCGGCAAGTTTGCCTGCGGTGGTAGTCAGATCGGGGGCGGTAGTGCCCTCAGTATGATTCTGTGTGGCAGTCGTCATGGGATAAGTGTAAAGGGTAGGGGAGAAAAATTTCCCGTTGTGGGCAAAGTGGCTACACAAAGTGGTGGGTAACCACACATATTTGGGGGTAGCCAAAGAATTAGGCAGTCCCGGTACAGGGGACTGCCTAAATATAAGGTACGAGCCTTAAATCTTACAGCGGGATATTGCCGTGCTTGCGGGCCGGGCGGTGTACGTTCTTGTCACGAAGTAGTCGCAGGTTGCGTGCAATCTGGCCTCGGGTCTCGTTGGGAAGGATCACGGCGTCGATAAGTCCGCGTTCGGCGGCGAGGTACAGGGGTGAGCATGTAGTCCTCATACTCGCGCTCGAAGGACTTAACCAGTTCCTCAACGTCGTGGCCCTTATTCTGAGCGTCGGCGATTTCCCGGCGGTGTAGGGAAGTTGACGGCACCGGCGGCGCCCATGACGGCGATCTGGGCGGTGGGCCATGCGAGGTTGAGATCGGCACCTAGGGCCCTTGGAACCCATCACGCAGTATGCTCCGCCGTAGGCTTTGCGCATGGTGACGGTGATCTTCGGAACGGTGGCTTCGCCGTAGGCGTACAGGAGCTTGGCGCCGCGGCGGAGGATGCCGTTGTGCTCTTGGCCGGATCCGGGGAGGAAGCCGGGGACGTCGACAAGCATCACAATCGGGATGTTGAAGGCGTCGCAGGTGCGGATGAAGCGGGCGGCCTTTTCTGAGGCGTCAATGTCCAGGCAGCCTGCGAAGTGTAGTGGCTGGTTGGCCACGAACCCCACGGATTGGCCTTCGACGCGTCCGAAAGCGATAACCACGTTGGGGGAGCGGTCTTCCTGGATCTCCAGGTATTCGCCGTCGTCGGTGATGCACTCAATTACGTTGCGGACGTCGTAGGGGACGGTGGGGGAGTCCGGGATCATCTCATCAAGGCGCAGGTCGTCTGCGGTGAGGTTGTCGGTGATGGCTCCCTCTTCGCGTTCGAACTCCGTGAACGGGGCGTAGGAGCGGTTGTTGGAGGGAAGGAAGCTCACCAGCTCCTGGACCCATTCGAGGGCTTCCTCGTCGGATTCTGCGGTGAAGTGGGAGTTACCGGCGGTTTCCATGTGGATGGAGGCGCCACCCAGGTCCTCCTGGCTAATGTCCTCGCTGGTCACGGTCTTGATAACGTCCGGGCCGGTGACAAACATCTTGGAGGTTTTATCCACCATGACCACAAAGTCCGTCAGTGCCGGGGAGTAAGCGTTGCCGCCCGCGCAGGCGCCCATAATCACGGAGATCTGTGGAACCACGCCGGAGGCGTTGATGTTGTGGTAGAAGGTCTGCGCAATAAGGTCGAGGGAGACGGCACCGTCTTGGATGCGGGCGCCGGCACCTTCGTACAGGCCGATCAAAGGACGGCCGGTTTGTACGGCCAGTTCCATGATCTTGACCATTTTTTCGCCATAAACTTCGCCTAGGGCGCCACCGAATACGGTGCCGTCTTGGGAGAACACGCATACTTCGCGGCCATCGATGGTGCCCCAGCCGGTAACGATGCCGTCGGTGGCGGGGCGCTTGGCGCCCATGCCGAATGCGTGGGTGCGGTGGCGGGCAAGTTGGTCGGTCTCAATGAAGGACCCCTCATCAAGGAGGAAGTCTAGGCGCTCACGGGCTGTGAGGCGGTCAGCCTGGTGCACCTTGTCAACGGCGCGCCTGCCCATGGGGATAAGTGGCTTCAGCACGACGAGCTTTTAGGTCGGCGAGTTTGCCGGCTGTGGTGTTGATGTCGGGGAGGGAAGCAACGTCGATCAAAGGTGAGGAAATGGTCATGTTTTGGAAGCCTAGACCAAACCATCCTTGTTTTCCAGAACAAAAGAGGCGTGATTTGGGCCACTGACATTGTTTATTAGTCCGCTAAACCCACAAATCCGCAGGTTGCAGCCGTGCTAACCGGACAGAAACAAAAATGTATCGTGTGGGTGTGGTCATGAAATGTGGTGCATGACACTGGCAAATGCGGCCGAACGACACGGTTTGATAACACTTTGATGTCTTTTCGGCGCCATCCGAGGTTATTTGCGGCCAGCATCTGTCCGCCTGCCTGTGGCTTTGATGTGATGGTGGTGTGGCGACAATATTTCACACCCAAGAAAAACGCTAGAGTGTGTTCTATGACTTCTCGTGAACCCGTTGACATTGCGGCGATCCGCGCCGCCGTTGCCAACCCCAACGGACCTTACGCGCGGGTGGATTACACGGCCTTCACCGGATCCACCAATGCGGACCTCGTTGCAGCGGGCCACCAGAACGCCCCCGCATGGACCGCAGCAGTCACCGAATACCAAAACTCCGGCCGTGGCCGCCACGGGCGCGTCTGGACCGCCCCCAAAGGTTCCCAAGTCACCCTCTCCATTCTCATCCGTCCCACCGCCGAAAGCATCGAACGCTTGGGCACCATGCCGCTGGTCTCGGGGCTTGCCATTATCGACGCCCTGACCGCCACCGCAGCATGTCACCCCGATGCCACTGACAAACTCACACCCCAGCTGAAATGGCCCAATGACGTGCTCATCGACGGGCGTAAACTTTGCGGCATCCTTGCTGAGGCGGTCAGTTTAGGCCCTGAACCTGCGGTGGTCATCGGCTTGGGTTGAACGTCTCCATCACCACCGAGGAGCTGCCCGTCCCACACGCCACCTCACTCGACCTGGAAGCACCTGGCATTGAGATTGACCGCGCGCAGCTCACCGCTGACGTGCTGCTGGCACTTCATCACCGCATCAACCAGTGGGTAGATGCGGACCCGCAGCTCATGGCCGACTATCGTGCCGTGTGCTCCAGCATTGGCGCTGACGTGAAAGTCCTGCTCCCCGGCGATGAAGAGTTGTTGGGCACCGTCCGCGACGTTGCCGACGATGGCCGATTGGTGGTCGTCGATAAGCAGGGATCTGAGCACGTTCTTGCCGCAGGCGATGTGACACACCTGAGGTTGCAATAACATGGCCAACCCCAAACTCGCGCCAGGTGAACACATCCTGGTCAACGTGACGGCGACAATGCGCGCTATGCTGTTTCCCACCCTGGAGCTGCTGCTGATCACAGGGCTGGGGTGGATGATCATTGGGTACTTTGATCGCATTCCCACCTACGACGAACTTGGCGTGCAAACCGGACTGACCCTGAGCGTCCAAGGTCGCAACATGCTGGTGGTGGCGTGGATGGTGTTGGGCTTCCTGCGTTTCGTGCTTCCGCTCGTGCGCGCCTGCCGCTCGCGGCTCGTGGTGACCACCAGCCGCGTGCTGTTGCGTGCCCCTGGGCTGACCACCAGCCTGGACACCATTCCCCTGGTGGGAATCTACAACGCCTCGCGGCGCGGCAACCACCTGATCGTGAACACCCACGGTTTCGGACCCATCCTGATCCGCAACATGCCGCGAACAAAGAAAATAGCGCAGACCATCAACGATGCCATTGCCGTGGCGCACCACAACGCTGCAGGGCAGGTTGGTGGAGGCTACGGCGGTTCAGGTGGGCCAGCTGGTGGGCCTCAGTACCCGAACCGCTACCAACCATTGCGCTGATCAACGCGCCGGGTGTGTGTCGCTATAGTTGAGCGCGTGACTAATCTCCCGAACACTGTTGACAATGTGAGCGCACACGCCCCCGGGATGCCCGTTGTGGCGGTGGTGGGCGATGGCCAGCTTGCCCGAATGATGCAGACCGAAGCTGTCGAGCTGGGGCAATCGATACGCCTGTTGGCTGGAGCACTCGATGCGTCCGCTGCTCAAGTGGCCGCAGACGTGGTGCTAGGCGACTACACCAACCTTGACGACCTCCGCCGCGCCGCTCGTGGTGCCAGCGTGGTCACCTTCGACCATGAGCACGTGCCCACCGAACACCTGACAACCCTCATAGCGGAGGGGATTAATGTTCAACCTGGGCCGCATGCGCTGGTGAACGCCCAAGACAAACTGGTCATGCGTGAGCGCCTCCAGGGTATGGGTGCGCCGGTGCCGCCGTTCGTAGCCATTGAGACTGCGCAGGATGCGTTGGATTTTTACCGGCAGGTTGATGGTGCGGTGTGCCTCAAAGCCCGACGCGGTGGCTACGACGGCAAGGGTGTGTGGTTCCCACACGGCGCTGAGGAGCTAGAACAGCTGGTGGAGGATTTGCTCGGCCAGGGCGTGCCGCTCATGGCGGAAAAGAAGGTTGAGCTCGTGCGGGAACTGTCCGCGATGGTGGCTCGCACCCCGTCAGGTGAGGTGGCATCGTGGCCGGTGGTGGAATCCGTACAGGTTGGGGGAGTGTGTGCGGAGGCAGTTGCTCCCGCGCCGGACTTGCGGGAGGACCGGGCGTCGCAAAGCAGGGAACTGGCGGTGCAGATTGCTACTGAATTGGGGGTAACGGGGGTGCTAGCGGTGGAATTGTTTGAGGATGCCGAGGGCATCTGGGTCAACGAGCTGGCCATGCGCCCCCACAACACTGGCCACTGGACGCAGGACGGGTGTGTGACCAGCCAGTTTGAGCAGCACCTGCGGGCCGTGCTGGATTTGCCGCTCGGCTCGACAGACATGCTCGCCGAGACCACGGTGATGGCGAACGTGCTGGGCGGACCCGACGACCCCGACATGCCCATGCCGCAGCGCATGGCCGAGGTGTGGCGTAGGTTCCCCGATGCGAAAAATCCACCTGTACGGCAAAACCTGGCGCCCGGGACGTAAAATCGGGCACGTCAATGTTTCCGGTAACCACCCTGCCGCTTCTGCCGCTTTACGACGCCGCGCCCAGCTCGCCGCCCATTTCCTGGTCCATGCCGTGTGGGCTGACGGATACGTGTCTTAACTTCACAAAGGAGTGCTGCTATGAACCCGCTTGTTGGCCTGATCATGGGGTCCGATTCCGACTGGCCCACCGTCGAACCCGCCGCTGAGGTGCTGGCCGACTTTGGCGTTCCGTTCGAAGTGGGGGTGGTCTCTGCGCACCGAACTCCCGAACGCATGCTGACTTACGCCAAGGAAGCACACACACGTGGGCTGAAATGCATCATCGCCTGCGCCGGTGGGGCCGCACACCTGCCTGGCATGGTGGCGGCAGCCACCCCGCTGCCCGTGATCGGCATCCCGCGAGCGCTGAAAGACCTCGACGGCATGGACTCGCTGCTCTCCATCGTGCAAATGCCGGGCGGCGTGCCAGTGGCCACCGTCTCCATCGGTGGCGCGAAAAACGCTGGCCTGCTGGCCGTTCGAGTTCTTTCAGCTGGTATGCCCGAACTGTTGGACAAGATGGTGGCCTACCAGGAGGGTATGCGTGACGAGGTGCTGGCCAAGGATGAGGCGCTGCGGAAGAAAAGCTTATGGGGTAGGGGGCCGTTTGGGCTGGGTGCGGAGGAGTTCCCTGGCGCGGGTGAGCAGGTCTTTTAGCTGCTCTTGCTCCGCCTGAGTGAACTCGTCCAGCAGGCGCTGCTCCACCGCGCGCGCGTGCTCGTCGGCCTGGAGGACAAGTTCTTCCCCTTCTTTCGTGAGGGAGGTGAGCAGGACCTTCGCATGTGCCTCCGAGGGGGGTACGGCTGATGAGTTTCTTATCCTCCAACCGCGCCAACACACTCGCCATCGTCTGCGGAGTGACAGCGGCGGTTCGTGCCAACTGCGCTGACGACTGCCCCGGGTGGTAGTACAACGCCGCAAGCACCGCATACTGTGCGACCGGCAATCCGAAAGGCTTCAGTGCCTCGGTTTTCGCCGCGATGAGGGCCTGTTCGGCGAGCTTGATGTGCAAGCCCAACCGAGCCATGCTGTCCGCCTCGAAGAAAGCTTTGCCGCGGCGAAGCCGGGGGAGACATGGGAGTGCTTGCGGAGTGTCGGTGTCTGTGGGGTTAGCGTCGTCAGTCACGTGACTAGGGTAGCTGAAGACGTAGGGAGGCTCTCCTTTACCTAGTGGTATTGGACATCACTGCTAGACCATTGGTGAAAAGCGATACTGCGAGTAAAGCGGCGGCAACATTAATTTTCAACTCTTTAAAGAAGAAAAAAGCTCCCAAGCAAACGAAACCCCAAACAATAAGGATTAGTATTCTTTGAATGACAGGCATCGATTTGCAAGAGGAATATCTGATCGTCCGTCAATGTTCGGGCCATCGTCACTGTTTAAACCGAGCCATGTGGATACTGGCTTATCATTCTTGCGTGGTTCCAATTGGGAGCATCACCTTTTCTATGTCGCCGTGATTTTAGTTGCACAATAGTGTAACGTGTATTCCCAGATAATGCCGCCAACGCATGCAATAGCGGCAACGATTCTAATTCGGGGGATCATGAAGCGAACTGCTTTTGTGGGTGCGTGACCTCCTTCTTCCCTACCCCTTACTCCTCCTCACAACCCACATGACCGCGCCCACAACAACTAATAGCAGCACGGCAAGTGCGCCAACACCCACATACAACCACCGGCTCAGCCCTGTGTTCTGAGCCTGAGCTGTGGAATCTGGTGCGGCCATACTCGTAGAACGGGGAATCGGCCCCGCCAGAACTGTTCACCGCCGTGTTATCAAACTTTGGACCCGCAACTTCTTTGCCGGATGGCCTAAGTGTTACGCGGTATTTCACTGGCTTGAGTTGGGTGTGTTCGTCGGTGCTGCCAACGTAGCGTTCAAACCGGACCCGGAAGTAGTTTTTCCCGCCGAGCCATGCGGTTTGCTGTTGCACGTCGTTGACATCAACGTTGGCGTAGGAAATGGGGTACATGGTGCCAGTTGCCACGGGTTTTCTGATGTCAGCCACCCTGAGCGTGTCGGTGTCTTCAATGAGGGATTGTTCTTCGCCGAGGGAGTTCACCGCACTGAACTTAAGGACGCGTGCAACTTTATCTGAGGCGCTGTTTTCTTTGTCTGATGGGTCGTCAAGGACTTCCACTGTTGCGTCCAGTGCTTGGCCCCAGCCCACGGGTGCTGCGAAGTATTGGGTTTCTCCCTCCACAATTTCAGAGATGGCGGTGTCCTTGACCTCGGGGGCGTTGTCTGCTTGGGTTCCCCCTTTGACCTCCGTGGTGTTCCCGCCGGCGAAGGGTAGAACGTCGGTTTTGGCGCGTGCTGCGCTGGGGGATTCGTTGAAGGCATCTCCCTTGTCGCTGGGGATGGGGACGGCTGCGACGGTCATGTCCACGGTGTGTGGGGCGTCTTGTGTGCGTACGCCAAGATAGAGTTTGTCTGGTGGGCAGTTGTTGCTGTTTTCCTTGGTAGACATCAGCCAGCCGAGCTCTGGTTCAGCATCATCGACGCTGGTCACGTAATTTTCGTCAGTATCCCCGCAGGGGTAAGGACTCGATGCTCCTGGTCCGTATATACCCATACCCAGGCCGTATGCGTCCCCCAGCATCCTGGTTCCAATCTTGTTGGGAACGACGGTGTAGCCCACGTGGAGGCGGTGGTTGTTGGGGAAGTTCACTTTGACAAAGCTGTTCTTAGACATGGGCATCGTTGGTGGTTTCGCGGAAACTCTGGCTGGATTATCAACGGTGCCTACCTCAAGGGTCTGGGCGTCGCCTTGGTTTGGCGTGAATTCGATGGTTTTTTGTGCTGCTTGATACCCCACGGCAGTGCGAGTGGCAGCCTTAGTGAGTGTGGCTTTCAGGCTTTCTTTGCTGGAAGCATCGGCATAGGTGCCACCAGTGACGTTGGCTACACAGGTGAGTTCGGCGCGCGCGGCGTCGTCAACCATGAAGCCGATGGTGTGAACCACCAGGTCAGTGCCTTGTTCCTTGAGTTGTTTGGCCACGTCGCAGACGGGTGGTGGTGCGCAGGTGTCGATGCCGTCGGAGACCAGTACGATGGAGCGTTTGCCGTCCTTGGGTAGTAGTTCGTTGGCTTTGAGCAGGGAATTGCCGATGGGCGTGTATCCCCTGGGTTGCAGACCGTTGACCTCATTTTTCAGGGCGTCGCTAGGCTTCTCTCCGGGCCTGGCGAGCACGGTGATGTCCCTGCAACCTGCTTCTTTTTCAGCATCGCTGCTGCCGGTGCCCGTGCCGTAGGTAACCAGGCCGAGCTGTGCGTCCTTGGGGGCTTCGGACACAAACTCGGTGGTGGCTTGTTTTGCGGCATCCATGCGGGTCTGCCCGCCCACGTCTTTTTGCAGCATGGACCCTGACGCGTCCAAAACGACGACCGTGGGATCCATGTTCTCCGCGGCCCCTGCGGGCGGCATCAACGCCAGTCCCAGCCCGATGATGGTGCCGAGAGCTGCGAGTATTCGTGATCTGTGCATGTGAAACACCTCTACCGTTATCAACTTTTACGCTAAAGGAATGCGCGCTGCGGTAGAGAATGTTCCCGCATACATGCGTTCGGTTACATGTTACCCCTAAACGGGGTTACTGCGCGGTTAAGGTCGTGGCTATGCCGTCGTGAATATGCACTGCTTGCTGGTCGGTCAGCGGCAGGAGGCTCAATCGGTCCGTGTAGTCAGCGATGATGGTGTGCACTGCCTTATCAAACATGGGGTTGCCCACATGGGGAACAGGGTAGAAATCAACCGCGCCCAGCCCACGGGTATCAACACTGCCGTTGAGTTTGTTCGAATCCATATGCTCCATTGCGGTGCAGTAGCCGATATCAGGAGCTGTAATGATGGAACCTGCGGAGTTGCCCATGTAGAGCTTCCCGGCGTGAATATGGTTCTTGACCAGCTCATATGCGCCGGTGCGTTTCAGTTCTTGGAGCAGGTAGAAGGTGTTTCCGCCGTCAATGAACAGGGCATCAGCCTGAGTGATAGTCTGCTCAATCTCTGAAGGTGTAGCTGTGGAGAGTTCTAATTCAACAACGGCGAACCCCAAGCCTTCAAGCGCCTGTCGGTTTCCTGCGGTGTACTCAGACATGTCCACGGCCTCCGCTAACGCGGCGGTGGGAATAAACACCACCTGCGTGCCAACGGTGCTGTTACCTAGCACCGTTGGCACAAGCGATGTGGCCTGAGCAAAGTGGGAAAACAGCAGCATCATGACTACAGTGCCCCAGCTGCAGCCGCAGCAGCCTCCCGGTTGATGCGCCCGAAGTTGTAGTAGGCTGCACAGGCACCCTCGGGGGAGACCATGCAGGTGCCGATGGGTGTTGCGGGCGTGCAGGCGGTGCCAAAGACGCGGCACTGCCAGGGCTTGATTTTGCCGGTCAGCACGGATCCGCATTCGCAGGCTGCGGGGTCGGGCACGCGGTTGCCGGGGATGGTGAAGCGCTTCTCGGCGTCCCACTGCGAGTATTCCTCTGCAATGGCCAGGCCGGATTCGGGAATCCAGCCAAGTCCGCGCCATTCGAAGGTCTTGCGCACTTCAAAGACACGCGACATGAGTTTCAGAGCCACAGCATTGCCTTGTTCGGAAACCACGCGCGCGTATTGGTTTTCCACGCGGGCGGGTTTGCCGTAGAGGTCGCGTGCCAAAAACTGCGTGAGCAGCATGTCCACGGCTTGAAGGATGTCCAAAGGTTCGAATCCCGCGATGACGGTGGGTTTGTTGTGCTGTGTGGGCAGGAAGTCAAAAGCCTTCGTGCCCACGATCGTGGCAACATGCCCCGGCGCGATGAAGCCGTCAACGTTGGTGTCGCCGCCGTTGATGAGCGCTTGGAGTGGAGGTTCGATGGCAACGTGGTTGCTGAACACAGAGAAGTTGGTCACATTACCTACGCGGGCCGCCTCCAGCGTTGCTGCGGTGGAGGGTGCAGTGGTTTCAAAGCCGATGCCAAAGAAGATGACTTCCTTGGAGGGGTTTTCTTTGGCGAGCTTGAGGGCATCAAGGGGCGAGTAGACGAAGCGGACGTCGGCACCCCGCGCGCGGGCTTGCATGAGGGATTCGGTGGAGCCGGGCACACGCATCATGTCGCCGAAGCAGGTGAGAATGACGTTGGGCTGCTGGGCGAGCCACAGGGCGTCGTCAACCCGACCCATCGGCAGTACGCATACCGGGCAGCCGGGGCCGTGCACCAGTTCAATGGAGCTGGGCAGTAGGTTTTCCAACCCGTAGCGGTAGATGGTGTGGGTGTGCCCGCCGCAGACCTCCATGAGGGAGATGGATCGGCCTAGTTTCTCGGCGTCGTCATGGATGCGGGTGAGCAGGGCTTTTGCGGCGTCGGGGTCGCGGAATTCGTCAACGTATTTCATAGTTCAAGTCACTCAATCTGTGAGGAGGTGAAGGATTCCAATTCGTCTTCGAATGTGCCACCGCCGAGTTGTTTGATTTGTTTCAGCGTTTCGGTGGCTTCGGCTTCGTCGATTTCCCGAGCGCGAAACCCACATGGATGAGGACCCAATCGCCAACGGCGAGTTCTTCACCCATCATGAGGTCGGTGGAGATCATGCGGGAGACACCACTGATGCTCACTGTGGCTCGGGCTGTGTCGTGAATATCCACGACTTGGGCTGGTACCCCTAGGCACATGTTTCACTCCTTCTGACGTGTTTGACACTACCAGCACCCGCAGGGGGTACCCGACTACCATGTGTTCACATGGATCCGAAGAATCGCCTCAACGACAACGAAGATACCGTCAACACCAACATCAATCGTGTGCGTGCGCGGCCGTTCCGCCTCACCGACGATTATGTGACCCTCGCCCACGGCTCCGGCGGCAAAGCATCGGCGGCGCTGGTGGAGAACGTGTTCTACGGCGGTTACGGCAATGAGGTGCTGGATGCGCGCGGAGATTCGGCGGTGCTTGCGCTCACGGACCTGGCTGCGGCTGGCTCCGCATCGGGTAGTGCTTCGGGTGCCGACGCCGCGTCCCTGGCGTTTTCCACCGACTCTTACGTGGTCAACCCCATTAACTTTCCCGGCGGCTGCATCGGCGAACTCGCGATCAACGGAACGGTGAACGATCTCGCAGTCGCGGGTGCGGAACCTGCGGTTATTTCCGTGGCATTCATTCTGGAAGAGGGGCTGCCCATCGCGGAACTGCGCCACCAGGCCGAGGCGATGCGCGCCGCCGCTGAGCGTGCCGGGGTGCGCATTGTTGCTGGGGACACCAAGGTGGTTCCTCAGGGTGCCTGTGACAAGATGTACATCACCACCGCCGGGGTGGGCATGGTGCCCGCCGGGAGGTTGACTGAGAAGCCACAGGTGGGGGACAGGATTCTGCTGTCTGGACCAATTGCTGACCACGGCATGGCCGTGATGCTTGCCCGCGGCGACCTGGCCATTGCCGCTCCCATTGAATCCGACACGCAGGCGATCAACCACTACACCTCCGCGCTGTTCAACGCCGCCTCGCCCCACTGGCTCCGTGATGCCACCCGTGGCGGCCTGGCCACCGTGATGAACGAACTCGCCCGCGACACCGGCCTGGGCATTGTGCTTGATGACGCCGCGATTTCCGTCCGCGATCTCACCCGTGGGGCCTGCGACATGCTAGGTATTGACCCCCTCTACGTGGCCAATGAAGGCACCTTCGTGGCGGTGGTCAGCGACGCGGAGGCGGACGCGGCTCTGGAGGCATTACGCGCTGCAGGCTGCCCAGAGGCGGTGAGTATCGGACGCATCGTGGAAGAACCCGCTTCCTCTGTGGTGCTGACCACCGGCTTTGGTGGCACCCGCATGGTGGACATGCTGGTGGGCGACCCGCTGCCGAGGATTTGCTGACGCGGACTTCTTAAGCACGTTTGTCCGGCGGCACGTACCATGCTTCCACGGGGATTTCCCGACCGGTCGGAGTATCGAAGATGCGTATACGATCATCACGCACAATCTGCAAGTCGGAGCCGACCGGCATATCCCAAATGCCAATCAGGGCGGGTTCGATGGCACACAGATCGTTGAAGTCAACAATCCGCCAGTTGGCAGGATCATTGAGATACTCGGTGGTGTCCAGGTGGCTCATGATCTGCCACCCATTGTCTGCGGGCATCTGAGATGGGAGGCGAACCATCCACCGCACAACACCCGTTCTGTTAATAACGTTGAGCGTAGCTAGGCACCCGCCAGCATTTGGTATGAATTCCATGGATCCCACTCAACCTGGTGCTTCGTGCCCCCGCACTATGGTTAAAGTCACTGGTTGGAAGCGTAACGACGCCCCGCCATCACCTGTCCCAGGCTCAGCCCGCCGTCGTTGGCGGGTACATGGTGGTGGGTAAGTAAGTGGTACTCCGCCAACTCGTCTTGAAGAAACCGCATCAGGAGTCGATTCAGTGCGCACCCGCCGGTGACGCCAATGGTGTGGGTTCCGGCGGCCTCGGCGGCGGCTCGTAACTGCGCAGCTAGGAGCCGTGCAACCCCGTGGTGGAACCGTAAAGCACGCTCCGATATGTCACCGGGGGAAAGTAATTCCATGAATAAATCTGGAAATGATGTTGCTGCGCTTGTTGTGCCATGGGCGTGATCGACTCGGCTCGCCACGTATTCAAGATGCATGGCGGCGTGCGCCTCAAACGTCGGGGTGATGCCAGTGAGCAGCCAGGACGCGGCGTCGAAAAGCCTGCCGAGCGAACTGCTCTGCACAACCCCGAATCCAGATTCCAATTGCGAGGCCACCAGTGCAGCCTCCGGGGAGTCGGGGAGGGGAATGTCCAGGTCCCAGGCGTGGCTGATGCCTGCGGCGATCCGCCAGGGGTGATGAACGGCGCGATCTCCACCCACCAGCGGAAATGAGGGTACCTGCCAGGTGCGGGACCAGCCGTAATCTTCCGCAATGGTGAGTATTTCCCCGCCCCAGATGGTGCCGTCCAGGCCGTAGCCTGTGCCATCGAAAGTGCCGACCACCACTGGCCCTTCATCAATCCCATGCTCTGTGAGCAGTGACAACGCATGCGCATAGTGGTGTTGCACAGGCATCACGTCAACGTCGAATCGTTCGGCCAGGCGCTCCGCCAGCGCAGTAGTGGCATATCCGGGGTGCAGGTCACACACCACCAGCGATGGTTCCGCGCGTTGAATCCTGAGCATCTGCTCAACCCCACGGTCAAACGCCTGCTGGCTGGCCAGCGACCCCATGTCACCCACATGCGCTGACACATGCACACAGTCGCCGTGTGCCAGAGCAAACGTGTTTTTCAACTCGCCACCCACGGCTAGGACGGTTGGACCCGGCGTGACCGGAATCGGCAGGGGCGCGTACCCCCGGGAACGCCTGCTCGGCATGGTTCCCACAAACACCGAATCCTCCACCGGAATGTGAATATCGCGATCGTGCAGCACAAACTCGTCGGCGAGTGCGTCCAGCTTGGACACGGCATCGTCGTTGGTGAAGCACAGCGGTTCGCCCGCCGCGTTGCCGGATGTGGCCACCATCGGGCGATCCACCAGCAGCGAATGCAACGGCGAGTACGGCAACAGCACGCCAATATCGCCCAGGCCAGGGGCGATGCCGGGGAGTTCCACGCGCGCCGATGCGATAACGATGGGTCGCGCCGGAGAGGTAAGTAGTTCTTCCTCCTCGGGGGCGAGGGTGACCAGTCGGCGCGCCCAGTCCAGGTCAGGCACCATGACGGCAAAGGGCTTATCAGGTCGGGTTTTGCGGCGGCGTAGTTCGGCGACGGCGTCCTCATTGGTGGCGTCACACATGAGGTGGAAGCCGCCGATGCCTTTGACGGCGAGGATGCGCCCGGCGTCGATAAGCGCCCGAGCTGCGGCGATGCTCATGGAAAGCTGTGGCCCGCAGTCGGGGCAGCTGATGGGTTGCGCGTGGAAGCGGCGGTCGGTGGGGGCGGTGTATTCGGCCTCGCAGGCGGGGCACATGGGGAAGACCCGCATGGTGGTGTTGGGGGCGGTCGTAGGGGAGGTCTTCAATGATGCTGAGCCGCGGGCCGCAGTTGGTGCAGGTGGTGAAGGGGTACTGGTAGCGGCGATTGCCGGGGTCTGCCATGTCCGCCAGGCACTCATCACAGGTGGCCACATCCGGTGGGATCAGTGTGCGTTCGCCCGAGGTGCTTATCGACGCCGTGATGCTAAAGCCCTCCTCCTCGGTGACGGGCAGGCTGGTGTCGGTGCGGTCGAGGACGTGAGCGAGCGGCGGCAGCGTTGCCAACACGTCGGTGATGAACGCCTCAACGGCATCGCGGGTGCCTTGTGCTTTCGATGAAAACGCTGGTGGCGTCGTTGCCGCAGAAGCCAGTGATGGGGTGGCGGGCTGCCACCTGCGCCACATGCGGCCGGAAACCCACGCCCTGCACCACGCCGCGTAGCACCACGCGTTGTCGAACCACATCCATAGGGTTTCATGCTAGCGGGTGAGCCTGGTTGGGCGGGGAAGTGGCGGTTTGATAGAGCACAACACATGCGGGGCTTCTCGCGCTCTATCAAATCGCCAAAAAACCCAGAAAAAATGGCAGTTTGATAGAGCATAGCGCTTGCAGCGTCCTTGAACAGCGTTAGTGCAAACTTTTGCATAGAACAAGGTCTACCGGCGGGTACAGAAACACCCTGTTTGTGTACCTGGCGATGGACCTACATGACAAAGCACAGTCGCGGTCTTCCACATTGCCACCCCTGCCCGCCTAGGCGCTAGATTCGAGTCTGTGCACGAAGTAGCGTTGAGTACCCAATTAGCCCGCCTGGTCAGTAAGGCTGCGGAGGGGAGACGGGTGCTCACCGTGCGCCTAGAAATAGGGGCATTGCGGCAGGTGGTGCCAGAAACATTGGTGTATGCGTGGGGTTTTGTCACGAAGAACACTCAGCTAGAGGGTGCCGAACTGGATGTGGCCTGGGTCCCTGTGCGGCTGCGCTGCGCGGAAGGCCATGTGACAGAGAAACAAGGGTGGGGATTCGGGTGCGATTACTGCGATGCCTCCACAACCGTGGTCACCGGTGAAGAATTTAGAGTGATTGATATAGACGTTGAAGCTAGTTGAATCCAAGGGAGGATCATCATGGGTCGGTTCCACCGCCACGACGACGGAACGGTACACGAGCACCATCACGGGGATCACCCCTTACGATCACAGTCACCACGACCACGGCGACCATTCCGGCTACGAAACCGGGCGGGAACGCATTGAGGTGCTAGAGGATATTTTTGCGGAGAATGATCACTGTGCCGCACACAATCGGGACGCTTTCGATGCACATAACGTGCAGGCCATCAACGTAATGAGCTCCCCCGGCTCGGGTAAGACCACAGTGCTGCAGCACGTGTTGGCAGCGGCGCAAGCTGCAGGAATAAGAACCGGCGTGATTGAGGGGGATATTGAAACCTCACTGGACGCTGATCGGCTGGGTGGTTATGGGGCACAGATTTCCTTGCTGAACACGGGCAATGGCTTCGGCGGGGAATGTCACTTGGATGCGCCCATGGTAGCGGCGGCACTGTCCAGGTTGGATCTTTCCGCGCTGGACCTTGTGCTTATCGAAAACGTGGGTAACTTGGTGTGCCCTGCGGAATTCGAAGTGGGGGAGCATCGCAAACTAATGGTGTACGCGGTGACAGAGGGGGAAGACAAGCCCCTGAAATACCCGGTGATGTTCCGCTCTGTGGGGCGGTAGTGGTGAATAAGGTGGATTTGCTGCCTTACCTGGACTTTGATCGGGAGCTGTTCCTCGCCAACCTGGAGAAAGTTAATCCGGGCGTTCCGGTGTTTGAGGTGTCGGCGAAAACTGGGGAGGGCATGGCTGAACTGCTGCGCTGGTTCTCGCCCGAACTGAAACCGGAGCTCTAACCCCGGAGCAGTTAACCTGCAGTGGAAACGGTGTGAGCCTGGGCGTCGTCACGCGTGTCACGTGGCGCGTGATGCGGCGTGCTAAACGGCAGGAAGTAGCAGGTCGGATGGCTACATTTGGGGGTAGTCGAACGTCCGAACTCCACCCGCAGGGAGGGGTGTGGTTGATACGCTTCAACTAAAGGTGATTTTGGCGCATGAAGGCCGAAATCGAGGTCACCCGAGATGATGGGGCGTGTTCGAATGAACTTAGGTGGAAGCTGGCAGGGGGAGACCTTGCGCGACAACCTTGAGCGGAGGGGAGTATCGCGACGAGATTTTATGAAACTCTGCGGTGGTCTGGCGGCGGTGTTCGCCTTTGGTTCCCCCGAGCGCGCCCCGGCTGCGGCGGCGCAGGAACTGGAGGAAAGCACCAACCTCATCGCTGAACGGCTGGGCAACGTAACCAAACCCAATGTCGCGTGGCTGCAGTTGCAGGAATGCACCGGTTGCATGGAATCGGTGCTGCGCTCGGGCGGTACTACCGTTGAAGATGCCGTGCTGGATTTGCTGTCCGTAAACTATAATGAGCTGGTCATGGCCGCGTCGGGGGAGGCGGCGGAACACGCATTGCATGAGCTGAATCAGCAACCGCACATTCTTGTGGTCAACGGTTCCGTGTCCACGGCGGAAAACGGTGTTTACTGCACCATCGGCGGCAAAAGCTCGGAAGATATTCTGCTAGAGGCGGCGGAACACGCCAGTATGATCTTGGCGGTGGGGGCATGCGCCGTCTACGGATCAGTGCAGGCCGCCAAGCCGAATCCCACGGGCGCGGTGGGAGTGGATGAGATCATCAAAGACAAACCAGTGATCAACGTTTCCGGGTGCCCACCTATCGGTGAGGTGATCACGGCCACCATCTCCTACATTCTCACCCACGATGCCCCGCCGAAAGTGGATGCGGAAGGGCGCCCACTGTTCGCCTACGACCAGCGCATTCACGATTCCTGCCCGCGCCGCGCGCATTTCGACGCCGGGCAGTTCGTGCGCTCCTTTGATGATGCCGGTGCCCGCAGCGGCTGGTGCCTGTATGAGGTGGGGTGCAAGGGTCCCTCCACCTTCAGTCCGTGTCCTATCATTCAGTGGAATATGAAATCTGGGTGGCCCATTGGTGCTGGTCACCCGTGTATTGGATGCACAGAGAAGCACTTTTTTGATAGATTCACGCCGTTTTACTCCACCCTGCCGGATGTGGAAGGCCTGGGTATTGAAGCCTCGGCGGAGAAGGTTGGTTGGGGTCTTATTGGGGTCGCCGCTGTGGGCACCGCGATCCATGGCAGTATCACCACCGTGAAATCCATGGCGCGCCGCCGAAGCGCCCACGACGAGGAACTGCTTGCCGCCTTCGGTGAGGTGGATGACCATCACCATGCGGGTGGCCTGGTGGGCCGGAATCTACTGGCCGGGGGCCATGAGGTGTTTGAGGAACCACGCTCAGGTACTGCTGGCACAGATAGTGGTGCTACCAGCCCAGACGATACAGATACTGATACCAACAACAGTGGGAAGGGCGAGTAATTCACATGGCTACGGAAAGGGTTGTCATTGATCCGCTGACCCGCATTGAGGGGCACTTACGCATCGAGCTGGAATGCGACGACAATCAGATTAAAAACGCCTGGAGCGAATCCACACAATTCCGCGGCATTGAAACCATTGTGGAGGGGCGGGATCCCCGCGATGTGTGGGCTTTTGTTGGCCGTATTTGCGGCGTGTGTACTGGAACGCATTCGGTGGCATCGGTGACGGCTGTGGAGGATGCCATTGGGTCCAATCCTCCTAAACAGGCCCAGCTGATCCGCGACCTCGTGATGGCCTCCCAGGAAATCCACGACCACGTGGTGCATTTTTATCATTTGCATGCCCTGGACTGGGTCAACGTGGTGAGCGCTGCGGATGCGGATCCGGCTAAGGCGGTTGAGTTTGCTAAATCTATTAATTCCACCTGGAAGGGCAACACAGAGACACAGTTTGCCAAGGTTCGGGACACTATTCGGGGCGTGTTGGACTCTGGGCAGCTCAGTATTTTCACCGGAGGATATTGGGATCACCCCGACTACCGGCTCCCACCTGAGGCGAATTTGATGGCTGTGTCGCATTACCTGGATGCGCTGCAGTTTCAACGGTCGATTATCCGCATTAATACGATTTTTGGCGGGAAAAACCCACACCCGAATTTCCTGGTGGGCGGCATGGCCTGTTCCATTGACCCGGATAAGTCGGAGACGGTGAATCAGGTCCAGTTGGATCAGATGGGGGTGTGGGTGAATGAAATCCTGGACTTTATTAACGGCTGCTATTATCCCGATGCGTTAGCGATCATGTCTGTTTATAAAGACTATTTTGACATTGGTGCCTCCTCGCCAACATTTATCGCGGCGGGCATGGGAGGCGCGCGGTACGAGGGTGGCACTGAACGCCCAGTCTCATCTGGACACACTGACGTCAAGGGCGGCGTGATCATGGACGGCGACTACACCACCGTCCATCCACTCGACCCAAAGAAAATCAAGGAGTACATTTCCTCTGCCTGGTACACCTACACCGAGGGCGATGATGCTGGTGTCACCCCCGACGTGGGCGAAACAACGGTACGCTACACCGGCCCGAAACCCCCGTATGATTGGCTCGCCGACAACGACAAGTACACGTGGTCCAAGGCCCCGCGTTACGACGGACGCCCGGCTCAGGTCGGCCCGATCGCCAGGGTGCTCATTGCCTACCTGCAAGGACACCCAAAGACCGTATCCCTGCTCAACGATGCCCTCGACGCGGTGGACGTGCCGCTGGAAAAAATGAACTCTACCGCAGGCCGCACACTTGCCCGCGCCTTAGAGGCCGTGACCACGGCAGATCACCTAGCCCACGAGCTTCTACCAGCCTTCAAAGATGGCTTGCGCTACGGCGACTACGACGTGTTTGACCCCACCAAGTGGGAGCCAAGTTCCTGGCCGAAAAAGGCAAGCGGCTTCGCCATGATGGAGGTGGCGCGTGGTTTTCTCACCCACTGGGTGACCATCAAAAACGGCAAGGTGGACAACTACCAGGCTGTGGTTCCAACCACATGGCTCGCCGGTGGACGTGACCCCAACGGACATCTCGGCCCCTACGAGGCGGCGCTGGCCAGCAGTGGAACCCACCCCCTGGCGGATCCGAAGCAACCCTTGGAGCCGCTGCGCACCATCCACTCCTTTGACCCGTGCATGTCCTGTGCGGTGCATGTTTTTGATCCCGACGGCAACATTCAGGTTCAGGTGATCACCCCATGACAAACGTTGCTTCCCCACAGCGCGTCATCCGCGTGGCGCGAGCCTACAGCGTGCGCAAGCTCAGCCCCGGCCGACTACTCGCAATGGCTGCGGTGGCGCCGTTTGATTCGGAAGACCCAGTGGACGTAGCGCTGCACGCCTCGCTGCGCGTCAACCGCCCCGATATTGTTTCCCATCAGGGTTCCCACAGATGAGTTCAGTCCAGCCACCCCGAAACGTAAATACTCGCTGGTCAGGGTCGATGATTTTCCCGTGGAAGACGTGCCGAAAAACGTGATGATCATGCGCGGAGACATGGAATCCGTATTGGCTAAGGCCACCATCAGCCGCGAGGAACGCACCCTATTTATCCGCAACGCTGAAGTGATGCGCATGTCTGGACAGCGCTGCCTGGCCGTCGCGTCTGCCGAAATCGCCGAAGACGGCACAGTAGGGGAGTTCTTTGTTGAGGGGTTCGTGGCTATGGTCCTAGAGAAACCCTCCCAGGTGGCCAAGAAATTCTCCAGCAACCCCAACGAATGGGTCCGCATCAACATTTGGTCGGCCACGCTGCGTTTCCAGCACTGGGCCAACATGGCGCTCATCGTCATCATGTCCATGAGCGGCTACTACATCATGAACCCGTTCTTCGGCCCCGCAGCCGAAACCGGCCCTGATGTGGGATACCTCATGGGTTGGGTACGCCTCATCCACTATGTCTCGGCCTACCTATGGCTGGGGCTCGGGTTCTCCCGCCTCGTACTATCCTTCACCGCCAAAGACCGCCAGCTTCGATGGCGCAGCCTCTGGCCCCTCAACTCCCACGAGGACGTCAAAGGGACTGTGGGGCACCATACAGTACTACCTGTTTCTGAAAAAAGAAGGACCGCTTTACCTCGCACACAATCCACTGCAGCAGTTCGCCTACACCGGCATTTACGTCATGTGCCTGATCCAAATGCTCAGCGGCATAGTGCTCTACGGTTTGTACAACCAAACAAACTGGTTTTGGGTCATTGATGGCCTACCCCATGCACTGGATGGGGGTGTCCACCATCCGCATGATCCACGCCCTGATCATGTTTGTGCTGTGGAGTTTTGTGATCGTCCACGTATACCTGGCTACCCGTGCGGACGCCCTGGAACGCCACGGTGGTGTGTCCTCCATGGTCAATGGTGGCGTGTGGCTGCGGCGTGGGGCGAAGCCTGTCGACGCCCCGGAAATCGGGTAGGGAGCCTAGCATCATGCCGGAACCTATTACCGTACTGGGCATTGGCAACCCCATCATGAGCGACGATGGCGTTGGCCTAGAAATCCTCGAACAGCTTCGCGCACACTACACGGACCAGCAGCACCTAGAATTCGTCGACGGCGGAACCTCTGGGATGGAGCTGCTGCCCACAATCCAGGACGCCGAATCCCTCCTCGTGCTGGACGCCCTCGCGCCGACGGCACACAGTAACCCGGGGGACGTCGTCACGCTTATCGGCGACCAGATTCCCCGCCTGCTGAACTCGAAACTCTCCCCGCACCAGGTGGGACTTCTGGACCTGCTGTCGGCCGCGCGCCTGCTTGGCACGGAGCCGCGCCGGGTTGCGGTGGTGGGGGTGGTGGCTGAATCGACGGAACTTCATGTTGGGCTGACCCCCACCGTCACACGTGCCCTGCCAGGTGCCGTGGCGGAAGCCCGAACACTGCTGGATGAATGGCTATGTCACTCCACATCGATGTAGGCGACCTCGAATTCCCGGCCGTGGCGCAGATCCGCCGTCGGGGTGTCGCATACGGGGCAGGTCAGTGCAAAAAACTCGTCGATCGGCTGCTCTGCTGCGCAGGTCGGGCACCACACCGTTGCCTCGATATGCTCCACGGTGAGTTCCGCGTCGCCGCAGGCGGTGCCCAAGGAAGCGATCGGCCAGGCCGCATGCAGCGCCTCGGGAACCACCCCGGATCGCGCGCCCACCCGCAACGCCACTCGCCGAATAGTACGCTGTTCAGCGGCCTGAACAACCACATCAACCACGCCGGACAGCAAACCTAACTCATGCACACTCCCATTATCGCCCATCAGTAGGAAGGAGCTGCGGGTGAGTACAACGCTCCGTCTCGACCAGTTCGTGGACCCCAACGAAGCAACCGTCATTTACACCCGAGACGATTCGGGAACCGTCATTGATGCCCGGTTCGACCTTTCTGGACTCCCGCGTCTTGACCCCATGCTGATCGGCCGCCCCGCCGCTGACGTTCCCGACATCGTCAAACGACTCTGCGGCATTTGCCCCGTCACTCACCACCTGGCGGGCACTCGTGCCCTCGATGCGCTTATCGACGCCCCCATCACACCCACCGCGCGCGCCGTTCGCGCACTCCTGCACCACGGTTCGCTCATCGACGCCGCCGCACCCAAGCTGTTTTCCACCAACCAGGAACTTGCCATCCAGCTCAAACGCTTCGGCAAAGCCGTCATGGCGGCCGCTGGGTGCCCCGGGCATTTCCCCGACGTTGCCATACCCGGTGGCGTTCGTGCTGCCGCAAACCCCGACCTTGTCGCGGCGCTTGTGATTCCTGAACTCCCTGAGGCGTTGGCCGCTGATGCCGTCGTACCAGACTACGATGGTTACGACCTCGCGGTGACCAGCGATAACGGTGAGCTCGACCCCTGGGCACGCATATCGCCATGCATCGCAGCGGACGCACCGAACTCTTTCCCATCCAGGACTGGCCCCGCCGCGTCCACGAAACCCAGCCCGGCGCGCCCGCCCCCAGGCCCGTTATTGGGAACGATCCCTACCGAGTGGGTCCGTGGGCGCAGCAACGTATCGCGGCGTCGACAAGTAACCCCACCGTGGCCATGATTCAGCGCAGCCTTGATGCCATCGCCGAACTCACACACAACCCCGCGCTTATCGACGGCGCGGTGGCCACGGAAGGGCAGCTACGTGCAGGTGTCGGGGTGGGCGTGGTGGATGGTCCGCGGGGGCTGCTGGTGCATGTGTATACGGTGGATGATGCGGGCGTGCTGGTGGACTGCCAGATCCTCACCCCGACGGCGCAAAACGAATGGTGGCTGGCCGGGATGCTGCGGGAGATGGTTGATGTGGAGTCCTCGATACGCACCGCCGACCCGTGCCTGCCGTGCAGCTCAGCGCCGCCCGGGCAGATGAACGTGACGATCAAGGAAGAAAGGCTGTAGCGATGTGTATCGGCATTCCAGCGCGCATCATCTCCATTGAGGGGGATGTGCTGCCGAACGCGGTGATTGACGTCGCCGGGCAGCAACGCACCTGCTGCCTCGCCTACCTGCCGGAGGCGCAGGTGGGGGATTATGTGCTGATCCAGAACGGTTTTGCCATGAGCATTGTGGACGAGCAGGAGGCGGAGGAATCCCTGCGGACCATTGAGGAATACAAGTTGATTAATTACGACTGAGCGGAGACGTTAAACATTCATTTCATGCCGAAACGCTGGGGTACGGGTTGATTCAGATGGCCATGTGGTGACCCCATCAAGCAGTTCTCACGCGGCGTAGGCGCACATGGGCAAAACCCTATTACCGCGACCTCCCAATCCGCCATACAGTTACCGCCGCGATGACCAGAACTAACGCTAGTACTGCTGGCCAGACGGCGGGTTCGGGGGAGAGGAGGTTCACTACTGCCTGGATGACGGAGAGGAAGGCGAAGAACCCAACGAACCCGACGAGCGTATCCCACATGAGTTTTCTGCGTTGCTGCTCGCCGGGTCGGTGATTGTTGTGGTCGGCCATTTTCTAGGCTTTCACGCCGCCTGCGGTGAGTCCGGCGACGATGCGACGCTGGAACACTAGCACCATGATCACCAATGGGATGGTCACCAGCGTGCCAGCGGCCATGATGGCGGCGTAGGGATACTCGAAGGCGCTGGGGCCTGAGAAACGCGCGATGGCCACGGTGACGGGTTCGGTGGCATTGCTGGATAGCTGCTTGGCCAGCATGAATTCGTTCCAGGTGGCAATGAACGCCAGGATCGCCGTGGTGAACAGCGCCGGTGCGGCGAGTGGCAGGAGCACAAGGCGGAATGCTTGGCCTCGGGTCGCGCCGTCGACACGCGCGGCTTCCTCCAGCTCCCAGGGCAGCTGCCGGAAGAAGGAGACCAGTGTGTAAATGGTGAGGGGGAGCGCGAAGGAGATGTTGGGGATGATCAGGGCGCGGTAGGTGCCGATCCAGCCGAGGTCGCCAAACAGCTGGAACAGTGGTGTGACCAGGGCGATTCCGGGGAACATGGAGGCAGCGAGGACGATGCCGGTGACGATGCCTTTGGCGCGGAAGTCCAGGCGTGCGATGGCGTAGGCGGTGAACACACCAACCAGCACCGCGAGGAACGTGGTGACCGCACCCACGAGCAGTGAGTTTCCAATGGCACCGAGGAAGTCGTTGCCCTTTGTCCGTGGCTAGGGCGTCGCCGAAATTATCGAGCGTGACGTGCGTGGGCCACGGTGTGGTGTCAAAGGTGTGGTCCTTGTCGCGCAGCGCGGTGACCACCATCCAGTAGAAGGGGGCCAAACCCCACACCAGGATTACAACAACACCGCAATAGTTGCGTACTGCCTGCATCATCGGGTGGCCTCCTTGCGTTGTTTCGCGTGTGCTGGGCGCGTTTGTGCTTGTTGTTTCCGTGCCTGTTTCTGCGCCCGTTTTTGTGCGCGTTTCATGATTCGTTGGTCGCCGTTGCCGCTCACATCAGCGCCGAGGAAGCGGATCATCACGAAAGCGACGAAGAAGATCAGCAGGAACACCAGCGTGGACAGGGCGGACGCGGAGTTGAAGTGGTTCTGACGCATGTCTTCAACCACCAGCTGGGAGATGGTGGCGGTGGGGGAGTTCGAGGAGGAGGAAATCAAGATCACAGGCAGGTCGTACATGCGCAGCGCGTCCAAGGTTCGGAACAAGACTGCCACCATTAATGCTGGTTTGACCAGCGGCATCGTGATCTGTGTGAACATTTGCCAGCGGGAAGCCCCGTCCACGCGCGCGGCCTCATACAGGTCCTTGGGGATCATTTGCAGCCCGGCAAGAATGAGCAACGCCATGAACGGGGTGGTTTTCCAGACATCGGCAATGATCACGGCAATGCGGGCGGCCCAGGGGTCTGTTGTCCAGTGCACATGAGTGCCCAGGAGGGAGTTAATAATGCCATGGTCGGCGAAAATGAACTGCCACAGTTTGGCGGTCACGGCCGTGGGAATCGCCCAGGGGATGAGCACTGCTGCGCGGAGCATGCCCCTGCCCTTAAAGTCGCGGTTCATCACTGTGGCCATCCACATGCCTAGGAGCGTTTCCAATGCAACAGTGACCACGGTGAAAAACAGCGTGATGCGTAATGCGGGCCAGAAGTCTGTGGCCAGTACTCCCGGCGGACATGTTGAGACAGCGCCACTGGGGGACATGCATCGTTGCGTGGTCCAGTACAGGTAGTGTTCAAGGCCCGCAAAACCGCCATCAGTAAATACTCCGGTGGTGGGGTCGAGCCCTTTATCGGCCTGGAAGGATAACCAGATCGCACGAACAATGGGGTAGCCGATGACAATGGCCAGCACAATCATCGTCGGCGCTATAAGCAGCGCCGCCGCGCGGGATTGTTTGGGTGTGGACACTCGGCCCATCACCTCCTCAAACGGTAAGACACGTAGGGGTAAAGCGGAAAGAACAAAAAGGGGAGTGCTCACCAAGGGTAAGCGGCTCCCCTTTCAGTGACATAAAGGAACTACTTCGATGCGTTTTCGATGGCGGCCTTCATGTCGGCTGTGGCAGCGTCAACGCTCTTGTCCGTGGTGAGCGCTGCGTAGGCGTTGTCCTGGATGGCCTTGGAAATGGCCGGGTAGAACGGGCTGACCGGGCGCGGCGAGGCGTTTTCCAGGGATTCCTTCAGAGCGGGCAGGTACGGGTACTTTGCCACTAACTCTGGGTTATCGTAGATGGATGCCAGCACGGGCGGGAAGGAGTTATCAGCGAAGGACGTCTGGTTTTCCTCGTTGATCACGAACTCCACGAAGTCGTGAGCGGTGCCCTTGTGCTTGGAGAATGCGCTGATGCCGTTGTTGTACCCACCAAGAGTGGATACACCCACGCCGTCCTTGCCCACTAGAGGCTGCACCTCAACCTTGCCGGCCACGGCGGATCCTTCTTTAGTGGCGTTGGCATACATGTACGGCCAGTTCACGGCGTAGGCGGTCTTGCCTTCAACGAAAGCGAGGTTGGTTTCCTCTTCGGTGGCGGAGGTGGAGCTCTTAGCAATCACACCGTCCTTGTAACCTTTGACCAGTTCCTGTAAACCTTCCTTGGATGCAGCGGAGTCCACTGCGGGAGTGGTGCCGTCGGATTCGAGGACGCCGCCGCCCCAGCCTGACATGAAGTCAGCGGTGTTCACCGTCAGACCTTCGTACTGCTTCAGCTGCAGGGTGAGGCAGTCTTTGCCCTGGACCTGGTGGCAGCTTTCAGTTAGTTCACCCCAGTTTTTCGGAGCATTAGGAGCAAGTTCCGTGTTGCGGAACAGCAGCTGGCCATTGGTGTTCTGGGGAACTGCGTAGAGGGTGTCTTTGTAGGTGGCGGACTTGACTGTTGCGGGCAGCAGTTTGTCAGTGTCCACCTTCAGGTCACCGGTCAGCGGGGCGAGCCACTGGTTGGCGGCGAAGTCTGCGGTCCAAATGACGTCCAGTGCCATCACGTCGTAGTCACTGCTTTTCGCTTGCAGCGCCTGCACCAGGGTCTCGCGCTGTGCGTCGGCTTCACCGGCCAGTTCCTTCAGAGTCACCTTCTCATCGGGGTGTTCCTGGTTCCACTTTTCGATCACCGGTTTGATCTTGTCGGTGTCGTTTTTGCCCATCGCAAACGTGATGGGGCCGTGGTCCGTGTTGTTGTCTCCTCCGTTCGATGAGGAGCCACCAGAGGAACAACCAGCTAGGGCGATTCCAGCAATCAGTGCCGATGCTGCAAGAGCTGTAGCCGCTTTGCGGGTGTAGTACAACTTCATGAGAGAATCCTTACATCTCGTAGACGCTCGCAGGCGTCTGTGTTGTAGGCGTCTCTACTGAATGTAGTGATATGGAGGTCACAATCGAATGAAAGTAGAACAAAAGTGTCATTGGTAACCCCTTTCGGGGGTGAAATATCTGCTAAATTGGAAGCAAAGTCACAGTAACCCGTTCTGATTTAGCAATCTGCTCGACGCGGGCGCTATCAATCAGCCCTGACACCACAACCACCGATCCTCCCGCAGCAAGTGGGGCGAGAATGTTTCGTGTCAAAGCTCGCGCGATCCCGCCACCCGGCACTGAGCACCCGGGAGGCTGCCAACGGTTCGATCACCGCGGCGTCGAAAAGCGCAGGTAATGCTGGAGTATCACCGAAAAATTGGTCGCCGTAGAACCGGACCGTGGGACCGAAATCCACCACACCATCTGGCACAGACCCACCCGTCTCGACGACCCCGCGACCAAAAGGATCCGTAGTCACCAGCGCAATATCGCCGGTAAAGCTTGCATCTACACGATCTGGGGAGCAAAACAACACGTCAGCATCGTCAGTGGTGCCGAACGTGAAATCGACGTGTGCAGCAAGCGCCCCCAACGCGATGGTGACGGCCTGCCAGCTCACCGGCAGGTCAATGGCGATGCGGGAATCCTCATCAAGATCGAACTCCTCAATGAGCATGTTGCCCACTTTGGCCGCCCAGTTATCCAACGTCACTGCGGAAAAATCCAATCGGGAATCCGTGGCCTCGTCGTACACGGTCAAGCGGGGCTTCGCGGCATCGGCCTCAAGCAGGTGACTCAGCAAATTCATAGCATCCAGGGTAGGGGAAAACCGGCCTGGATGCGCTCTAGCTATGTTTAGTTCACACAGCGAGGGACCGTCGCCACCCGCATCGATATTGGGAGATTTTCGCTGCGTCAGAGGATTTGTCGCTGCCTGCTTGGCCCACTTCTTCGGGGGATTCGGTGATGGGGCTGTTGGACTTTCGGGCCGTCGTAGTCGGATCCCACCACCACGGCGACCCTCATTGGCGTTGAGGCTATTGGAGGCTTGGATTGGCAGTCCGCCGAGCTCGCCTGCGAGCGCGATGGCGGCGGGGTCGTCGGCACGCGAGGCGACGATGGTGGTTTGGTTGTACAAGCCCGGTTCGGCGTTGGTCACCTGATCGATCTTCAGGCCCATATCACCGAGCGCACCTGCCACAGCGGCGGCGAGACCGGAGGTTTGAGTGGCGTTGAGTACGTTGATGGACGTGTTGCGTGTGGCGTCGAGAAGCGCCTGCTTCGGGTTGTCGCTGGGTGGGGCGCTGCTGGAGGGTTCGGATTTTTCTCCGAGGAGGGTTTGGAAGAACTTGTTCACATCTTTGGTGTTGATGGTCACCACCGACTCGCCGTAGTCGCCCACGCCGTCAATGGAGGTGACAGGGATGGTGCTGAATTGCACATTGCCGCCCGCCAGGTTCTGCATCTGCACGGCGAACTGCGCTGGGTCTAGGTTGGCATCCAGTTTCACTGAACGCCGCACGGCCTCGCTGAGGTCAGCGAACTTTGAGGGGCTGGATAGCGTGCCGGACGAGAGCACCTTGTTCACAATTGACGCCATGAACACCTGCTGGCGCACAACGCGGTCGAGGTCGCCGCGGGGGAGGCCGTGGCGTTGGCGGACGAAGGAGAGGGCATCCGGGCCGTTCAACGTTTGTCGACCGGCCTTGAATTTAGCACCGGAGAACTCGTCATCCACGGCTTCGTTAAGGCAGACGTCAACGCCACCCACGGCGTCAGTGAGCAGAACGAATCCCAGGAGACCCACCTCGGCATAGTGCTCGATTTTGATGCCGGACAGGTTGCTGACCGTATCCATAAGGGCTTTTCGGCCTGCGTTTTTGGATTCCTCTTCCAGTTTCGCGCCTTCTATGCCGCCTTTTTGAGAGAGCTCTGCTTTCCTTTTCGTTCTTGTAGGTGCCGTAGACGCCGTTGATTTTCATGTTGCCGTTTTTGGCGTCGTGAATATACGTATCGCGCGGAATGGATACGGCGGTTGCGGAGGAACCATCGTTGGGGATACGGATCACCATGATGGTGTCGGTATTGTCGTTTTCCTCATCGCCAGCGCGCAGCATATTGATCTCGTCGGGGGTGAGGGCGTTGCCTTCGGCGTCAGAGCGTGAATCGGAGCCGACAAGCAGAATGTCGGTGGCGCCGTCGGCGGCTTGGCCGAATGTACTTTTATCGCCACCGATTGTGGGACCCTTGCTGAAAGTATTTCCGGCAACATAGTATCCGGCCCCGGAGAGCCCCAGTACCAGAACCGACAGGAATATCAGCAACCCACGGACCGGTGCTGGTCCTTTTTGTCGCAGGTTTACGGTCTGCGTGGGTGCTGCTTTGATGTCGCGCCCTCGGCGATACTTGTCGGCCACGGTGGTTCTCCAGTGCGTCGTACGGCGGTCGTCTTTCGTCAGCTGTGGGTAGCTGTGGATGCTAGCTCAGTCGGTATGGTTAGAACCGACACACTACTCAAGGAGTCTATTTTATGCGCGTGGTGGTGACGGGAAGCGAAGGGCAGCTAGGTTCGGCTCTGAAACTCACCTGCCCGGCGGATATCGAGCCGGTCTGGCTTGGCCACAAGGACCTGGATATTACTGACGAGGCAGCCGTGGCCCGGCACCCCGCGTTTGAGGGGGCGGACGCCATCATCAACACAGCCGGGTACACCAATGTCGATGCTGCCGAGACCGACCGCGATGCCGCATGGGTGCTCAACGCCAGCGCACCGGGGCTTTTGGCTCGCCGCGCCGCCGAGGTTGGGGCACACCTGGTGCACCTAAGCACAGATTATGTCTTTGGCACTGTTGCGTATCGACGCCCCCTCGTCCCCGACACACCCGCGCACCCTACCTCGGTGTACGGGGAGAGCAAACGTGCCGGTGAATGTGTGGTGCTCGACTCGGGGGCGAACAGTGTGATTGTGCGCACGGCATGGGTTTTTTCTGGTGCAGTCTTGCCCACGCATCGCGATTTTGTGTCCACGATGATGGCTTTGGAGAAACAGCACGACACCATTTCCGTGGTGGATGACCAACACGGTAACCCCACTTTTGCCCCTGATCTGGCACTCGGACTGTGGGAAGTATGTCATGTGCAGCCGACGGGGGTTCTTCACGGGGTTAGTTTTGGGGAGACAACATGGTATGGCGTGGCGCGTGAAGTCTTTAAAAATATAAGTGCGGATCCTGACAGAGTTCGCCCCTGCACAACGGCCGATTTTCCCCGGCCAGCGGCACGTCCGGAATGGTCCGTCTTAGATACCTCCAGCTGGACTGAGGCTGGGCTGAGAGTGTTGCCGGAGTGGCGCAGCGGTGTTGCGAGGGCTACCCAAGGTACACTCAGACAATTGTGAGCACTCCTATAGCCGTCATCACAGTGACGTACAGCCCAGGCACTTACCTGGAGTCCTTCTTGGATTCTATACCCGGTGCCACGGAAAAGGGCTGCGTACGTCGTGTTGGCCGATAACGGTTCCACTGACGGTGTTCCCGAACAGCAAGCTGATAAGCGTGAGAATGTCGAGTTTTTTGCCACCGGCGGAAACCTGGGGTATGGCACGGCCATCAATAGGGCTGTGCAACACCTTAAGGAGCGCAAAGAGCGCGGGGATATAGACGGAGACTTCTTTGTTGTCTCCAACCCTGACGTCGTCTTTGACCCTGGTTCTATCGACGCCATGCTTGAGTGTGCGCAGCGCTGGCCAGGCGCTGCCACCATTGGCCCGCGCATTAGGGAAGCCGACGGGGCCGCTTATCCTTCAGCACGTACCGTGCCCACCATACGTAACGGTGTTGGGCATGCCTTGTTCGGGACCATCTGGCCCTCAAACCCCTGGACCAAGGCATATCGTGATGATGACGATCTCACCACAGAACACCCAGCTGGTTGGCTTTCCGGCTCCTGCTTGCTGGTGCGGTGGGATGCCTTCGATGCCATCGGAGGCTTTGACGAGCGCTACTTCATGTACATGGAGGATGTTGATTTAGGTGACCGTTTCGGTCGCGCCGGTTACTCCAACGTGCTGTGCCCTTCGGCGGAAATTACCCACGCCAAGGGGCATGCTGCGGGGGAGAATCCAGCCGCGATGCTGCCTGCACATCACGACAGTGCCTATCGTTTTATTGCGGATAGGCATGCTGCGTGGTGGCAGGCACCACTGCGACTGGTGGTACGTATTGGACTCAAAATGCGGGCATGTATCGCTGTGTATTCTGCACGTCGCGGACAAGCTAGCTAAATTAATTAATAAAGCCCAATATGAATTGAGGAAAAATGCCTGAAATTCACCCACTTGCCCACGACACTGATGCCGTTATTCTTGTCGGCGGAAAAGGCACTCGCCTCCGCCCATTAACGGTGTCTACTCCGAAGCCGATGTTGCCTACCGCGGGTGCGCCGTTTTTGAAGCACCTGCTAGCGCGCATCAAAAGTGCTGGAATGCGGCATGTGGTGTTGGGAACCTCGTTCCAAGCCGAGGTATTTGAAGAATACTTCGGCGATGGCTCAGAGATGGGTCTAGAGATCGAGTATGTTTTTGAAGAAAAAGCCCTGGGTACGGGCGGTGCGATCCGTAATGTGATGAATAAGCTGCGCCACAATAACGCCATGGTTTTCAATGGTGACGTGTTGGGCGGTACGGATCTCAACGCTATTTTGCAGACCCATGAACAAAAGCAAGCGGACGTGACCATGCACCTTGTGCGGGTTGCGGATCCGCGTGCCTTTGGCTGTGTTCCCACTGATGAGGATGGCCGTGTGGTGGCATTCCTGGAAAAACCATGGATCCGCCCACTGACCAGATCAACGCGGGGTGTTATGTATTCCGCAAGGAGATCATTAACACCATCCCAGCTGGTCGCGTAGTGAGCGTGGAGCGGGAGACCTTCCCGCGCCTGCTGGAGGAAGGACTGCGCGTCTACGGCCACGTTGATCATGCTTATTGGCGGGATATGGGCACGCCAAAGGATTTCGTCCACGGCTCTTCTGACCTGGTTCGCGGCATCGCGCCATCGCCGTTGCTGGCGGGCCAGGTGGGGGAGTCGTGGACTGACCCTACTGCGGGTGTGAAAGGGGGCGTGATTTTGCTGGGTGGCACGGCGGTGGGCCGTGGCACGGAGATCGGTGCTGGCTGCCGTTTGGACCGCACGGTGGTGTTTGAAGGGGTGACTATCGAGCCGGGTGCGATTATCGAGGATTCGATTATCGCCTCGGGCGCGCACATCGGCGCTAATGCCAGGATCAAGGATTGTGTCATCGGTGAGGGGCGCAGATTGGTGCGCGTTGCGAGCTGAAGGGCGGTTTGCGGGTTTGGCCGGGCGTCGTGCTGCCTGATGGTGGTATCCGGTTCTCCACTGACGCATAGACCCTGATGTGTAAGTAAAGCTTAAGTAACATGTGCTACCTGTGAGTTTGGTTGCATATTTACTACATATAGTACCCCCGACTATTACCCCCGTTTGAGTCCTTCTGGGGCTGATGTTACTCGTGTGACTAGCTTGCTGGGAATAGGGCTAGAGGGGGCTATTTTTTTCTGAGCCAGGTTGACTGTATCTAGTGATAGCGTGTGTAATCGGCTTGTGTGATCAACGGTGTTGGTTATCAACAAGAAATAATTGCCCACAAAAACTATCGGAGAACAGGAGCGTAGCGTGGAAAACATTGCAGGCGACGCAATGCCTCGCGGAAACGCAAAGTCCGATGATGGGGAGCAAAACTCCGGTTTGCAATCTTCGCAGCAAGGCCATCGAGTCGAATTCTCTTTCGATGCATTGTTTAGCGCTGTAGAGCAGGAATGGCAGGAACAGGCTCTGTGTGCTCAAACGGATCCTGAGGCATTCTTCCCTGAAAAGGGTGGTTCTACGCGTGAGGCTAAGCGCATTTGTCAGGCGTGTAGTGTTCGCGACGAATGCCTGGAATACGCACTGGAGCATGACGAGCGTTTTGGTATTTGGGGCGGACTTTCAGAGCGTGAACGCCGCCGCCTTAAGAAACAAATCAGCTAACCATCTGCGTGGTGTCGGGGTGCGTCACCACGGATGATTCGGATTGATGGTTGTTGGCTCAATGTTCAAATAAGCCGCAACCAGTGATGTAAGAACTGTGTGGAGTAATTCCACTTTTTCCTTCATGTCGTCGCAGCGTTGCTCAATGGGCATGCGAAACAGCACAATACGCGGACGCGTTGGCCTGCCGCGCTGATCAATTCCGGCGGGGATGAGCCGCCCTAAGGGGACGGGGCCATCTGCGGCTATTTCGTCGCTGTAGTGAGATACATCTGGGTTGAGTCGCATGCGTGGAACAGTGTCTACGGCGATGTCGATGCTGGCAAGCTCGTCGGGAAAGGCGGCCTGAATGGGGGAATAAGCCTCAATCAGGGCGGCGTCGAAAAGTTGACTGCGGTTGCGATAACGACGCACCGTGCGGGGGTAAACAGTGCCACGCATCCCCCGGCCGCGACGATCTCGAAAAGATCTTATGTGCATAAAACCACAGCATAGCCGGGGTTTGTAGGCTGGTGGTGGGGGCGCGCCGTGGCATCTTAACTACACAAACCTAAAGTTCGGGTCTAGACTTTGTGGCGTGAGTCAATTTCGTCGTTGTTCCCGCCCAGGATGTGGCAAGCCTGCAGTAGCCACATTGACCTACGCCTACGCTGATCAAACCGCTGTTGTTGGTCCGCTTGCCGTTGCGAGTGAGCCGCATAGCTGGGATTTGTGTGAGGCCCATGCTGCTAAAATCACAGCTCCTCTTGGATGGGAGCTTATGCGCGTGCATGATATTTACCCAGACGCTGATGAGGATGATGACCTCACAGCTCTGGCGGAGGCGGTGCGTGAAGCGGGGCGACACTCTAGCGGGCTTGTTGTTGATGACCAGCCTGCTACACCGCCCCAACAACGACCAGTGATCCAGCACCGCGGTGACGGTGCCCAGGGTGCGGACGGCGCGAACCATCCGGTGCGTCGTTCTAAGGAAATTCGCGCGCATCGTGCGCAGCGCCGCAGTCATCTTTCGTTGTGCCGGATCTCAACGAAACAAATGATGATTCCTAAGATTAGAATTTTTGCCCTGTAGGGCCCTAAAGTAAGGCGGAGAGTCCTCGCGCGGCGGGGAGCCACGCCCTTGGATGTAAGCCCCTTGTGGCGTTACACAACCATCACGCACGGCGTGTGGTGGTACACGGCATAGTAAAGCGGCAAGGAGATAAACCCACATCATGCGCACTCGTGAATCTGTTGAAGCTGTCATTAAGGCATATGATGTTCGGGGGATAGTTGGAGAAGGATTTGACGCCGAGTTTATGCAGGAAACCGGCGCTGCCTTTGGGCGACTCATGCGGGGCGAGGATGCCAACGTTGTGGTGATTGGCCATGACATGCGCGATTCCTCGCCGGGGTTGTCGCGCGCGTTTGCGAATGGCGTCGCGGATCAGGGTTTGAATGTCCTCTATCTGGGGCTGACTTCGACGGATGAACTGTACTACGCCTCGGGCGTTCTGGATTGTCCAGGTGCCATGTTCACAGCAAGCCACAACCCGGCGGAATACAACGGCATTAAAATGTGCCGCTCGGGTGCCCGCCCTGTGGGGCAGGAATCGGGACTTCGCACAATTATCGACGACCTGGTGGCCGGGGTTCCCACGTATGACGGCGCGCGCGGCACGATCAGCGACCGTGATGTACTTGACGGCTACGGCGAGTTTCTACGCGACCTGGTGGACCTGCGGGGCATCCGCCGCCTGAAAGTTGCCGTGGACGCAGGCAACGGCATGGGTGGGTTGACGGTGCCGGCGGTTCTGGGCGCGGCCGGACTTCCCCCTGGATATTGAGCCGTTGTATTTCGAGCTGGACGGTAGTTTCCCCAATCATGAGGCGAATCCGCTGGAGCCGAAGAACCTGGTGGATCTGCAGAAGTTCGTGGTGGAGACCGGCTCGGATATCGGTCTGGCGTTTGATGGCGATGCCGACCGCTGCTTCGTGGTGGATGAGAAAGGCCAGCCAGTCAGTCCCTCAGCAATCTGCGGGATTGTGGCGGAGCGTTACCTGGCACAGAAGCCGGGTGGGACAATCATTCACAATTTGATCACGTCGAAGGCTGTCCCAGAGATCATTGAGGAAAACGGCGGCACTCCGGTGCGCACGCGAGTGGGGACACTCGTTTATCAAGGCGAAAATGGCCGAGACCGGCGCTATCTTTGGTGGCGAGCATTCCGCACACTACTACTTTCACCGAGTTTTTCAACGCGGATTCCGGGATGCTGGCCGCCATGCATGTGCTGGCTGCTCTGGGGCATCAGGATAAGCCGTTGAGCGAGATGATGGCGGCCTACAACCGCTACGAGGCATCAGGAGAAATCAATTCCCGCGTTGCTGATCAGGAGGAAAGCACCCAGCAGGTGCTCGATGCCTTTGCCGACCGCATCGACTCCATCGACACCTTAGATGGCGTGACCGTGCAGCTGAAGGGCACTCCAGCATGGTTTAACGTACGGGGTTCGAATACTGAGCCGCTGTTGCGCCTGAATGTTGAAGCTCCGACGCGCGCGGAGGTGGACGCCTTAGTGGACGAAATCCTGGGTATCATTCGTCGCTAGAATTGGTGCCATGCAGGAGCAGGAAAAACTGAAGTTTTTTGAGGTTGCCCACGAAGGCGCCTTTGTCCGGGCGATGGCTGAGGCCGTCGCCAACGGCGTGTTTAGTGACCTTCGTGAATTCGCTCCTCGCTCTATCGTCGCTGTCTGCGGCGATGATGCTAGCCGTCACGCTGCGGAGATTGTCTCCGCATTGAGTGGTCCTTTGTCGATCCCGGTTGTGGTCACCGACCAGCTGCCAGTATTTTGTGGCGCATTGGATGTGGTTTTTGTCACCCAGTCGGCCGGACAGCGTACAGGATGGGGTGCGGAGGCATTCGTGCAAACGGTGGCCAGAGAGGCGTCGCGACGCGGCAGTCTCACTTTCTGCTGCGCGCCGCACCAGTGGGAGGACGCTCCGAGAGGTATGACGGTGCTGCCGAACCTCCCAGGAATGGAAGGGCGGTTTTCCGCAGCACGGGTGATCACCTCCCTGTGGGCGATTGTTGCGGCGCTGGACACACCCCAAGACGCGCTGGGGGAGACGCTTGCACACTGCGCCGAATCTGTGGATGAGGAGCTGCATGCCTTGTCGCCGCAGCGCGACGCCCTAGTCAACCCGGCGCGGGGCCTGCGTAATTGGGCGCATGGTACGCGGGTGGTGCACAGCTCATCGTCGGCAGTGGGTGTACGCATTGCGGCCTTAGCGGCCCTGTTGTGGGCCGAGCATGGTCTGGTCAGCAGCGTCTTGTCTGCGGAAACCTCACGGAGGCGCTACCCGCGCTGGAAGGGTCGGAGCGGGACATTTTCTACGACCCGTTCCTGGATGAAGACGAAGACACGGCGCCCCCGCCGCTTCCCTTAAGGATTGTGATGTGGGTGACCCCGGCGGACGTCGATAAGCTGCCGCCCGCCGAGCTGCTTCCCCCAAACACGCTGATTGAGCGGAGTGACAGCCCGAACACCAGCGCCCTCGCGGCAACGCTGATTGTGCTCACCCGAGCGTGGGCCGCCGCGATTTTTGAGCCAACGACCGACTAAACCGCCTATCAACATTATCTATCAACACCGGAGGACATCTATGCAACTACTCAGTGGAGCCATGCGCAGTTACCCATGGGGATCGCACACAGCGATAGCTGAGTTACGGGGGCACGCCAGCCCCTCGGATAGCCCTGAAGCTGAGCTCTGGTACGGTGCCCACCCCGGTGATCCCTCCACCCTTCACGGGAGTGAACCGCAGGACACTAAGCCCCTTGACCAGGCAATTGCTGCAGACCCTGAGTACCATCTTGGAGCTCGGGTGCGTCGAGAGTTTGGCGACACCCTGCCGTTCCTCCTGAAAATCCTCGCCGCCGGTGAGCCCCTGTCATTGCAGGCGCACCCCTCCCGCGCACAGGCCCAGGAAGGGTTTGCGCGGGAAAATGCTGCGGGCATCAGCCTTGATGCCCCGGAGCGTAACTACAAGGACGACAACCACAAGCCCGAGTTGATCGTCGCCCTCACCGACTTCCAAGCCATGACAGGCTTCAGGCCCCTCGCGCGCACTCTTGAGATTGCTGCAGCTTTGAACTGCCCCGAACTCGACCGCTACATCTCCATGCTGGATGTAGACAATGAGGACAGCAGCATCCGCGCCCTGTTCACCACGTGGATCGCCATTCCAGTTGCCAACCGCACCAAACTTATCGACGCCATGACTGTCGCCGCACGCGCCTATGTTGCGCGCCCCGACGCCGTGGACTGGATTGCCGACACCCTGAACAATATCCTGCTGCTGGATGAACGCTACCCGGGGGATTCTGGTGTCCTCGGGGCGTTCCTTCTGAACAAAATCAACCTGAAACCTGGTGAAGCCATCTATCTTGATGCTGGCGAGCTGCATGCCTATGTGCATGGTCTGGGCATTGAAATCATGGCCAACTCGGACAATGTTCTCCGCGGTGGGCTGACCACCAAACACGTGGACGTTCCAGAACTGGTGCGGGTACTCAACTTTACGCCGCTGACGGACCCCAGCATTCGGGAATCCGACCTTGCTGAGACCACAACGGCAAATAGAATTACCTACCCGGTGCCCATCAACGAGTTCGCGCTCTCTGCGCTGAATTTTGATGGTTCGGGCGAGGAGACGGTGGAGTGGTCTAGCGATGGCCCCAGCATTGTGCTGTGTACGGGTGGTGAGCTGCACCTTACCGACTCGGGTTCTGAACTAGTCATACACCCGGGGGAGTCCGTGTGGATCCCTGCCGCCAATGACCAAGTGACTATTCGCTCAGGTGGTGGTGCTGCGCAGGCATTTGTGGCATCGGTGTAGGCCGGAGCGATTTGTGTCGCAGTGATCTGTGTCGGAGTGTTTGTGTGGGGCCTGCCGAAACGTGAACGGTGTAACGCCTTGAGCAGCGTTTACGCAAGGTAGGCCCCACTGCCAGGTTTGAAAATGGGGTGTTGCCGTGCCTGGCGGATTATTCCGTCGAAGCTGAGTCTGTTGGCTCGGCCGAATATGTAGTGCTAAAGCTCGTTGCGTTGGGCATACTGTCTTGGCCATGCACTGTCGTGGTGTTATTTTCGTTGGCTGCTGCCTGGTCAGCCGGACTGTAGGAAGATGGGCGGCCTGCTCAGACTGCTGGCTTTGTGTGCCTGCGGAACCCTGCTGCGTGGGTTGCTCGTTCTGGGTAGCTGTTTCAGCAGTGTTGTCGCTGGATTGCTGAGTGCCAGAAGCGTTGCTGCCGGAGGCATCGATGGGGACATCGGGGCCGCCCATGCCATTAAATTCGCGTGTTTTCTGTTGTCCTGTGCTGGTATGTTCGCCGCTAGTGAGGTCGCTAGGCGTAGGCGTGTTCGATGCAGTGGCGGGAGACTGCCCCGACTGCTGCCCATTGCCCTGGGGAGATGGGTAGCTGGGTAGATGTTGGCCAGGAAGCTGATTGGGTGAATGCGGCCGTGATGGAATCGCCGACGGTTCCTGCGAACTCGTGTCGTTTCCCGAGTTTCCTGTCGAGGGGCTTTCTTCTTCAATGAAATTGTCGTTACCCGAGCCGGGAGTTGGCCGTGTATTGGTTGATGGTCCTGCCAGGCTGGGGGCGGGTACATTGTTGTCGCCACGCTCCTGAGTATCCGGCCTGCGATGGGTATTGCCGCCACCAGTATTGGGCTGGCCAGGATTGGCTGGGTTGTTATCAGGATTGTTATTCCTGGGTGTGGTTCCTCCTCGAACAGGACCTGGGGCACCCGGAGTGTTTAATGGGTTTGGTTCAGCAAAATTCCTGCTGGCCTGTGCTTGGGGCGGTACAGTTTTGTCGGCGCTACTTCAGGCGTATCCCGGGGGACAAATGCGTTGGGTGGCAGCAGGGGGTCACCCATCAAAGGGGAGGCCACGGCCGTAGGCGGGGCCGGAATATCCGATGAACTGGATGTTGTCTTGGTGGATGATGAGGAAGTGGTTGAGGGAATGGAAGACCTGTCGCTAGCTTTTTGAGCATCGGGGCTAGTAGATTGCCATACAGCATATCCGACACCGCCTGCGGCTATGCATCCAACGGTGGTGAATATGACAAAGCCGCGAGTGTCTGCTTTCACCAGTTTGTCTCCTCAACTACATTCGCAATTAACTAATCACAGTCATTAGCGCTGACAATAGCACGGCCGGGTAGGTTTTTGGTAGAGCAACACTAAGAAGATTAACTAGTTTACAGGAGGAAATGATGGGAGCGTGGGACGACGCGATCTTTTCCGAGGAAGTCAACGTTGACTTCCTTGATGAGCTGGCCAACCTCGATGAAGAGGACGTTCTGGAAGCTGTGGAAGATGCGTGCACCGTTGCGGTAAAACAGGATTCTGTCAGCGACGATGAAGTAAAAAATGCATTGTGTGCTGCAACAATTGCTGCTATTTGGGCGGGTGCGCCTTTTTCGGCGGGAGAAGTTGCTGACACGTACACTTTTATCCGGGAAATGAGAGGGTCGGGTTCCGACCAGTTGCGCGAAGTCGCGTTGGATGTGTTGGAAATGCGGATGTGGACGAAGACCTGGATGTGTATATTGAGGCCCTCACCTAGCCCCTGACCTAGCGTCCGCTGGGGCTTCCATTACGATGGTGGCTGCGTACATGCCTAATCCATTCCCACTGTTTCAAGGAGTCCCAGGTGAACTTCAAGGTCGCGGACCTCACATTGGCCGATGCTGGCCGCCATCAGATCCGACTCGCCGAGTATGAGATGCCCGGCTTGATGGAGCTGCGCAGGGAATATGGTCCTGAGCAGCCACTGAAGGGGGGCGCGCATCGCGGGTTCCATTCACATGACTGTGCAAACAGCTGTGCTGATTGAAACGCTGGTGGCGTTGGGGGCGCAGGTGCGCTGGGCGTCGTGCAATATTTTCTCCACTCAGGATGAGGCTGCGGCTGCCGTGGTGGTGGGGCAGGGCACGCCCGAGGATCCGCAGGGTGTGCCGGTCTTCGCCTGGAAGGGGGAAACCCTCGACGAGTACTGGTGGTGCCTGGACCAGATTTTCACCTGGGGCACTGATGATCAGGGCAACGAGATCCTTCCGAACATGATTCTGGACGATGGCGGGGATGCCACCATGGCCGTGATTCGGGGCACGCAGTTCGAAGAAGCCGGTGTTGTGCCCGCCACACAGCCCGATGATTCGGATGAGTACATTGCCTTCCTGGGCATGCTGCGCGAGTCCGTAGCCAAGGATAAAAGCCGTTGGACCCGAATCGGCAAGGCCGTGAAGGGCGTGACGGAGGAAACCACCACGGGCGTGCACCGCCTCTACCACTTCGCTGAGGAAGGGGTGTTGCCGTTCCCCGCGATGAATGTCAACGACGCGGTGACCAAGTCCAAGTTCGACAACAAGTACGGCACCCGGCATTCCTTGATTGACGGCATCAACCGCGCCACCGACATGCTGATGGGCGGCAAACGTGCTGATTTGCGGCTATGGTGACGTCGGTAAGGGCTGTGCCGAGGCAATGGCGGGCCAGGGTGCGCGTGTCAAAGTCACGGAAGCTGATCCGATCAATGCCTTGCAGGCACTCATGGATGGTTTCCCGGTGGTCACGGTCGACCAGGCCATCGCCGACGCGGATATCGTGATCACCGCCACCGGCAACCTGGGGATCATTACCTTCGATCAGATGCTGGCCATGAAGGATCACGCCGTTCTGGGCAACATTGGGCATTTTGATAACGAGATCGACATGCACTCCCTGTTGCACCGCGATGACGTCAGCCGCGTAACGATCAAGCCGCAGGTTGATGAGTTCACGCTGCCGAACGGCCGCTCCATTGTGGTGCTTTCGGAAGGGCGTCTGCTGAACCTGGGTAACGCTACCGGTCACCCGAGTTTTGTCATGTCTACGTCGTTTGCAGACCAGACCATCGCCCAGATCGAGCTGTTTCAGAACGGCGACAAGTACAGCAACGAGGTGTACCGCCTGCCCAAGATCCTTGACGAGAAGGTGGCCCGCATCCACGTTGAGGCCCTGGGCGGCCAGATCACCGAACTCACCAAGGAACAGGCAGAGTACATCGGCGTGGACGTCGCGGGTCCCTACAAGCCCGAGCACTACCGCTACTGATCATGATCATCAGCATCGAAGGTATCGACGGTGCGGGCAAAAACACCCTTGTTCGCGCCCTCACCTCGCGTATCGACGCCGCGACATTGACGTTTCCACGCTATGACACCTCCATCCACGCTCAGCTAGCTGCCCGCGCCCTGCACGGGCAGATGGGGGATTTGGTGGATAGTGCCCACGGCATGGCAACGTTGTTCGCGTTAGATCGGTATGGTGCGCGCGAGGTGTTGGATCGCTACGCCGACTCCGATGAGGTGTTACTGCTGGACCGCTATGTCGCCTCCAATGCGGCCTACACAGCGGCCCGCTTGAAAGACGATGCGGCGTTCGATTGGGTCTACGACTTGGAATTTGGGCAGCTGGGCTTGCCTGTGCCGCACCTGCAGGTGTTGTTGGAAACGTCGGTGGACGAGGCGTCGATACGTGCCCAAAAGCGGGAAGCCTACGACGCAACACGCACCCGGGATGCCTACGAAAAAGATGGCGAACTGCAGGACCGTACTTTTGCCGCCTACCAGCAGTTAGCCGCGAAACAGTGGGCCAGTCCGTGGCTGACTAGCAGTGACGCGGACGACGTGAGTGAACACATCATACAGGTTATTTCTTCATAACTATGACACCATAGAACTTATGAACGCCAAGATTCTTGTTGTGGATGATGATCCAGCCATCTCTGAAATGCTGACCCTTGTATTACAGGCGGAAGGCTTTGACACGGTTGCCGTAGCTGACGGCGCAGAAGCCGTGGGGGCTGCCGAGGCCGAGCAGCCCGATTTGATCCTGCTGGATTTGATGCTTCCTGGCATGAACGGCATTGATGTGTGCCGTACCATCCGCGAAACATCAACCGTGCCTATTGTGATGTTGACAGCTAAACCGACACCGTGGATGTGGTGTTAGGGCTTGAATCCGGCGCGGATGACTACGTGAATAAGCCGTTTAAGGCCAAAGAGCTGGTCGCACGCATTCGCGCCCGCCTGCGCCGGACGGAAGACGAAGTCAGCGACGTTATTGAACTTGGCGATCTCACCATTGACGTGGCGGGCCATCAGGTGCGGCGCGGGAACGAAGAAATTCCCCTCACGCCCCTGGAATACGAATTGCTGCTTCTCCTGGCACGGAAACCCCGCCAGGTGGTGAGTCGTGAAGAACTGCTCACCAGCATTTGGGGTTATCGCTCCGCATCTGACAGTCGCGTGGTGAATGTTCATGTGCAGCGGCTTCGAGCGAAAATTGAGAAAGATCCCGAAAACCCGCAGATCATCGTGACCGTGCGGGGGGTCGGGCTACAAGACAGGATGCGGTGAGTAACGGTTTTTAGGGAATATTTTCTTCGCCTGCGGGACACGTCGCTAGAGCAATGGCGCACGTCCCTGCAGGTGCGTGTCATTGGTTCCATCCTGGCGTCGTCAGTGGTGGTGGTACTTCTTCTCGGTTTCTCCATGATCAACGTGGTCACCCAGCGGCTTGTGGACGCCAAAATTGATGTCGCAAGCTCGGAAATTGATCGCGCCCGCGCCACCGTCGAACGCCAAATATCGGAAACAGACACCTCCAATTCCCTCCAAGTCCGGCTGAACTCCGCGCGGTCGGCCATCTCCATGCGGGACTCCTCAACGGGGCAGGACAGCGCTGCCGTGTTTGAACCAGTCATCTTGGTCAACAACAACGACGGCACCATCACCACCGCGCCAGAGGGTTACCGCATTCCCGAACCCCTGCGAAACTTCGTCTCCCAAAACCAAGTTTCCTACCAGTTCTCCACCATTGATCGCGTGGACGGCTCCCGCTACAAAGCACTCATCATTGGCACGCCCACCGAAAGCGACATTCCCGGGCTGCAGCTTTACCTGGTCATGCCCCTGGACAACGAAGAAGCCACGCTCGCCCTCATGCGCGGCCTGCTCTCCGCCGGTGGCGTGTGCCTGATTGTGCTGCTCATGGGCATCGCCTGGCTGACCACCCAACAAGTCACCGGACCCGTGCGATCCGCCAGCCGCATTGCCCAACGTTTCGCCGCAGGTCACCTGCGGGAACGCATGGTGGTGGACGGCGAAGACGAAATGGCCCGCCTGGCCATCAGCTTTAATGCCATGGCGGAATCCCTGTCCAAACAGATCCGCCAGCTGGAAGAATACGGCAACCTACAGCGGCAATTCACCTCCGATGTCTCCCACGAACTGCGTACCCCGCTCACAACAGTGCGCATGGCGGCTGACATGATCGCCGACCAGAAAGACGACCTCGACCCCTACACCCAGCGCGCCTCCGAACTGATGGTGCGCGAACTAGACCGGTTCGAATCACTTCTGGCGGAACTGTTGGAAATCTCCCGCCACGACGCCGGCGTGGCCGATCTCTCGGAAGACCGCATCGACATCCGGACCTGCGTCAACGCCGCATGGAGCCAAGTGCAACACCTCGCCGAAGAACTCGACGTGGAGGTGTCCTTCAACGAACCAGACGAGCCTGTGTCGGTGGTGGTGGATTCCCGCCGCATCGAACGCATCATGCGCAACCTCATCGCCAACGCCATCGACCACAGTGAAGGCAACCCCGTGGAAGTGACCCTGGCTGCCACTGACGACGCCGTGGCCATCACCGTTGTTGACCACGGTGTGGGATTGAAGCCCGGGCAAGAAGACCTGGTGTTTAACCGCTTCTGGCGCGCCGACCCCTCCCGCAAACGCCATTCCGGTGGCACTGGTCTGGGGCTGGCCATCTCCCGGGAAGACGCAGTAATTCACGGCGGCTCCCTCGACGCAACAGGAATCCCTGGCATTGGATCATGCTTCCGCCTGACCATTCCGCGAACTCCCTTGGCGAAATTCCAGTACAGCCCACTGCCACTGGCCGTCCCAGGGTGGGAGCAGCACAATGATGTGGATGCGGTAGTCGAAGAACCGGAGCCACTCACCGAGGCAGACGTGGTGCTGACGGGACCGAACCACCACAACTACCGCGCCCCCCGCCGGGATGATGCTGTGACACTAGATGCCCAAGCCGAACCCCCCTCAGCGCTGTCGGTTGATGCGGTTGGTGACGCTCAGCCTGCTGATGCTAGCGAAGCCGAGGAACCAACACGCACGTCGTACTCCGTTGAACTATCCACCGACCCAGTGGTTCCGGTGGTTGTGCCAGGACTTTCCTCCGACGCAGACACCAGTGACACAAGCCTCGCAGACAGCGGGCGCGGTATTCGCGACGAGGAGGGCACTCCACAGTGACACCCGTATCCACATCGGTGCCAACGCACATCACGCCACGAAAAACCGTCACCACCACCCTGGCCGTCGTCTCCATCATGGGGCTTGTCGCCGGGTGCACCACAGTGCCAGGGGACTCCACGCCCCAGGCGCTTCGCTCCTTCGCGCCCGCACAAAGCAACATTGACGTTCCCTCCCCAGTCCCCGGCAGGGAACCCGACCTGCTGCTCAGGGACTTTTTCACCGCGTCCGCCAACCCCATCCAAAACTATCAGGCAGCCCGTTCCTTCCTCAGCCCTGACATGGCGTCACAGTGGGATAACCAATCCAACACTCTCATCCTTGACCGCATTGATCTCAACGCCAATGCGGGTGCCACTGCCGACCGTATCAGCTACATTGTGCGAGGAACCGTGGTGGGCAACATGAGCACTGGCGGTGTGTACGCCCCGGAAAACGGCGACTACGAAGCCTCCATCGAACTGAGAAAAATCAACGGCGAATGGCGCATCACCTCACTGCCGCCAGGAGTCATCCTGGAAAAGGTGGAACTACGCAACAACTATCAGCCCCACGAGCTGTATTTCCTCGACCCGACCGGGCGATTCCTGGTGCGCGACCGGCGGTGGGTCTACAACGGTCAGCCTTCCACCGGCTCGGCGCTGCTCTCCCTCATGGTGGAGGGACCACAGCGTGGCATCGCCCCGGGTGTGGTCAACGAAGTACCCGAGGGGGCCGTGTTCAGCGGCATGAAAGACGGAGCTTACACCTTCATTGGGTTTGGCGAACTCAATGCCGACCAGCGGCACCGTTTCGCCGCCCAAGTGGTGTGGACGCTTGCCCGCGCCGGGGTGGCTGGCCCTTACAGAGTCACCCTTGACGGCGTTCCCCTGGAAATAGGCCAGGCTGGCCTATCGGTCGAAGACGTTGCGGAATTCAACCCCAACGTAGGCGTGGGGTCGCTATCCCCGCTGTACGCGCTGAGCAACGGACAGCTGTATGTGGTGTCCTCTGACCGCGTTGATCTCGCCCCCGGACGGTGGGGTGCGCAGGACGCGCAACTCGAATCGGCCGACATTTCCGCCACCGGCGACGTTGTGGCAGCGGTGCAAACCACAGGCGAAGGGGACGATAAGAAATCTCAGGTGCTGCTCGGGCCGCTCAACGGTGAGACCACCACTGCACTAGAACGCCGCACCCTTTCTCGCCCCAGCCTGGAATATGACGCCTCCGCCTTCTGGACAGTCCTTGACGGCACCACCATCGCGCGCGTCTCCCGATCCAGCGCCACCGGGGAAATGTCGCAAATCGAGGTGGATAAAGATGCCTTCGGTGACGCCACGGGCGCCATTTCTGTGCTGCGGCTGTCACATTCCGGTGTCCGGGTGGCCATGATTATCGACGGCCGCGTCTACCTCGGTACCGTCTCGCGGCCCGCGCCGGGGGAGAGGAAGATCACCAACCTGGTTCAGATCGCACCGAGCATTGGGAACACGGCGCTGACCTTGGATTGGCAGCATGACGGCTCATTGTTGGTCGGGACGTCGTCACCGGACACACCAGTGCGGCGAGTAGAGCTGGACGGCTCGGAAGTCACGCCGCTGTCGGCGGGGAACATTACCGCGCCGGTGGTGGCCGTGGCATCGTCAACGAACAACATTTACGTGACGGATTCCCGTGCGGTGCTGCAATTGCCGTCAAACGGGCCGTCGTCAGCGTTTTGGCGTGAAGTTCCTGCTCTTCAGGGCACACGTGCGGCACCGGTGGTGGCACACTAGAGATACAGGAAAAGAGGGGGGGACATGCTGGAATTGTTGTTTCCGAAGAGCTGCGCTGGATGCGGTGCGGCAGGGGTGAGTTTGTGTGCGAGCTGCCAGAGGAGCTTCGGCGGGTGCCGCATCGAGTGTCCTGCACGGTGGATCCGCGCGTGCCGGTGTGGGCGCTGAGTCCGTACGCAGGGGCGCATCGCCAGCTTGTTATCTCCATGAAGGAGCGCGGGCGTCGAGACGCATGTGCTTATGTTGGTGCGGCGGTGCGGGCAGCGGTGGATTTCCTTGCCGCGCGGGGCGAGCTTCCATTCGCAGTGGACCTCACTCTGGTGCCGGCCCCAACACGCGCTCGCTCAGCACGGTTACGGGGCGGCGACACGGTCACGGCGGTGTGTGCGTCCTCAGGCTTATCGACGTTCCCGTGCGTGCAACACCGCAGTTCAGTGCGGGATTCTGTGGGGCTTGATGCTGCTGCGCGGCGTCGAAACCTGGCGGAAGGCGTGGACCTGCTTCAAGTGCCGTCCGTCGCCGGTGTTGCTGGTGGACGATGTTGTGACCACCGGGGCGACGGTGGAGGCCACCTGTGCCGTGCTGTTTAGCGCGGGGGTAGAAGTCAGTGGAGTTTTGGCTGTGTGTGCTGCGTGAGAGGTGGGGTTATGTAGCGCAGAGGTTATGACCAGAGGTATCCTTAAGGTGTAGTAATTCACATCATCGCGGACGTTGTGAGTAATCCCGCTCACATTGTGCGGTGGATACAACCGGGAGGTAAGAGCAAGTGACCATACCTGCTGAAAACAACGATGTCCTGCGCCCGGACACCCAGGTGACTATTACCGGACGCAACGTCGAGGTTCCCGACCACTTTGCCGAGCGCGTGCACGCCAAACTGGCAAAAATTGCGCGTCTTGACCCCACATTGACGTTCTTCCACGTTGAGCTTCAACATGAGCCTAACCCGCGTCGCGCCGACGAGAGCGACAAGATTCAGATCACAGCTACAGGTAAAGGTCACATTGCCCGTGCTGAAGCTAAGGAAGACAGTTTCTATGCAGCGCTGGAAACAGCCCTCGCACGCATGGAACGCTCACTGCGCAAAGTGAAGGCACGGCGACGCATCAGCCGCTCCGGGCACCGCGCCCCCAAAGGCGTGGGGGAGGTCGCAGCGGATCTGGTGGCAGATGCAACTGCTGCGGTAGCACAGCAACCCGAGGGCAAGTTTGATGTGGATCCCTACGAAGATTCCGTCACCGACGTTGTGCCTGGTCAGGTTGTTCGCACCAAGGAACACTCCTCAACGCCGATGAGTGTGGACGATGCTCTTTCTGAAATGGAACTGGTGGGTCATGATTTCTACTTGTTTGTCAATGAAGAAACCGGGCGCCCGTCCGTGGTATACCGCCGTCATGCCTTCGACTACGGGCTGATCAGCCTTGCCGAATAAGCGCATTCCCGCCGGTTAACGCCGGTACATAGTCCTTACACCGCCATCGTGTTAGCATTACCGAAGCTAGCCACGGTGGCGGTTTCTTAAGGCGTGTGGCAAACAGAGTAGACTAGTCAAGACTGTAAACGCGAAAGCCAAAGTTAGAAAAGGACGAACGCCTGTGTTTGGACTGTCCAAGATCCTCCGCGTCGGTGAAGGTCGCGCTGTAAAGCGCTTGAAAAAGATCGCCGACGAGGTGATCGCACTTGAGCCGGAATACGCTGATCTCAGCGATGAGGAACTGAAGGCCAAAACGGCGGAGTTCAAAAAACGCCTGAAAAAGGGCGAAACGCTTGACGATATTCTGCTGGAAGCCTTCGCCGTGGCGCGTGAAGCCTCCTGGCGAGTACTGGACCAGAAACACTACCCCGTGCAGATCATGGGTGGTGCTGCACTCCACTTTGGCAACGTCGCCGAAATGCGCACCGGTGAAGGCAAGACCCTCACCTGTGTGCTGCCCGCCTACCTCAATGCCCTCGAAGGCAAAGGCGTGCACGTGGTCACCGTCAATGACTACCTTGCCAAGCGCGACTCGGAGTGGATGGGTCGTGTGCACCGCTTCCTGGGACTGACCACCGATGTGATTCTTGCGGACATGACCCCGCAAGAGCGTCGAGACGCATACAACGCCGACATCACCTACGGCACCAACAACGAACTGGGCTTCGACTACCTGCGCGATAACATGGCGCGCTCCATCGACGAACTCGTGCAGCGTCCGCACAACTACGCCATCGTTGACGAGGTGGACTCTATCCTCATTGACGAAGCCCGCACGCCGCTGATTATTTCCGGTCCTGCGGACGGTTCCTCCCAGTGGTACACCGTGTTCGCGCAGATCGTTCCCCGCATGACCCGTGACGTTCACTATGAAGTAGATGAGCGCAAACGTACCGTCGGCGTCAAGGAAGAAGGCGTCAACTTTGTGGAAGACCAGCTGGGCATTGAAAACCTCTATGCCCCCGAGCACTCCCAGCTGGTCAGCTACCTCAACAACGCCATCAAGGCCGAGGAACTATTCACCCGCGACAAGGACTACATCATTCGCGGTGGGGAAGTCCTCATCGTGGATGAATTCACGGGTCGTGTCCTCGCTGGTCGCCGCTACAACGAAGGCATGCACCAGGCCATTGAGGCCAAAGAGGGCGTGGAGATCAAAAACGAAAACCAAACCCTGGCCACCATCACGCTGCAGAACTACTTCCGCCTGTACAACAAACTCTCAGGTATGACCGGTACCGCCGAGACGGAAGCCGCCGAGCTGCACCAAATCTACAAACTCGACGTGGTGACCATCCCCACCAACCGCCCCAACCAGCGTGAAGACCTCACCGACCTGGTGTACAAAACCCAGGAAGCCAAATTCGCTGCTGTGGTGGACGACATTGTCGAGCGCGTGGCCAAAAACCAGCCAGTGCTGGTGGGTACCACCTCTGTGGAACGCTCCGAATACCTTTCCCAACTCCTGCAACGCCGTGGCGTGAAACACCACGTGCTTAACGCAAAACACCACGAACAGGAAGCCGAAATTGTCGCCCAGGCGGGCCTCCCCGGTGCCGTGACCGTGGCTACCAACATGGCCGGTCGTGGTACCGACATCGTGCTCGGCGGCAACCCCGATATTCTTGCGGACATCAACCTACGTGCGCGTGGACTTGATCCGGTGGAAACCCCCGAGGAATACGAAGCAGCCTGGGACGCCGAGATCAACCGCATGCGTAAACGCTCTGAAAAGTACGCCGAGCGGGTCCGCAAAGCCGGTGGCCTGTACGTGCTGGGTACCGAACGCCACGAATCACGCCGCATTGATAACCAGCTGCGCGGACGTTCTGGACGTCAGGGCGACCCAGGTGCCACCCGCTTCTATCTATCCATGCGCGATGAACTCATGGTCCGCTTCGTCGGTGCAACCATGGAAAACATGATGAACCGCCTCAACGTACCTGACGACGTCCCGATCGAGGCCAAGATTGTCACCAACTCCATCAAAGGTGCCCAAACCCAGGTGGAGAACCAAAACTTTGAGGTGCGCAAAAACGTGCTCAAGTACGACGAGGTGATGAACGAACAGCGCAAAGTCATCTATGCAGAGCGCCGCGAAATTCTCGAAGGCCGCGACGTGGCCAACCAGGTGGAAAGCATGATCGAGGAAACCGTCGCCGCCTACGTCGCCGGCGCCACCGCCGATGGCTATGTGGAGGACTGGGACCTCGACGAACTCTGGAATGCCCTGAACGGCCTCTACGGACCCACCATGACCTGGGAGTCACTGCTGGATGGCAGCGAATTCGGCGAACCGGGCGAACTACCCGCTGACGAACTCCGCGACGCTCTCATTGAAGATGCCCTAGCCCAGTACAAAGAGCTGGAAGAGCAAGTTGCCAGCATCGGCGGCGATGCTCAAATGCGCGAAATTGAGCGCATGGTCATCCTTGGCGTGGTGGACCAGAAATGGCGCGAACACCTCTACGAGATGGACTATCTCAAAGAAGGCATTGGTCTGCGTGCCATGGCGCAGCGCGACCCGCTGGTGGAATACCAAAAAGAAGGCGGCGACATGTTCAACGCGATGAAAGACGGCATCAAGGAAGAAACCGTCCGTCAGTTGTTCCTGCTGCGTCAGCAGATGCAGCCAACGCAGCCCGCTGAGGTGTAAATAGGCGAGTTAGAAGATTCGGAGTGCGACCATGGTCCACTCCGATTTTTCTATGACCCGACGCCGCTGCAGCCGCGCGGCAAAAGCAAAGGAATGATCGCCCACGACGCATGTGCCACACACCTCAGCGGCGGTGGCAGCGTTCTGAGGAGCAGTGCCCTCAGTGTTCGTGGAAGTTGGCGGGGGAGGGGCGTCGTCACGCGGCGTAGATGGCACAACCAGCGGAAAAATATGCAGTGACCGTAACCTGGCAGCCCCACGGACAGTGGATTGTCGCAGGCGCGCTGAGACATGAATGCGTACACCCGAGCTGAAGCGTTGAGGGGTGATATGTGCCAGTGGACGCCTGCCGAATGCCACTCCCAGGGCTACTGTGACTAAAAGCACTGTAGCGTGGTGGAGGTCGGGCGGGACGCGCATCTCCCGCGCAGATGTGTCTGATGTATGCGTCAGCGGTGCCATCGGTGCGCATGGCACCAGCGTTTTTAAGTAACTCATGCCGGGAATCACAGTAAGCATATGTGCTCCTTTGTGTCGTGTTTTCCACGGCAGGCTTGAATCACATGTTCTATCGCGTGGGGTGCGCGACAAAAAGAGGAAATCGGGCTAGGTTTTACTATGTCACAAATGAAGGCGATACATAAAACATCTATGCTCGGTTGTACTGAAAACGTAATAAGGAAGGTGGCGCGTGCGCGGATTGATCGTTGACTATTGCGGAGTCCTAGATGGACCCGAGGAGGACCAGGCCAGGTGGCGTAGCCTGCTGTCCGCCGCCCGCAATAATGGGGTAGCAACCGCAGTGCTTTCCAACGACCCGGGCGGTCCCGGTGCCGAGCCGATCCGTGAACTGGAATACCACGGTATTGTGGACGCCGTGGTGCTCTCTGGGGAGATCGGAGCGGACAAACCAGACCCCGAAGCATTCCGAATCGCCGCAGACACCATTGACCTGCCCATGCGAGACTGTGTCATGGTTGATGACTCAATACTGAATGTCCGTGCCGCCGTGGACTGCGGCATGGTTGGCGTCTACTACCAGCAGTTTGATAGAGCTGTGGTGGAAGTGACCGGTCTCTTCGGAATCGAGGGAGAATTTTAAAACATGCGAGTCTACCTTCCGGCAACCTTTAACACCCTTCAAGAATTAAGCGACACCGGAGGGTTCACCGTGCGGTCTGGCTACGGCTTTGCCGTCACCCCCGCACTTAATGATTACTTCGTCTCTGGCGACCCCGAGGAGGTTGCGCATTTCGCGTTTATCGACGCCGCCCGGGCCTCCCTCCGCCTCCTAGCTATCGGCGACAACGAGGCATTCCCGCACCGTCGCGTGGTCATCTCTGCGGATATCGACGACAACCTGGTTGAGTTGCAGCCCCACAACGGGGAATCAGTGGTGAAACTCAGCCCCGCGCACGTAGAACTCGATGCTGTTGCGGCCATCCACGTGGACATTGAGTCCTCTGAAGCCGCCACCGCTGCCGCTATTGAAGCTATTGACGCCGCGGACCTTGGAGATGAAGATGCCGAGTTCACTGTTGGTGATGCTGACGATAATTTCATGGCTTGGTACGACCCGGTTGAACTCGCCGTGCTGGTTGAGTTGATGTAGTTATTTAGGGTGTTCAGCAGGTCAGGGGACCGGGGGCTGGGATTCTATTCTTCGGCGTTACCTGACTACTTGTGTGTAGATGAAAATGGGTTTGGGTCAAATTGAATCAATTCAGTTGAGAAGTGTGGGGCTCTATAAATATGTGCATGTCTGGGGGCGGCGAAGAAAAATGGTCGAAATATTGGTAAAGTATAGGGTGGATGATCATGTTAGGGGAGTGTTGGTTTGCGCAATTATGGCAAAATAAAGTTGGTTGAGAAGAGAACTCCCTATTTGTGGTGGGTTTTAATCGGATTTTTCTTAATGCTGGTCGGTTTGTCTGCGACGTTTATTACGGGACCGGATTCTGATGATGAAAATATCGGCGGAGCAATGACCGCTATATTTGGATTCGTTTTTTGCATAGGTTCTATTGTATGCATTGTGAGACCGTTGGTGTTGACTATCGATGAGACCGGAGTGGAAATCCGTGAAGGTTTTGCTCGTGCTAAGCGCATAGCCTGGCATGACGTTCGTGAGACTTCGCTAGGGAATGCTGGTGTAACTATTTTTCTTAAAGGTATGCATAGTAAAATTGTTCAGGTGCCTGATCTTGCTGGTGTGGATCGAGAACAGGTGCACGATCTTCTTGACTATCGCTTTAAATGGTATCGGGAAAATAGCAAGTAGAAATTATTGTGTAAAATAACCCGGCCAACGCCAAACCCCCTGTTTCTTGCGGTTGTCAGACAAGGAACAGGGGGTGTGCTGTTACGCGGCGTAGTTACTGTTTAGTTTTTGCGCCGTTTCGCAGCGATCATGAGGCCAACACCTAGTGCGAGTACCAGCATGGCGATCAGGGATAGTCCGATCACGCTAGCGCCGGTGTTGGCGAGCACTCCGCCTTCTTTTTTTGCTTGCGGCTGTGCTTGCTCGGATGCTTTGGGCATTCCCTTTTCATTCCCGTTTGCTGCGGGGCTGTTGGGGGAGTTGGGCGGTAGTTGCCCAGCTTGAGCTGTGTAGTTTCCATCACTGGATCCGGCAGCATTGGCTGCGCCACCAATGGCCAGGGGAACTAGCGGCACCAGCAGCCACCACCAGGGGATGTTGGCAGTGTTGGTGACTTTCACTGGGGTGGGAGTGGTGAAGCTTCCTGCTTGGACAGTGATGGTTGCGGTGCCGTTGCCGTTATCGACAAGTGCGGCAGCGTTGTCTGTGGCAAAACCAGGGGTGTTCCATTCAGAAACGATGGTGTTGTCCGGTTTCTTTTCCTGAATGGTGACTACAGTGCCTACAGGCAAGCCCTTGAATTCCTCCTTGTCACCGTCACCCAGGGTGAAGTCCTTGGTTTCGGTTTGCTTGGTCATGGGGTTGATCCAGCTTGCGGTGAAGTTGAATTTCTTTCCACCATTAAGCGGGGCTGCGGTGCCGCCGACTTGTTTGGTCAGGGTGAAGCTGCCTTGCTCGGTGTATTTGTTTATGAATTCAACGGCGCAGATGGTGTTCACACCAAGGGTGATCTCCTGTGTTTTCTGCGGGTAAACGGTGTGGCTGTATCCCGGGATGTCGGCGGATTCGGTTTTCTCGGTTGCCGTGCACTTGGTGTCGGGTTTGAATTCCTTTTCGTAGGTGACGGTTTGGCCGGCAGGAACCTTCATGGTGAATTTTTCGTCGCCGCAGGTGACGTCAAATTCGTAGGTCTTGTTCTTGGCAGCTTCTGCGCCTTCAACGTTCTTGGTGATGGCGAACTGACTGAAAGGCTGCTTGTTGTAAGCGTTCTTCACCTCAACGTTCACCTTCGGCGCGTTCACCGGAACATTATGGGCCTGAGCCAGTTTCAGGTCATACCCAGCAACAGCGCCGTTGGTTTCAGTGATGTCGCAGGTGGTGCCGTAGGGCACAGCGATGCCCAGAGGAACAGGTGCGCCTGGTTTGATGTCTTTGGTGCCGGTGGTGCCGTCGCTGCACTTGTAGGCGAAGGTGAAGGAGGCGGGGGCTTTCGCGGCGTCGATACCCGTGACGGTCTTGGTGAGCGTGATGTCACCAGTGAGGCGCGGGTAGGTGTTCGCGAACTTTGCTTCAGCCTTTTTACCTGCCTCGACGGTGATTGGGCCGGGGATGGTGGGCTTGGGCTCACCGTAGCCGTCGCGTGCGGCGCTGCGCAGGTCCTCGTTGAAGGTACAGGTGTAGCCAACCGGAATGGGCAGGGTATCGACGCCCCTGACCGTTGCCGGGCTACTTTCACGTCACTCGCCACGGCCGGAGCTTTGTCGTCTGCTGGATCGACGCAACGGTAGCTGACGTTGTACTGCTGTTTTTGGAACTCGGCGAGGTTTTTCTTGTCGGTGTCGTTGAGCGCGCCGTCGATACGCACGTCTTTGGTGACCTTCAGCGCAACAGCCTGCTTGGTGTAGCTGTTGATGAATTCAACCTCGGGCTTGGTGTCCGCACCAACCTTGACGTCATTCTGGCTGATGGTGAGTTTCGGCTCGGCGAAACCGTCACGCGCAGCTTTAGCCATGTCTTCGCTGAAAGTACAGGTGTAACCCTCAGGAATGACTTCAGTTTCCACTGGAGTGTTCGGCTTGGCCGTAACAGTCTTGGTGATCTCCTTGCCGTTTGAGCCCTGCGGCGCAACACAGCGGTAGGTGAGCGCGAAGTCGGAATTGTTCAGTGCATCCACCTGACGTTGGGAAAGCCCAGCTGGGTTGATCTTTTTGACCAGGTTGAACTTGGTCTGAGCCTTCTTGTTGGCGTGGTTGGTCAATGTTGCGGCGGTGACTTTACCTCCTTCAGTGGTGAAGCTGATCTTTTCGCCAGTGTTGTTACCAACTGCAAACTTCGGCTTGTCCCAAGCGATCTTGTCGGAAGCCGGAGCCTTGTCCAGGTTTTCAGAAAGGGTGACCACGGAGCCCTTCGGCAGGGGAGACATGAGGGCTTCAGTCTTGCCCAGAGCTGCTTCGAGGGTCACAGTGCCGCCGGTTTTATCGGCGTTCGGGGTGCCCACAGGCTTCCAACCTGGGTAATCGCTGAACGTGCGGCCCTCAGGGAGTTTGTAGTCAACGGTGACGTTGAACTTTGCGTCGGCGGGAACCAGGCTCGTGGCATCGCCTTCAATGCGCTTTTCCACAGACACGGAGCTGAAACCAGGCTCCAGGTTTACGTCCACGCGGCCGGTTTCCGTGTAATGAATCTCGGCGTGGGCGGTCTGCAGCGTTCCGTTGATGTCTAGATCAACATCGTTGGTGTACATCACGCCCTGCTTGGCGTTGCCGCCTTCAACAGTGGTGGGGGCGGTGATTACGTAGGAGGCATTCGCCTGCCATGGGCCGGTGATTCTGATGATGGTGTCGGTGTCAGAGGGCAGGACTTCCATGGTGAAGCCGTTTGCAGTGTGCTGTGCGCCATCGACGATGAGCTTCTGCTCGGAATCAGGGGCGTCTTTGCTGCGCTTGAAAAACAGCCTGAAGTCCTTGGGGTCCTTGACGTGGGTGATGCCAGGACCGGGACGGTCAGTGAAGGTCAAGGTTTGCTCGGTGCGGCCGTCAAAAATAGTGCTTTTGCCGCTCTTGCCTTTGGACTCAGATCCAACCTTTTTAGCCAGGTTTTCCGTGTTGAATGAGATGTACCAGGGAATGGCAGCATTCTTGGGGCCGATGGGAGTTGCGTACTTGTTCAGGTCAAATGCGCTGTATTGCGGCGAACGGGTGATGATGCCGCCAGGAATTTTCGCCTCGGTCTCTTTCCCGTTGACCGTAAAGTTGATGGTGTTCTGCTGGTATTCGGCGGTGGCGCTGAGCAGGAACTCGCCGCTACCGGTGAGGTTGCTCAGTTCGTTCTTGTCCATGGCATTGAGCTCGTCGCCAAAGGTACAGGTGAGGGATTTGTTTTGGACTTCGCACTCGCCGACTTTGGTGCCGTCGCGTTTCAGATCAAAGCGGTGCCCGGCACTATCGCGGCCCTCGAATTGTTCGGGGAAGCCGATAACAAAGTGGTCCCCAGGATGCACGACGGCTTCAGGTTTAACTGTGTGGAACTTAAATTTCAGCTTTGCGACACCGCTGACGTAAATCTTCTGGGTCTGTTCAACGCCATTGGCGTCGGAGGAAATGAGGGACATCTCGTCCATGATGATGTCCGTGTTGGCGGTGGCATGTGCCGAAGGAATGGCTGTTACCAGTGACAATAACAGCGTAAGGATTGCAGAGATGGCTGCGGCTACCCGCGGAGCCGATGCGCGCGGGAGCGCTATCGACGAGGAGGGTAATACCATTGGGACTCCTTGTGTTCCGTGGAAAGCGGAGGCTGATTCTTGGTCTTGGCCGACATCCATGGGCCAAGACCAAGAAAAGCTTGCTTTTACCGAAGAATATGATTGACAAGAAGTAAGAATATTCCCAGTTTTGTTCGCACGTCAACTATCTGCAGATTAGATACAATGGCCTGACCTGCAGCTATTGAGGAATCTAGCGCGCATCGTTTCCTGAAAAAGATAGCTCACCTGCTGATAAGTAAAATCTCAGGATTAGGTTGTGGGGCTGGTGTGGAGGGGTGAGTGAGGGGGAGTGGGCTGTCCGCGCTGCCACGGATACCCGCGCGTATCGACGCCCCGTTGTGGTTGCCGACCGCTTCCCTTGGCTTCAGGCAAGTTCTATCAACTACGTTAGAAAGAGTTGATAGGACACTGCCGTCACCGCTGCCCCGGCGATGATACCGACGCCAACCTCTCCCCACGAATGGCCTTTTAGCACGACCCGCGACCAGCCAATAGCTGGGGCTACAACCAGCGCCGCCCACCATAGAGGTGAGACTGTTAAGGCTAGAAAAATGGTCACGCATACCCATAAACCAGTATGGATTGATGCTTTGCACCACAACCGAGTTACTACGGCGAAGGTTGCAATGAACATGACGGCTGATAGCACAGAGACCCATATAACTCTTGGCGTATGAAGATGCCATAATCCCGCGAGTGCTGCACCCAACAGCGCAAAAATCGCTGCAAAAACTATGTATCTTTGTTCGCGTTTCTGAACGTGGCGCCCTTCTGCTTTTCCTATTAGTGTCAGTACCCTAATCGCAGCCATTGGCATGATTGATGTGCCTAGGATTGCTGTTATCGCTGCAGGCCATGCGTGGGATGTGGCACCTAATACAAGAAAAAACCATAGGTTTGTCACCCACGGCGCACATACCTCGCTAATAAGAAAAGCTGTTTTCGTTTTCATTCGGTATTTTCTCCATGATCGCCACGTCATCACGAACCCCGGCATCTATGGCTTCACCTCTGCCTCGCCGGTCCATGCCGCAGAAGTGAAAGGTTGGATGCGTTGGTTTTTGTTGGTGATTATTCCCCATAGGCGTACGGCAAGCGCTGCCCCAACGACGGCAACAAACATGGGGAGATAGCCTTGCGCAGGCATGTCGGTGAACTCAATGGCGGCGATCATTCCAAACATGGGCGCGGCCATGGTGGTGGAGAGGAATGCACCGGCCCCCATAATGGCAAATGCGCTGAGGCTTAGGGAGGGAAATAGTCCAGCTAGTGCTATTCCGATGATCGCCCCCGTCGTGGCTCCAAGAGAAAAAGCCGGTGTGAGGTTTCCACCGACGGTGCCTACACGGAAGCACATGATCACGATTCCCATGCGCAGAACCACAAAGACAAGCAGTGTGGCTACGGGGAGTCCTGTGGTGAAGATGGTGTCGGCTGCCCAACGCCCGTTGGCGCTTACGCCAGGGACGAGGTAGGAAATAACGGCTACCACAGTGAATGCGAGGGGCATCTGCCAGAGTATGGCGGCACCGCGCGGTCGTGCTGCTACTGCTTTGCGGGCGGCGATGCCGAACCAGTGCCCGAGCATTCCAGCGATGATTCCTACGATAAGCGCGGCCCCGAGCATCGCCGGGGTTTCGTTGAGTTCGACGGTGCTGAAAATAGGGTGGGGTTCGATAAATATGCTGGTTACGGCAACGGCTATGGCTGAGGTGAGCATGGTGGTGACTACCGCACGGGTGGTCATTTCTACCAGGAGTAGTTCGAGGGCGAAGAGCGCCCCTGCGAGCGGGAGGTGGAAGGATGCTGCTAGTCCTGCCCCGGCTGCTGAGGCGATGAGGATGCGTCGCGCTTGGGGGTCGAGTTTTGAATGTTGTGGCAATCCAGGATGCGGAGAGTCCACCCGCCACGCGGGGCGCGTTTTCACGTCCAACGGGTGCCCCTGCCGCAACGGAGATGACTTGGAGGAACACGCTGCAGAGGGTTTCCCACAGGGGCATGGGAGTACCGTTCATGGTTCCTGGCACAGAGACGGCGGGTCGTCCAAACCGGTTGAGCAGATACCACGACCATGAGGTAATAATCCCAACGACAACAAGTGTGATCGCTAACCGCAGCGGTGTCACCTGCGAACCGGGGTCAAGTGCCTTGAGGTGGTCAACGCCGTAAACGAGCCGTTCAGTGGTGACGATAGCTCTGTTGAGCGCCGCAACAAGCAGGCCGGTTCCTATGCCTGCGAGCACTCCCAGCACTGCGAGCCTGTTCAGCGGTGTTTCTGTCATGTGCGGTCTGGTATGACCAGTTCCGGCGGAAGCTCCCTTTTCAGTTGTTCCTCCCATGGGCGGTTACATCCATTCTTCGTTGGTGCGTAGCGCGCCCAGGAGTGCGCGGACGGCGTGAGTGCGGTGTGCGCTCGCGCCGGCGAGTTCGTCAAGTGCACATTCGGGATCCGCTGGTGGTCCCATGTGTGTGCAGCCGCGGGGGCAGTTGTCGGCGGCTGTGGCGAGATCGTCGAATACGGCGATGACGGTGTCGGCGTCGACATGCGCGAGCCCGAAGGATCGGATTCCCGGGGTGTCAATGATCCAGCCGCCTGCGCGGAGTCGTAATGCGATTGATTGCGTGGAGGTGTGTCTGCCTTTGCCTATCCCCGAGACCTCGCCGGTGGCGCGGTCGGCATCGGGAACGAGCCTGTTGACCAGCGTGGATTTTCCTACGCCGGAGTGTCCGATGAGTGCGGTGATGTGGCCGTCAACAACATCGTGCACGTGAGAGATAGGGTCGTGAGTGCCGCAGGTGATCACGGGGACGTCGAGGTCGGCGAACTTTGCGGCGAAGGCATCGGGGCTGGCCAAGTCTGTTTTGGTGAGGCAGATAACGGGGTTGAGTCCGCCGACGAACGCCGCAACCAGGGCGCGTTCCACGAATCCCGAGCGCGGTGGCGGGTCGGCAACGGCGGAGACGATGAGGAGCTGGTCGGCGTTGGCAACCACGATGCGCTCGTAGGGGTCGGTGTCATCGGCGGTGCGTCGTAGGACGCTTGTGCGCTCGTCGAGCCTGACAATGCGCGCGAGCGTTCCGGGGCGTCCTGAGGTGTCGCCTACTATTCCCACGCGGTCGCCGACCACAATGTCAGTGCGGCCGAGTTCGCGGGCGCGCATACAAACGGTGGGGGCTTGGCCTGCGGGGGCGTCGTCAAGCACTACGCCCCAGCGACCTCGATCTTTGGTGACCACCATGCCGTACTGCGCGTTGTTGTGGGCTGGGCGGTCTTTGGTTCGGGGGCGGGAGCCTTTTCCTGGTCGGATTTTTACATCGGATTCGTCCCAGTCGCGGTGCGCGCGTTTAGCCATGCGCCACCAGCTTTGTCCACATGTTCGCAAAGTCGGGGAGTGTTTTGGTGGTGGTGGCTATGTCTTCGACCTCAATTCCGGGGACGGCGAGTCCGATGATGGCACCAGCGGTGGCCATGCGGTGGTCCGCGTAGGAGTGCCAAAGGCCGCCGTGCAGCTGTTCGCGGGGGACCGGTGAAATGCGTAGCCCATCGGCCAGTTCGGTGCACTGCCCGCCAATATTATTGATTTCCCTGGTCAGTGCAGCTAGCCTGTCGGTTTCGTGGCCACGAAGGTGTGTGATGCCGGTGAGTCGTGATTCGGTGTTGGCCAACGCTGCCAGCGCGGCGACGGTGGGGGTGAGTTCGCCGACGTCGGAGAGGTCGATGGAGATGCCCTTGAGTCCATGCTCGCCGTAGACACCCCCGGCGGGGCCGGTGACCACGAGGTCGTAGCTGGGGCCAACGGCAGTGATGTCAACGGTGCACCCCATGCGTTCGAGGATTCCGCGGATGGCGTCACCGGGCTGGGTGGTGCGTTGTGGCCAGTGCCGGATACGCACGGTTCCGCCGGTGACGGCGGCTGCGGCGAGGAAGGGAGTGGCGTTGGACAGGTCTGGCTCGATATGCCAGGTCCGCCCGCTGATTCCCCGGCAGGGACGGTCCATTCGTTGGCGCGACTGGTGTCCACGGTTACCCCGGCCTCGGCCAGCATGGCGATGGTCATTTCGATATGCGGCATGCTGGGCAGTTTCCCGCCGGTGTGGCGGACGGTGATCCCGTTACTGAACCGAGCCCCGGCGAGTAGTAAGCCGGAAACGAATTGGGAGGATCCTGAGGCGTCGATATCCACGGTGCCTCCGGTGGGGGTGCCGACGCCGTCGATGATGAAGGGCAGGGCGTCGCCTTGTACCTGAATGCCCAGGTCACGTAACGCGTCCAGCATGGTGGACATGGGGCGTGTGCGGGCCTGCGGGTCGCCGTCGAAGAATACTGTTCCGGTGGCGATCGCAGCGACGGGCGGCACAAAACGCATCACGGTTCCCGCGAGCCCACAGTTGATGGTGCCGCCGCGCAGGGGGCGGGGCTCAATGTGGATTTCCGACCCCTGGTCCCGCACACCCACACCAATGCTCTTCAACGCAGCAAGCATGAGGTTAGTGTCGCGGCTGCGAAGCGCCCCTACAATAGCTGACGGGCCATCCGCCAGCGCCGCCAGAATGAACGCACGGTTAGTAATGGACTTGGAACCGGGCACCGTAATCACCCCATCAATGGGGGTATGCGTGTGCGGGGCTAGCCACACAGGTAGCGTCTCTGAACTCAACTCTTCCACGCCCACCATCTTACTTTTGCTTATCGACGCCGTGCTGGTTACCGCCCCAGAACTGCCTGCGGTACACAATGTGGGGATATGTGGTCCTTTACAATGGGATAAATGCCCCTGACCGTAAAGAAGGAAGCACCCATCACATGACGGAGCTCGCCGCAGAATTAACCCCGGCTCAACGCTTTGAACAGGATGCGTTGCCGCTGCTAGACCAGCTGTACGGCGGAGCGCTTCGCATGACCCGCAACCCTGCCGACGCGGAGGATCTTGTCCAAGAAACCTACGTGAAGGCGTTTCAGGCGTTCGAACGCTTCAAACCGGGGACAAACTTAAAAGCGTGGCTGTACCGCATCATGACCAACACCTACATCAACTCCTACCGCAAAGCACAGCGGCAGCCCTCACAATTGCCCACGGAAGAGATCACTGACTACCAGCTGCTTTCCCACGCGTCCCATGATTCCTCCGGCTTGGAGTCCGCAGAAGTCGAGGCGTTGAAACTACTTCCGGACTCCCAAATCACCGAGGCATTGAACCAGCTCAGCGAAGACTATCGCATGGTGGTGTACTACTCCGATGTGGAGGGGCTGCCCTACAAAGAAATCGCCGAAATAATGGACACGCCACTCGGTACTGTGATGAGCCGCCTTCATCGTGGAAGAAAACAGCTCCGTGATCTGTTAAAAGAAGTAGCGCACGAACAAGGCATCGGACTGGACTACGAGAAGGGCGGCACAAAATGAGCACTGGAGCCGAATCCTGCCACTGCGGTTGCGACGACGTATACCGTTCAGTGTTTGAGCTTCTCGACACCGCCGATGAACTGACACCACAACGCCGCAGCGAACTGCAACATATCTTCGACACCTGTCCACACTGCTTTGAAAAACTGGGCCTGGAACAGGAAGTTCGCGCCATGCTGCGACGCTGCTGCTCGACCACCGCGCCGAGGGCACTTCGCGAGAGGATCACCATCTCCATCCGCGTCACGCGCACTGACGGCTGAGGGGCGAAGAAGTAGTATACGAGCCTCTGGGGTTTTGCTGTGATTCCACAGTGTGGGCGCGACCCCGCAAAATGTGCTTATGCTCAAGCGCGAAAATGAGGGTGTTTGTACGGCTTGGGAGATAAGCATATTTTCACGCTTGTCATATGGGTCCATCGCTGGGTACGAAAACAGGGTGTTTCCGTACCCAGCGATGGACCTATTTTTATGCAAATGTTTGCACTAACGGTGTTCAAGGCTTTTCCGCCCGCCACACCCTACCAAACTGCTATTTTTCCTGGATTTTTTGGCAGTTTGATAGATCATCGCCAGCCACACAGGTGCCACGCTCTATCAAACTGCCCGCTCCCTGCACAGTGTGTATACCGCCAAGGCCCAACAACACCTTTGACCGGAGCGTATACACACTTCACGCCACCCCCCCCATACACAAGTAAACCCCCGAACTGTGTGCACAATTCGGGGGTTTGCGATGTTTTAAGAGTTGGGGCGTTTGCCGTGGTTTGCCTTCTTCTTGCGGCGGTCCTTGCGCTTGCGTCCACGCTTGCTCATGTTGTGCTCCTTTATCCGAAACCGGGGTGTGTCAACCGACAACAACCATATCGTGACAACCTTATCGTGTTGTCAGTGTGCCGTTCCAATCGGCAGCCAAACCGTCGGGTCCAGCATCGCTGGTCGCGCGATTGGGTTAGAACGGCTGCGCGGGTGCGGCCGCGGCCGCGGTTCTTGCGGCGCTTGAGAGCACGACGCTCGTCCTCGCTCATGCCGCCCCATACGCCGGCATCTTGGCCGGTTTCCAGTGCCCATGCGAGGCACTGGGAGGTGACAGGGGCACCGGTTGCACACCATTTTTGCGGTGGCAATCTGTGCGAGAGCGGGGCCGGAGTTACCGACCGGGAAGAACAGCTCAGGGTCTTCGTCGCGGCAAACAGCCTTGTGGCGCCAGTCCATGTACATTCTCCTTTTCAATTTTTAAAACTAACGGGCTGGTGGCGCGGTTGAGCAGAACTACCCAGATGCTTTGTGGCAGGGGAAGCCAATGGAATGCCGTAAGGCGGATGAGTAGTGGTTCTCTGGTGGCATTAAGTATGGACTTAATGCCGCGCCTGAATCGTGTCCGTTCAAATGTCGGACATCTTTGCTACCGACAAATCATGACACGCGCCTCGCTGCTTGGCTAGGGTTTCGGTAACAAATGTGTTGCAATTCACAAATTTAAGTGTGCGTGGCTTAGTCGATAAGGGCAAAAATAAGAGAATTTGCTACTCTGCTTCTATGTTCTTATTGCCTGATTGAGCTGCGGAAATGACGTAAAAAATATAGTGAGTACCTAAAAACTGTTTTAGTCAAACCAGTGGTATTTGACATGCCGGAAAGTGTTGCAGAAATGATACAAAAGGGCCGTTAGACCCATCGGATAGACTGTGTTTTTGTGAACAACGCTCCACACGACCAAACCAGCAGCCACGCCAGCGCTATGCCTCCAGAACCTGTCCGTTGGGCTGGGATGCTTGGTATCGGCGAAAGCCTTGCAGGTATTGCTTATGCCGTGTTTTTGGTGGTGTATAACGCGTTTTTCTCCCACGATGTGGGCGCGGTGTTCAGCGAGCAGGGGCGTGGCCCGCTGCTGGGATACGGGACCGCCGTTTTCTTTTTTGTCATTTTTGGCGTTGTCGCGTTTGCGGGCGTGAACATGCTTCGGGGTAAACGCTGGGGTCGCGGTCCGGTGATTATGCTGCAGATGTTGCTGCTTCCCATTGCGTATTACATTTTTTCCGCGGGGCAGTGGTTGTGGGCCATTCCGGTCGGGGTGATCGCGCTTGTCGGTTTGGGGTTGTCTTTTCATCCGCGTTCACTGGCGTGGGCTGCGCAAACATACTAAACAATCACAACAAGAACCCTAGTTAAGCGCCACGTAGGTGTTGTCGCGTTGTTCGATGATGGTGTGGCCTGCCTGGTTGAGGGAAACGGGGCCGTCGTAACCCTGGCGGTCAACGGGGATGACGCGCAGGATTTTTCCGGTGTTCCAGTCGGCGACAGCGATGCCTTCGCGGTTGGGGTAGAGCAGCTGGCCGCCCACGGCGATGCCGGTGCCTAGGGCACCTTCGAAGATGTGGGAGATGAGTAGGTTTTCTGGTTCGAAAAGGTAGAGGCGTTGGCCGTCGAACCAGCTCATATGGTGTGGCAAGTCTGCGATCTGGGGCGTGTCGACTCCGGTGCGGTCTTCGTGGTGGGTGGGTGCAGTGCCGTCGAGAAGCGGGGAACTGGGGACGGTTGCTGCGTTGAGTTCCTTGCCTTGCTGGTTGAAGCTTGTGATACGCGCGGTGCCTGCGGGGGTGGTGGGGGTGTAGACGGCGGCTGCGGTCTGCCCGATGGACACAAGCGTGGAGTGCGGTTCAAGGTCAATGGATTGTTTGATTTCTGGCTGCCGGGAATCTTCTGGTGTGGTGCCCATGAAACGCAAGGCCACCCCGTCTGTGATGGAGTCGGGGCAGAGGTCGGTGATGGCGAGGAGTTCCATGCGAGTCAGCGCAGAGGTAAGAGCGCAGTCAGGGTGGGGTTGCTGGTCGGCTTCCTGGGGTGCTTCGACATGCCCATATTCGATGGTGCGCACGAGGTCGCTGCGCCACAGTTCGAGGCGGTCGCGGCTGAGGGTTCCCACGGCGCTGTTGGAGCTGATGGGCACTGTATTAAAGCTGTTGATGGCACTCCGCGTTGCCTTATATGTGCCGGTGTTTGCGTTTATAGCAACAACATCGCCGCAGCCGACATTGGTGTTGTAGGTGGCGATCACGGATTCAAAGGCGACGGACAGCGAGCAAAGCTGGTCATTATCGCGGTGGTAGGTCCATACGCGTTCCCCGGTTGTGGGATCAAGCGCGTGCACATCACCACCGTCTGGTTGGATCAGTAGCCCCGCGACGCTCAGGGGGCGGTGTAGCCCGGTGATGGGGTCGACGGTTACCCTCCAGCTTTCGCTCAGTCTATCCGGTGCCTGCACAAGGGGGTCGGCGGCGGTGAAGGTGCCGTCCGCCGGGGTGAGCTCGGCCTTCCGGATCGGAGCAGTCAGCCACACGACCGACACCGCGAACACGGTAAGAAAGCACAGCACACTCGCCACGATGATGTCCGCTCGGCTTCGCTGGAGGATAGGGGCCTTGGTCATGCTTAACTCCTCCGTCGCGGGTCTGCTTTTCGACGTCCCGACCGCCCCTCTTTCCGTCCACCTCGCGCTAGGCTGCGGGCTTGTGCCGGGCGTGTGACCATCGCGCCGCCGAAGACTTTGCGGGCGGGTCCCACGGTGGCGGACGCGGATTCGGGGATGTCCAGGGCGTCGAAAAGCTCGGGTGAAGTGGAGAACCACTGTGGGGGTTCCGGGTTGTCGAGGTTCAGCTCACTGTTGATCAGTTGCCATTTAGGCAGTTCGTCGTAGCCAACGAGGGTGACAGCGGTTCCTGTGTGCCCGGCGCGGCCTGTGCGCCCGATGCGGTGGACGTAGGTCATTTCATCATCGGGGGTTTGGTAGTTGATCACGTGCGTAACGTCGTCAATGTCAATGCCGCGGGCGGCAACATCAGTGGCCACAAGGATCTCAATGTCGCCGCTTCGGAAGGCGGTGAGTGATTTTTCGCGGGCGGGCTGGCCCATGTCACCGTGGACCGCGCCGACGAGGAAGCCGCTTGCGGCAAGGTCGTTGGCAAGCTCAGCGGCGGAGCGTTTAGTGCGCGCAAAGATAATGGTTTTGCCGCGCCCTTGAGCTTGGAGGATGCGAGAGACCACAGCAACTTTGTCCATGCGGTGTGCTTGGAAGACCACTTGTCGGATGTCCTGGTTGGTTTGTGCAGCGTCGGGTTCTTCGGCGCGGATGTGCACTGGCTTGTGCATGAAGGTGCGCGCGAGGGTGACAATGGGTCCCGGCATGGTCGCGGAAAACAGCATGGTTTGGTGCTTGTGGGTGAGTGCCTTGAGGAGCTTCTCAATGGCAGGAAGGAAGCCGAGGTTGAGCATTTCGTCGGCTTCATCAAGCACCAGAATGGCCACTTGGTCGAGGGTGAGGGAGCCGCGCTGGTACAGGTCGAGGAGCCTGCCGGGGGTACCCACCACTACGTCAATGCCTTTGTCTAGGGCGTTGATTTGCTCTTCGTAGGGGCGGCCGCCATAGATGGTGAGAATGCGCACGGGGAGGTTTTTGGCGGCGCGGTGAAGGTCATCGGCCACTTGGATGGCCAGTTCGCGTGTGGGGGTTACCACGAGCGCGCGGGGTGTGCCATCAAGTTCGGCGATGTCCGCGCTGTCGAAGATACGGTCAAGGAGCGGCACTCCAAAACCCAAGGTTTTTCCCTGCCCGGTGCGGGCTTGTCCGATAAGATCAATACCGTCGAGGGCGAGGGGAAGGGTGAGTTCCTGAATGGCAAAGGTGTGCTGGATGCCGAAGCTGTCGAGGGCATCGGTAATCTCAATGGCGACGCCGAGTTGCGCGAATGTCGGAGTGCTGCTTTGTTTGGACACGCCATAATACTATCGTTGCCTCACTATGATAGGGGAAAACCCTATCATTGTTGTTGATCTCAAGGAGAAAAGTATGGACATAAGAATCGGTTTTGTTGACAGTGGCCGGGAGCTGGCCATCACTGGCGTGGAGCGCGTCTCGGGCGTGTCCGTCAGTCAGCAAAGCGAGGCCGTCGCGCTTATTGATGGCGCGATGGAAAATGATGCTGCAGTCGTGGAATTTACTGATAACAAGGGGCGTCGTTACCTTGTGCGGTCAAAGCAGATCGCGTTTGTTGAGGTCGATAACGATACTCCACGTGCCGTAGGATTTGCCGGATAGTGTCTTCCTCTGAACCGTTGCTTGTGCGCTTCGCCCGTGACTACGGGTGGCGTGCCTATGCGATCCCGGCGTTAGTGGTCATTACGCTGTGGGTTCTCGTTGATGTCTTCATTATGCCGGATAATGGAGCCATCTCTTCACAAATGCAAGCTGCGTCAACGGCAAATGATGGTGGAGAAAACGCGGCCAGTCAGCCCGAAGGACCCGACCCTGCGAAAGCTGATCGTGGGGCCCAGCTTCCCGTTGGCGATCTTCCCCCGGGTGGAAGTTTCACGGAAACAGGCCAGGGCACATATCACCTGGTTCCTGGCACGATGCCGAAGGTGGGGGCTGGGGATGAACGCACCTTTAAGTACGTCATTGAGGTCGAAGACGGGGTGGACACCTCTGTCTACGGTGGGGACGATTCCTTTGCCAAAATGGTTGATGCCACACTGTCCAACCCCAAGAGCTGGACTCACGACCGCAAGTTTGCGTTTGAACGTGTAGACCCTGCGGTGGTGTCTAACCCTGATCTGCGCATCCAACTGTCCTCACCCGCCGCCACTCACGCGGCGTGCGGTTCGGATATTGCCATGGAGACCAGCTGTTTCACCTCCGAGGGAAACCGTGTGGTGTTGAATGAATCCCGCTGGGTCCGCGGCGCGACCACGTTCCAGGGGGACCTGGGCCTGTACCGCCAGTACCTGATTAATCACGAAGTGGGGCACTCCATTGGGTATGCCAAACATGAGCCGTGCGGTGGTCAAGGGCAATTGGCCCCGGTGATGATGCAGCAAACCCTTAATTTGAATAATTCCGAGTTGTACAAAATTGACCCGGGTGAAGTGTATCCAGACAATAATCTCACCTGTTCATTGAATCCGTGGCCATACCCATTTGCGTAATTGCATAACACTCTAAGCCTCCGTGCTGGCAATGATGAAACTGCTGGCTACGGGGTTTTGTTGTCTTGTCAGCGTATTTTCTATGGGTTTTGTTGTTAAGTGGGGTGCATTGTTCACACCATCACTGACGGTGGGTACGCTAACGGGCATGAGTGTGATTCCTGAGCATGTGCGTGTCGCTTTCCAGGTGGTGGAGGGGACCCCCATTCCGCTGTCTGCGGCCTGGGATCGAGGCTACAGGGTTGGGCAGCTGGCCCTCTCTGAAGTGGCGGATTCGGAGGTGGCTGCGTGGTCGGCAAAGGTTAGAGAAAGCCTGCAACCTGAAGGGCTGCGTATCGCCCGACCCTGTTCGGACCACTGATGGCCGCTACCTGATGGCAGGATGGCGTGCCTCGCATTATGTTGACGGTGCTGTGGCCAAGCGTGTCGATGAAACTGTTGGCGCTGCCCTCCGGCTTGCCGACGCCCTGGCATCCGTTGAGGTTCCCAACTTCGCCGTCGCCCACGTGACCAAGCAGGCATCGCCGAAGGATAACTTTGTTCTTGCTGACCGAGCAGCCTGGTCCGAGGACCCTACCCTCATGCTCAACACAACAGTTCCGCCCGAGGTGCAGGCCACCGAAAAATGGGCGTGGGCACTGGATTTCAGCAATCGTCTGCGCCACAGTTGGCAGCCTATCGACGCCCCCGACCAGGTCGGTCATGCCGACATGCTCGCCACCACCATTTTCCACGGCACCCAGGCGCCGGTGGTGACCGACATTGTGGGAGTGGCCCACCCCCACGGGTACACGGCGGCGCAGGTGATGGTGGACGGCCTCATAGCCGGAGTTGTCGACGAGCGCATTACCGACCGTTTCTCCCATCTCCCTGACAATGACCAGCTCATGCTGCGCGGCCTCCTCTACCGCATCTATATTCACGCACTCAGCGAGGAACATGACGAAACAGTGCGCGCCACCATGGAAGACATTGCCGACCTGCTCATAGCCCGCATCGGCAAGGATGCATAAGGGCTTGCTGCCAACACAGTGCGTCGCTTATGGGTCTAGCGCAGTGTGCTTATCATGTAGGTCCACTGCCAGGTACGCAAGCCCTCCTCTACACCGCGCCACCACACACCAATTCGATGTCGGGTGAGGGCTGTGCCTGTCCCGCGTGTCACAATGTAGGGCATGACCGACAGTGAACCAGCCCAGCGTTTCGGAGTGCCGCCTCATCCACAGGTTCGCTTGGTAAGTCGACCCGCATCGGCACCCCCGCATACGTGGCAGGGCCAGGCGGCAGAACTGGTGGCCGCAGCGGAGAGTTCCGCGCGGTCGGGGGTGTGGCGCGTCACGGGTGTTGCGGGGTCGGGAGTCACGTCGCTACTGGTAGATGCCCTCACGGCACGCCTGGGTAGTGGCGCGCCAGCGTCGTCGGTGTGTGTGATTGCCACGTCAAAGGAATCAGGGGGCAGGCTGCGCCGCGTGTTGGCGGAGCGTGCGTCTCAGCTAGAAAACTCTCACTACGTAGCGGAGGGGACATTGGTGCGGTCGGTGCATTCGTTTGCGTTTGCGATTGTGCGGGCGGCGTCGATACGCGCGCAGAAACCAGCACCCCGGTTGATCACAGGCGCGGAGCAGGATGCGGTGATTCGGGAGTTATTGTTGGGGCATGCCGCGGACGGCAGGGGGAATGGCCGCCGGAGCAGCGGGAGGCGTTGCGAATGGTGGGTTTCGCCAGGCAGTTGCGTGATTTTTTGTTGCGTGCCGTGGAGCGTGGTGCTGGACCGGAGGATGTGGAAGAGCTGGGTCGTCGCTATGACCGCCCCCTGTGGGTGAGTGCTGGTGCTTTTCTGCGGGAGTATGAGCAGACGATGGCGTTGAGCGGGGCGCATAGTTTGAACGCGTCGGAACTTGTGACCGCCGCGTTGGAGGCATTGTCCCTGGATCCGGGGCTGTTGACCATGCTGCAGGAGCAGTGGGAGACGGTGATGGTGGACGATGCCCAGCATTTGGATCCGCAGTCGGCACGTTTGGTGAGCCTGTTTCTGCCCAGCGCCAAGCTGGGGGTTATTGCGGGGGATCCAGCTCAGTCGGTGTTTCGTTTCCGTGGTGCCCGGCCGGAGTTTTTGACCAAGTATCCCGCCAACCACGAGGTGGCGCTCAATACATCATTCCGGCATCCAGAGGATTGTTCAGTTGTGGTGGCCCCCACGGCTTCGGAGCATGCCCTGGTGGTGGCCAATCGTGTGCGGCGCGCGCACCTGTTGCATGGGGTGCCGTGGTCGGACATTGCGGTGATTGTACGTTCTGTGCGTCAGCTTGCTGGGGTGCGCCGGGCATTGCTGCTGGCTGGAGTGCCGGTTCATCTTGATCCGACGGATGTGGTGTTGGCGGAGCAACGCATTGTTGCGTCCATGATGTTGGGCGTGCGGGCGTTGACGCAGCCGCTGAATTCTGCGGAGCTGGAGGAACTGGTTCTTGGACCTATTGGTGGTGCGGATCCGGTGACGCTGCGTCGCTTGTATCGGGGGTTGCGTCAGGCGGAGATGATGCGGGGTGGTTCCCGGCGCGCGGTGCAGGTGTTGGCGGATCTGGTGTTGCCAACATCGTGGCGTGACACCCCACCAGAGGAGCGCGCCACTGAGTATGAGGACGCGACGGCGCGGCTGACGGAACGCGAAGTAGACGTGCTCACGCGCATCCGCGCTGTCCTGGATGCAGGTTTTCAGTCGCGCGCTGCGGGGGATAGCGTGGAGATGATTTTGTGGTCGTTGTGGGAGGCCACGGGTCTGTCGGATCGCCTCATGGCCGCGAGTTTGCGCGGAGGTGCGGCCGGTTCGCAGGCTGACCGGGACGTGGATGCGATGATGTCGTTGTTTGACGCAGCGGGTGACTATGTTGAACGCCGCCCCACCGCCAGTATTGAAAGTTTTGTTCGACATATTGCAGAGCAGCAGTTGCCCACTGGTTCACGCGATCGCCGTGGGGTTCTCCCGGATGCGGTTCGAGTGTTGACGGCGCACGCTGCGGTGGGTCAGGAATGGCACACGGTGGTGGTTGCGGGTGTGCAGGAGGGCACGTGGCCAACATTGGGGGAGACGGGGTCATTGTTCGGCCAGGAGGAGCTCGTGGATGTGCTGGACGATGGCATCGATCCAAACATTCCCATCTCCCGGTCGGTGGAACGTTTGGCTGAGGAGCGTCGCCTGTTCCGCTTAGCGACGTCGCGGGCCACAGGTTCCCTGTTCGTCACCGCGGTGGACGCCCCAGATGCGGAGGACGCGTTGGAGCCTTCTCGTTTTCTGGAGGAATTGTGTTCGGAGCGAGGCATTGAGGCTGAGCGCGTTGAGGAGCAAGAAGCCTCCATCGCAGCTACCCCGGGTGGTCGGCACGATCGCCGGTTGTTGTCCACGACGGCGATTGTGGCGGAATTGCGTCGCGTGGTGTGCGACCCGGCGGAGCGGCCGCTGCGCAGAGAGCAGGCGGCGCGCCAATTGGCCCGACTTGCCCGCGCCGGGGTGTACGGCGCGGATCCTGAGGAGTGGTGGGGGATGCGGGGGGCGTCGACACGCGAACCTTTGCAGAAGCCCCGACGGTCGGTGCAGTTGTCGCCGTCACGGATCGAGTCAACGCTGCGTTGCCCATTGCGGTCGGTGCTGGACCGGTTGGTTGATGATGCGGATACGCCGATCCATATGGTGCGGGGCACGCTGGCGCATGGGTTTGCGGAGGCGATTGCGCGCGGCGCGGACAGTGACGCGGCGAGTGCGTTGGTGTATGAGGCGTACGCTGGGTTGCTGGATGTTCCTGTGTGGCAGCGGGATACGGCGCTGCGGGAGTGGGACACGCTGATCGATAATCTGGAGCGGTGGCTGGAGAACACTCGTGGCCAGTTTGAGCAGGTGGGGGTGGAAATGGACATGCGGGTGAGCGTCGGCACCACAGAGAGCGGCGCTCCGCTGCGCATCAAAGGGCGCATGGACCGGCTGGAACGCAACAACGACGGTGAGCTTGTGGTGGTCGATGTGAAAACCGGCTCGTCTAAGCCTGCACAGAAGAACATGGGTGAGCATGCGCAGCTGTCGGCGTACCAACTGGCGCTGTCGCGGGGTGTCGTGGACGGTGACAGTGTACGGGATCCCTATCCTGGGGAAACCCCCGAGGCTGTGGGCGGTGGCGTGTTGGTGTACCCCAGCGCCACAGATGTTGGAAAGTACACAACCCGGGAGCAAGCCGCAAAAACCCCCGAGGAGCTGGAGGAACTGGCCGCCATGCTTCCCGGGGTGGCGGCGGCGATCCGGGGTCCTGCGTTGACGGCCATTGTCAACGACAATTGCGATAACTGTCGGCTGCAGTCCATCTGCCCCGCCCAACCGACCGGAAGGATGCTCACCAATGGCTCGTAACCCCATTTCCCCGGCATTATTGTCGCGGTGGCTGGGCCAAGAGCATCTGCCCACGGAGCAGCAAGCCGATGTGATCGGTGACCAGCCCGGCCCGCTGCTGGTGGTGGCAGGGGCGGGGGCCGGGAAAACCGAAACCATGGCGGCCCGTGTGGTGTGGCTCGTGGCCAATGGTTTTGCCACGCCCGACCAGATATTGGGGCTGACGTTTACCAAAAAAGCTGCGCAGCAGCTTTCCCAACGCATCCGCGCGCGCCTGGCCACCCTGGCGGGAATCCCTCGGCTTGCAGACCTTGATCCCACGGGTGAATTGCAGACAAACCTGCAGGCCATCACCCCCACGGTCTCCACCTACGACTCCTACGCCGGGCGCATCGTCGGCGAGTACGGGCTGCTTCTCCCCGTGGAACCATCCTCCCGCATGATCACCACCGCCGAGCTGTACCAAATCGCCTGGGACGTGGTGGGAAACTACACGGGGCATGTCGATGCAACCGTCACGCATGGCACCGTCACTGACCGTCTCATCTCCCTGGTCAGCGAGATGGACGGCCACATGGTCAGCGCCGCCGACATCGAAGCCGAAACAGAGCCGTTTGTCCGCTTGTTTGACGAACTCCCCAAAGGCCCCCGGCAGCGCGACAAACTCAACGCCGCCATGCTGAAAATCCGGGATACTCAGCTCGCCCGACTCGACTATCTTCCCCTTGTACGACAGCTGAAAGAGGAGATGGCGGAACGCGGGGTCATCACCTTTGGTGAGCAAATGTCCCTGGCCGCAACAGTAGCGCAGCGGCATCCCGTGGTGGGGCGCAGCCAGCGGCAACGCTTCCGTGTGGTCATGCTCGACGAATACCAAGACACCAGCCACGCCCAGCGTGTGCTGCTCAGCAGCCTTTTCGGGGCGTCTACACAGGCGGGCGCGCCAGATACCGCCCCTGACGTCACCGTCACTGCTGTGGGCGACCCCATGCAAGCCATCTACGGCTGGCGCGGAGCCACCTCAGCGAACCTGGAACGTTTCGTCACCGACTTCCCTCAGCATGCCGAGACTCCCACCCCAGCGCCGAAAAAAGAGCTGACCACCAGCTGGCGCAACCCCGGCCTCGTTCTCGACTGCGCCAACACGGTATCCGAACAAGTGCTGGGACCTGCGGGAAGCCCCACGCGCACGGTGCAGCCCCTCACCCCGCGTCCCGGCGCGGGCGACGGTGAGGTGGCTCTGGGGTGGTTTCCCACCCGCGACGAGGAACGAGCCTGGGTGGCCCGCCGCCTCGCCGACGAGTTTCACGCCTACCGCGAGCGCGGGGAGAAATTCACGGGTGCGGTGCTGGTGCGCAAAAATGCGGACTCCGGCCCCATCGCTGAGGAACTTCGGGCGTTGGGAATCCCCGTGGAAATTGTGGGTCTATCTGGGCTTCTCGATATTCCAGAAGTCGCCGACATGGTTGCCTGTGCCACCATCCTCATCTCTCCACAAAACACCGCCGCCGCTCTCCGCCTGCTGTGCGGGCCTCACTGTAACCTCGGCATCGCTGACCTGCAGGCACTGTACAAGCGTTCCCGAACACTCGCCGCCCGCGTCACCACCCCCGAAGACACCACAGAACAACCCACGCTTTTCGACATCCCGGCAGACGACCCCGATGCCACCAATCCCACTGACCCGCTCGAACACCTGAAACACATCATCGACGACGCCACCTCCACCGTCCCCGAAGCTGCCGTCGGGCTTGGCGACGCCCTCGGTGACCTCGGGGAACCCGAAGCCTACAGTCCCCGAAGGCTATCGCAGGCTCAGCGAACTCTCTGCGGAACTTCGGCACCTGCGCACCCGTAGCCTCACGCAGCCGTTGCCTGACCTTTTCGCCGACATTGAACGCGTCCTGGGAATCCGCACGGAAGTTCTCGCCAGGGAAAACCCGCAGGCAGACGGCGCAGCCGGTACCGTTCACCTCGACCGCTTCCACGAAGAAGTAGCACAGTTTTCCACCATCCCCGGCTCAACCCTTGCATCGCTTCTTGATTATTTTCGGCTTGCTCGCACCCATGACCGTGGTCTCGCGCCGGGCGAGGTGCGGGTGAAGGGGGATTGCGTGCAGATCCTCACCGTGCATAAGGCGAAGGGCCTGGAGTGGAAGGTCGTGGCGGTGTTGCACGCAGATAACGTCACCTACGCGGATACCACCACCCCCGGCCAGCAGTTGAAGGTCCCAACGTGGCTGTCGGATGTGACTCAGATTCCCTCAACGCTTCGTGGCGATGCCCAGGAACAGGAGGGCGACATGGTGGGCAGCCCGGTGCTGGACGTGTCCGAGGTGGAGGATCGCAAGCAGTTTGAGGTGGCGATGAATGAACATAAGGCCGCCTTCAAGGAAGCAGCGATTGAAGAGGCCAGCCGCCTGTTTTATGTGGCGCTGACTCGAGCGGAAAAAACCTTGTGCGTCACGGCGTCGGAAAGCAACGACAAGGGGGGTAAGGCCAAGCCGTATTCCATGCTGGATTTGTTGCGTAAGCGGCAGCCAGATTCTGTGGAGCAGTGGTGGGATGAGAGCAATGCCGATGCTGAGTTAACAGAAGCGCCTGATGTTTCCCCTGCGACGGGTGTGTTTCCCCAGGATTTTTTGGGGGAGCGTCGTCCTGCGGTGGAGCAGGGGGCGGAATTGGTGCGGCGCGCTATGCAGCAGTTGCCCACCCCCAGCGCTGATAACGATGTGGAGGCGTTGTGGGAGGAGGAAGTCACGGCGCTCATTGAGGAGCATGAGCGCACGAAAGCCCCGGTGGTGGACGTGCCGCTGGGGCAGGAGCTGACGGCGTCGGACGTGGTGTCCATCGCGCGCAATCAGGAGCAGTACGCCCGCAGGCTGCGACGCCCCGTGCCGTTTAAACCCAACGCGTACGCCAAGCGTGGTACTGCCCTGCACCAGTGGCTGGAGGACTATTTTGGCGCGAGTTCCCTGCTTGATGAGGATGAACTGCCAGGTTTCGGGGAGGACGAGGATCCGCAAGGGGCTGAGCTTGAGCGTCTGAAAAAGGCGTTTTTGGCAAGTCAGTGGGCGGACCGCACCCCGACCCATGTGGAGCAACCGTTTGAAATTGTTGTCGGTGGTCGAGTGCTGCGCGGGCGCATGGATGCGGTGTTCCATGAGGGCGATGATCCCGAGGCCGGGTGGATGGTCGTGGACTGGAAGACGGGCCGACCCCCGGAAGGCCAGGAGATGCGGGCAGCGGAGATTCAGTTGGCGGTGTACCGTGTCGCGTGGGCGCAATTGCTGTCACACACGCTGGGGCGTAGCGTTAATCCAGATGCTGTTCGAGCTGCGTTTCATTACATTGCTTCAGATCGCACCTTTGAACCCAGTAGACTACCTAACGCCGAGGAGCTAGCTGACTTGCTTGATATTAAGGCTCCGCAGCAGACAGCTCAGCCATCGGCATCTGGCCCAGCAACCCCGGATTCGCCACAGACGCAGACACAGAGGAGGAACGATGCGTGATGCTTTCCGTGAGCGCCTCCAAAGTGACATGGAGCTTGATGATCTCCCTGATCACGCGCTACTGAATATCATCCAGATCCCCAGGGAGCGGCAGGTCAGTCCTTGGGCGTTGATTACCCGGCGCGTTTTCTACGCGTTGCTGTTGCTCACCGGGGTGTCGTTGCTGGTGTACCTGGATAAGGATGGCTACAACGAGCCGCTTACTTTCATTGATGCGGTGTATTACTCCGCTGTGTCGCTGTCCACCGTTGGATATGGTGACATTACTCCGGTGACCCAAGAGGCGCGTTTGATCAACATTATTCTGATCACGCCGATCCGAATTGCGTTCCTGATTTTGCTGGTCGGTACGACCTTGTCGGTGCTGACGGAAGAGACGCGACGTACGTTGCAGATTCAGCGTTGGAGGAAAAGAATGCGTAATCACACTGTTGTGGTGGGCTACGGTACTAAAGGTCGTTCCGCTGTGTCAGCGCTGCTGGCTGATGGGGTGCACCCCAGCCAGATTGTTGTGGTGGACACTGACACACATTCGCTTGACATGGCTGCTGGTCAGGGTTTGGTCACGGTGCATGGCTCAGCTACTAAGGCTGATGTGCTGAAACTTGCAGGTGTGACGCGTGCCCGCGCGGTGGTGGTCGCTCCGAACATGGATGATACGGCGGTGTTGGTCACGTTGTCGGTGCGTGAGATTGCGCCGAGCGCGACGATTGTGGCGAGTGTGCGCGAGTCGGAGAATCTGCATTTGCTGAAGCAGTCGGGTGCAGATTCAGTGGTTATTTCCCTCCGAGACGGCGGGTCGAATGCTGGGGTTGGCCACGGTCACCCCGTCGGTGGTGGAGATGATGGAGGATTTGCTTTCCCCAGGCGAGGGGTTCTCCATTGCGGAACGCCTGGTGGAGGCTGACGAGGTTGGGGCGAACCCCCGGCATTTGGCTGACATTGTGTTGGGTGTGGTGCGTTCCGGTGAGCTGTACCGCATCGATTCGCCAGAGGCAGAAACCGTGGAGCCCGGTGACCGGCTGCTATATGTTCGCCGCGTGTTCCGTGAGGACCTTGAGGACCAGGCACGTGGCTAGTATCCCCGAGTTTTACGCCTGCGTTAGCCCAGCTGACCAGGTGCTGTGCACCGCAACTGGCGATGGTGTGCTGTGGCTTGATGCTGATACTGCCCGCACGCTGGGGGCAGACCTGACGGCCCGCGTGCTTATCGACGCCCCGGACTCCCGCAGGTGGGCCGTGCGCGCACCGCTGCTGAGTGGTCCGGAGGGGACGCCGGATGGCGGGTACTGCTAACTCCCCGTGACGTGGTCTTTCATGGGGATGTGGCCCAACTGGTGTATCGCGCGGTGGCGCTGCTGAGGCATCGGGAACGGTACCGCTTTGACCCCATGGACGGAACTCCGCTGACCTACGCGGATTCCGGGGAGTATGCAACGGGCGAATCGGGGCATCAGGTGTTTCCACGCATTGACCCTGCGGTGATCGGCATTGTGGAGCACGCAGAATCACAACGCATTTTGCTGGGGTCGAACGCCACGCGTCCGGAGTACTTTTCCCTGGTGGCGGGTTATGTGTCGGTGGGCGAGACCCTGGAGCAGGCGTTTGTGCGTGAAGTGATGGAGGAGACGGGGCGTCGTGTCGCGGACGTGCGCTACGTTTCCAGTCAGCCGTGGCCGCTGGGGTCGTCGCTGATGATGGGTTTTCACGGCTACAGCACAGACTTAGATGCCATTGCTCCCACCGACGGTGAGTTGGCTGAGGTGCGGTGGCTCAGCGCTCCGGAAATCCTGGACGGGGTGGTGAAGTTGGCGCCGGCGGGGTCGATCGCACATCACCTGATATATTCGTGGGCACATGCGCAAGCTGCGCAAACATAAGGGGGAGTGATGTTTAGTCTTGATGATCTAGACCCGGATCAGCGGCTCGCTGCTACCGCACCGCGGGGGCCGGTGTGCATTCTCGCGGGCGCGGGCACGGGCAAAACCCGCACCATCACCTACCGCATTGCGCATTTGATTGCGCAGGGTTTTGTGAGTCCGAATCGTGTGTTGGCGGTGACGTTTACTGCCCGGGCTGCGGGGGAGATGCGGCATCGCCTGAACATGATGGGGATTGGCGGGGTGCAGGCTCGGACGTTTCACGCGGCGGCGCGTCGCCAATTGCAGTATTTTTGGCCGCAGGTGGCGGGTGACTTGCCGTGGCGGCTGTTGGACAATAAGTTTCCGTTGGTAGGCAGGGCTGCCCGGTCGGTGGGGGTAGAGTCAACCACGGAGAACGTGCGAGACTTGCTTTCGGAAATAGAGTGGGCGAAGGCGTCCCTGGTCACGGCGGATATGTACGCCGAGCGTGTGGCCCAAACCAAGCGCACTCCGCCAGTGACCCCAGATAAGGTCGCGGAGGTGTATCGCCGGTATGAGGCGATGAAAACCACTGATGAAGGCATGTTGCTGGATTTCGATGACCTGCTGCTGCACACGGCGGGTGCACTGGAAAACTCCGCTGCGATTGCGGAGGAGTTTCGGCAACAATACCGTTCGTTTGTGGTGGACGAGTATCAGGACGTCACCCCACTGCAACAGCGCCTGCTGGAGGCGTGGCTGGGGGAACGTGATGATCTCACCGTGGTGGGGGACGCCAACCAGACCATTTATTCGTTCACGGGTGCGACCCCGGAGTACTTACTGCAGTTTTCCAGGACGTATCCGCACGCAGCGGTCACACGCCTGCAGAGGGACTACCGTTCGACGCCTCAAGTGACCACGCTGGCTAACACCGTCATTGGCCATGCGTCCGGGCGTATGGCGGGTACTCGCCTGGAACTTATGGGCATGCGTCCAGCGGGGCCGGATCCTGTGTATAACGCGTACCCCGACGAACCCACCGAGGCACGAGAGGTGGCGGCGCAGATTGATGCCCTGCTCAAGCAGGGGGTACCGGCGTCGGAAATTGCCGTGCTGTACCGCATCAACGCGCAATCTGCCGTGTTCGAGCAGGCACTTTCCGACGCCGGGATTGTGTACCAGGTTCGCGGCGGCGAAGGGTTTTTCACTCGGCCGGAAATTCGTCAGGCCATCACACAGCTGATCCGCACTGCTCAGCGCCCTGATCTTCCGCAGGATGCGATGGGGCCGGAAGTACACCGCATCGCCCGCTCGGCGCTGGCCCCCTTAGGGTTGACCCCCACGGAGCCGGAAGGCGCGCAGGCTCGGGAGCGGTGGCAGTCGCTGCAGGCGTTGGTGGATCTGATTCAAGAATTGGGCACTGCCACGCCAGACATCGACCTGAGTGGTGTGTTGGTGCAACTGCGGCAACGCGCCGAGGCGAAGCATCCACCCACCATGGAGGGAGTGACATTGGCCTCGCTGCATGCGGCGAAAGGCTTGGAGTGGGATGCAGTGTTCCTGGTCGGGCTGGTTGATGGGTCCGTGCCTATTTCCCATGCGATCAAGGCAGGAGACGCGCAGATTGAGGAAGAACGTCGACTGTTTTATGTGGGCATTACCCGAGCCCGTGAACATCTGCGCTGTTCCTGGGCGCTGGCACGCCAGGAAGGCGGCCGTGCCAGTAGGAAACGCACACGCTTTTTGGATCAGATTGCACCGGACACGGAACTGGAACAATCGCGTAACAAAAAGGTACGTCCGAAGAAATGCCGAGTATGCGGGAAGCCTCTAGAGACTCCCGCAGCGAAAGTTCTGATGCGGTGTGAGGATTGCCCCTCAGATGCAGATTCCGAGGTTTTTGAGACCCTCCGCTCCTGGCGCGCTGAGGTCGCCCGGGAACTCCAGACACCCGCATATATTGTATTTTCGGATGCCACGCTCATGGCTGTGGCGGAGTCGATGCCAACGTCTGTAGAGGAACTGCTGGGTATCTCTGGTATCGGGCCAGTGAAGGTCGAACGTTTCGGGGAAGAGCTGCTGGCTGTCGTTCGAACATGTGCTGAAGCATCGGACGTTTCATAGACATCTACGTCTTGGTGTAGCTCATGCCGCGAGCTGCATTGTTGTACCCCGATGCGTTGTGCTGCCGTGTCCACTGGCGCACACTCTTGTCCAGAGGATACTGGTAGTGTTTCTGCTTTCTTGCTGTGGGGTGGATATGCCCTGAAACTTAGCTGGTGCGAACATAGAATATTGCAAAAATATACATCAGCAAAAAATTATGTAAATCTTATATTTCTTTGTTACCAAACCGTAGTTTTCTTGCATGTCATTCCTGTCGTGTTTTATAAAACCCCAGGTGGAAATGATAAAGTCGTGCAGTATCGGATCGCCTAAAATGGCAATAAGAACAAAGTGTTACGTCAAATGATGTGAAATAGTTTACAGTTTTGTAATTGAATCTTGCTGGGATTGTTCGCTACACTCGCTCTTGTAATTGTTCATCCACTACGTAAGGAGCAGACATGCTTTCTACTCTCGCATCCAACACCTTCTGGGGCGTTTTCAACTTCATTCGCACCCTGATCGGCTTCCCGAAGTAATCGTATTTCCCGGAAGGGAAATTCATCTGAAGCACCTGTTGCTCTTGATATGTATCAAAAGCAACAGGTGCTTTTGCGTAGCTAACTGGAATTATGATCAATTATTCATCTGCCAACATGCGGGGCAACTGGGGTGGGACTCGTACGACATGAGTGTGACATCAAGGCGATAAGGATCCACTTCCAGCAGGTCACCGGGCTGAAATTGTAATAGCGGGGTGCCAGGAGGTTCGTAGGACGTGCCCTGCAGTGTAGTTACCACGCTCAGTAGTCGTGCGGCTGTTGCGTGAGCAACCACTGGGTCGTGGGTGGTGTGAGCAGCTGCGACCTGCGCCAAGAGGGTGGGCCAATGTTCGTCGACAGCCATGCGATGCAGATCCATGCATAGTGGGCACGGACCCGCGCCATTGATGTGCAAGGGGCCGATGGTTCCGCGGCCGTCGATAAGCGAAATAGGGATGAAGGTGCCTCGGCGGCGGACAAGCGGTGTGGAGAGGCGTCGGGCGTGGGGCATCCTGTCTACAAGGATTAGGGGTGTGTCGGCGGGGCAACGGAGGAAAAACTCCTCATCGGTTTCGCCGCTCATCAGTGGATAGACTCGAAAACCGCACGTGGTGAACGCGGAAGTAATGATGCTTGCTAAGGGCGAATGCCCGAGCACATACACATCCTGTGTGCCTGTTGGGGCGGGTCGTAACACACGATAATCGAAGAGTTCTTCCAGCAGGGTTTCGGCCACAGAACGGGGCAGGCCCGCCTCTACCAGCGAGCGGCTCAACTCGCTCCACGTGATGTCAGTGCGAGCCCGCAGTAGCGTGCGCAGAATCCCCGACATGTGTTCCTCGTCTATGCCGTCAATCACCCCGGCGCGCGTGGCATCCACCCCGAATTGGGAGGGCAGGCCCCGGGCGCACAAACACGTGCGCAGCAGGTGATAGGCGCACAACAATATCATTCATGGTTCCCCCTGAATCCCCGCGCTGATGGTTCACACTTTAGCTAATATTTGTTGTCATGCCTACTTACGCCCCTGATGTGGATGTGATTCGCTCAGCTCGTCGCACCCGAACCAGCAGCGCACGGCTTGTCGAAGGCCGCATTCAGGTCCGCATACCCGCGTGGCTCAGTGAGGAACAGGAACGCGAGACGGTGGAGAAACTCGTGGCGAAGGTCCGTAAGCGCACCACCCCACGCAGGCTTTCCGACGCCCAGCTTGCCGAACGTGCCGAGCGCCTCAACCGCACGCTTCTCGACGGCCGCGCACGCCCCGGAAGCATCCGATGGGTCAGCAACCAAAACTCCCGCTGGGGGTCCTGCACACTCAGCACAGGAGCCATTCGCATCTCTGATCGGCTGCAGAACGTTCCCGACTACGTGCTGGATTCGGTGATCGTGCACGAACTGGTTCACACCTTCATACGAGGCGGCCACAGCGCGGAATTCTGGGAATGGGCCAACCGTGCGCCCAAAGCCGAGCGTGCCAGGGGCTACTTGGAGGCGTATCAGGAATTTTCCCAGGGCGGGGGCGGGCAGTGTGATAGAGCACGGCGGCTACGTGGTTGGCGATGATCTACCAAACTGCCAAAAACCCTAGGAAAAATGGCAGTGTGATAGAGCACGGCGAGCAGGAAAGCCGTGAACACCGTTAGTGCAAACGTTTGCATAGAAAAAGGTCTACCGCCAGGTACGGAAACACCCTGTTTTCGTACCCAGCGATGGACCTACATGACAAGCGTGAAAATATGCTTATCCCCAAGCCGAAAAACACCTCATTTTCGTGCTTGAGCATAAGCATATTTTGGCGGGGGTCGAACCCACCTTATGGGATCACAGCAAAACCCTAGCTCAGTTGTTCGTGTGCCACTGCGATGGCATTGGCGATTGCAGTGCGCGATTGTGGAGAGTTTTTTTCCAACAGGAGGAACCTAGATGTGCGGCGGCGCGGTCGACAATCTCATCCACAGATGCCGCCGCCAGATTGCTCATATCGCCGAATCCAATTTCTTCTAAGCGCTGCACCACGGTCGGTCCGACAAAGCGGGCACTCAGCAGCGCCTCGCGTTCGTGGGGAGTGAAAGACATTACTGTTCCTCCTCGTCGTCTTTACTCTTGTCGTCGCCAGTATCGCCGGATTCGCCCTCTGCCTTTTCGGCTTCCTCGGCGAGCATTTTTTCTAGTGCATCGATTTCAGCAATGGGGTCGAACCCATCGACTTCACCTTCGCTGAGGAGGCCGTCGATGAACTCTGCGGAGCTGTCAATGTCGGAGGCGACGGGCAGGAAGTCGGGGTGGTTCCACACTGCGTCGCGGCGAGTAGTACCCACCGCAACGCCAACACGGCGCCAGAGTTCTTTCGCGGCGTCGACACGCGGTGCGCTGATGTCGATGCCAACAACTTGTTTGAGCACGTTGTCTGCGGATCCGCCGGAAGTGCGGCGGCGCTGCCAGGCTTCGTTCATAATGGCGGTGGAGGGCATGCGTTCGCCCATGGCTTCCGTGACTACAAGATCAACCCAGCCTTCAATGAGAGCCAGCAGTGTTTCCAGGCGGCTGATGGCGGCGGCGTTGTTGGAGGTGATGCGTGGGGTCAGGTCGGATTCTTGGAGTCGCCCGATGAGGTCTTGGATATTCATGGGATCGTCGGGGTTGATGTCCATGGAGCGGAGAACATCGTCAATTTCGGTTTTATCCACCACTAGGCCCGCAGCGAATTCCTCCACGGAGGACACGAACATTTCCGTCAGGTAGGGAATGTGTGTGAAGAGTCGTTGGCGTGCGGCTTCCCGGGCGCATAGGTACACGAGTGCTTCTTGTGTGGGAATGTTCAACCCCGAGGTCAGTTCCGCCAGGCGCTGCGGCATGATCGCGGTGACACCAGCTGGAGCGAGAGGAAGGCCAAAATCGGTGCCGCTAAGTGCTTGGGGTGCGAGGTCCCCGAGGCTGTTGCCCAGGTTCATGCCCTGGTGCATGCGGGACATGTGTTCGATCATGTTCTTCATGGGGCCCAGGTCGCCTTGTAATTCTTCAGGCAACCCCGAGAGTTCGGCCTCGGCAGTGCCTTCAGCAACCGGGCTGATGAGCCGTTTCCACATAGGCAGCGTTTCGGTCAGCCAGGTGTCGGGATCCCACGCAACAACGCGATGACCAGCGGTGGGGAAGCTGGTGGCGTCATCCAGCCAGAGTTCTGCCAGCCGCACTGCTTCTTCAACGGCCTTGGTGTCGTGGTCGCGGACGCCCGCCGCAGTTGAGTGCTGGCTGTGGTAACTGGTAATGGCTTGCCGGGCGATGCGCTCAGCGAGGGGAAAATTCACCGGGCCTTGAGCATCAGGGGAGTTCATGCTGGAACCCATACCGGAAAGCATCTGCCCAAATTGACTGAGAATATCGCCTAATCCACCAGTACCGTCGCCACTGGAACTGGACGCCCCTCCCGCGCCGGAGCCGTCTTGGTCACCAAAGGCGCTGCTAAAACCGGATCCAAAGCCTCCGCCGAATCCGGGTCCGCCAAAGCTAAAGAAACCAAAGGGATTGTGGTTATCCTGGTTGTCGTTGTTGCGGCGGTTGTCGTCGTCATTATCATCGTCGTCGTTGTTATGTGCGGAAAAACCAAAATTGTTAGGACTCATAGGCTCTAACCTACCGGTACGTCCCCGAACCTAGCCATGTACAACCCAACGCTGTGAGCGAACACGTTGGCGGTGTGTTGATGCCCCACACTTCCGCACCCCGCACGCCAACCCGGCGTGCTAGCATCCCGCCATGCCTCCTGTATCCTAACTGTCGTGAATCGTCGTTTACGTACTGTGACCCTTGGAGCTCTCCCCGTTTTGCTGCTGACACTTCTTGCGACATCGTCCAGCATTCCGGGCACGAATATTTCCCTCGCGGTGCCGTTTGCCGCAATGGGTCCGGGGCCGAGTTTCAATACACTCGGCGATTTTGACGGCAAACAAGTGGTGGATATTCAGGGCGCTGAGGTAGATAAAACAAGCGGAAACTTTAACATGACCACAGTGGCGGTGCGGCAGAATATGTCGCTCGCGCAGGCCGTATCCCGCTGGATCAGCAGCAGTGACACTTTTGTGCCGATTGACCAAGTTATTCCGCGCGGACAGTCCAGGGAACAGACGGAACAGGAAAACCAACAGGCGTTTCTTACATCAGAATCTGCGGCCACTTTGGCGGCGATGAACTACCTCAAGCGCCCCGTTGAAGTGGAGGTCATGCAGTTAGTGCCCGATTCGGCGGCATCGGGGAAACTCTCTGAGGGAGATGTGATCACAGCGGTGGACGGTACAACTGTCACCGAACCAGCCCAGGTTCGGGAGATTGTGCAGAAAAAGAAACCCGGCGACGAGATCACCGTGACCGTCAAACACGATGGCACAACTGAAGATAAGGCCATCAAGCTGGGCAAACACCCCGATGATGAGAATACGCCGCTCCTAGGCGTAACCATGGGTGCCGCCCCCTCAGATGGCGTGAAAGTGGACTACAACCTGGAAGACATTGGTGGCCCCAGTGCTGGTCTGATGTTCGCATTGGCTGTGGTGGATAAGTTGAGTCCCGGCGAACTCAACGGCGGTAAGTTCGTTGCGGGCACCGGCACCATCGATGACACCGGAAAAGTCGGTGCCATCGGCGGCATAGAGCACAAGGTGAAGTCCGCAGAAGACCTGGGTGCTGAGGTGTTCCTCGCTCCGGCTGATAACTGCAAAGAAGCCATCAAAAACCACCCCAAGGATATGACCGTCCTCAAGGTGACGTCCCTTGAGGACGCCATCCATCAGCTGGACGCCTACAACCGTGGTGACGGCTACACCACCTGTGGCTAGGACAGGTCTACTTTGATGTAGGTTCAGCTGAAGCCTTGGACTCCTCGGAGGCTTCCGGCTCTGCTGAGGTGCTGGTGCCAGATTCCGACATCGACTCTGACTCCTTGCTCTCCGTCAACCCCAGCTCATGAATACGTTTCCTCGGATCCTGCTTATCAGTCGAAATCATCTGCTGCATCACCAGGCCCTTGTTGTTGTCCACCACCGTCACAATTGCGGTGTTTCCTAACGTCGACCACCCGACAATACGGTCGCCCTTGTCCTCCACAATCCGCGAACCCCGCAGCTCCGTCAGCAACTGCGTCGTTGACGCCGCCTTCGACTCGTTGGCAAAGAACTGGAACTGCCCCACCTTCAGCCCGGAACAGGCTACCGAATCCGCCACACCGTTAGGCATGCACGACTCGAACTGCTGGAACAACGACTCTGGGGCCAAACTCCCAAACGTCTTCTGTGCCTCCGCGACACTTTTCGCATCCTTGGAGGTCGTGCCGCTTGCCGACGCCCTGCTGCTCGCCGTGGACTCTACCGTCGAGGTCTCCGTCCCCGACACACTCGACCCACCCGAGTCGTTGGGGGAGGACTGCCCACCACATGCCGCTAACACCACCACACTGGCGGACAAGACGGCACCTAGCACTAGGTGCCGCGAAGAAAAACGTGAGGACAACACCTTACGAGCCTCCAGAAACGTATGAGAAAACGACACAATACAACTTACTCGGCTTCCTGCTCCAAGGTATACCGAAGTGCAGCAATAACGCCGGGAGCCACCTGAGGGCCGCCCCGCAGTTCAATATTATCCTCTGCAAACGGGCCCTGAGCGGCCAGCTCGTCCTCCGTTGGCCTGATCTGAAGCAGCGTCAATTCCTCGCCACCACGCAGTACCCCCGAAAATAAGCGCGCCGGGCGGGGTTCGTTGGATGGGGAAGGGGAGTCGCGGAACATGATTTCCTGCGCGAGGATCACCCCAGCCACATCGGCAGGCCAGGCGAGGCGCGAAATATAATCCTCCAATTCTTCTGAGCCGCCTCCCAGGTTCGCTGGCAGCGAATCTTGGACAACGAGGGTGAGTGGCGCGGTGTCGTCATCGCCGTCAGTGGATGGCAGGGCGTCGATAAGCAGAGAGCTTGGTACCAGCGCAAACAGCGTTGGTGCGGCGTCCCAGCCCTCGGCATGGATGAAGTCGACGGCCTCCATCATGGCTTTATTGAGGGCTTGTTGGGTGAGGGGGGAGTTGGTCATGGTTGTCCTTACACTTATAAATGTCCGTAAAGTAGGAAACTACTTGGCATCACGACTATATAAGGAGTTGGAGTTGGCTACCGGCCTAACACCACCATCACCCTCCATTAAACGGCCACCACGCATCCTCACTATCATCATCGCGGTGGTGGCTGTCATTGGGCTGGTTGGACCTTTGCTTGTTAGCTACTACACGGACTGGCTGTGGTTCGGCGAAGTGCAATTTAGGAGTGTGTTCACCACAGTGCTGGTCACGCGCCTTGTCTTGTTCTTTGTGTTCGCACTGGTCACGGCCGCGATTGTGTGGCTAGCAGGGTATGTGGCATACAGGAATCGCCCTGATTTAATGACGGAATTCGGGGTCTCCAGCCCCATCGTGGAATATCGCAGGATTATGGAACGCAGCGTGAGGAAAATACTGGTCACGCTGCCCATTATTGCGGGTGCCGTCGCGGGTGCGATTGGTCAAAATTCATGGCAGACCGTTCAAATGTTTTTGAATGGTCAGTCGTTTGGCCAGCGTGACCCGCAGTTTAATATGGACTACGGCTTTTACGCATTTACGCTTCCTATGCTTCGGCTGGTCATTGGGTCATTCTCCGTGCTTCTGCTTGTCGCATTTGTGATTATGCTGATCGGCAATTACCTACTGGGTGGCATTCGCGTGGGTAATCAAGCATTGGGCGTGAAAAGTAGCATCACCACCGCGGCTCGGGTGCAGCTCATGGTCGTGTTGGGCTTGTGGATGCTGCTGCGTGTGGTCTCGTATTGGCTGGATCGTTTTGACCTTTTAAGCTCCCAGCAGGCTATGTTCACTGGTGCCGGATATACCTCTATTCACGCGATTTTGCCTGCGAAAATCCTCCTCATGGTCATTGCCGTGGTGGTGGCAGCCGCGTTCTTCTCAGCGATTGTGCTGCGTGATATGCGCATTCCAGCTCTTGCCACAGTGCTGATGCTGTTTAGTTCCCTGATTATCGGTGTGGCCTGGCCTTATGTGGTGGAGCAGTTCTCTGTTCAGCCTAACCGCGCGGAAAAAGAAACCCCCTACATTGGCCGCAATATCGAGGCGACGCGCTACGCCTATGGCCTTACTGACGACAAAGTCACCTACATGAACAACTGGGGTGCTCAAGGGGCCACCGACGAGGAAGTAGCAAGCGATGCCAACACGCTGTCCAATATTCGCCTCCTCGACCCAGAAATTTTGAGCCCCACGTTCACGCAGCAGCAACAGCTGAAGAACTTCTACGGCTTCCCCAAGAGCCTCACCATGGACCGCTATAACGTGGATGGCGAATTCCGTGACTACGTGGTCGCTGCTCGCGAGATGGATCCGCAGGCGCTGAGCGACAACCAGCGGGACTGGGTGAACCGCCACACCGTGTACACCCACGGCAACGGTTTCATCGCAGCCCCGGCCAACAAAGTTGACGAAGTCGCCCGAGATGTCGGCTCCACTCGCGGTGGTTTCCCCGTGTACACGGTCTCTGACCTACAGTCCATCGAGCGCAACGCCAGCAGCCCAGATGCGGAATCCCCCCGATAAGCTAGGCATTAACGTCACCCAGCCGCGTATGTACTTTGGTCCGGTGATCGCGAACGTGCCTGAAAACCTGGATTATGCGATCGTCGGCAAGGCCGGTGGCGAGAATTCCTTTGAGTACGATACAGACACCTCCAACTTCACCTACGACGGTAACGGTGGTGTGAATATCTCCAATCCGGTTAACCGCGCGGCGTTTGCGCTGCAGTACCAGGAAATGAAACTGCTGCTCTCTGATCGCATCGGTGATGGTTCGAAGATTATTTTCAACCGTGATCCGCGCGCCCGCGTGGAAAAGGTGGCACCGTGGTTGACCACCGATACCACCACCTATCCCACCGTGATCAATGGCCGGATCAAGTGGATCGTGGACGGCTACACCACGTTAGGGAGCCTGCCCTACTCCCAGCGCACCTCCCTGACCGAAGCCACCGAGGACGCCATTAACCCCACCGGAACCACGCAACAAATGCTCACCGAGCAGGTGGGGTACATCCGTAACTCCGTGAAAGCCGTGGTGGACGCGTACGACGGCTCGGTGGAACTCTACGAGTTTGATGAGCAAGACCCAGTGCTCAAGGCCTGGAAAGGCGTGTTCCCCGGAACGGTGAAACCCAAGAGCGAAATTTCTGACGAACTGCGCGACCACCTGCGCTACCCAGAAGACCTGTTCAAGGTGCAGCGTTCCTTGATCACCAAATACCACGTGAATGACCCGCGGCAGTTCTTTACCAACGATGCCTTCTGGTCTGTCCCTGGTGACCCGACCGTGGAAAACGAGAACCGACAGAGCCTGAACCAGCCGCCGTACTACATCGTGGCCGCCGACCCGGAAACCAAAAAACCTAGTTTCCAGCTGATCACCCCATTCCGCGGCCTGAAGCGCGAGTTCCTAGCGGCGCACATGTCTGTGTCCTCCGACCCCGACAACTACGGCAAAATCACCGTCCGAGTTCTGCCCACCGACACCCAAAACCCAGGGGCCAAAAGCAAGCTCAGGACACCATGATGTCCTCCGACCAGGTCGCCCGCGACCGAAGCTTGTGGAAAGGCACCAACGACCTCAAGAACGGCAACTTGCTCACCCTGCCGGTGGGCGGCGGTCAGATCCTCTACGTTGAGCCGATCTACTCGCAGCGTCGCGACCAAACCTCCGCCTTCCCGAAGCTGCTGCGCGTGCTGGTGTCCTACAACGGCAAGGTCGGCTACGCACCCACGATTGCGGAAGCACTCAGCCAGGTTGGTATTGACCCCCGCGAAGCCAGCGATGTTGAAGATGCCGTCGCCGCAGGTGCAGACACCACCGCCAACAAGGGTGACGACGCCCAGGGCAACAACAACGACACCCAGCAACCGGCCTCAGCTCCCGCAGCCAGCTCCGAAGGTGAGGCGCTGGACCGCGTGAACAAGGCCCTTGACGGGCTTCAAGACGCCAAGGGCAAGTCCTTCGAGGAATATGGCAAAGCCATCGACGAGCTGGACCGCGCGGTGGACGAGTACCGCAAGATCAAAGACGGAGGTGGGCAGTAAGCTGTCGTAAGTTTGTCGAGTTTTACGCAGCTCAGTGCCGCGATTGGTGTTTTATGTCGAACCTATGTAAAGTGTTCATTCGTTGCCAGTTAATGGCAACAAGGTGAATAAACACCCATCGCGGGGTGGAGCAGCTCGGTAGCTCGCTGGGCTCATAACCCAGAGGTCGTAGGTTCGAATCCTGCCCCCGCTACTAAGTAAGCCCCCTACCAAGGAAAACACCTGGTAGGGGGCTTTATTTTTGCTTCAGACGTGCTAGGTGACCTCTTTGAAGAATTTGGATACTTCTCATCGTCCTCGTCGCGGACGAAGAGAATCTTCTTCAACGCAGCCATCAACGCCGCGTTCCACTTCTCGGCCGTCTCATCAATGTTCGCCAGGGAAAGCATCATAGCCTTATAGGAGACGAAGATGGCAGCGCTCACGGCGATCATGTAGGCAATGGCCGCAAAAACCGACAATACAAAGCCACCAAAACCGTCAGTGGCCACACCTGCGATCCAATCCCCAAAAGAGCCGATACCGAGAGCGCGAGCAGCCACGTCGAGCGGTAGCAAGACCCACATGGCCGATAGCAGTAGGGCAGAAGCATGAAGACCGAGCCGCCGACTGCCCGCCATAGCGCCCGCTGCCACGACCGCCCTGCCTCCATCTCTGCTGCGTAGCGCTCCCGCTCTTCTCGCAGTTCCTTGACAACCTCGTGGTGATACTTCACAGCGTTTTCCGAGCGTTGCGTCGCAATCTCGGCACGCTCGGCCGCGTTTTCGATCGCTGCCGTCACATTCTTTGAAACGTCAATGGTCAACGCTCGCAGCCATTGAAGGAAAGGATGGGGATGCTCTGATCCGTATCGCGATTAATACTGCGCTGGAGAACACCACCTGGTCGAGACGAGATCAGCCATCTTCACCGGGTCGTGATGGAAGTTTCTGCGCCTCAGCCCAGATTTACTTGGTTGATAAAATTCGTGGGACGATTGTTAAGACGCTTGAACCTTCAATTTTTGTGGCAGAGCACGGACATCATGTCATCACGGCTTTCCCCACCAATACCTCGAAGTGTAAATGATATGAGTCTTGCGCAAGAATTTATCGATGCTCTTAATACAGATAACTCTGCTGATGCGGACCATGCTGCTTTTGATTGGATCTGACGGTGATGCGCTTTTGGTGAGATACAGGGGGCAAGACCTGCCATGGCAGATTCCTGTACGAATCCAAGAGTCCGGGTGGAGCAAATTACAGCACAATTTAGAGAACCCCTGGGGGCCGAGCTTTCGGTCTCAGTCTTCTAGAGGAACTGTATAAGCTCGACGAAAGAGCGTGGATAAAACCAGAGCTACACTTAATCAATGACTCTGGAGTATGGCAACTGGTAGAGACTGCCTAGAACTAACTGTTGTTATAAACATCTGTCAACCCCGCACGACTTCTCAGCCCTCAGCAATGGCCCCAGCGGTGTGTCTCCACGCCCCTACGACATCCGTGGCCACTGGGTTAACCTGGCCGATCTCGACCCCAACGAGCGCACCGAAATGATCGTCGACTACGAATACTTCCCACACGACTACATCAACTGCCCACTGTCGTCGCCGCGTTCGAGGCGTGGAAGGACATCTATGAACTAGTGTCGCCGACACTGTGGGCCAGACGTTCTTGAGCGCATCACCAATGACGATCAACGGTGACGCAGGGGTACGCCTGACGAGCCTGCCGATCCCAAGTCCCGTTTCCTGGAGGCCTACATGGGTGAGGTACTGAGTCGCTCGTGAGGTTTATCTCAGCTTCGTACAGCAACCTCGCTGGTTTCATGACCTTATCCGTCTACACGCTCGAATTCATGCCATTCGCGACGTCGTGCCCAACGATAATTCAGTTGGGCAGTCATCGCAGGTCGCAGATGGCGAGCATGACTGGCACGGTTTCTGCCTGCTCCTCGCAGCTAAAGCAGCTACTTCATGCATTCATGTAACGGGTCTCCACACGTCTTAGCTCAGCCACGATCTCCATGTTGTGCAGATGGTAAGCGTACATTTCTGAGACACCCTAGGGCTCATACTTTCCCGGCCTTGACCAGGGAGTCCAGTATCTCCATGGTGTCCTCAATGGGGGTGGAGTAATCAAATCGGTGGATGATGTACAGGTCTAGATAGTCGGTACCGAGCCGTGTCAGGGTTCCGTCGATCTCACGGGCGATAGCCTCAGCGGAGAGTGCGCCGTCGTTGAAGTACACCTTGGAGGCGAGCGCGACGTCATCACGCGGGACCCCAGGTTTTTGAGTGAGCGGCTGATGAATTCTTCGCTGGTGCCGTGCGAGTACATGTTTGATGACGTCGCGTGCGGTGTCCTGGTCTGGACTCAGGCTTGAAAATCGGGGAAGATGTCGCCGAATCTCATGCTGCCGAGGTTGACTAGTTCCATGGGCATGTCCTTTCTGGAACTACGGTGGGCCCAGGGCGTCGTCACGTGGAACCGTCGCACACTGTCCAGAGTGCGATAATGGTGTCACTATACGCCTTTCTTGGGGGATCGCTTGTGCCGATGACGGTGCGGCAGTGCCTTTTTCACCCCCGCGACACAAGTATTTTTGTCAGTCACATACACCCGGATACCCCCGAATAACAGTGTTCAGTCGCAGATTCTTTACTTCTGAAAATGCGATATTTTTCACTAGCCAGCGGTTTGACGCGGTTCTTGCGCACCTGACCAGGGTTACCTAATTTTTTCATTATCGTGCATATATGCCCGTTCGGGCATGTTTTTGGCGAGGTGCTTCTGCAAAAGGCTGTTGTAAACCGGACAGCTGTACCGGTTTTTTGCCTGCATATACCAACAAGATCACATAGATTTGGATGTATGAGTCCGCGAAAAATTGGCGTAACGGAAGTCGCTCTGCGCGATGCGCACCAGAGCCTCATGGCCACACGCATGGCTATGGAAGACATGGTTGGGATATGTGAAGACATGGACCAAGCAGGTTTCTGGAGTGTTGAGTGCTGGGGTGGCGCGACGTTCGATGCCTGTATCCGTTTTTTGAATGAAGATCCTTGGAGCGTTTGCGGACATTCCGCAAACTGATGCCCAACAGCAAGCTGCAGATGCTGCTGCGTGGCCAGAACCTCCTGGGATACCGCCACTATGAAGATATGGTGGTGGACAAATTTGTGGAGAAGTCGAAGGAAAACGGCATGGACGTTTTCCGTGTGTTCGACGCTCTCAATGACCCCCGCAACCTTGAACATGCCATGGCCGCCGTAAAGAAGGTGGGTGGGCATGCGCAAGGAACCATTTGTTACACCGTGTCCCCGCTGCACACAGTGGAAGGATACATTGAACAAGCTGGTCGCCTGCTTGACATGGGTGCAGATTCAATCGCCCTGAAAGATATGGCTGCCCTGCTTAAGCCGCAACCGGCGTACGACATCATCCGTGGTATCAAAGACACCTACGGTGATGACACTCAGATCAACGTGCACTGCCACTCCACGACGGGTGTCACTCTGGTGACGTTGATGAAGGCCATTGAGGCTGGTGCTGACGTGGTGGATAGCGCCATTTCCTCTATGTCGCTGGGTCCGGGCCACAACCCCACCGAGTCTCTGGTGGAAATGCTGGAAGGCACCGATTACACCACTGACTTGGACATGGATCGCCTGATTGCTATCCGTGACCACTTCAAGACCATTCGTCCGAAGTACGCCGAGTTCGAGTCGGAAACTCTGGTGGACACCAACATCTTCCTCTCCCAGATTCCGGGCGGCATGCTGTCCAACATGGAATCCCAGCTGAAAGCTCAAGGCGCTGGTGACAAGATCGATGAGGTGATGCGGGAGGTGCCGCTAGTCCGCAAGGACGCTGGCTACCCGCCGCTGGTTACCCCGTCCTCCCAGATCGTGGGTACTCAGGCCGTCTTTAACGTATTGATGGGCCGCTACAAGGTGATGACCGCCGAGTTTGCAGACCTCATGCTGGGCTACTACGGCGAGTGCATTGGCGAGCGCGACCCAGAGCTGGTCAAGCAAGCCGAAGCGCAGACCAAGAAAAAGCCCATTGACGTGCGTCCCGCCGACCTGCTGGAACCAGAGTGGGATCAGCTTGTTGAGGAGGCCAGCAACCTCGAAGGCTACGACGGCACGGATGAGGATGTGCTCACCAACGCACTCTTCCCAGGTGTCGCACCCGGTTTCTTCAGCACCCGTAGCGAGGGTCCGAAGAACGTGGGTAAGACCGCTGAGCAGCTGGAACGCGAGAAGGCTGCCGCCTCGGGTTCCGCCAACGCTGTGCGCGAACCGATTAGTTACAAGGTCACTGTGGGTGGCCGCTCTCAGACCGTCAAGGTCGAACCGGCCTAAGGAGGATTGACACATGTCTACTGAACCCACAATGCAGGAGCGCCTTGACCGGCTCGACGAGGAGAAGGCTCGCGTTTCCCTTGGCGGTGGCCAGGACAAGATTGAAAAACAACATGAGCGCGGCAAGCTCACCGCTCGCGAGCGTATCAACGCCCTGGTGGATGAAGATACGTTCCAAGAGACCGGCATGTTTGCCACCCACCGCACCACGCACTTTGGAATGGATAAGGCCGATGCGCCTGCTGACGGTGTGGTGACTGGTTCGGGTGCCATCTTCGGTCGCCCGGCTCACATTGCGTCGCAGGACTTCACTGTGATGGGCGGTTCTGCTGGTGAAACCCAGTCGAACAAAGTGGCTGCCATGATGCAGGCTAGCGCTCACACGGGCACGCCGTTCATCTTTATCAATGACTCGGGTGGAGCCCGCGTCCAGGAGGGTATCGATTCCCTCTCTGGCTACGGCAAGGTGTTCTACAATAACGTGCTGCTGTCCGGTCTGGTGCCGCAGATTTCCATCATCGCCGGCCCCTGTGCTGGTGGTGCTGCCTATTCTCCGGCGCTGACTGACTTCATCATTCAGACCCGCAACGCCAATATGTTTATCACCGGCCCCGGCGTGATCAAGTCCGTGACTGGTGAGGATGTTACCGCGGAGCAGCTGGGCGGTGCAGATGCACATATGAACAAAGCCGGCAACATTCACTTCATTGCCGACGATGACGAGCAGGCCGTGCTGATCGCGCAGAAGCTACTGAGCTTCTTGCCCCAGAACAACACGGAAGAGCCACCGATCGTTGATCCTGACGAAATTGTTGAGCCAGATCCCGAGCTTCGGGACATTGTTCCCGTGGAAGGCAAGAAGGGCTATGACGTCCGCGAAGTCATTGGCCGCCTTGTAGATCATGGTGATTTCCTTTGAGGTGCAAGCTGGCTACGCCCAGAACCTGGTGGTCGGTTTCGGTCGACTCATTGGACGCACCGTGGGTGTGATTGCCAACCAACCGAACGTGATGTCGGGTGTGTTGGACATTAACTCCTCCGACAAGGGCAGCCAGTTCATCCGTTTCTGCAACGCTTTCAATATTCCGCTGCTGACGCTGGTGGACGTGCCGGGCTTCATGCCAGGCGTTGCTCAGGAGCACGGCGGCATCATTCGCCACGGTGCGAAGATGCTGTACGCCTACTCCGCCGCGAGCGTCCCGAAGATCACTGTTGTGCTGCGTAAGTCCTACGGTGGTGCATACCTAGCCATGTGCTCGAAAGACTTGGGAGCAGACCGCGTGTTCGCATGGCCGACCGCTGAGATTGCTGTGATGGGTGCCGACGGTGCCGTCAATGTGGTGTTCCGCCGCGAGATCGCCGAAGCGGAAGACACGGAATCCAAGCGTGAAGAGCTTGTCAAGCTGTACAAGGAGACATTCTCTACACCGTTCATGGCTGCCTCACGTGGCTTGGTGGATGACATCATTGATCCTGCCGATACCCGCCGCGAGGTCGCGATGGCATTGGAGATTCTCACGAACAAGCGTGTCGCTCGCCCGGCCAAGAAGCATGGTCTGGGGCCGGTGTAAGGAGAAAGGTCATGCAGGAACTATCTCAGGAGCAGCTGCTTGAGCTGGTGAAATCACTATCGACGCGTCTCGACGCCGTGGAAAGCGAACTCGCCGAACTTAAGGCACGCTCCGATTCCGAAATCTCTGAGGATGTGCTGCTTGCCATCAGTGCCGCTGTGTCCGCGTACATGGGCAACAAGGGCAAGGTTAGAGCTGTGCACTTCAGCCGCCACCGTACCTGGGCTGCGCAGGGTCGTCAGGCCGTGCAGGTCCGAACCCGTCGCTTGTAGAAGATCGAAGGAAAAGTCATGAAACTTAAAGTGACCGTCAATGGCATCGCCTACAGCGTCGATGTCGAGGTCGAAGAGGAGCAGCGCAAGCTCGGCTCCATCATCACGGGGGGGTGGCGGCGGCGTAAGTAATACCCCCGCCGCTCCGACCACCGCCAGCGTGGAGGGCATGTCCGCCAATGCTGTTGTGGCTCCGCTAGCCGGGTCTGTGTTTAAGATTTTGGTCAATGAAGGTGACGAAATCGAAGCAGGTCAAGTGCTTTTAATTCTGGAAGCCATGAAGATGGAGACAGAGATTACTGCCCCGAATGCGGGTACTGTCGCCCATATCGGCGTTGCGGTAGGCGACGCCGTGCAGGGTGGTCAGGCTCTGGTCGAGATCAACTAAAAAACGTCCCCCTGAGTTATTTCTTTGCTCAGGGGGATTTTTGCTTCTATGATGCTAAATCTTGTGGCATGATAGGCAGGGCTTAAGTTTTTTCATGCAAGAAAGTAGGTAACCCTGCCTCATGCACCTTCGGAACCTTATGCGGTCTGTTGCCTCAACAGGAGTCTTAATAGCCGCAGTTATGAGTGCGCCCCATTCCATGGCTCAGGACGCCACAGCCTATGTGGATAAAGCCTCTGGCCCTAACTATCACTGGACTGAAGATTTGCAGTCCCAAATCATGGCCGGCCGTGCCGGCGCGATTCTGCATCGCGTGGCTGGAAGCTGGTTTAACGCCCCAGACATCCCGCAAGAGTCGAAGGATGCGCAGGCGCGTGGTAAATCCCTCTACGGCCCCGGTACGCCGCTTTTTGTGGGCCCCTCAACGCTGTGCACCTTGGCTGTAGCAGGCATTGATGGACAAGGGCGTATGGTGGGCATCACCGCAGGGCACTGCGGGGGCGTCGGTGATGCCGTAGCTTCCGCAGACTCCTGGGAGGTTGGCGTCTCTGGCACTGTGGTGAAAGGTGAACCCCCAGCTGGACTATGCGGTCATCGAGTTTGGGTCTAATGCAGAAGTGACTCGCAGCTATAACGGTGTCACCATCAATGCTCTAGGTGGGCCCATTGGTAATCAGCAAACATTGTGTAAGCAGGGCGTCGCATCTGGGTGGACGTGCGGTCCGTCGTGGCAGACGGGCAGTGTCTACAACACGTCTCAAGTGTGTGCTATGCAGGGTGACTCAGGGTCCCCGCTGCTGATTGGGGATCGTTTTGTCGGCCTGATTTCCGGTGGTACGTTGCCCGTCCCAGAATGGTCGTGCCGCACGCCGCTGCAGGGGTCCGCGCATTCTCCGACTAGTGGGCCGATCGCCGATGTGATTCTGGCTGATCTGAACGCTAGTGGGGGAGTGGGGGCAGGTTTCCACCTGCCAAACGTAACCTGCTGTGAATCGATGCCGCCGCTAGGGGGTGAGGCGGCGGAGTACCTCGTCATGGAGGAGCCCGTTGGTGGCTACAGCATCGCCACCATGCGGGCCCTCTTCGCCTTTCAGGGAAGTAAAACGCCCGCCTGCCTCCGCGACCAGGATGCTTAAAGGGGCCAAGTCCCAGAGGGAGACTTCTGGCTCGGCAGCAATGTCCACGCTGCCCTCTGCGACCAGGCAGTAGGAGAGGAAATCCCCGAAGGCGCGTAGCCGCCAAATGTCTCTGGTGATTCCCAGGAAATGTTCTTGTATGGCGCGGGCCTCCCAACCCTCAAAGGAGGAGAAGGAGAGGGAGGCGTCGGCAAGTGTTGATACTTTTGATACCTGAAGGCGGCGTGGTTTTCCACCATTAAAACTGCGCCAGGCACCCCCCGCCACTGCTGGCCCACCAACGTCGCGCTAACGCGGGCGCGGAGACGACACCGACGACGGGCACCCCATCTTCCAGTAGCGCAATGAGTGATGCCCACACAGGCACGCCGCGTACGTAGTTTTTGGTGCCGTCGATGGGATCGATGATCCACTGGCGGCCATGCGTGGCGGCGTCGCCACCAAATTCTTCGCCGAGGATGGAATCGTCGGGTCTGTGCTGCTCAATAAGGTTGCGTAGTGCACCCTTCACAGGTGAGATCCGCGTCTGACACGGGCGTCATGTCGGGTTTCGAATCAACCTGCAGTGTTGAGGATTCAAAACGGTCGAGCGTGATCGCATCAGCCGTGTCGGCTAGCTGAAGGGCAAAGGCTAGATCTGTGGAAAAATCACTCATACCTGCTTATTCTACGGCACCCATGCCCTCAGACAGGGCGTGCTGAATCTCTGAAACAACCGTTGCATTTCCGGCAATATGCCAGTTCACGCCGCCTGCTGGGAATGGTCACACAGGTGCCCCCTGACACCTTCCACCAGTGCGCGGCCGGGCAGCCAATCCCAATCAGCCACGGAATGTTGCATCCACGCGCCTAAAGTTCCTTCCGCCACTCCCTGCCAGGTCAACGCTGCCGGCCCCGAGCATGCGGATGGATGCGCAGCGGGTGGACACGGACAGCCATGCGTTCCTAACCTCCACCTGCCCTAGGTACGTGGGGTGCAGGTAGGTTCCCAGGCCCGTGTGGGGACAGGGGGACGTCGTGAAGCTCTGGCAGAGGCTTGGCATCGCGGGTGGTGGGAATGCCCGGCCCGCCGAACCAGGTGTAACCCATCGCTGGGCGGTGCACCGCGCCGAAATGCAGCTGCTCGGGGTTGCTCGGGTCGCCGGTGACCAGCGCCAGCGCTGAACACCAGTAGTCGGAGCCGCAGCTAAAGTTGTACGTTCCGTCCACTGGATCCACCACCCAGGTTCGCCCGCTTGTCGACGCTGCGTTCGTGCCCTCTTCGCCCACGATGCCGTCCTCGGGGCGTAAGGCCGCCAACGCGCCAGCAACGAAGCGCTCGGCGGCGTGGTCGGCATCTGTGACCACGTCGGAAATGGACGTTTTCTGCTCTGTCTGCACCCCCGCTTCGCGCATCCGCCAGGCCAACCGGCCAGCGTTAAACACCAGTGCTTGTGCCAAGTGTTCGTCCGTATCCTGGTCGTGGGCGATCACAAAGGTTTTGGTCACTGCATCGATCATGGTGTTGAACTCGGTCGGGTTCTTCGGAGCTGTCATGATCCCTATTGTGCCCTGCACAGCGGGGATATGCATGCGGTAGGCTTATGCACTGTGCAACCAGACGTGACTGCAGACATCAATGATCTCAATGCCGCTCTGACCACCATTGAAAAGGTACTTGACCTCGATGGCATGGCAGAGCGAGTGCGCGAGCTTGAAGCCCAAGCTTCCGACCCCTCACTCTGGGATGACCCTGACCATGCGCAGCAGGTGACCAGTCAACTGTCCCATGTGCAAGCGGAGTTACGCCGCGTGACGGAGCTGCGTCAACGGCTCGACGACCTTCCCATCTTGTATGAATTTGCGGAAGAAGAGGGAGATGGCATTGAGGCCGCCGATGAAGAGCGTGCCGCCGTCCGTGCTGAGATTGAAACGCTGGAAGTCAAAACTATGCTGTCGGGGGAGTACGACGCCAGGGAAGCGCTGATCAATATTCGCTCCGGTGCTGGTGGAGTGGACGCGGCCGACTGGGCTGAAATGCTGCTGCGCATGTACACCCGGTGGGCGGAAAAAGCAGGGTACAGCGTTGACATTTACGATATTTCCTATGCCGAGGAAGCCGGCATCAAATCGGCCACCTTCGTAGTGCATGGTGAATACACATATGGCACCCTGTCCGTTGAGCAAGGGGCGCATCGCCTTGTACGTATCAGCCCCTTTGACAATCAGGGGCGGCGGCAAACGTCCTTCGCTGAGGTAGAGGTGCTTCCTGTGGTGGAGCAGACCGACCATATTGAGGTGCCTGATTCTGAAATCCGTGTGGACGTGTACCGTTCCTCCGGGCCGGGTGGGCAGTCAGTGAACACCACTGACTCTGCGGTCCGTCTCACGCACATTCCGACGGGGATTGTGGTGACCTGCCAGAACGAAAAATCCCAGATTCAGAACAAAGCGTCCGCGATGCGTGTGCTGCAGGCAAAGCTGCTGGAGCGCAAACGGCAGGAAGAGCGGGCAGAGCTAGACGCGCTGGGTGCGGGCGGCAATGCTTCGTGGGGTAACCAGATGCGGTCGTATGTGCTGCACCCGTACCAGATGGTGAAGGATCTGCGCACCAAGTACGAGGTCAACGACCCATCTCAGGTTCTTGATGGTGAGATTGATGGATTTCTTGAAGCGGGGATTCGGTGGCGCATGGCCGAGGAGCAGCAAAATTCCTAACCCAACAAAGTTGGCAAAACCTCAGCGGGGTTGCGTCGCCTAGGGCCGAGAGTGAACTAGTGTGATGTGAGTGATCACCTTCGACCAGATAACAAAAACGTATAAGACATCAACGCGCCCAGCGCTGGATAATATTTCGGTGACCATTGAGAAGGGGGAATTTGTCTTCCTCATTGGTCCGTCTGGTTCAGGCAAATCCACGTTTCTGCAACTGATGCTTCGAGAGGAGACTCCAACGTCGGGTGATCTGTACGTTGCTGATTATCATGTGAATCGACTTCGCGGGTCGCAGGTGAACAAGCTACGCCAGCGCATTGGCTATGTGTTCCAGGATTTTCGGCTTTTGCCGAAAAAGACGGTGTACGAGAACGTGGCCTTTGCCCTAGAGGTGATTGGCAAGCGGAGGTCTGTGATTGATAAACAGGTTCCCGCAACGCTTGACATGGTTGGTTTGGCAGCCAAAGGTGACCGCATGCCTGGCGAGTTGTCCGGTGGTGAGCAGCAGCGTGTGGCCATCGCCCGCGCTTCGGTGAACCGACCGTTGTTGCTACTTGCCGACGAACCCACGGGCAACCTCGACCCGGAAACAGCCAACGACATCATGGTCTTGCTCAACCGCATTAACAAGACGGGCACTACCGTTGTTATGTCCACGCACAACAATTCGGCGGTGGACGCTATGCGACGCCGCGTGATCGAGCTTGAGCTTGGCAAACTAGTCCGCGACGAAGCCCACGGCGTGTACGGCGTCGGACGCTAACCAACGCCGACGCTACAAGGAGAAAGTACATTTCATGAGACTTGCATTCGTTTTCCGTGAGGGCCTGCGCGGGCTGGGGCAGAACATCACCATGACCATCGCGTTGGTCATTACCACGGCCATTTCGCTGGCCTTGCTGTCCACGGGTTTCCTTGTTACCGGTATGACGGAACGCACTAAAGAAATTTACCTTGACCGTGTTGAGGTCATGGTGGAGCTGGACGAAGATATTTCTGCCAGCGATAAGGACTGCTCCTCGGCGAAATGCAGTGAGGTGCATAAGCTGTTGGAGGAATCCTCGGGGGTGGAAAGCGTGACCTACCGTAACCGTGAACAGTCCTATCAGCGTTTCATGGAACTCTTCCAAGACTCTGACCCATTGCTGGCGCAGGAAACCTCCAAAGATGCATTACCGGCGGTTCTGCATGTTCGCTTGAAGGATCCGCTGGACACATCTCCGCTGGATGCTGTGCGGGGTCTGTCCCAGGTGAGTGACGTGATTGATCAGGTAGAGGATCTTCATGGAGCGACGGAAAATCTGGATGCGATCCGTAACGCCACGTTTATTCTCGCCGCTGTTCAGGCGATTGCTGCAATGTTCCTAATTGTGAACATGGTGCAGATCGCGGCGTTTAGCCGTCGGGAAGAAATGTCCATTATGCGCATGGTGGGTGCGTCTCGGTGGTTCACACAGGCTCCGTTTGTGCTGGAGGCTGTGTTCGCGGTGTTGGTGGGGTCGCTGCTGGCTGTCTTTGGTTTGATCATGGGTAAATCGCTTGTGGTGGATAAGGCCTTGGAAAGCCTGTACCGTTCCCAGCTGGTAGCCCCAGTGACTACTCAGGACATTGGCGTGGTGTTCCCCGTCGTAGCGCTAGCCGGTATGATATTTGCTGCAATCACTGCGGCTGTTACTTTGCGGCTGTATGTGCGGAAGTAGCGGCGTCGATAAGTGAGTTGATTAAGACAGTGAGCGATGCAAAACCCAAGAAGCCGAAATGGCGGATAACAGGGCTGTTTGTAGTGCTGGCGGTGTGCCTGGGGCTGATTGGTGGTGGAGTCGCGGGTGTGGTCTGGTGGCTGAAGAATACGGAGCTTCCGGGCGACGGGCTGCCGGCTATTGTGGATCATACGTCGGCACCTCCGGCACCTGGGCCGGAGTTTGATACCCCGTCTGCTCACATGTTCAACCGAATTGTGCAGGAATTTTCTGCGCTTCCTCTGGAGGAGGCCGCTGGTCCGGCACCGTCCGCACAGTGCCGAGACCTGTCGACGGATCCACGGCCTGAGGGCACCCGCCACATGTGTGCTATCCAGGAGCGTGAAGGGCGGTCGATCACCTACCTGGGGTTCGTCTATCGCGCCGACTTGAACAACTCTGGTTGCACTGCGGATCCAGTGGCCGTAAAGGACGGTTTTTCGGCTGCGCTGCAGCGTACCTGCGCGAGTGAACAGCACCCTGTGCTGTATCTTCTCGACGAATCCCGCGAGGTCATCGCTTCTGACGGCCAAGTAATGCATCCTACGCTGGTTGTGGAGGGCGTGGAGACACAACAGCAGGCGGAAGAGCTGCTGCACACGTGGGGGATAGCGCCGTAAACGTTGGTAGTGTTTCGGTACACTTGACCGGGTTATGGCTAAGAAAACGAAGAAGAAAAAAGGTAACGACAACCCGGTTATTGCCACGAATCGTCGGGCACGGCACGATTACACCATTCTTGATACTTACGAATGCGGCATTGTGCTCGTGGGCACAGAGGTGAAGTCGCTTCGCGAGGGCCGGGCCTCCCTGGTGGATTCCTTCGCCACCATTGACGAAGGCGAAGTGTGGCTGCGTAATCTCCACATTCCCGAATATTCCATGGGATCCTGGACTAACCATTCCCCGCGCAGGACCCGCAAGTTACTGCTGCATCGCCGGGAAATTGATTCCCTCATGGGAAAGGTCCGCGACGGAAACAAAACCCTCGTTCCGTTGCGACTGTATTTCAGTAATGGGCGCCTCAAAGTGGAACTGGGTCTTGCACAGGGTAAACAGGACTATGACAAACGCCAGGACCTCAAACGTCGCGCCGAGGAACGCGATATTACCCGCGAACTTGGGCGCAGAGTGAAGGGAATTAAAGGATGACTGTTACCGCCGTTAAAGTCCACGACATTATCCATGACCCACCACTTATCGACGTCGTGGGGGCCACCGTCCTCGTTGACCGACTCTGGCCACGTGGGGTGGCAAAAACACAGTTCACACCCGATTATTGGCTTAAAGACGTGGCACCCTCAACTGAACTGCGAAAGTGGTTTGGCCATGAGCCAGCGCGTTTTACAGAATTTCGGGAACGGTACCTCGCGGAACTTGATGCTGCATATTCTGCGGGTAGTCAGGAACTTCATGAGTTGATGTCCCTTGTGGAGTCCGGCGACGTGGTGCTTGTGTACGCAGCGCATTCCCGTACCTGTAACCATGCGATTGTTTTAGAAGAATGGTTGTCTGCGCCTAAAGATGGGAGTGAATAACTTTTAACTCGTGGCCGTCAAGTTGTTTCTGTAGACGGGGGAGAAATGATTCGGTGATGCTGTGTTCTGGGTTGTGAAAGGTTATAGCTAATTCTCCGAGCGCCCACGGTTCGCCGTCACGCCATGCCCACTCCGAAACGCGGCTGGTGTGCGCGCAGTGAGGGCAGGCCACACCGTCCTCGCCGCGGTACTCGACCCAAGCGGTGAGAGTATCGTTTGCGATGTCGACCCAATCGGATACCTTGTTGCTGCATCTCGGGCAGACGGCGATGGTGCCGCAATTTGCGTTCGGCGTAAAAACCCGCCGACCAGTGTCAATGTCGGCGGTGAGTTCTTGTTGATGCAGCCAGCGCTTCAGGGCGTCGGCAAGCCGAGTGATCTCTCGCTCACCGCGAACGTCCAGGTCAACTATGATCACCGAACTATCACTCATGATTATCCCTCCTGATCCAAAGTGTAGTACAGTAGGAAGTCCTTCCACGCAGTCCTGGCACGGGACCCGGCGTGAAGGATGCACGGGGCTGATATGGTTTCGACTTCGTACATTGAGTCAGGGGAAGCGTGCCGGTGCAGGCTAGAGACCACCGTAAGCGTCGTAGCAAACTCATAAGCGCCGAGAATACTCAGCGCGACTACGCCCTCGCTGCCTAATACAGCGACCGCGTGTCTGTCGGCCCAGGTTTGTCCCTGACCTGGCAGCCGGCATCGACTAAGGGACTTGCTGCCCAGCCGTGTTGACGGGGTTGGGTGGGACTTCATACCGCCAACTGGGCCCATCATCTGGACGTGTTCGACCGATCCAGAGGGCCGAGTAGAGATTCCGCGCGAACTGCGCACGGAGAAGCCCTGGCAAAGTGACGGAGGACCCGGGTTCAATTCCCGGCAGCTCCACAGATGAAGCCCCCAGTTTATGGTTTGAACTGGGGGCTTTGCTGCGGTGGAACTGCGTGCGTTGTGTTAAATGCCTTAGTCGTCAACCAACCATTCGGCGAGTTCGTCGGCGGCATTTCGGATGTGGTGGATGACCATTCCTAGTTGGGTGTCTTCGGCGGAGACCCAGAGGAGGAGGTTGTTGACTGGCTCGTAGTCGACGCTGACCACCATGATGATTTCGTCGGGCATGGTAACGGCGACGACGGTTTCCCCGCCTGCGGCATCAGGATGACCCATGAGCTGTACCTGAGCGCCTGAAACACCATACATGGAGGAGTTTAGGGCGGACAGGCGGGCGGCGTCTTCGGCCTTGCTGAGTCCGACGGAACAGATGTGAATGCCGTCGCGGGTTCCCAGAAGTACGGCACGGATGCCGGGAAGTTCTCGGCGGATTCTGGTGATAAATGGCAGCGCAGCAGCGGCGATGTCGTTAGTGTTCAGGTCGCGACCACGGATTTTGCGATGACGTGCGCCGGTTTCTGCTGTTTGTGTGGACTTTGACATGGCTTAAACTCCGTTGAACTGTAAAACGTCGTTGACAACGCGGCGAACATCGTCAATGTTTCGAGGATCGGCGGTAGTGACGCGGATATGGCCGAGTTCGAGCTGTTCAAGGGTTGCTTTGATCTCGTTCAGACCTTCGTCGGTGGGGTAGTTCACGCCGATGAGGATGCGGTGGCTGTTGGTCGGGCCGCCTGCTGTGGTGATCCACGACCCCAAATCAGTGCCTAGTGTGTCGCTGTCCCCGTAGAGCCAGATCACGATTCCCGCGTCGGGGTTGAGTAGGGGAGTGCGGGAGTCGGTGAACCGATCCTGTCCGGTTGTTCCGAACAATCCGATGACTTTCCCGTCTGGACGTACCCACATTCCGTAGTCAATGCCGACGGTCGTGGTGGTTTTTGACGTGTGCAAAAACTCCTCCGCCCCTTCAAACATCATGACTTCAGTATTGATTGGTGGCACAGACGACAATGTTTGTACCGCAGTGGTTTTGCCCACACCAACGGGGCCAATGAACACAACCTCGGCATCAGAAGGGGAGCCGACGATCGCATCATTAGCGATTTCTTCCTCTACCGTTGCTTTTCGACGCCGTGACCGTCGCGGTTGTTCGTTAGTAATCGGGTGTTCAGTCATTTTTCCTCCATCAGTTGAAACAAATTATCACAATTTGTTTGCATGTCTACTAAACGGTATGATTGTATAGATAAGAAGTAACTGAAAGGAACGTGAATGTCACGCCAAGAAGAACTTAATCGTCTGATCAATAACATTGCCTCTGACCTGGAAGGCTTCATGGGGGCCTCGGTGGTAGATGTTGAAACCGGTATGTCTCTCGCCAGTGTCTCGCGTATCAACGACTTTGACCTGGATGTTGCCTCTGCATACAACAGTGAAATGGTGAAAGCTAAGCTCAAGACCATCCGTGCGCTGAATCTTCAGGTCAACCTGGTGGACATGCTTCTCACCCTGGAAAATCAGCTCCACCTTGTACGCCTCCTTGACTCTCAGCTGTTCCTCTATGTGGCTGTCAGTAGCGATAACTGCAACTTGGCCCTCTTGCGCTCCACTGTTGCGCGTCGCGTTGCTGAACTGGGATAGAGTTGGCAGTTAGAAGACTGCTTGGCTGCTAGCTAACGACCCTCACGGATAACAATAGTGAGGGTCGTTAGCATTTGCGATAAAAACGACTGAACGTAAGTAAAAACTCAGATAAATTTAAGTATAGCTCGTGAGGTCAGGCTGCCCTACAGTGGGGGTGTGACTGTCTTCAAGGGAATCTTGATCGGGTTGGGAACGATGTTCCTTGTGCTTGGGGCGATAGGCGCAGTGGTGCCTTTGTTGCCTACCACGCCATTCCTTCTTGCTGCGGGAGCGTGTTTTGCGCGAAGCTCTGATCGGATGCACGCATACCTGTATAACCATCGGATTTTTGGAGAGTATCTCCGTAACTACGAAAAACGGGAGATGACGACTCCTCACAAGGTTCGGACGTTGACGGTGATGTGGTTGGGGATTGGACTGTCCATGTTTCTTTCAGGTAAGCCGATTGTGATTGTCATTCTTGGATGTATCGCGACGCTGGTCACAATACATATCGTCCGCCTTAAGCCTGTTCTTACTGCTGAGCAAGTGGAAGAGCGAGCTCCATCATCGTTGTAAACGCGTGTTGTCTTTCTTCCGGTGTGGTTTTCGCTCCGGTGACAATATTGTCAGAGACAGTAAAAATTCCCAGTGCCTCAACGCCTGCATGAGCTGCAATCGAGTAGAGTGCTGCAGTTTCCATCTCCACAGCAAGAACGCCCATGCTTGCCCAGCGCTCATTGAAGGTGGAGTCGGCGTTATAGAAAACATCACTAGACAGGACATTTCCTACATGTGGGGTGACTCCCTGGCGCTGTGCTTGCTCTAGCACAGCGGAGATAAGCGGCCATGAACCGGTTGGGGCATAGGTTCCGGGCAATTTGTATTGCTGTAAGAAGTTGGAATCAGTGGACGCTGACTGTGCAATGACAACATCGTAAAGGTCAAGATTTTGCTGCAGTGACCCGCACGAACCGACACGAATCAGCCTCTTTGCGCCAAAAACATGAATGAGTTCCCAGGCGTATATCGATATCGATGGCATACCCATGCCGCTGCCCATCACGGAAACCAGGTTGCCCTGATATGTTCCAGTAAAACCCAACATGTTCCGCACTGAATTGAACTGCACAGGATTCTCTAGATACGTCTCGGCAATGAACTGTGCTCGAAGTGGATCACCAGGCATAAGCACGGTCTCGGCTATTGGGACTCCTTGTGGGTTTATATGTGGTGTGCTGGCCTGGCTCATGAAGTCTCCTTGGCAGTGAAGGGTAAGAATCTGATTCTTATGCTAAGAATGTGCACAATGTTTGGCAACGATGTGAAAGGTGCCGTCTGCTGGTGCGAGAAAAGTGCCCTGACCACCACACTTGTCACACCACACACCACTCTGTATATTAGAACAACGTCAGCGCAACAACACTGACACCAACAACCAGCACCCAACACAGAGTTGACAACCAACCCTGCAAGCCGGTAAGTTGGAAAAAGTCACTCCTCAACCCTTAAACCAACATAAAAAATTAAGGGACACCTTGAGAAGCGCTGACAATACCTATTTTTTTGTTG